>Ga0307492_10000108_pt1 | contig 38921 bp, 40 predicted proteins | sample SI3LmetaG_FD_202365 | JGI IMG/M metagenome (GOLD analysis project Ga0307492, IMG submission 202365) | Sea-ice brine microbial communities from Beaufort Sea near Barrow, Alaska, United States - SI3L | ecosystem: Environmental > Aquatic > Marine > Coastal | place: USA: Alaska | collected 2017-05-06 | reverse complement strand
CGCCAAGGCGATAGACAACCTAGGGTAAAACCTGAAACGGTTGACATTGCTAAAGCAGCAATAACTGAATCTGCAGAAGTTGTGAAAGTAAGAGAAGCAGAATTAGTAGAAGTAGGAAAAGAAGAAGCAGTAGAAGCAGTAGAAGCAGTAGAAGCAGTAGAAGTAGAAGTAGAAGTAGAAGTAGAAGTAGAAGTAGAAGTAGTAGAAGTAGTAGAAGTAGTAGAAGTAGTAGAAGTAGACTAGAAGTAGACTAGAAGTAGAAACTGAACATGCTGTTGAGATACATAAGTAGTAAAAATTGCAGGATAATAATGATATTTGTCAGATAGACTGATCTCATGTAATCTTTTGCACCCCTGAGGAGAGCTGGCTGAGCGGCTGAAGGCGCACGCCTGGAAAGTGTGTATAGGTTTACCCCTATCGAGGGTTCGAATCCCTCGCTCTCCGCCATTTTGCCATCTAGTGTTAGCAAATAGGTCTTCTTTCTAATAATTTCATTTTAATCTTAGTGAAAGTACTTTCTGCAATTGTATGTTAGATTTATTCGCCCAAAGGCTTAGTGGTACTCATAAATTGCCTTGTTTGAGCAATGTAAGTGAGTATACTAAGGAATAGCGCTGACATGATGTGAAAATAAAATTATTTGTAGCATAACCTTGGAGCAGGGCACGCATATTGAATAATGTTGACTGGCACCTATAGAAATTTCATCTTGAGTGTTAATAATCATTGCTTGGCTTGTCTTAAACACACAGATTGATACTCGGTTAGTCGCCACACCTTAATTATCAAATTAAAAATGGATCTAACAGCACACTAGATGAAATGTTAAAACCTGATGAACGAGGTATTTAATATGATTAACTTGTTATGCAGACAATTCAAAACAAATTTTTGTCAGCACTAATTTTTTGATTTTCTAATTATTAGAAAATTTAAGCTGGCTACATTCCTTCTTTTTTTGAAGCCTAAATAAAAAACACTAGCTGTTAATCAATGAGTTGTTATATTATTAAGACTCTTTATACGACTCAAATACACCATGGAATGATGAATATGAATATATTGCCAGCGAAACTGGTTGATTTTGTCATGATCTCAATGCAAGTGATAGCCACTCTATTTATTCTAGTATTGGTATTGGCCGTGGTGTGGGTTATCGTGGCCTACCTAATTGATGTCACTCAGACCGAACAGACGATTCGTCGAAATTATCCTGTTATCGGCCGTTTTCGCTATTTTTTTGAACATGTAGGTGAGTTTTTTCGTCAGTACTTCTTTGCAATGGATCGTGAAGAGTTACCCTTTAATCGGGCGCAGCGATCATGGGTTTACCGGGCATCTAAAAATGTCGATAGTACGGTGGCTTTTGGTTCCACAGATAATATTAATAATGCAGGTCGGGTACAGTTTGTTAACTGTGCTTTTCCAACCTTGTCGCAAGATGCAGTGCCACCTAGGCCCCAAACTATAGGGGCTACTTGCAAGCAGCCATACACCACTGATTCTATTATTAATATTTCAGGGATGAGTTTTGGAGCTATATCTAAGCCTGCAGTGTTAGCGTTGTCAGCAGGTGCAAAAGCTGCCGGCTGTTGGATGAATACCGGTGAAGGCGGATTATCTAGCTATCATATTGAAGGTGGTGCAGATATTGTTTTTCAGATTGGAACCGCTAAAAATGGGGTACGAGATCTGGCGGGTAATTTAGATGATGCTAAGTTAATTGAGGTGGCGGCGCACCCACAAGTCAAAATGTTTGAAATTAAAATGAGTCAAGGTGCTAAGCCGGGCAAAGGAGGAATTCTTCCAGCAGAAAAAGTCACGGCAGAAATTGCTGCAATCAGAGGCATTGAAGTCGGCAAAGATGCGCTGAGTCCTAACAGGCATCTTGATATTACTAGTTTTGTTGACTTGATTGACATGGTCAACCATATTCGCGATATTACCGGTAAACCGACCGGCTTTAAAATGGTGATAGGTTCCCCGAAACAACTGGACGAATTATTGAGTGTTATTAAGCAACGTGGCGCTGATACGGCGCCAGATTTTATTACTATCGATGGGGCAGAAGGTGGAACTGGTGCAGCACCCATGGCATTGATCGATTCTATAGGCATGTCGATTCGTGAAAGTCTACCGCTAGTGGTTGATAAACTTAAAGAGTATGGTTTACGGGATAGGATTACAGTAATTTCGGCAGGAAAATTGATTACACCCGCTGCCGTTGCGTGGGCACTATGTATAGGGGCTGATTTTATTACCAGTGCACGTGGATTTATGTTTTCTTTGGGCTGTATTCAGGCTTTACAGTGTAATAAAAATACATGTCCAACAGGAATTACAACTCATAATTTGAAATTCCAACGCGGTCTACACCCAGCAACTAAAGCAGTACGTGTTAGAAATTATGTTGACAATATGGTCAAAGAAGTTGGGCTTATTGCTCATTCCTGTGGTGTTAATAATCCACGAGCATTAACCCGTAGTCATGCTCGAATTGTAATGGAAAATGGCCAAGTCAAAGGCATGGATGAAATTTACCCTGAACCTGAATTGCTTAATGAATAAACGCGCACTTTAGCTTGTTCAGTTCTAATGTGGTTGAATATTACTAAAATCCATACTAAATGTGGTGAAATATTAAGGGATAGGTAACCCCAACTACAGTTACAGTGCCTCATTTAGCACGCTTTATATCAGCATTGTTGCTAATGGTCATGCTTTTTTGAAAATAGGATTAGGACTTTTCAGTAATGTAGCCTTATCATCCCCGCCTTCCTACTGTCTGATAAGTTTGCAGTTAGCGATAAATTAAATAACATCATAATGATGGTTTGAAAAAGTTGAGGATAAAGATGAAAGCTGAACAAAAAATATTGGCCGATGCGCAAACACTTATTGAAGCTGCAGCTGAACAATTTGTTAGTACAGCAAGAGCAGCCATTGCAAAGCGCGGTGTATTTTATGTTGCACTTGCTGGTGGGTCCACGCCCAGAGGGTTGTATCAAAAATTAGCCACTTCTCCCTATGTTGAACAAATAGATTGGACACGTGTTCACTTGTTTTTTGGTGATGAACGTTGTGTATTACCGTCACATGACGATAGTAATTTTAAAATGGCACGTGAAGCCATGATTGATCATGTGCCTATTCCGCAAGAAAATGTTCATCGCATGCCTACTGAAGAGGGGGTTGCGCCGGAAGTAGCTATCCGATATTGCCGAGTAATGAGATCTGTATTACAAGAGCAGCCGCTTGATCTAGTTTTGTTAGGCTTGGGACCAGATGGTCATATTGCTTCTTTATTTCCTGACACAGCAGCATTAGATGCTGAGACAATGACAACCAGCCTATATGTCGATAAATTTTCCTCATGGCGCGTCACGATGACCTACTCCACAATTAATGCCGCTAGACAAGTTATTGTCTTTATTGCTGGTGAGGCAAAGGCAGCTATTGTTCATGATATTACAAAGGGTGTTGTTCAGGGGCTTCCGGTGCAGCGTCTTGCACCACAAGGCGAGTATTATTGGTTTATGGATAAGGCTGCAGCAGGCCATTACTAAACCATGATAATTACGCTAGCTGCTGATATCGGTGGGACAAAAACATCAATCCAATTAACAACGGAAAATGATGAAGTATTATTAGAACAAGAATATGTTAGTCAGCAGTTTGCAGAATTTGAAATTGTATTAGCTGAATTCTTAGGCCAAGATGAAATTAAACACTACACGATAGATCAAGCTTGTTTTGCTGTAGCAGGACCTGTTTCTGGTGGTGATGCTAATGTCACTAATTTACCTTGGCAGTTGAATGCAGATAAGTTGGCCACTGCCTTTAATATTAAACATGTGTATCTATGTAATGATTTTGAAGCAGTGGCAGAAGGCATTAGTTGCCTTGCTCAAGATGAGTTTGTTACTTTACAGCAAGGTGAGGTCGATGAAGCTATGCCGCGTGCTGTAATGGGTGCTGGAACAGGTCTGGGACAGGCATTATTATTTCCCACTGCTAATGGCTGGCAAGTTGTATCGACTGAAGGTGGCCATACTGATTTTGCAGCAACCGATGACAAGCAAATTTTGTTGCTTGAATATTTGATTTCACGTTTTGGTCACGTTTCTTATGAACGACTAGTATCAGGGCCTGGCTTAGTGACTATTTATGAGTTTTTGCGCGCTGACAAGCAACACCAAGAAGATCCACAGCTTCATCAAGCGATGATAGCGGGTGATCCGGCTGCCGCTATTAGTAAATTTGCTAATGAAAAGCACGATCCTTTAGCCTTAGAAACTTTAGACTTATTTATTAAAATCTATGGGGCTCAAGCAGGTAATTTAGCACTGACAGTGTCGCCACGTGGCGGTTTGTATCTGGCTGGTGGTATTGCAGCTAAAAATATAAAGCGCTTTAAACAAGGAGGATTTGTTAATGCGTTTGTGGCAAAAGGACGCATGCAACCATTAATGGAAAAAATCCCAGTTCATTTAATTATCCAACCAAAAGTAGGCTTGCTTGGTGCGCGCTTATTGGCACGTAAAAAAGTTGTATAATGATGTATGAGAATTAAAAAATGAATAATAATATTGCAATAGATGTAGCGGCAAAATATCTAGTTCAGGAATCAGATCCAGAAAAAGCGCGCTATTTATTTTCTTATACTATCACTATAAAAAATGCCGGCTCAAATTCTGCTCGTTTATTATCACGTTACTGGAAAATTACTGGTGGTGATGGTCATGAACAAGAAGTGGAGGGTGATGGTGTTGTTGGGCTTAACCCTCACCTTGCTCCAGAACAAGAGTTCACTTATACCAGTGCGGCAATGTTAGATACGCCAGTGGGTATGATGCAAGGCCATTATATGATGGTTAATGATAGCGGTGAACGTTTTGAAGTCGATATACCGCCATTTAGTCTAGCAGTGCCGCAAGCCTTACATTAAATTAAGCTAAATTAATGTATAGAATATAAAGTTTGGTTTTTTATAGTGCGAGCAGTAAGCTAATTTGAGCTCTCAACATATAAGTGAAATGCTCACTGCAATACGTTTTAGCCTATTTGGCAGAATAGTAGCGTGTTACCATCAAGTCAAATTTTTCATCATAAGCTTATTATTTTGGACGTTGAACTTTAATACACCCAGCAATAGACTGTGTTGCACATATTTGTCCGTCAATCCAAATAGCATTATCAAAACGCGCATTATCTAATTTTGCTCTGCCAAGATTAGCGCCGGTCAGATCTGCATACGACAAATCAGCATTACTTAAATCTGCATTACTTAAATTAGCATTTTTAAGATTAGCACCCAATAATAGACTGTTTTGCAATTGACTATAACTTAGATTGCTAAAACGTAAATCAGCATAAGCAATATCAGCATTAGTTAGGGTGCTATTCATCAGATTTGCTCCAATTAATTGACTGTTTCTCAGTTGTGCATTGCTCAGTATTTTATTGTGTAGATTTAATTGAGGTTTTAGGCAATTGGTCCAGTTGACGCCTGCAGTGGCAGGAGCATCACAGTTAGCAGTGGCCAATGGCAATGGTTTGGCATAGATAATAGTCAAAGCCAATATAATAGTCATCACGGAAAAAGTGATTATTAATGGCCAAGCCATCGTTTGTTTTTGTAGGCGAAATCTTTGCATAATTAAACTGCGCAGTTGACGACGTTGAATATTGCTATCATTCTCATCTGTGCGACGTGTATTGTGACGACTGGACGTAAAAGGCTGTATTTCTTTTTCTAGGGGGTAGCGTCGTTCAAAACCATCACGTTCATCAAGACGTTTTCTAATCAGCTCTTCACTTAAAAAATTATCATTAGGCATCAATTGAGGCTGACTATAGATCACTTGCCAGTTTATTTGGTCGATACTGACTTCATCATCGGCATTGAGTCGTCCGAGTAAAAAGTTATTAATGATGACTGATTCAGCAAAAGGCCCGCGGACTGAGGTGCGGTGTTCGCGCGTAAACCATAATGTTGTTTGAGGCTTCATATCGTGTTGATTCAAAAGTTCGTCATCTTGCTATACTAGCATTGTGTTCAATTAAAGTGGGTTAAAGATATAGTGTTTATTCAGCAACCTGTCCAAACCACTGTCGGCATAGTTCAAAATATCCCTACAAAATTATTAGCGGATATTGCTATTGGCCAACAATTAATAGCAAGCGTTGAAAAACCAGCCTTAGCAGGTGAACTCATTGCCATTAAAGTAGCTGACAGCTATATTAATATTCGAGTGCCAGTTGATATGCTAGCAGGCCAAAAATTATTACTTGAACTTGTACTTGTGCAAGGCAAACCTGTTTTAAACATTATTTCCCCACCACAAGGCTTAAAACCGCCCTTAGCACTAGATAGTTTGCTCAAAACTTCTCCAGAAATAAGTCCTCTAAAACTAGGCCAACAGCTCGCAGTAAAGGTTGTGAAAATTTTGGCTGAGAATAGGCTGCTCATGCAAGCAACAATACCCAATAGTGGGTCACCAAACAAACCGACAATTCAACAATTTGATGTGGATACCGCCGAATTATCAACAACGTATAAACAGGGTGATAAATTGACAATGGATATCGTCAATCTTAAACCATTATCCATTGAATTGCGTCCGCAAAGACCACTGTCACGAGATCAGCTAATTGCGGATCATTTACGCCAATTATTACCACAATCATTGTCATCAGCGAGCTTAGCTAAAGTAGTGAATGCGGTTAATAATCAAAAATTACCGCCACCAGTGCAACAAGCTGTTCAACAATTAGTTGGAAATTCGCTAGACAAATCAGCGGTGACTCAAACCAATGCTTTAAAACAAGCCTTATCTTCATCAGGGGTGTTTACAGAAAGTCAGCTACTTAAACTACCACACGCGACTAACCAGGATTTTAAGGTTAATGTAGCTAAGGTTATGAATACATTGGAAGGTGTCATTGCTCAAGCGCAAAGGAAGTTGGGTGATACGCCTATTAATAAACTACCTGCTCAGGTTCAATCGGCATTATTGAGCCAGGGGAAATCACCAGCGCATTTATTAAATGTTTTACTGTCAGGAAAAAGTCCTGTGGCAACTAATGTTGTTCAAACGGCGCTGTCGACAATCACTAACCAAGAGCAAGCAGCGACAATGATACAGCTACTTACTAAATCACTTACAAACCAGTCACAAACCTTGGTGGCTTCCAGTCGGCAAGCACCCCTAGAACTATCCGAATTGATGGCTTTATTTAAAGACGTCGATAGTGTGCATAAAAAATTGCAACATAATCAACTATCAATGCTGAAAGAACCAGAATCAAGCAATATTGTCGCTAGTTGGTTATTTGATTTACCTATTAAAGATAAACATAGTGTTGATTTATTGCAGATGCAGATTGATCAGCAAAAAAAGAAGGCTGACGAAGAGGAGCAAAGTTGGCAGGTTCAACTTCGTTTGGAGACGCAAAACCTAGGACCAGTAGAGGCTAGTGTGACCTTACACGGTGAAGATGTCAAAGTCGTGATTCGGGCTGAAAGGGCTGAGAGTGCAAAATTATTAGAACAAAATTTAAACTTGTTGAATACTAGTCTGGAAAACTTAAATGTGTTGGTTAGTCATATTAGTTGTGTTTGCGAACCAGTAAATATGGCAATGCTCAATAACAATGTTCAACAAGAACCCTCGTCATTTGTGGATGTTTCAGTATGAGTGAAAATAAGACGCTTAAAGCGATTGCATTGCAATATGATGGTGAAAATGCACCTATAGTAACGGCTTCAGGTGAGGGAGATATTGCAGAAGAAATTATTAGGATTGCAAAACAACATGGCGTTCCATTGCGAGAAGATATGATGCTGGCTGCATTATTAGGTGAATTAGAGTTAGGAGAAGAAATTCCACCCTTGTTGTACCGAGTTGTTGCTGAAGTGATTGCTTATGCTTATATTATTTCAGGAAAAGTCCCTGTTATTAAAGATGAAAATGGTGAAGTAGAACAGAGTTAGCTGTTCAGGAGAAAACTTATTTTAATGTAACTCTTGATTCATCGGTTGATGATCACTTCCATGAAGACGACGAATGAGATGGGCTTCTTCATCACTTAAATTACAGCTATCTATTAGTTGTTCAATACCTGCCCCTTTACGTGCTAAACGAATGGCATGATCATAAGCTTGGCCTTGATGACTATTCATGCCTAAATCCAGTGTATTTTGTTGCTCTTTTAAATTATGCATGGTCTTTTCAAACTGCATAATACGGTTATCTGTGCCTACTGCACCGGCACATAATACAGATAATTGATTTTGTAAACCGGCAATTTTTTCTGTTTGTAGTTGGTTTAACTTAAATAAGTGGTAGCCGACGCGGCTGACAAACAAGCTGATCATGATCATCGCCGTTATAATAATAGTAGTCACTTTTGTGTCTCCTGAACCTTATATATATTCATCAAATAAACCTTTAGGGTGATTTTCTTCCATGTTTTTATTAGTTTCATCATCATCAGCTGATTTTTTCTGTTGTTGACGACGTTTATCATCGGGTGGAACCGTTACAGGTAAACTCGGTGTTAGTGGCTGACTGGGAGTAATTGGATCAGCCATAACTTATTTTCTAAAAGCCAGAGAAGTCTGCGACCTCTTCTTCAGTTAAAAATTTATCAACATCGACTAAGATCAATAACTGATTTTCCCTACTACACACGCCCTGAATAAAGCGTGAACTCTCGTCACTATTGACGTTGGGAGTTGAATCAATTTCTGATTGGTGTAGGTAAACCACTTCTGCGACACTATCAACTAACATACCTACAACATTACCATTTACTTCAACGATAATAATTCTTGATAAATCGTCATTGGTCTCTTTAGACATTAAACCAAATCGACTACGTGTATCTATTACAGTAACCACGTTTCCACGTAAATTAATAATGCCTAATACATAACTTGGTGCTCCGGGCACGGGTGCTATTTCTGTAATACGCAATACTTCTTGTACCTGCATTACATTAATACCATAAGTTTCTTCTTCCAGTTGGTAGGTCACCCACTGCAAAATAGGATCGTTTACTTCACCGTCTTTTTGACTCATTGTTTTTCAACCTTAAACATAATGACAATTACTAGCTGTAAAAGTAGTGGCTGACAAATAAATGACAGCCGATGAACTGAAAAATTAAATGCATTATTCACGCCAATTTTAATTAGCTTAATAAATTTTCTAATTCGGTAATATTGATAATGCTACAGCTTTTTTCAATAGACATGCCTGCTAACCAGGGGCGAGTGCCAATATTGTTACGCCATCGTATCTCTTGAGGTAACAAGTCTATCACTGCATTAATTTTATGGCAGCTTAAGGCCCATTCGCCAGCGCCAACAACAATTATAAAATTGGGTTCGGCTATGTCATGCTGATGCTTAATCGGCAGCATAATATGGGCGGTATTAATAATTTTTATTTGATTGTAAGAGCCCATGAATACGGGCTTATTTTTAGTTTGTTGGTTTTGCACTAAAGGCAGGGCAGGCCAAGGTAATATAGCCTTAACATCTTCAGTGTTCATTGCTAGCTGGAGTCCATTCAGATCAAATAAAAGTACTCTAAAAGGAACATTTTCACCACGTTCACTCATCGGTTTTTGAACCATTGAAGGGGCTTTGTTTTTTAATGTATCGGCTGTCGCCTCGACTAATATTTCCTCGAAATAGATACTGAGTGCATCGTCATGATCGGCTATTATTTTTGACTCACACATGGGGAAGCTTGTGCAGGTCGTTAATAGTATGTTGCAAATGTTGTAACAATGCCGAATAGGCGAGAGCACCCGGTGCATATTGGTTCATAACAGGTAATGGGATCCCTAATTTGCTGACATCACGAAATTGGTTATCTACTGGAATAACTCCATTCCAGACACCATCTTGATATTTATCATGTAACATTCGAAGACTTTCTAATGACGAGCGAATAGTGGGATCAAACATGGTCGGCATAATCAAAAAAGGTAGGCCTTGCTTACGTGAATGATTAATCATCCCTAAAGTGTGCAGCATATGTTCCAAGCCTTTAAGTGCTAAAAATTCAGTTTGAACTGGAATCAAAAGCTGATCACAAGCTGCAAGCGCATTGATCATTAAAATTCCAAGCATCGGAGGACAATCAATAATAATATTTGAAAAACGATTACCAAGATGTTTAAGGGTCTTATTAATGATTAACCCCTTACCACTCTGTGCGCCGAGTTGACGATCTAAGGTTGCCATGGCTGTAGAGGCTGGCAATATGTAAAGATTATCGTAATCTGTTTTGTTTAGCGCGCTAAAAATAGCTGAATTAGGGCTACGGTCGATTTTCTGGAAGATAGTATAGATACTAGACGATATAGTGTCTGGATCTTGACCAAAATAAGTGGTGAGTGAACCATGAGGATCCATATCAACTATAAGTGTTGGTTTACCTTGAAGAGCTAATAAACTCCCTAAACTCGCAACAGTGGTTGTTTTACCTACGCCCCCTTTTTGGTTGGCTACTGCCCAGATTGTCATGGTGTGTTGTTAATCGCTGTTTCAAGCTGAATAGACGGTAATGTCGACTCAGCTTGGTTTGGTGTAAACACAGTTATATCACGGCGACTTGCTTTACTACCTAACACAACTAATACTACCCGCCTGTTTTTTTGGCGGCCTTCTTCTGTTGCATTGTCAGCAATTGCTTTGAATTCACCGTAACCAATTGCTGACATACGACTAGGATCAAGCCCATATTGGTCTAATAAGTGAACGACACTAGCAGCACGAGCTGCTGATAACTCCCAATTAGATGGAAATCTGGGCGTATTAATAGGATTATTATCAGTGAAACCTTCGACTTGTATTGGATTAGCTGAACGGCTCAATATTTCGGCTATTTTACCGATGATAGGAACGGCTGCAGTTTCTAATCGAGCTTCACCACTATAAAATAATACATTGGATTTCATTTCTAATTCTAACCAATCTTCACCTTGTTTGATGATGACATCTTTATTAGCTATGAGATCGGATAACGCAGTATTTAATTGTTTAGATATTTCATTAATGTTGCGGATAGTTTCTTTATCTACGGGGAGAGGAGTGTGGGTTTTTGTTACTATTGGTAGTGGTATTGGCATGCCAATGGGAGGTAACTCTATAACATTAATAGGATTATCATTAGTTTTTTGTTCAGGTATCTGTTTTCCTTTTCCACGTAGCACATCACCTATTTGTATTGGTTCTGTACTTTTTTTAGGATCAGTAAATACCGCCTCTAGCGTATCAGAAAGTACACGATACTTACCTTCATTAACGGAAGAAATTGAATACATAACAACAAAAAATGCAAAAAGTAAGGTTATAAAATCAGCATAAGATACTAACCATCGTTCATGATTTACGTGTTCCACAACTCTTTTTCTACGTGCCATTGTCAATAATTAGTTCAGGTAGGCTTGTAAACGTGATTCAATATTACGAGGATTGTCACCATCAGCAACACCTACTAATCCTTCAATAATCATTATCTGCAAGCTAGCCCGTCGCTGAATAAGCGTCTTTAACTTTCCACTAATTGGTAAAAATAATAAGTTGGCAAGCGCGACACCATAAATAGTTGCTATAAAAGCGACCGCAATACCCGCACCTAATGAAGAAGGGTCGGCCAGATTACCCATGACATGAATTAAGCCTAATACAGCACCAATAATTCCAATCGTAGGTGAATAACCACCCATAGCTTCAAAAACTTTTGCCGATTGCAGATCATTGTATTCCTGTATATCCATATCACTTTCTAGAATATCTCGAATCATCTCAGGGGTTGCACCATCGGAAATTAGTTGTAGCCCTTTTTGAGCGAACAGGTTTTCTTCAAATTCGGCAGCAGACTCTAATTTAAAAAGGCCTTCTTTCCGCGCTATGACACTCCAACTAAGAATTTTATCGAGTGCTTTTTCAGGTGAATTTTGTGGTGGAAAAAATATCCAAACTATCATATTTAGTGCGCGAACAAAAGTGTTTAGAGGCGTTTGAAGCATTACAGCCCCTAAGGTGCCACCTAAAACAATTAAAAGGGCAACAGCATTCATAATGCTATCAATATGGCCACCCTCAAGATATTGACCACCAAGAATAGCGCCAAAACCTATGATAAGACCTAAAACACTTAAAATATCCATACTATCTTAATTTCACCAAATGATGTCCAATATCAATCATACTGAGTATTTTATCAGCCAAGCCAGCTTTTGCAATAGCCATCGGCATACCGTAAATGGTACTACTTTGTTCATCTTGTGCCCATATCGAGGCACCTAAAGAACGTAGTTTTTTGCAACCTTCTCGCCCATCTGCTCCCATTCCTGTCAATATGATTGCCAGTGTTTTAGCAGGACAAAGCTTACTAATAGATTCGAAGGTTAAATCGATACAAGGTTTATATGTCTGTCCAGTCTGACCTGCTTGAATTTCAATAATGGGTTTTTTGTGGCTACCTTTGAGCAACATTTGCATACCACCTGGCGCTAGGTAAGCTGTCCCTGGGTATAACTTATCACCGTTTATTGCCTGTTTAATTGTGATTTGACACTGCGTATTGAGTCGTTCGGCAAATGAAGGTGTGAAAGCCGCTGGCATGTGTTGTATCAGCAAAATTGGGTAAGGAAAATTTGCAGGCAATTGAACTAATATTTTTTGTAAGGCAACTGGGCCACCGGTGGATGTTCCAATTGCTACCAGAGAAATATTATCAATATTGGAGTGATTTTCTGCAGTAGATTTTTTTAATCGAGAGGGGGGTAAGCTAGTTGAAGAGGCCGCTGTTGGTAAGTCTTTTGAAGTTGAATGAATGGCTAAGTCATAAAGTCGCTGACACAGTCGCTGTTGTGCCATATTTTTGTCGTTAGATATATCTTGAAAACGCTTGGGCATGTAATCAATTGCCCCAGCTTCTAATGCTTCAAATGTTGTTTTTGCATGCTCCGTTGTCCATGTCGATAACATAAGTATAGGAGTAGGGTGCCTTGCCATTATTACCCGAACAGCGCTAATGCCATCCATCACTGGCATTTCAATATCCATGCTGATGACGTCAGGCTTTAAATTTATAACTTGTTCAATTGCTTGTTGACCATCATAAGCCATGCCCACCACTTCTAAACGAGGATCTTCATTAATTATTTCAGATAGCCGTCTACAAAAAAATCCGGAATCATCAACAAGTAATACTCGAACTGGTGTCATAGCGCCCTTTTAATAGCCTCGATTGGCATAAGTATTCATTAATTCTGGGAAGTCAAGAATAAGTGAAATTCGTCCATCACCTGTGATGGTTGCGCCAGCTAAGCCTTTGGTACCCTGTAGTAGTGCACCTAATGGTTTTATGACAACTTCTTCTTGACCAATTAATTGATCCACTACGAATCCTACACGCTGTGTACCTACATTGACAATAACAACATGTTCTATTTCAGGTTTACCTGTTGGGATAAATGAACTTGCAAGCCACTTTCTTAAATAGAATAAGGGTAATGTTTTTTGACGGACCATAATGGTTCGTTGACCATCAACCACATTTGTTTTAGCTAAATCTAAGTGGAATATTTCATGAACATTGACTAAGGGGAAAGCAAAAATTTGATCGCCTAGCATAACCATTAAGGTAGGCATAATAGCCAATGTCAATGGGACTTTAATAGATAAAGTTGTTCCGACCCCAATTTCAGATGTAATCTCGATAATGCCATTGAGCTTAGAAATACTCGTTTTTACGACATCCATACCGACGCCGCGGCCTGAAATATCTGAGATTTCTGCCTTTAATGAAAAACCAGGTGCAAAGATCAATGCATAACATTCAGAGTTGGTTAGGCGCGATGCGGCTTCCTCATCCATCATGCCTTTTTCTACTGCTTTTTGACGTAAAACGTTAGCATCCATGCCTGTACCATCATCGGAGATTTTCAGTAGAATATGATCTCCTTCTTGCGTAGCAGAAAGTACGATTTTACCTTGACGTGATTTGCCTGATTTTTCACGAATATCAGGCATCTCTACCCCATGATCAACTGCATTTCTGACTAAATGCACTAGTGGATCAGCCAATGCTTCCACTAAATTTTTATCTAAATCAGTTTCTTCGCCTTGAAGTTCAAGGTTAATATCCTTTTTCAAGTTTCGGGCAAGATCACGTACAACGCGCGGGAAACGACCAAATACTTTTTTTATCGGTTGCATACGTGTTTTCATAACGGCATTTTGTAAATCAGCAGTGACTACAGCCAGATTACTAACAGCCTTAGCCATTTCTTCATTATCACTTGTCGCTTCCAGCGTACTAATACGATTACGTACTAGTACCAATTCACCAACCATATTCATAATATCATCTAAACGAGCAGTATCAACTCGGACACTTGTTTCCGCTTGTTTGGTTGTAGCGGCAGGTTTTGCCGCTACAGTTACGTTGGCAATGGGTGTAACTGCAACGGGTTTAACTTCAATTTCTGCCATGATAGGGGCTGATGTTGGCTCAGATATCCTTGCTGCTGTGGCCTTTTTTTTACCTTGTAACTCATCAAGTAAAGACTCGAATTCTTCTTCGGTAATATCGTCATCGCTTTTTGCGGAAACAGTCGGCTGCTCAGGGCTAGTAGTTTCTATGCCGGGTGCGCCATCGCCATGTAATTGGTTTAATAAAGCTTCAAATTCATCATCTGTAATATCTTCACTATCAGCAGTTTGCTCTGTCACTACAGGGTCTGGAATGACAACAGCGACCACTTCTTCTGGTTCAAGATAAGACGCTAGATGGTTTAGTATATCGGGATCGGCGGGGCTAGGAAATTCGCCGGATTTTGTTTCTTCAAACATAGCATTTAGGATGTCGAGCACCTTGAGGAAAATATCCATCATTTCGGCATCAACAGTACGATCGCCTTGGCGTAGAATGTTAAATACATCTTCACCTTTATGGCACAAGGCAACCATCGAATCTAGACTTAAAAATCCCGCACCACCTTTAATGGTGTGAAAGCCACGGAAAATAGCATTTAACAAATCACTATTTTGCGGCTGTGATTCTAGCTCAACCAGTTGTTCATTCAGGCCTTCTAAAATCTCACCTGCTTCAACTAAAAAATCCTGGAGGATTTCATCTTCACTGTCTAATGGCATCTTACTTATCCTCTAGAAGCCTAGACTTGATAACAAATCATCGACCTCATCTTGATTATTGACTACATTTGGATTGTTTTCCGCATTAATTTGCGGCCCTTCAGCTTTGATAGGGTCAACGATCTTATCTTCTTTTTTGTGTTCGATATACTTGCTAGAAACTTGTACTAATCGCACTAATTTGACTTCTACTTCTTCAATTAAAGTAATTACTTGACGAATGATTTGTCCGGTCAAATCTTGAAAACCCTGAGCCATCATCATATCAGTCAAATTGATATGAATTTGGTCTGAATGTTGTTTTACCAATGGCAAATAGGCTTCGATGTCATGACTTAATTCACGAAACTCATCGACATTCATTTCTCTCTTGCGAAAACGATGCCAACTTTCATCTATTTTTTCAGCCGTCTCTTTAAGACTGCTAGCAAGAGGCATCGTTGCATCTATAAAACCTAAGGTTTTGTGTGCGGCATTTTCAGTTGTGGTGATTACATAATTAAGACGTTCGCGGGTATTGGGCATGGTACTTTCAGTCAAATCTACTAAACACGAATCTACATTGAAACTATTGAGTGCCTCATGCAGGTCACGTGTTAACTTGCCAACTTCAAGGAAAAGTTCACTGTCTTGTGCTTGAGTGAGCAGAGTGAGTTGCTGTTGTACTAATTCTTCATTATCTGCTTCTAAGGCGCTGACGAGTTCACGTGCGGTTGAAAGTAGCGCTGTTTTACTATTAAGTTCCATAATGTTGCCTTATGATTTATGCTGCATCAATACGTTCAAATATTTTTTCAATTTTTGAATTTAACGTTGCAGCTGTAAAAGGCTTGACAACATAGCCATTAACGCCCGCTTGTGCTGCGACCATGATTTGTTCACGTTTTGTCTCAGCAGTGACCATTAAAACAGGCAGTGATGACAAGCTAGCATCTGCACGAACCGTTTTTAGTAGGTCAATACCCTGCATACCAGGCATATTCCAATCGGTGACTAAAAAATCAATACCACCTGCTTTTAAAATGGGCAAAGCTGTTAGTCCATCATCCGCTTCTATGGTGTTATTAAAACCTAAGTCACGTAGTAAATTTTTTATAATTCTTCGCATTGTAGAAAAGTCATCTACGATGAGAATTTTCATATTCTTATCCAAGGGGATATCTCCAGTTTTTAATTGAACCAATCACTTAATTTAGATCGAAGTCGAATGATCGTTTGGCTATGAATTTGACTTACGCGAGATTCACTTACGCCTAATACTTCACCAATTTCTTTCAAGTTTAATTCTTCGTTATAATATAAACCCATCAGTAAACATTCACGTTCGGGGAGTGTTTTTATTGCTTCAGTTAATGAAAACTGAAACTGTTCTGTTTGTAATGCATCAATTGGGCCAGATAATACGGCGGTTATCGGTTGAGCTTGAGTTTCATCATTATCAGAAAATTCATCAAGGCTAAATACTTGATGTCCAGCAGCATCATGCAGCTGTTGGTGGTATTCATCAAGATCGAGTCCTAACACTTTTGCAATTTCGTTATCAGTTGCATGGCGGCCATGTTGTTGTTCTAATTTTTGCATGACCGCAGATATTTCACGTGCCTTGCGATGAACAGAACGTGGAGCCCAGTCATTACGACGAATCTCATCTAACATTGCACCCCGGATCCGAATACCTGCATAAGTTTCAAAACTAGCTCCTTGCGTCGTATCGTAGTTTTGAGCTGCATCTAGTAGACCAATCATACCAGTTTGAATAAGATCATCAACGTCAACTGTGTGTGGTAAACGCGCAATAAGGTGATAGGCAATGCGTTTAACTAAAATGGCGTGTTGCTCAACGATTTCAGCCATCGAACTGGTCGAAGTACTATTTTTGGCATACAAAGAGATGCCATTCATTTTATGCTACTTCCAAGCTAGCTTGAATGAGGCGTTCGATGAAAAATTCCATATGACCACGAGGTTGTTTCTGCACGGGCCAAAATTCTACTTTTTTAGCTAAATGCATAAACGCTACAGCCGATTTACTGCGCGGAATATAATCAACTACTGCACGTTGCTTTTTAACCGCTCTGCGCAGATCTTCATCAAAGGGTACAATTCCCATAAAATCAAGATTAACATCGAGGAAACGCTCACAAACCATGGCTATTTTGTCAAATACTTCACGACCTTCTTGAATGCTACGACACATGTTGGCGATAACATGAAAGTGATCAACTTTATATTCACGGCTCAGTAGCTTGATGAAAGCATAAGCATCGGTAATTGAAGCAGGCTCATCACAAACAACAACGATAACTTCTTGTGCTGCACGCGAGAAGCTGACGACACTATCAGCAATGCCTGCAGCACTATCGATCAATAAAACATCAATGTGTTGGTCCATTTCGCTGAAGGCTTGAATCATACCCGCATGCTCAGCAGGGCTGAGTTCAGCCATTTTTTGTACACCTGATGCTGCCGGAATTATTTTAAGGCCTGCTGGACCTTCAACGATGATTTCTGCCAGTGTTTTACTGCCATTTAAAACATGCAATAAATTATATTGTGGATGTAAACCTAACATAACATCGATATTGGCAAGGCCTAAATCAGCATCAAGTAATAATACCTGTTTGCCTTGAGATGCTAATGCAACACCTAAATTTACGGTAATGTTGGTTTTACCAACACCACCTTTACCGCTGGCAATTGCGATTACTTTAACGGGCCGTGGTGGTGCTGAGGTCATTTTGCGAAGACCACTGGCTTGGTCTAGGGGTAAATCAGCCATAAGCGGCAATCCCTCCAAAACTAGAGAGACTGTGGGGAGCGAGCTGTTGTTGTTCATCATTCATTAAATCACTTGCCTGCTTAATCAAGGTATTAGGGCGAGCAAAGCTCAGGTCTTCTGGTACTTGTTGCCCATTACAAACATAGACTAAAGGTAATTGATGTTGGACTAATGCCGAAATTGCACCACCTAAACTGCTCGCTTCGTCTGTCTTTGTCAAAATGCATCCACTCAATTCTAAATGAGAAAAGGCGTTTATAATATCATTTAGACTCCTTGATTGGGTGGTTGCTGACAAAGTTAAGTAATTTTTTATTCTAGGTGACTGCTGTTTGAGCATTGCAAATTTCTCTGCTAACTTCATATCACGTTGATTCATACCTGCAGTATCGATCAGAACAAAGCGACGATCAAGAAAATCATTTAATGAATCATTCAATTCTTGGTGAGTTCTTGCGACACGAACGGGAACCCCTAAAATGCGTGCATAGCTGCGTAATTGTTCTTGTCCGCCAATGCGATAGCAGTCAGTTGTGATTAGTGCGACATTTTTGGCACCATGTTTTAGCGCACATCTGGCGGCAATTTTAGCCACTGTAGTGGTTTTGCCAACGCCTGTTGGACCTACCATCGAATAAATACCACCTTTGTTAATAATGTCATTATCTTGAATACGAATTTGGCTGGCTAATAATCCTAAGGATTGTCTCCAAGCCGACTCCAAATCATCGGTACTCTTCATTTGTGCGGTAATTGTCTTAGCTAAATCCACTTGAATACCCATCTGCATGTAACGCTGCATTAATTGCACTTGTGTTGGGCTAGTGCGTTCCATCTCTTTCCAAGTCAGATCTGAAAGTTGATTTTGCAACATGTTTCTGAGTCCAGACATTTCTTTCTGCATTTGTACAAGTGTAGGCTCTTGCGACCAAATGTTTTGAGTCACTGGTGGTGCAATATCCACTGGCCGTTTGGCTGCAGGTGTTATAGATGGATTTATTTCTACTTTCGTTGGGCGAACAGGTTCAGGCGATGTTCGCTTAAACTCAGCCTCGTCATAGTCTGTAGCAGCGACAATTTCGACACCTCCATCGACACGATTGTTAGATAAAATGACTGCATCAGGGCCCATTACTTCACGCACTTCACGAATGGCTTGACGAACATCTGCAGCTTGGAAACGTTTAATTTTCATAATATCAACCTTGGGGTCTAACGACCCACATTAGCAACGATTCTAATTTGTTTGTCATCAGGAATCTCGTTGTATGACAATACATTTAAACTTGGAATAGAATGACGAATAAAGCGAGAAATCCAAGTACGCAACCCAGCTTGTACAACTAGAATTGACGATTCTCCCGTCATCTCTTGACGTTGAGCGGCTTCTTGTAAATTCTTATGCATATTTTCTGCTAATCCTGGCTCTAAACTTGCGCCACCTTCACCGGTAGCTTGTAATGTCTGAAGCAATAACTGTTCCAGTTCTGGATCTAAAGTGATAATGGGTAAATCTGCCTTGATACCATTTACATGTTGAACGATAGAATGACTAAGTGCCATGCGGGCTGCAGCAGTTAATGCTTCAGGATCAGGATTGCGAGCGGCTTGTTCAGAAAGTGCTTCGGTAATGGTGCGTACATCGCGAATTGGAATGTTTTCTTCGAGTAAATTTTGTAATACTTTCTGTACACTGCCTAAAGGTAAAGTATCTGGCACTAATCCTTCTACTAGCTTAGGCGCTATTTTTGAAAGATTATCAAGCAGTTGCTGAACTTCTTCTCTACCCAATAAATCCTGAGCATGAGTTTGTAATAACTTGCTTAGGTGAGTTGCAATGACGGTATCAACATCGACGACGGTATAACCTTGTGCTTGAGCATATTCCCTTTGATTTGGCTCAATCCACACTGCATCTAAACCAAATGCAGGATCTTTACCTTTGATGCCCGGTAATTCGCCAAAAACTTGACCAGGGTTAATAGCCATCATCCTTTCGGGATGTATTTCAGCTTCACCAAAAGTGACACCAAATAAAGTGATTTGATAAGCTGTGGGTGCTAAGTCCAAGTTGTCGCGAATATGAACAGGTGGGATTAAAAAGCCTAGTTCTTGTGATATCTTTTTTCGTATACCTTTGATTCTGTTCATTAACTCTCCACCCTGATTTTTATCAACCAATGGAATTAGACGGTAACCCACTTCTAAACCAATAGGATCGATGGGACTAAGATCATCCCAACTTAAATCGCGTTGTTCTTTAGGTGCTTCAACAGGTGTATTGACTACGGGTTGAGCATTGTCAGCTTTTTGACGTTGCATCAATACCCATGATCCTAGGCCACCAGAAACAGCAAGGATTAAAAAAGGGACATTTGGCATACCTGGAATAATGCCCATTGCACCAATAATTGATGAGGTGACAATTAAGGTTTTAGGATCTTTGAATAACTGGTTAACTACTTCGGCACCCATATCTTCTTCTTTAGTAGTACGAGTGACCAATAAAGCGGCAGCAGTGGATAATAGTAAAGAAGGTATTTGGGCAACTAGTCCGTCACCGATAGTAAGTAGAGTGTAGTTATGAGCGGCTTCAGCAAAGGTTAAATCATGTTGAACGACACCAATAATAAAACCACCAATGATATTGATGAACAAAATTAGAATACCAGCAATAGCATCACCTCGTACGAATTTACTGGCACCATCCATCGACCCATAAAAGTCTGATTCCTGCATGATCTCTTCGCGACGATTACGTGCTTCATCTTGATCGATGAGTCCGGCATTAAGATCGGCATCAATCGCCATTTGTTTGCCAGGCATAGAATCCAAAGTGAAACGTGCGCTCACTTCAGCAATACGTGTGGCACCTTTGGTCACTACAACGAAGTTTATGATAACGAGGATGGCAAAGACTACAAAACCAACAGTGTAATTACCACCAATAACAAACTCACCAAAAGCTTCGATTACTTTACCAGCTGCAGCTGTACCAGTGTGTCCTTCCATTAAAACGACTCGAGTAGAGGCAACATTCAATGCCAGTCGTAATAGGGTTGCAATCAGTAAGATGGCTGGGAATGATGCAAAATGTAATGGTTTCAGTACGTAAATACTGGCCAGCATAATAGTTAGAGACAAGGCGATATTAAAACTAAAAAGTAAATCTAACAGGAAGGGTGGTAGTGGCAACACGACCATAGCCAATAAGGCCACAACAATTATTGGGGCACCCATACTTCCGCTTAACATGGGTTTTAAACGTGCGAAAAAATCATTATTTTCCATGAATAGCTCTAATCTCTCTTTAGTTCATCTGGTATTGGCAAGTCCTCCGGTTTAATGTGGGGCTTACGGCCACCACGTGTATTATAGCGGCGTAACTGGAAGACAAACGCTAGTACTTGAGCTACTGCAATATATAGACCAGAAGGAATTTCGTCGCCAATTTCGGTGCTGAAATAAATAGCACGAGTGAGTGGGGGCGCTGATAGAATGGGTACTTCATTATTATCACCAACCATACGAATTTGTTGGGCAATTAAATCAGTACCTTTAGCGACTACGGTAGGAGCCCCGCTTGCTGCTTGGTCGTAGCGAATGGCAACGGCATAGTGTGTAGGATTAGTAATAATCACGTCAGCGTCTGGTACGTCTTGCATCATGCGACGTTGTGAGATCTCAATTTGCATGCGACGGATCCGACCCTTGACCTCAGGATTACCATCGCTTTCCTTGCTTTCATCTTTCACTTCTTGTTTAGTCATTTTTAGCTGGCGGATATGATTCCAATGTTGGAAGGGGACATCAATCAGGGCAATTAAAATTAAACTACTGGATATCATTAAAAAGACCCAAAGTACCAACATACCCAGATCAGCCATCGCAACATTGATTTCTTGTTGGCCAAGTGACAATAATTGGTCACGTAAACTCCATATCGTTAAGGTGGAGATAATACCTACCAATATAAATTTTGCCAGTGCTTTGATGAGTTCAATTAAGCCTTGTGGTCCTGTTATTCTCTTTAGGCCTTTTATAGGATCTAGCTTTTCCAATTTAACACCGACAGCTTTAGCTGAAAAATTCCAGCCACCTGTGCTTGCAGGAGCAATAAGTGCTGCAAGCACTGTAATGGCTAAAAAAGCTCCTAAATCTAAAGCAATAGTGTCGAGCGCATACAAAAAATGGAGAGCCATTTCTGCAGGATTAAAAATTTCTTTGCGGCTGAAACTGAAGGATTTAACCATCACTTCTGCCGCGCTACGAATCATGCCTTCACCCAAAAACATCATGGCGACAGCACTAGCTATAAGCACTAAAACAGTAGTGAATTCTTTCGATCTAGGGACTTGCCCCTTTTCACGTGCGTCATTTAGACGTTTTTCGGAGGGCGCTTCTGTTTTGTCTTGACCTGTATCTTCAGCCATTTGGTTGCACCAAAAAACGAATTGTTTGCAGCATATAATCTGCCATATTCACTAAATGATTGGAGGCTGAGGGTAAAGTGAAATAGATAACAAAAAAACCAAGAATGATCGTCATCGGGAAACCAATGGAAAAGGGACTAATCTGTGGTGCAGCCCGAGATAAAATACCAAAAGCGAGATTAACCATCATTAATGAACCGATTGCTGGTAAAGCGACCAGTACACCTGAAGCATACATCCAACTTGCTTGACCAACCAGATCACGAAAGCTTGAAGCGGGTAGACCCGAGGGCATAATAGGTAAAGTGACAAAACTCTCTGCAAGGACTTGGATTAAAACTAAATGTCCATTAAGGCTAATAAACACGAGGGTGACAAAAATTAAATAGAATTGACTGATAACGGGCACTGTCACCCCATTTTGTGGATCCACCATAGATGCAAACCCCAAGCCCATTTGCATAGCGATGATTTGGCCGCCAATAATGAAGGCATTAAAAAGAAATTGCAGCATAAAACCCATGCAGGCACCGATTAAAATTTGATGGGCAACAATAAGCATGCCTTCACCGCTAAAAGGCTCGACAGCAGGTGCAGCATCAGGAATCGTGGGCACGACAACTATACTGATAGCAAGTGCAATAAGTAGCCGACTACGATTATTAACAAAATTACTACTAAAAATCGGGGCCGCCATCACTAAAGCGGCAATTCTAAAAAAGGGCCAGAAATAATTACCCAGTAAGCCGGTTATTTCAGCACTAGAAAATTCCATATAACAAGTCTGCTTAACCGATCAAAAAAGGAATGTCTTGAAAAATACGTGTTGCATAACCTGTTATTAGGCTTAACATCCAAGGACCAGCAAATACTAATACCGCAATAGTCACTAATAATTTAGGGATGAAACTCAAGGTTTGTTCATTGATAGAGGTGGCCGCTTGGAACATGCTGACCAGTAAGCCGACAAAAAGGGCCGGCAATAAGATCACAGCAATCAATAAGGTGATGACATGCAATGTTTGTTGCATAATCGTTAGAACGGATTCAGGTGTCATGATTTATACATAAAAGCTAGAAGCTAAAGTACCCATTAATAAGGCCCAGCCATCGATAAGTACAAATAACATGAGCTTAAAGGGCAAGGAAATCAGCATAGGTGACAACATCATCATACCCATGGCCATCAACACACTAGCAACCACTAAATCAATGATTAAAAAAGGAATAAATATTAAAAAACCAATTTGGAAAGCAGTTTTAAGTTCACTGGTAACAAAAGCCGGTAATAACAAAGTAAAGGGCACGTCTTGTGCTGTATTTATGGCCGGTGCTCTAGATATGCTAGCAAATAATTCAATATCGCTTTCGCGGGTTTGGGCTAACATGAAGTCTTTGAAAGGTTGACTGGCTTTTTCTACCGCAGGGATGATCTCCATTTGGCCTTCCATATAAGGTTTGATGCCAGTTTGGTATGCATTATCAAATACGGGGTGCATAATAAAAAATGTTAAAAATAATGATAGACCAATCAGAACTTGATTCGATGGTGTCGATTGAACGCCCATAGCCTGTCGTAAAATTGATAATACAATAATAATTCGAGTAAATGATGTCATCATCATTAATGCGGCAGGCAATAATGTCAACGCTGTCATTAAAGCCAATATTTGTAATGTTACGGTGTAACTTTGGCCACCATCAGCATCAGTTGTGAGTGTCACCGCTGGAATACCTGGATCAGCCGCTATGGCAAATAAAGGCATCAGCAGTAGGCTGAAACTGACTAAGCAACGGATCATGATTTATCCTTTTGTTGCATGATTTGTTGGAGTTTTTCAGAAAAACTAGTGTTTGATGAACTTTTGATTGTACTGTTATTCACTGGTGTTTCGAGGATATGTAAGGTTTGCACATTTTGTGACGTTACGCCGACTAAAATTTGCTGCTCACCTACTTGTAAAAGTACGGCTCGCTCACGTGGCCCCAAAGCTAGACTGGTAATTATTTTCATTTCGCCATTTGCTGTAGCTTGAAAGCGCCCTGTTCGGCGGAGTAGCCAAGCCAAAAATGCAATGCATGCCAAAACAACGAATAAGCCAAATAGGGTTTCTAATAAAGCACCTCTAGATACTGGCGAGCTGGTCAAAGTTTTTGCAGCAAGTGTATCATTACTTTGTTCAGCTGCCATCGCTAATGCAGACCAAAAGCTAAATCCAACAATGCTCATTGCTTTTATGAACAACGCGTTCATCGTAATTTTTGAATGCGTTCTTCAGCACTGATAACATCGGTTAAACGAATACCAAACTTATCATTGACAACAACAACTTCACCATGAGCGATAAGAGTGTCATTTACTAATACATCCATTGGTTCTCCAGCAAGGCGATCTAATTCAACCACTGAGCCTTGACTCAGTTGTAGCAGATTACGAATATTGATTTTAGCGCGACCTATCTCCATTGAGATGGTGACCGGTATATCCAATACCATACCCAAATCCAATTCGCTGTTGCTCTGAGCTTTAGCGTCATCATCAAGTTGAGTGATAGGAGCTGGGTTGGCTTTTTCGGAATCAGCTTGTTCGTCTAATGCCGCCGCCCATGGATCTTCTCCACCGCTAGCTTGCTCTTCAGCTGGACCCTGCTCTTCCAACGCAGATGCCCATTCATCTGCTACTTCTTGGTCAGTTTTTGTATCTTCACTCATGATTTTTTTCTCTTCTGGAGATGGTATTGAGGTGTTGTATCTTTAGGATGTTCAATTATGCTGGTCACTTTTAATGCTACTTTATCTTTATGTTCACCAAAAGTAGCATTAAGTACCGGCACCTGTTCAGCCTTTACGGTAACCGTTTTTGGCATTAAAATCGGTAAAATATCACCCGCTTTAAAGTCTAATATTTGCTGTAGAGTAGAACTGATTTGAGTCAACTCAGCTGTTATTTCAACATCTGCTGCTAATATTTCCTCTTTCATGGATGTTGACCACCGACCGTCATCAGCAGCACTATCACTTTGCAGACCTGTATCGAGTAATTCACGGATAGGCTCGAGCATTGAATAAGGTAGTGTGACGTGAATATCGCCTCCGCCGCCATCTAATTCGATATGAAAAGTAGAAATAACCAACACTTCACTAGGGCTGACAATATTAGCAAACTGTGGGTTGACTTCATGATTGACAAATTCAAATTCGACATCCATTACCGGTGACCATGCTTCGGCTAGTGTTTCAAAACAGATATCTAATACCATACGAATAACGCGTAACTCAGTAGCAGTGAACTCGCGTCCTTCTATTCGTGCTTGAAAACGGCCGTCACCACCAAAATAATTATCAAGAATAGTGAATACTAATTTAGGTTCGAATACCACTAAACCAGTACCACGAAGTGGATGTAGATGCATTAAATTGAGACTGGTAGGAACAAACAAGGTATGAATGTATTCGGAAAATTTCATGATCTGCACGCTACTGACAGATATTTCTGCTGAGCGGCGTAACATATTAAATAAGCTTATTCGTAGCAGTCGGCCAAATCGTTCATTGATCATTTCCAGTGTTGGCATTCGGCCGCGAATAATACGGTCTTCATTTCCGAAGTCATAATTACGTGTATCAGCAGTGCTCTCAGAAACAGGTTCAGCTTCAAGATCACCACCGCCCATGCCATTTAATAGAGCATCGACCTCGTCTTGTGAAAGTATGTCGTGAACAGCCATAGTCTTATTGCATGATTAAACTAGTGAAATAAACAGAATCTAACTCACCTATTGTTTGTTCAGCTTTTAATATCCCATTAATGGTTGATAGTGTTTTTTCTTGTAATGCCTTTACACCTTCAGGTGTGTTGAGTTCGTCATATTTTTGACCGAAAAACAGCATCAATAATTCATGTTGAATGGCAGGTTCATTGAGAGTAACCGCATCAATAACAACTTGATCGCGCGCCATTACTTTTAATTTAATAGACAAATAGCGAACTGCACCTTGGCTTTGATCGCTAAAATTAACAATAAGGGGCCTTTCAACAGCATGATAAATCGGTGGTTGTTTGACGGCGGAAACGTCAGTGGTAACTTCTGCACCTTCAGCTGTCTCATCATCGCCGCCAAGAAACAGCGCTGCTGCCACAGCGATAAGGACAATGACCACTACAGCAATAATGATAATGATTTTTAATTTAGATTTGTCACCACCTTCTTCGGTGACTTCAATATCGTCTTGTTTTTCTGCCATGTTGACTATTCCTATAGATTATAAGTTTTAGACTGCAAATATTGCGCCTGTTTACTGTAAAACGAAACTAGTGAAATAAACAGCATCAAGATTATCCTTGCCTGTTTCTTCTTTCAAAATCGTTTTTAGTCTACCTAGAGAGTCGGTTTGAAGGGCTTTTCGACCTTCGACACTACTAACACCTTCAAATGTTTGTCTTGAGAATAAAGTACGTAAGGCATCTTGTATCATCGGTAAATTTAATTCGGCCTTAGTAATAATTTCTTGGTCATGCGCCATTAATGTGACTTTAATTTGTAAATAATGAGCCTGTTGATTACTTTGACTTATAAAGTTTATAGTAAAGGGGTCTGCTATCTCGAAATAAATAGCTTTAGCGGCCTCTGGTGGATCCTCAGCGGCCCAAGTAGGAAAAACCATTATTGATAACATCAATAAGAATAGGATTTGAATAGATTTATGCATAGCTTGATATACTCACCGTTTGAGTTTTAAAAAATAAAATTATGACAAGCATATCCGATAGATAAAAGAGGTAGAAGTAAATTGCTAACAAACAAGATGAATAGTTCAAAAAATAATGATACGACACTATGGGATAAAATCGTCACGCTACCTCAGTATCTCATTCCTCAACATACTTTATCAGTATTAATGCATCGGTTGACACAAAGTGAAGTGAAATGGTTTAAAAATGGGTTTATTCGTTTTATTACTGCAAAGTATAAGGTTAATATCAACGAGGCTGCGCAAACTGATTTGACATTTTTTGCTAGTTTTAATGACTTTTTTACACGAGAGTTACTGGCTGGAGTGCGTCCTATTGCTGAAGGTAAAGCCGTTATTACTTCACCAGTTGATGGCGTTATTAGTCAGATCGGTAAGATTATTCAAGGGCAAATTGTTCAAGCAAAAGGGCGAAAATTTAGTGTATTCGAATTATTGGGTGGCGATGACTTATTAGCCAAGCAATTTGAACAAGGTCAATTTTCCACCATCTATTTATCACCAAAAGATTATCACCGTATTCATATGCCACTGACAGGCAGATTACGTAAAATGATTTATATTCCAGGAAAGTTATTTTCAGTAAATCCACGCACTGCGCGAACTGTACCTAGGTTATTTGCGCGCAATGAGCGAGTAGTAACCGTGTTTGATACGGAACATGGTCCGCTGGTCATGGTCTTAGTTGGCGCTATTTTTGTTGGTAGTATGGAAACTGTCTGGTCTGGCCAGATAACGCCGCCTTATGGGAAGGTCATTCAACATTGGGATTATGATGGTGAAGAGGCTATAACATTGCAAAAAGGTGAGGAAATGGGCCGCTTTAATATGGGATCAACGGTTGTAATACTATTGCCATTAGCCTCTCAACCATTCAAACAGGAACTCGCCGCTGGTGCTGCCATTCAATTGGGTCAGGCAATGGTGTGATAGAATTCGAGATATACTAAGTTGACTCAGTGATCTTACATTTAGCTGCTTAGAAGACGATGGGTTTAATGTTTTGAAAGAGTTATTGTCTTAATAGTCTTGTTTCATCTAGTTCTTTAATCACCAAGTCCTCTTAGCTATTCATAATGTTGGACTGCGTCTCGCTTACCTGTAGTTACTTCAAAATAAACATGCTCGGTGAGGCTATAGCTAATAGCTCTCATCTAAAATTAAGGATAGTTTCATGTCTTCATCATTTAATCAACGTTACGCTGATTATGTCGTAAACAATCCTTGGCGGTTATTATTAATATCAATTATCGTATTGTTCTCGATAGCGAGTGGCGCTCAATTTTTACACTTCAGTAATGATTATCGCAATTTTTTTAGTGCGAATAATCCTGAATTATTAGCGTTTGAAGAAATACAAAACACCTATAATAAAGCCGATAATGTGATGTTTGTATTGGCGCCAGAAAATGGTGATGTTTTTACTAACGAGACCTTGAGCGTAGTCACGGAGTTGACTGAAAAAGCATGGCTACTGCCTTATTCTAGTCGCGTCGATTCTATTAGTAACTATCAACATACCGTGGCTGAGGATGATGATTTAGTGGTGGCGGACTTGGTAATGGAAGCTGCTAGCTTGAATCAATTAGAACTGACCTACATCAGTAATGTTGCAGTCAATGAACCGCTTTTGGTACATCGACTGGTATCACCCAAAGGTCATGTAACGGCGGTTAATGTAACGGTTCAATTACCAGGTGAAGCACTTAATGAAGTGAGTAAGCTTGTTGCTAAAACACGTGCTTTGCGTGATGAGATTTTGGCTAGACACAGCGGGGTGAAAATTTACCTTAGTGGATTATCAATGATGGATAATTCATTTGGTGAAGCCTCGCAGGATGACATGAAGAGTCTTGTACCGCTTATGTTTATTGTAGTAATGATTGTTTTGAGTATTATGCTACGATCTTTTTCGGCGACATTTTCAACCGTAATTATTATCGCAGCTGCGATTTTAGCCGGTATGGGCAGTATGGGCTGGTTGGGTTGGAAATTGACGCCACCCTCAGCAGCAGCACCGACCATTATATTGACAATGGCTGTTGCTGATGCGGTACATTTACTTGTTACCTATTTACATAATATACGCTTAGGTCAAGATAAAAGAGTAGCAATGGCTGATAGCTTACGCGTTAATCTGCAGCCTATATTTATTACCAGTATTACTACGGCGATAGGCTTTTTAACGATGAACTTTAGTGATGTGCCACCATTTCACGACTTGGGCAATGTGGTTGCTATTGGCGTTATGGTTGCCTTTGTTTTATCGATTACGACTTTACCTGCCTTAATGATGGTGTTACCCGTTCGTACTCGTATACAAAAAATATCCCAACAAACGGCCCATCCAATGACAAAGGTTGCTTGTTGGATTATTCAACATGATAAAAAGTTATTATGGGGAATGGGTACACTTGCTTTAGTCCTCATTGTGTTGTTGCCAATGAATAAATTGGATGATCAGTTTGTGGAATATTTTGACGAGACGGTTGAATTTAGACAAGACACCGATTTTGTAGTTGAAAATTTGAGTGGTATTTATGATATTCACTATGCTTTACAACAAGGTACAAGTGGCGGTATAAATGAGCCTGAATTTCTTCGTCAAGTAGATCAATTTGCTAATTGGCTAAGAGCTCAACAAAAGGTCATGCATGTTCGAACTGTTACAGATATTTATAAACGTCTTAATAAAAATATGCATGGCGATGATCCCCTTTTTTATCGTTTGCCAGAGAGCCGAGAATTAGCAGCGCAATATTTATTGCTATATGAGATGTCCTTACCTTACGGCTTGGATCTAAACGATCAAATCGACATCGATAAAAGTGCTACCCGTTTAACGGTCACCTTTGAAAACTTGCACACCGAAGAAGTGTTAGCTTTTGAAACTAAAATATCGGCATGGTTGGACAGTAATACCCCTGATATTAAATTTTCGGCCGCGAGTGCAACCTTGATGTTTGCTCATATTGGCAAACGCAATGTTGAGAGTATGTTGGTCGGTACAACCCTTGCTCTAGTATTGATATCATTCATTCTAATGCTTGCTTTGCGATCATTTAAAGTAGGTTTGCTCAGTCTTGCGCCCAATTTATTGCCAGCAGGCATGGCCTTTGGTTTGTGGGGATTAATGGTCGGGCAAGTGGGTATGTCTTTGTCAGTTGTAACCGGGATGACATTAGGTATCGTAGTAGATGATACTGTCCATTTTTTAAGTAAATATCTACGCGCGAAGCGTGAAAAGGGATTAAATGCTGAGGGTGCCATTCGTTATGCATTCAATACAGTGGGTGTTGCACTTTGGGTTACATCGTTGGTGTTAATAGCGGGCTTTATTGTATTGGGACAATCACACTTTGCCTTGAATGCAGATATGGGTAAGATGACGGCAGTGACCATTGCTTTTGCCTTGTTGATGGATTTCTTATTCTTACCACCATTATTAATGAAACTAGAAGGACGTACAGATGCATAGTTGGATATCTTTACTTATATTATTGATGGTTATGCCATTAGTTCAGGCTGAAACTGACACAGAAAAAGGCCTAGCCATAATTACAGAAGCTGATAAGCGCGACCTAGGTTGGCAAGATAGCACTGCTGAAATGCTGATGACTTTACGAAATCGCCAAGGTAAAGAAAGTGTGCGTGAAATTAGAGTGAAAAATTTTGAAATCGTAGGTGATGGTGATAAAGGTTTGACTGTTTTTGATAAACCCCGTGATGTAAAAGGGACGGCCTTTTTAACCTATTCTCACTCACTTGTCCCTGATGAGCAATGGATTTTTTTACCGGCATTAAAACGTGTTAAACGGATTTCATCGAACAATAAATCTGGGCCATTTATGGGCAGTGAGTTTGCCTATGAAGATATTAGTTCATTTGAAGTACCCAAATATAGTTATCTATATGTGAGAGATGAAGCATTAGCCGGGCAAAATTGTTTTGTATTAGAAACGCGGCCCCTGTATAAACATTCAGGTTATACCAAGAGCTATGTTTGGATCGATAAGCTTGAGTATCGTATTCAAAAAATAGATTTTTATGATCGCAAAGATAGCTTATTAAAAACCCAGCGATTGACGGATTACAAACAGTATCTAGGTCAGTATTGGCGTGCCCTGACTATCACCATGGAAAACAAACAAAATGGCAAGTCAACCACCTTAAAATGGAGTAACTACCAATTTAAAACGGGTTTGACGGATAAGGATTTCCAAAAGAATGATCTTAAACGTCAAAGGTAGGCAAGGACTATTATGGTGCTTGGCAATCATGATGAGCATGGCTTTTAATACAAGTAGCTATGCCAGTGAATGGTCAGGCTTTAGTGCTGTAGAATATCGCTATTTTTTGCATCCATCATCAAACAATAGTATTAGCCAACATAATCCATCAGCTGTTATTTCACCTGAGTTTTATCACCAATGGGATGAGGGCGATCAGAGTATTATTATTGCGCCATTTTTACGTGTTGACAGCGAGGATTCATCTCGTAGCCATGCCGATTTACGTGAGGCTATGTGGCTGATTGCTGATGATGATTGGGAGTTACGTTTGGGTGTAGGTAAAGTCTATTGGGGGGTAACTGAATCACAGCATTTAGTGGATGTTATTAACCAAACTGATTGGATTGAAAATCCAGATAATGAAGAAAAATTGGGGCAGCCGATGATCAACCTGAGTTTATTTGAACAGTGGGGTACGCTTGATCTATTTGTCTTACCGTATTTTCGAGAGCGTAATTTTCCAGGTCAAATGGGCCGCCTTCGAAGCCAATTAGTCGTCGATACGGATAACGCTACTTATAAGTCTGCCAAAGAAAGGCAACATATTGATCTGGCCATACGTTGGTCTCATAGTACTGGTGATTGGGATCTAGGTTTATCTCATTTTTATGGCACTAACCGTGAACCATTATTTACGCCAAATCAGCAGTTCACAGTACTTAACCCTTATTATGACTTAATGAATCAAACGGGCTTAGAAGTTCAACGGACAACGGGAGCATGGTTATGGAAACTAGAATCTATTCGAAGAGAAACTTCAGTTGATACTTTTACCGCAGTCACGGGAGGGTTTGAATACACCTATTACAATATATTCGAAAGTGGTCTTGATGTTGGTTTGATCAGCGAATATTTATTTGACGACCGCAATAATGAGCTGATAGCACCATTCGAAGATGATGTGTTAGTAGGCACTCGCATAACATGGAATGATGAGCAGTCGACAGAATTACTTATTGGCGTTATTCAAGATGTTGATAGCAATGATGCTGCATGGAGTATTGAAGCAAGTAGGCGTATTGGCAACCGTTGGAAGCTGTCAGTAGAAGGAAGACTGTTTAAGGTTGATCAGATCAATAATGTATTTTATCAAATCCGAAATGACGATTATTTACAAGCCGAATTAGCACGCTATTTTTAGCTTTTGAAAACACTATTTATTTGTTCAATTTGTTCCTTTAACTCACTTAGCGCAGTAGCAGCTTCAGTCCAATTTGACCAAAACTTCTGAAACGTGGCCGAGTCAACGAGTTTTTCTGGAATGTTATCACTATCTGTGAAATCGGCAAGCCTACTAAGTTCAAAAGAAACGAGGATTAAGTCATCCAAATCGATGGGACCCGTAGATTCTCTGTTTAACTTATTATGGCTGACAGCAACAGCAGCGATGCTTGGAGAAAAATTCCAGTTTGTTAGAATCATATTCCCCGCTTTTGGATAGAGTTTAGGAACCACCTGATTAGCAACGTGGATCAGTAGTTTTGGCTCATCACGGAAAGCTGAAATTTTATTTAAGCGCAGAATAAGTGGCAGTATGCCAATATTATGTACCATTCCTGCCAGTAAGGCCTGTTCTGGATCAATCGTTGATTTTTGCTGGGCTAAGACATAACAAATAGCCGAAACCTTGTTGCTTTTTTGCCATACTTTATTGAAATAAGATTCGAGACCTTTGATTTGAGCATTGATAAAGTTTTGGGCAATAACTGATCCGGTAATTAGGTTTATAACTTTAGAGGAGCCTAACCTTGTCACGGCAGATTGAACACTATTTACATGAAAGCGGCTACCAAATAGAGAGGAGTTAGCAATCTTGATGATTCGGCTTGCAATGTTGGGATCGAATTTAACTAGATTGGCCAGGTCTGTGGCATTACTGTTATCGTTATTAGATAAAGCACGTACTTTGATTAGAATATCGGGAGGTGAGGGTAAATCTAGTTTGCTATTTTTTATATCATCAGACAACTCCGCTATTACAGCGTTGACCTGTTCGGTTAAAGTCATGTCTTAAGCTCGCTTTAAGGAAAAGTAATAATTGATATTATGATATGGTACTGAGTCTGCGATAAAATAATGAGCTAAGCCCAGAATAAGTTAAATCACAAGCGAGTATAAAATAATTATATTTTATCATACTAACACTGGGCTTCAAGGCTTAATTGAATACAAAATGGCTTATATAACGGGACACTTGTCCTCCATTTCATCCCCTAAAGAGAGTGACTCACTTTGATGTGGTTGTGCAGTGTGATCTTAATATTGAAACCGACTCAAAATAAACGTATCTGACTACAATCAATTTGCTCTACATAGCTTGATATCGACAATATTTGAACTCAACCTTTTGCTATTATCGCCTTTGTCGTCTTAAAAACAGATAAAGCTGTCTATTTTGCATATCAAACAACTGCTGCAAACATAGTTTTACGGCGGTAGGTTCAATAATATTAATTAAGTCTATTAATACTTCATTCAGCTTTTATTTTTGTCATTAGTATTATTTTTAAACGAGCTTAATTTATTAGCAGACATGTCTAAATTTATATGTCGCCAAATTCCATCTCGGCTAAAACATTGCCAGCCCCACTTTAACCAGCTTAATAGTGCAAACGCTAACCATAAAGACCATAGCATCATCAATATACGATAAACATACAGCGGTAACGAAATTACCCATGCCTGTGGCAAAATTTTGTCATTATGATCTTGATACCAATGTAAATAATTATTATGGGAGCCGTTACCCAGGATTTGCATTTCTGGTTGGCCTAATAAGCCCTGTTCTATTGCAAATAATAAGCTGGTTAATGCTGCTATGGTCAAAACTCCTAAGGCAACTTGGCTAATGTTAAAACCGATTCTATTCTCTGCCCAATCACGTTTATCTCTTATCCCTAGTGCGATTATCCAGCCGACCACAATGATCAACATCAACATCAACATTGAAGCTTGGGTTAAGCCCAATAATAATAAAATCCAGTCCTGGGACTTTAGTGGCGTGAATTGGAGACGAGCTAAAACAAAAGCCAAGATAAACAAAATAAACAATACACCCCACATTAAAACAGCAGGTCCTAAGTTAGGCCCTCCTACGGCTAAGAGCCACCGATCAGAAGGCATAAATAATTCAATTTCATGATTAACACCTGTTAAGCCTAGCCCTAATTTTGGTGTATACATCATTGTGGTCAGTTCGGCAGTTTGTCGCCATTTAATTTCAGCGAGCTGTTTGCCCGGATTAATAGGTAGGATCAAGCTATCGTCGACTATTTGTAATGGAATATCACGTCCATTAATTGTCACATCGCTTAGTATTGCTCCAGCTGGCATGTTAATGGTATGTTGCTGACCTAAACTACTGCGCAAAGATAAACTAAGTTCAATATCACTACTTCTCTGACCTGGTTTAACATGTAATACGCTACCGTCAAGGGTCAAAGTTTGGCCCTGCTCACTAATAGGACGTTGTACTTGTAAGTCTAATTGTTCACCAGGCCATGGTTGCCATGACACACTGCCTATTTTTCCATTGCTAATTAAAGGTAAGCCCTGCCATTCAATATGCCATATCGGCTGCCAACTCAAATTCCAGTGTTCGATCCATTGATCCGTCTGTTGCGCTTTTAAGTTTATGGTATCTGTTTGGTTTAATAATGAGCGCCAGGAAAAATGTTGTTGGTTCTGTTGTAACTGTACCTGCATATTATTATTTTTTACAGTTAAAGCTTCACCTAATACTTGTTCACCTTCAAGTAATGGGATGGCAACTCTAACAACTGTGTCCATCGGTGTTAAACGGGTTACTATTGTTTCTAGCTCCCATTGTTGTGCAAAATGCAAACGTCGCTCAACCTGAAGAAAACCGGGGAAATGACGAGCAGTTAATACGGCTTTATTATCTTGTTTAACTTCATTAAGCCGCTTTAATAACAAATCACTAATATGTCCTGAATTCCTATTGCCTTCAATTAGCCAATTTTCATCGCTGATGAAAGAAATTTGTTGCGGTTTCAAGGGCAATATCAATTGCACTTCAGCTTGTATTGGAAAACACCACTGATTAATAATTGATGTTTTCCTGGGCTTAACATCACCCATAACGTGCCTTGTTGATCATGACTTAATGCGTTTGACTCAATACCATCAACTAATACTTGTTGTGGAGTCCAATTGCCACGTTGACCGGGTAATGGAACTAAAACTCTCTGGGCGGTATCAAGGGTCTGTATAATAACTAACTGATCTGTTGCGATTTTCAGTTGCATTGCACTACTTGCTGCACAGCTAGGTGCACAACTTGGTGCGGCTAATAAGCGTTGTTTTAGTTGTTGTAAAATCGCATCCTCAGGCACTGCTATATCTGCCATGACTGTTTGTGGTGTCACTGATGCTATAACAAGTATGGTGGTCAACATTGGGAATATTGATTTTAGATTAAGACCTTTACTCCAACTAAAACCGAGCACACAAGCAAATAAGGCAAGTAATAAAGCAATACGTGAAAATGCTAATAGCCGATTTTCAGTGGGCGATAACAACCACAAATTAATGATGTGATCCTTTGCCACAGGTCCACTAAAGTTCAATTCACTACGACGCCATGTCCAACTGGGTAAACCTGGTCCTGTCTGAACTTTAGTATTAAAATCATAGCCGGCTAGTGCAGACTTTGGTGCTATTTTCATTGGCATGGAAAGCGTATTCATAAGATCATTGCTTTCGATTAGCTCTTCCATGGCCATTTCCTTTTCATTGAACGACGATACCGACATATCTTTGTATTCGATTGATTGGTTTAGCTTTTGTTGTTCACGCTTTTTTTCTGCCAATGCCGGGGACACTTTATAGTTTGAATATTCCAACTGGGGATAAAGTGCTTGCTGCGCTTGTTGGGCCATGAAAGGTAAGGCGATGATAAGTAAGACTGCCATTGATAAGAAATAATAACGTTTAACCCAATGTTTAAACTTACTGGTTGGCAGTTCGGTTAATAAGGCGGACGCAACTAATACATTGAGCCATACCCCAGTAGGTGCACCCGGCTGATGATATAAAATAAGCATTGTCACCAAGGCCATTACCCCGGCTAATTTACCCCAAAGATGTGAGAAACTAGCGACAATGATAAAGACCAAAAACAATAAGGTCCATTGTGATAACCAACTACCGGTTGGCGAGATGCTGCCCCTGAAACGGCTAACAAACGCCAGCCAGGTGGAATATTAAGCTCTGCCGACACCTGTTGAAAATCAACATCCCAACCGCTTGCAGGCAAACTAAATCCTCCTTGCCATTGGCTATCTGCGACCACATTAATATTTACTGTTCGTAATTCAATACCTTGTTTATTATCTTTGATCAATGATGTAATAAATTGATCTTCACCGTTAACAGCTACTCGACCTAACTCCATATCGGCATTCATGGGTAGACGATAACGTCCGTTGACTTGACCAGTGATTTTATCTTGTACACTAAAACCATTGCCATCAAAGTCTAACCACCATGTCCGTTCTAGGCTTAACTGATCTTGTTGTTGGCTAGCCTCACCCCGTTGCTTTTTCTCAAAGTTTAACTGTTATTTGGATGTTAATCGGAAGCTAGGCAACTGTTGCCATTGAGGTGGTAAACGACTATTTTTAGGAGCAATAGCCACTACACCTGATAAGGTGACTTGTCGTAACTGTGGCTGCGCTTCAAAGGCCCATACCTCGGTTTCAGGCCATGGTGTAATATTGTTTGGTAGTATTAACTTTTCCACCATAGCTGGAGCACTACTTGTAAAACTAATTATCCACTGGCCTGCCTTAGCTTGTACCCTTAACACACCATCTTTTTCGATCCTTGCAGGTAAAGTACTTGATAGTTGTTTGGCTATTAACCCCGGTAATAGCGCACCAGATAGCTGAATTTCACGTTCACTTCCAGATACGTTCAACTCAATTCTTGTGGTCACCTCAAATGGAATACTGTCTTTTAAATGGCGTTGAACCACCACAGTAACACTATCATTTTCAACCTTTTTAGGAGATGCGCTGTTATCGTTTAGCCATAACACGCCATTTTTGTCTACTTTTGGCAATAATTGTTGCTGGCCATTAACCACTAAAAAAACAAGACCATTATCTGCAGGTAAACTGACTGTTTTTGGCAGGGCAGACCAGTTAAACTCCCCAGAAACAAGATGTTCGCCAGTGGTTAAATACACCTGTGGCTTATTATCTTTACGGGTCACTGGTTTTATTTGACCATCAACCAAAACATTTTCTGGCCACTGATCGCCACGACCAACAATTGCAACGCATTGTGCCGTAAACACTGACCATTGTTGATTAAAACTACCACCGTTATTCCTTAACTCAAGTGAGGTTTTAATGGGCCAGCGGCAGCGTTTGTTATCAAATTTTTGATATGAAAATGGGCATAGTTTGTCTTCCTTATTATATAAAACCCACGGCACCCATTCTTCTAATGCAGAAGGAATATCACTTTGTTGAATGGGTACTGCCACCACACTTGTTATTGCCATCATCCAAAACAGCACAACATATACAATTTTTTTCATATTTCCAATTCCATTTGTTAATTATTGGCAATAATAAAGTCTTTTTTTTGTAAATATACTCTCGAAGCAATACAACAGCTTGGGCATCATCAACAGCACTATCCAGAACATTTATAACTGAAAAAAGCAAGCTGAGACTGATTTTTTGGCATTAAGGAATAGTTAATTATTACTCAAGGTTTATCGCTGAATTGTCGGTAAAAAAGTATTTATTGACACACTTTTAGCCTGTAATTACATCAGAAAGAGATTTTGAGTGTGCAGGAGGGGAGTTTAGGCATTTAATAAGTATATAAATTCCTTATACTCTAGTTGTACGCTCTGTTTGCAGAGTCAACTGGCTTGAGATTGATATACCTTCAAACAAAGATTTTTCTGGAATAATAATGGGGCTCGAACCCACGACAACCGGAATCACAATCTCAAGTTGGTTAAAACGATTACAGTATACCTCACTCTCCGCTTGTTGTGTTTCTTTAAAGTGCAAGTTTATTGAAGGAATCTGCACCTTATCTGCACCTGAATTAATGAGTCAATCTTAATCAAGGGGGCGGGAGGGGTATTTATAATTATAGATTATAGTGGTATCCACCTTTACATATTTGAGGTGAATTTTGAAAAGGTGTTTTTATTCTGGCTTGAAAATTAAAAAAGGCATTAAACTTTAGTTATACGCCAGATTACTGGCTATTAATTGTGACTTCAATGTTTACATTATGCTGTTTGGCGAGTGGCTGCACCCATGTTTGCTTGCTATTCGACCAGCTCCTTGTTTCCATCGGCGTAATACCTTGCATCTTAAACCAGTTATCATTTTCTGAAACTGGCTGCCCATTTGAGGCATTATAATTTACCGTCAACTCCTCATCTTTCATAATATCCTGAGCGGCAAAGTAGTACATTATGT
>Ga0307492_10000107_pt1 | contig 39035 bp, 30 predicted proteins | sample SI3LmetaG_FD_202365 | JGI IMG/M metagenome (GOLD analysis project Ga0307492, IMG submission 202365) | Sea-ice brine microbial communities from Beaufort Sea near Barrow, Alaska, United States - SI3L | ecosystem: Environmental > Aquatic > Marine > Coastal | place: USA: Alaska | collected 2017-05-06 | reverse complement strand
ACTTCTCCTTCGATAACCTCTGCATCAACCGTTTCAACTTCTTCAGTTTCCAATTCATCAATCCTTTGCAATCCAACCAATGATTCACCTTCTTGTAAACGAATTAATCTGACGCCTTGAGTGTTTCGACCCATGCTTCTAATTTCATCAACGCGAGTTCGAACTAAGGTTCCGCCTTTGCTAATTAGCATGATTTCATCGCCATCTTTTACTCGTACTGCGCTGATCGCTTTACCATTTCTTTCGCTTAGAGTAATAGAAATAACACCTTGTCCACCACGGCCTCGCAAAGGATGCTCAGTCATACAGGTTCGTTTACCATAACCATTTTCGGTAACGGTTAGAATCTGACTATCGTCATCGGCTCTTACAAGCGCGATAACGCGATTCTCATCCGAAATTCTCATTCCTCTTACACCACGAGCAGTTCGTCCCATTTGGCGAACTTTTTCTTCGTGGAATCGAATCACTTTACCCGCATCGCTAAATAACATTAATTGGTCATCGCCGTTAGTAACAACCGTTCCAATTAACTCATCGCCTTCATCTAACCTAAGCGCAATAATACCGTTAGCTCGTGGTCTTGAAAATTGTTCTAATGATGTTTTTTTAACGGTTCCGCTAGAGGTTGCCATAAAGACATACTCGTCTTCTTTGTATTCTTTAACTTGTAAAATACTAGTAATTTTTTCACCTTCTTGAAGTGGTAATATATTGACAATCGGCTTACCGCGAGAGCCTCTGCTTGCTAAAGGCAGCTCGAATGTTCTGAGCCAATAAACTTTACCAATACTAGAGAAGCACAGGATGGTCGCATGGGTCGAAACAACTAATAATCGTTCGATAAAGTCTTCTTCTTTCATCTTAGTGGCAGACTTACCTTTACCACCACGCTTTTGCGCTTCATAACTAGTGAGAGGCTGATATTTCACATAACCTTCATGTGAAAGAGTTACCACCACATCCTCTTCTGGAATTAGATCTTCAATCAATAAATCAGCTGTGCTGTTTGTGATTTCCGTTCTTCGTTCATCACCAAACATTTCTTGAACTTCTACAAGCTCTTCGCGGATCACTTCCATCAAACGGATTTTACTGTTAAGGATCTTTAATAATTCTGCGATTATTTCAATTAACGATTTATAATCAGCAATTATTTTCTCATGCTCTAAACCGGTTAAACGATGTAATTTCAAATCCAATATGGCTTGCGCTTGAACTGGTGATAAATGATAGCGACCGTCAATTAAACCAAACTGTTCACCCAAATCATCCGGGCGACAAGCATCAGAGCCGGCACTATCGAGCATGTTTAAAATAGCACTCGCATCCCAGTCCTTAGCGACTAACTGCTCTCTTGCAACCGCTGGGCTTTCGGCATTACGGATCAATTCAATAATTTCATCGATATTGGCTAAAGCTAGCGCTAAACCCTCTAATGTATGCGCTTTTTCGCGAGCTTTTCTTAAATCAAAAATCGTACGTCTTATCACTACTTCTTTTCGATGTTTGATAAACGCTTCTAGCATTTCTACTAGTGTAAATAATTTTGGCTGACCGCCTTGCAGAGCAACCATATTGATACCAAATACCGTTTGCATTTGTGATTGCGAATATAAATTATTCATCAATACGTCAGAATTTTCGCCGCGTCGTAACTCAATTACTAAACGCATACCATCTTTATCTGATTCATCTCTTAGTGCAGTGATACCATCAATTTTTTTGTCTTTCACTAATTCAGCAATTTTTTCTGTTAAACGCGCTTTATTCACTTGATAAGGTAATTCAGTAACAACAATAGTCTCTTTTCCATTTTTCTCATTGGTTTCTATATGATGACGTGAGCGAATGTGAATTCGGCCTTTACCTGTTTTATAGGCTTGTAAAATACCCGCTCTACCGTTGATGATACCTTGGGTCGGGAAATCTGGGCCTGGGATATACTCCATGATTTGCTCTAGATCGATTTCAGGATTATCAATCATCGCCAAACAAGCATTAATCACCTCGGTAATATTATGGGGTGCTATATTGGTCGCCATACCAACCGCAATCCCAGAGGAGCCGTTGATCAAAAGATTAGGAACTCTCGCCGGTAAAACTTTAGGCTCTGATTCAGAACCATCATAGTTTTCTGCCCAATCAACGGTTTCTTTATCTAAATCACTCAATAACTGATGAGCAAGCTTGTCCATTCTTACTTCGGTATAACGCATTGCAGCAGGTGAATCGCCATCAACCGAACCAAAGTTTCCTTGACCGTCAACTAACATGTATCTTAAAGAGAAAGGTTGTGCCATACGAACGATAGCGTCATATACAGCGGTATCACCATGCGGATGGTATTTACCGATGACATCACCAACAACACGAGCTGACTTTTTATAAGCTTTGTTATAGTCATTAGAAAGGACGTTCATTGCGTATAAAACACGTCTATGAACTGGTTTTAAGCCATCACGTACATCCGGCAGTGCACGGCCTACAATAACGCTCATGGCATAATCTAGATAAGATACTTTTAACTCATCTTCGATATTGATTGGTAAAACTTCTTTTGCAAAATCACCCATAAATAACCACTATTCCTATTTATATAATCGAACCATCGAATATTTATCGAATCGGCAATAATTAATTTGAGTTAAAATACACTTGTCAACTTAGTTGTATTTAACGTTCTATCAAACTGAGCCAAAACGTCATCAAAATTGATTAAAAAACAACCAAGAATGGCTCAAGCCAGACTAAATTTGCTGACTATTTAGCATTAGCAGCATAGCCGAAAATTATAACATAATTCGACTACTCTATACCTAGTTAATTTAGCTAAATAAGGTTAGTATTTGCACAGAATTAATGGACTAATAAAATCCGAATAAAAACGCGGAAGAAACAAAAATATAATGTCTACAAAGCAAAGCAAACCTTCACTTCAAATAATTTGTGCCGATTGGATTTTACCCATGACTGCGCCTATTTTATTACCAAAAGAGCAAGGTGATAAAGCGCACAGACATAACTTATTAAGCAACTTCGCTATAGTGATTGAGGGAGCAAAAATTATTGATTTGATTCCACAAGAATCCATTAATAGTCATTATCCTAACGCGGAACGAACAAACCTCGGCCAAAGCATTTTAATGCCCGGATTTATTAACGCCCATTGTCATGCGGCCATGACCTTATTACGGGGAGTCAATGACAATCTATCCCTGCAAGATTGGCTTATCCATGTGATTTATCCATTAGAGAAAAAATTTGTCAATGACGAGTTCGTTTATCAAGGAACTCAACATGCTATTGCTGAAATGCTTCGCTCCGGAACCACCTGTTTTCAAGATATGTATTTTATGCCCGATCAAGCTGCTAAAGCAGTGCATGAAGCCGGTATAAGAGCCAATATTGGCTTGATGGTCGTTGAGAATAAAACGAACTGGGCTAACGACGCACAAGATTGTATTAATAAAGGGCTTAAAGTTCGAGATGATTTTAAGCAATTAGATTTAATTGATTTTAGCTTTGCGCCCCATGCGCTTTACACTGTGTCGGAAAGTACCTTAAAACAATTAGTCATACTGACTAACGAGTTAACGATCAATCTACAAATTCATTTACATGAATGTTCCGCAGAAATTAGAGACTCATTGCAAAAATACAAGCAGAGACCATTTGAGCTCGCATCAAAACTGGGTTTACTTTCCCCTCAGTTCAACACTTTTCATATGACTCAGTTAAATGATAATGAAATAGAAAAAATAGCTGAATCGGGAACTCATGTGATCCATTGCCCTCAATCAAACATGAAACTAGCGAGCGGCGTTTGCCCAGTCAACAAATTAATAGAATCCGGCGTTAATTTAGCAATAGGAACTGATGGTGCTGCCAGTAATAATGACTTAGATATGCTTGCTGAAATTCAAAGTGCTGTTTGGTTATCCAGTAGAGCCATCCACGATAAGTTTGAAACCAGTGGTAATGTTTTTGAAGATACGGCTATACGTGATAATCAATCACCTTTAACCGCTTACCAAGGTTTATATGCCGGTACCATGGGCGGTGCAAAAGCATTAGGTATTAGCGATAAAGTCGGTTCGTTAGAAATTGGTAAACAAGCGGATTTTATTAGCATTGATTTAAGTAGCATCGAAGCACAACCTGTTTATGATCCAATATCTCAAGTGGTTTATTCATCAACAAGAAATCAAGTGACTCATGTTTGGGTTGCAGGAAAATGTTTGCTAGATAACCGGCAACTGACGACTTTAAATGAATCTGTCATTATTAAAAATACGAAACAATGGCAAAAGAAAATATCGTCTTATCTAAATAATATTTAATTAAAACATTCAGTGGGAACAAAAAGTATACTCACCTTACTCTTAAGTGAAAAAATTATGACTACCAAAGATCTAAACGTCGACAATGCTGAACTGAAAAAATTCTCTGACATAGCATCTCGTTGGTGGGATTTAGAAAGTGAATTTAAACCTTTGCATGACATCAATCCACTTAGACTCGATTATATTGTTGCAAAAGCCAATGGCGTGAGTAATAAAAAAGTGATCGACATCGGTTGTGGTGGTGGCATTTTAGCGGAGTCTCTTGTTGAAAAAGGAGCAACTGTAACTGGTATTGATATGGGGGAAGAACAGATTGCAGTAGCAAGACTCCATCGGTTAGAGTCTGGATTAGAAGTTGATTACCAGCTAATTACCGCCGAAGAAATGGCAGAAAAACATCCTGGAGGTTTTGATACTATTTGTTGCATGGAAATGTTAGAGCATGTACCAGATCCAAACTCCATCATCGAGGCTTGTTCTAAATTAGTTAAACCAGGCGGTGATGTTTTTATTTCTACCATAAATCGAACAGCTAAAGCATTTGCATTTGCCATAGTTGGTGCAGAATACATTTTAAAAATGCTTTCTAAAGGCACTCACCAATATGAAAAGTTTATAAAACCATCTGAGATTTCGAATTGGTCTCGTAGTTGCGGATTAGAACTACAAGATATCATTGGCATGCATTACAACCCTTTGACTAAGGTTTATAAATTAGACAAAGGTGTTGATGTTAATTATTTGATGCATTTCAAAAAAATGGAATAGAGGCGCTAAAGCATCATAGAAGTGTCGAGGCCAATTTTTTGTGACTCTGATACGTTTTAACTTGTTTTACCAACTCAAAATAAACACTACTCCGCTAGCATCAGACAAATTTTCAGCTTTAACTTTAGCTTGATGAAAATCAGCAATTAGCTTCACAACATAAAGCCCTAACCCCAAATTAGCACCATTACTATCAGAACTCTTATCTCGAATAGACACTAATGACCGAAAGATCCTTGTTAAGTTTTTCTTTTTAATTGAATCCCCTGAGTTACTTATCTTCAGTTGATAAGATTGCTCATTTTGTTCTAACGAGATTTTAATCGACTGTTTTTTATCAGAAAATGAAACGGCATTAGATATTAACTTATCTAACATTTCTGCAAACAAGTCTTTTGATATTTTATACTTACACTGTTTGGCATCAATAATTAACTCAAATTTTTCGTTAGGGTAAGATAACTCATACCCCTTAATAAACAGCTTTAAAAAATCTTCTAAATTGGTATCTTCTTTAACTGCTGATTGCATAGCTTCTTTTATACCTGAAGCATCTTTCATTCGAGAAATAATCTCACCTAATCTCTTATTACCATGCAGCGCCCTTTCGATGATCTCCATTTGCTGTTGATCTTTTTCATTTAACAACAAGTTATCTAAAGATGAACTGACAATCGCAATGGGCGTTCTTAATTCATGGGATAATCTTGACGCTAATTTTTCCAAATAATCATTATATTCAAACAGCCTTTCACCCATTTTTTTAAACGAATAAGCTAGTTGATCTAACTCATCTCCATGACTAGACGAAACTGTGCCTTGTGTGACAGCGCTTTGTGAGATTGTACTATGTAAAGTTAACAAGGACGCATTTTCTTCGCTCACTTTTATTCTCCCGTGATTATCAACCGTTTGATTAATAGCGTTTTTTAGCGATTTTATTCTAGCTACCAAGCGAGAGACATACCAAAAAACTAACCACATAACACCAACTAAAATAATAAGATTGACTAAAAATAAGGTTGTCAGTGTTTTCTTTTGTAATACCTGAACCTTTGCTACGTTTTCTTCCAATAACAAAATACCAAGAACTTTACCATCCATCTTTATAGGATAAGTCGCGACTGCGATAGCTTGAACAGATTTTTTTGAAGATTCAATAAGGCTTACCGCCTTTCCTTTTAATGCCGAATAAATAGCGGGTGAATCGAGTCGCAATCTAAATTTCCGTTCATCAATAACTTGATTCGATTGAATCGACAAAACCCAGTTTAAAAGTGGATTGCTACTAAATGCCATTCTTGATGTATCTAAATCACCGTTTGAAGTGAGAACACGACCAAAAGAATCTAACACCCATAATCTTTGTGCGGTTGATAGCTTGATATTTTTTACAAAATTTCCAAAATTTTCATTCGGCCAAATGACATGATTTAAATCATGTTGGCTAGATGAAATTATTTCTTTCAATCCAACAGAGGTTGTTAAGTTGGAATCAACTTCCATCAATTGTTGGCTATTTTTTACACTGACAACATTATAATATCTAACCGTTAATTCTTTAGGTTTAACACCCGATGGAAATAACATTTCAACGGAAAACCCATTAACTGTATTCTTCGTGAATACTTTATAACGCCAGTCAACTTTATCCAATGGATTAGTTTTTGATTTCTTAATTATTTTTTTTACAACAGTTTTTCCTGACAATCTTGGTTCAACTTTAATTCTTTCAAAATCATTAACCGTTGTTCTAAACTCAATTTCCAGATAATCAAACTGATTATTTAAAGATGCGTTTGCATTTGCACTCGGCAATATTAGTTCATCATCAATCACTCGAAGATTTAAGGCTAGGCGTTCATCTATACTACCAGCCAGTACCGATAACGAAGTTTTATTATTCGTCAACTTTGGCTGAGTAAATTTTGATTGCGTTAGTTTTGAGTTAAATATTTCTCGATATTGTTCATAGATCAGCCATTCATTTTCGTGTCCATCTATTGCGAACTCCGAGGACAAAGGAAAAACATAGAAATAGTTAGAAAGCGATTTTTTAGTATCGGGTAGTAAACTATTTTCAAACCAATCCGTATGATTTTCAAATTGGCTTCCAATAATTTTTGCAGTCAAACTAAGTTTATCTTGTAAACTTTGCACTAAGGTTTTTTCAATTTCCTTTAACAAGCTAATGGATGCAAAGGGTATCAATATAATAATAAAAATCAATGACGCGAATTTTTTATTTAGCGACCAGTTTTTAGGATTGATTTTGTCAAGCACCAGCAATCGACTCATCCTGCATTACTTAACGTCAGTTTTAATTTAAGTCTTAATGCTAGTCTTAACATATATTTTAATATTATTTCCCACAAATTTAATTGAATCACAAAGGCTTCCATCGATAGCCCATTCCATAAACGGTTTCTATCTGATCAAATGTCGGTTCAAAAGCGACAATTTTTTTCCTTAAACGTTTTATATGAGAGGTTACCGTACTATCATCAACGACGGCTTTAGCCGCTTCCATTAATTGTTCTCTAGTTTTAACATGACCGGGCCTTTTAGTCAGCGCATTCAAAATCCAAAACTCTGTTAACGTAATTTCAATGGGTTGTTCGTCCCAACTAGCTGTATAACGATTGAGATCTAACTTTAATTTATCCACTTCAATGAAATCATCCTTCATTGCATGACTAGTTTCCATCGCACTAATACGTCTAAAAAGAGCCGATATTCTAACCATAACTTGAGTTAAACTAATATCCTTTGTTAAATAATCATCCGCACCAAGACGTAAACCAGAAATGGTATCAAATTCATTATCAAGCGCGGTTAAAAAGATAATCGGTAAAGACGATGACTGCGCTCGTAAATATCGGCAAATTTCAAACCCGCCTTCTGGCTCATCATTCAATCCAACATCCAATATAGCTAAATCAGGTAATCTAAGCATAAAAGCGTCCATCGCTTCATCTCTAGATTCATAACATAAAACCTCATACCCTTGTTTACGCAAGGATGAAGCATAGTTATCTCTAATTGCCTTTTCATCTTCAACTAATGCAATTCTTTTAGCCATTTATCTCTCCGGTTTCCATCTTATTGGAATTTAATTGATTTTTTTATGTTTCAAGGAATACCGATTTAAGCATGTTTAATAATTAATTATTGCTGATCTGAGTGAATGCCACATTTCTGCCATATTCTAACATGAGAAGACCTTTTTCAAGTCCTTTTAGCGAGCGTTTTCTATTGTTTAATAGATTCAAGTTCAAAACAAACGAAGTATCTGAGCTTTTAATATTGATTGAATAAAATAGCAATGATTTAATATTTTACAACAACTTACTTTTAACTATCGAGGATTTAACAATGAAAAAATTAACTTTTGTAGCAACAACGATTTTGGCTTTATGTTTAACGACTTCTAACTTACAGGCAAAAGAAGCCAGCACAGAAGAAAACGTCGGATTTTTCACAGGCGCATTGACTGGTGCCGCTATTGGTGGACCAATTGGTTTTATTATTGGCGGTGTTTCTGGCGTATTAATGGGAGAGCAAGTACACCAAGCAAATCAAGTCGAAAGATTAGAGAGCAAGATCAATCAGCAAAACCAGCTGAATTCAGGTTTGATACAAGAGCTAGATTCTTTACAAGCGAGCATTGAGCAAACGACTCAGCTATTAGATGCAAAAACACAGTTTCTAACCGATGAATTAACTTTAAACTTAATGTTTCAAAACAATTCATCTGAGTTAGCTGAAGATAATATAGCACTGGTGAATCATGTTTCTAGCATTATGACAGAATTCCCTGAGCTATATATTCAACTTGATGGTTATGCTGATCCCGTTGGCAACTCTGAAGACAATTTGAGTCTGTCACAAGACAGAACATCGAATGTAAAAGAAGCATTTGAGTTAATGGGTGTAAATTCTGATCGAATCCAAGAGAATGCACATGGAGAGGCACTAACCTCAATCAACATTACTAATACTGATAGCTTCGCTTTAGAGCGTCGAGTGAGTATTAATTTTTATGTAAATGACGACATTGTTGATTTGGACGAAAATAGCAAGAAATCAACTAATACAAGTCATGTAATAACTAAAATACAACATGAAGACACGAAGATGATAGATTCTGATGTTTTAGCTATTAACTAATTGAGCAGCCTGTCGATAGAGAGTTAGAGTGTGTAACTCTTCCCTTTGGATTATAAACATGGTCTCGGGTGTAGCCTAAATTGGTTACACCCTTTTTTTAATGAAAGAAGATCGCTCATTGATACTTGTTGATTAAATATAATTGCTCACTAAATCTCTATTGTTAATACTTCATATTTTATTAATCTTCACTATGGACTGTCATTAATAAAGTCAGTCTATCAACTCAGTAAGTAACTCATGGAATGATTATTTTGACTAGACAAATAAACAGACAAAACCTATCCCACTTAACACTAGTATTTGCGTATCGCATAATTGGATGGTTTCTTTGTTTAACTTTTTGTATATATTTACTATTTTTAAGCAGCGCTGCTTATTCATCTCACAACCAACACCAAAATTTTTCCATTCAACAAGCTAGTTTTTTAGAGGCTGAAAAAGCATTAAAGCACTCTAATTCGAAAATATTTAGGACTAAAGTTGCTGAGCTAGGTAACTACCCTCTCAAAAGCTACCTAAGAAGAGACTATCTAATTTCTAAATGGAGCTCTAAACCAGATAATTCCGCACTACAAAATAATGTAATTTATTTTATAAACAAAAACACAAATAACGTTGTTAGTCGAAAGATACGTTCTCGCTGGCTAAATTACCTTGCTGATAATAACAAAGCGGATCAATTTATTAATTATTACCAACCAGGTTATGGTAAAAAATTAGACTGCAAAAATGCAGAATTTAAACTTATACAAATGGTTAATAAAAAAGCACCTTCTCAAAAAGAACTGAATAATGATCTACTGACTCAAGTTGAGTCATTATGGTTGGTTGGCGCTTCACTTCCAAAATCTTGCGATGGAATGATTAAACAATGGAAGCACTTTTCTTACCCAAACCAAAATCAACTTGAACAGCGGATAATATTAGCTATAAAGAACAAACAAATTAGATTAGCTAGATACTTAGCAAAACAAATAAATAAACTTAACCCTACCTACAATGCCCCTCAAATTCTATTTGAGTCTAATCCGTTAAAATACCTCAATAATAAAAGTTTAAACGATAACCTCAGCCATCAGATACTTGCCAGTGCGTTAATAAAACTTGCGTGGTCAAACCCTTCAAAAGCGATTACTTACTGGCAAAAAAATAGTGATAAACTTCAATTTGATAAAACTCAATCACTAAAATTAAAACGTGCCATCGCGCTGAGCCTTTCAATTGATGGTGAATCATATGCTAAAAACTGGCTAGAATCACTCAACGCCAATACAGATCCTTCCGTTAACCAATGGTTACTATCAGTTGCTATTGATGAGCAAGACTGGGATCTAATTGAGCATTTAGCGCGTCTAAAAAACAAAAAATCTTTAGATGCCGATAAATGGCGCTATTGGCGAGCAATAGCAGTTAAACGCTTAGGACATAAAAATGCTGCTATTAGGTTATTTGCAAATTTAGCCAAACAGCGTAGCTACTACGGTTTTTTAGCTTCCAAAGAAGTCAAACAACCATCCCAATTAAATAACATTCAACATGAAATAGATAAACAGCAGTATGCAAAATTAGCTCAGAGTGACGAAGCTAAACGTGCTTATGAATTTTTTCAATTAGGAAGGCTCAATTTAGCAAGAAGTGAATGGAATAACCTAAAGTCTAAAACGAGTAAATCTCATTTGGTCACATTAGCCCAGATAGCCCATGATTGGGGGTGGGATCATCAATCTATTCTAGCTTTTGCTAAAAGTCAGCGGATAGATGATATTGATAAACGTTTTCCACTTTATAAACTGAGTAAATATGAATCGGAAAGTGAACAACATCAAATACCCTTGAGTTGGGCATACGCTATTACACGTCAAGAAAGCGCCTTCAAGGTTGATGCTATATCATCAGCGGGAGCAAAAGGTTTAATGCAGTTGACTCATAACACCGCTAAGCATGTCTATCGTAAAAATAAAAAAACAACTCATCACCCCTATTCAAATTCCAAACAATTATTAGAACCCGACACTAATATAGAACTAGGTGTCGCTCACTTAGGCGAGCTTTTGAAAGCGTTTAACGGACATCTCATTTTAGCGACTGCAGCCTATAACGCAGGAAGTCATCGAGTTGAGCAATGGTTATTAGACAATGCGGTCAGTGATCCTATTTTATGGATTGAACAGATCCCTTTTAAAGAAACACGTGAATACGTGAAAAATGTTCTCACTTATCAAGAGATTTATAGTCAACTCACAGATTCTGATGATAGTTTTATAACAAAAATGTCACATTTTCCAATCCCCACAATGAGTCAAACCCATGCAAGTATAGCCAGCCACTAAAATAACCTGTAACTCATTGTATTTAATAGATTAACAATGGTCATGCCAGTAAATCACTAATTCCATAAAATTCTATTCAGCTATTTTTTTATACCTATATAATCCTTTATCTTTAACAAAAAATGTACAAGAATGAAGTTACTAGATTAATAAAACAATTAAAACGAGGAGAAAGGTTATGATGTCTGGACAAGTTTCTGCTGAAACAGGCCACTGGTACCACTCTCAAGTTAACAAAAATCATTTTGAAGTAGTGGATGTTGATTATGATGCACAATCAATAGAGGTACAATATTTTGACGGGGAAACTGAGAATATTGGTTTTTCTGGTTGGAAAACGCTTATCCCAACAGAAATTCCAGCACCAGAGGATTGGAGCGGACCTTACGAGATAAAAGCGAGTGATCCGGCTTTTGATGATTATGCTATTAATGAAGCTTTAAATAAAGTTTCTAACCATTAAAAAAGGACATAACCGCACCGGCATCCGTGCCTCTTCGCGGAATACCGTCCATCCATGGACATAACCGCACCGGCATCCGTGCCTCTTCGCGGAATACCGTCCATCCATGGACATAAAGCTCCTTTTTTAAAAATGAAGTATTACTCAACTACTTCATCAACAATCGATTGAGTCTTTGAGTAAATGCGGAAGGATCATCAAGCTGTCCGCTATCAGATAATACCGCTTGATCAAATAATAACTCTACCCAATCATTAAAATCATCGCCAATAGAATCTTCAGAAAGTTGAGTGACTAATTTGTGCTCAGCATTGATTTCAAATATAGGTTTCATTTCTGGAACCGGTTGACCTGCAGCTTTCATCATTTTAGCCATTTGTAGACTCATGCCGCCTTGTCCAGATACGACACAAGCTGGAGAATCAGCTAATCGACCGGATATTTTCACATTTTCAACTTTATCACCTAAAACTTCTTTAATTTTAGTAATTAAATCAGAATTGTCTTCATTGGCTTTTACAACTGCTTTTTTATCTTCTTCCGTTTCTAAACCACCTAGATCTAAATCACCTTGAGTGATTGCTTGAAGTTGTTTACCATCAAACTCAGTTAAGTGACCCATTGCCCATTCGTCAACACGATCAGTCATTAATAAAACTTCAACGCCTTTCTTTTTATAGACTTCTAAATGTGGGCTATTCTTAGCGGTAGCAAAATTGTCAGCTACTAAGAAATAGATTTTATCTTGCTCAGGTTTCATACGAGAAACATAATCACTCAATGAAACATTTTGAGCATCATCATCGTTTTGAGTAGACGCGAATCTCAACAGTGCAGCTACTTTATCTTTATTCGAAAAATCTTCTGCTAGCCCTTCTTTCAAAACAGAACCGAATTCATTCCAGAAACTTTGGAAATCATCTTTTTCATTTTTAGCAAGCTTATCAAGCATGCTTAAAACACGTTTAACGCAGGCATTTCTTAAAGTTTGAGTCATTCCTTTATCTTGCAATATTTCTCTTGAAACATTAAGAGGTAAATCGTTTGAGTCTAATACACCACGCACCATTCTCAAGTAAACAGGTAAAAATTGCTCCGCATCATCCATAATAAAAACACGTTGAACATAAAGCTTAACCCCACGAGGCTTGTCTCTATTCCAAAGATCCATCGGTGCGCTTTTTGGTAAATATAAGAGGCTCGTATATTCTTGTTTACCTTCCACTTTATTATGTGCCCAAGTTAATGGCTCATTAAAGTCATGGGAAATATGTTTATAAAACTCTTTGTATTCTTCATCTTTGACATCTGACTTAGCGCGCGTCCACAAAGCCGTTGCTTTGTTAATCACTTCAAATTCTGGAATAACAACTTCGTCGTCTTCTTTCTTTTCATCATCTTCACCAGGCATTACGCCCATGTCCATTTTTTCCATTTCAACCGGTAAAGAGATGTGATCGGAATACTTACTCACAGTAGAGCGTACACGGTAAGGTTCTAAAAACTCTTTTTCATCTTCTTTTAACTTAAGAATAATCTCTGTACCACGATCGGCCTTCTCAATGGTTTCAATGCTAAACTCTCCGTCACCTTTAGAAATCCAGCTAACTGCATTCTCTGTGCTTTCTCCAGCACGTAAGGTACGGACTTCAACTTCATCCGCAACAATAAAGGAAGAGTAAAAACCAACCCCAAATTGTCCTATTAGGTTACTATCAGCTTTTTCATCTTTAGACATTTGCTTAATAAATTCAGACGTACCACTTCTTGCGATAGTCCCTAAGTTTTCCATGACCTCTTCTTTATTCATGCCAATACCATTATCACTAATGGTTAGCGTGCCAGCATCTTTATCCATTGTGATTCGGATTTTAAGATCGCTGTCACTGCCGTAATAATCATCATGAGAAAGCGCTTCAAATCTTAACTTATCCGCCGCATCTGCAGCATTAGAAACGAGCTCTCGCAAGAAAATTTCTTTATTACTATACAAAGAGTGAATCATTAAATTAAGTAATTGCTTCACTTCGGTTTGAAAACTGTGAGTTTCCTTTGCGCTGTCTTGCTTGTCAGTGACTTCAGTCATCCTGAAATTCTCCTAGAGTAAAATTTGAGTTTTATATAGATTGAAGTGAATCTGGGGGTTAAATCGATAAATTCAAGGCTGAAAAATCGTTTTAATGAGTAAAAACGGAGTGATTGCAAAAACCATACAGCCACTTTTGTTAACAATCACCTATGAAATTTGATGCCCTCACCTCATTTAGTTAACTGAGATAATACATTTATAAAATATTCGACCAATTATTCATAATTCGTAATCGTATATTTAACTTCAAGACGAATAAATGACCGTTGCTATAAAGTAGGTTGTTGATTAAATAATTCGGGCTTCCACCATTGCACTATCCGCGGGTTACATAGAATATTGTGAATAATTGCCTTTTCTCTATTTTGTTCTATGCTTATCAAATAACAGCTATTTATTAACTATGTAACTGGTTAGGGAATCCCTTATGGAAAGTTGTAGTCGTGAAGCACTGGAAGCTAGACTAAAAGAGAGCTTGAGCGAAAATATGCAACTTCAAAAGGAATTGGCTGTTAAAAGTTTTATTTCAGAAGTAACACAACTCGGAAACAAACAAGATGATCCTCAATTAATTTACAAACGTATTTTCATACTATTATCCGAAATCATCCATGTCAATAATTTATACATTGCTATTAAAGAAAACAATCTTATCCACATCCCTTTTATTGTCGATCAAAATGATGATATTGGGCCAGATCTCTTAAGAGAAGATAAAAACCCTAAACTACGTCATAGTTTAACCGGTTATGCTATTGATCGAGGAAAAAAAACTGCGCTAGATAGGAAAGGAATAGAAGCTTTGCGCTCAGAAAAAAAAATCACCATGATTGGCACCTTACCTAATCAATGGTTATTTCTTCCATTTCTTAATAATTATATCGACGGCGGAATTGTTGTACAGAGCTATGTTCAAGAAGATGGCTATTCGTATAACGATATATCAATCTTGGCTTATGTGGCGATGAACGTTGGCCATATTATTTCTACGTATAAGTCTAAGATTAAGATACAAGAACAAATTAAAGCACTTACCGCCGCTCAGAAACAATTAGTTCACTCTGAAAAAATGTCATCTATCGGACAATTAGCGGCAGGTATCGCCCACGAAATTAATAACCCTCTAGGCTACGTGAACAGTAACTTAAATTCACTCAAAGAATATATAAAAGATATTAGAGGTTTTTCTAAAGATATCTCTAATATGAATGAGCTTGAAGATGATGTTCAATTACAAATGTCTATGTCTGACATTCAAAAACGAATTAATGAATTAAAAGATAAGAACGATATCAGCTTCATTATGGAAGATACTGAGGAGCTGATTAATGAGTGTCTATTTGGCATGGACAAGATTAAGAAAATCATTCAAAGTTTGAAGAATTTTTCCCACACAGGTGAAGACAAAAAAGAAGTTGCTACAATTAATGAGTGTATTAAGGAATCGATAATCATAGTTTGGAACGAACTGAAGTATCACTGTGAAATAATTACCGACTATGGTGTGCTTCCAAATACTTACTGTTATCCCAATCAGCTCAACCAAATATTTATGAATCTGTTTATAAATGCGGGTCATGCTATCAAGGAAAAAGGTCTTATAACGGTGAAAACAGAATGTGTCGATAAGGTTATTTTGATCTCCATTAGTGATAATGGTTCTGGAATCGATGAGAAGCATGTAAATCAGCTGTTTAATCCGTTTTTTACGACTAAGCCTGTCGGTCAAGGAACTGGTCTGGGGTTGTCTATTTCATTCGGAATCATTGAGAGTCATGGCGGAACAATCGAAGTAGAAAGTGAGCTTGGAGTTGGTACTTGTTTTACCATCCATTTGCCCGTAGTTAAAAACGACGAAGAGCTGCATCGAAATGATTCTGAATAACTCTCGAATTTTATGCTCTCTTTAGAACGGCAGTTAAAGATATATCCTAAATTATCTACAGAGTTATAAAGAAGGCTTAATGAAATATGAGTAAACAATCTCTATTTGACGATCATATAGCTCTAGAACATAGCTCCTTCCCAAAAAAGTGTAAGACTTGCGGAAAGGTTTATGAAAGTGTTGACGAATTTACTGAAAATACCAAGCTTATCAATGGTAATAGTGGTTTAAAGTCATCTGAGGGTGATGATGGTGATGATGGTGAAACGATATTAGAACTTTTCAGGAATTGTAAATGTGGTTCTACATTGTTGGATTTTTTCGCTGATAGGAAAGACATGTCTGTGCGATGGGAGCATTGACGAAAATCGTTTGATACAGTAATGAAGCCGTTGGTTAAGAATGGTATTGAATATGATTTAGCTCAGAAAGATTTAATTTTCTATATGAAACATAAAAAAAGTGATGTTCTAGATAAATTAGGCGTATTTAAAACACGCGCAGAATGAGAAAAATAATCGACTGTTCGTAAAATTTAATTGAGCGATGGAGAACTGAAACCATGAGTAATAATTCGAATATACAAATCTTAAAAAATGAATCTGACGAGAATAAAAAGAAGGTTAGCCTACTTTGTGTCGATGACGAAAGAAACATATTAGTTTCGTTAAAACGTCTGTTTAGAAAAGATGGCTACGAGATTTTCTTAGCTGAAAGTGGTGCTGAGGGACTGCAGGTGTTGAGAGAGAAAAAAATTGACTTAATCATTTCCGATATGCGTATGCCTCACATGGACGGAGCTGAATTTTTAAGCTTAGCAAAGGAAATAAGGAAAAACATACCTAGTATTTTATTGACTGGTTTTTCAGATCAAGACTCCACAATTAGAGCAATCAACGAAGGAAAGATAAGCGGTTATATAAGTAAACCATGGGAAGACGGCGAAATTAAATTGAAAGTAAGTTCACTTTTGAAAATTAGTCGTTTAGAAAGAGAGAAAGAACGATTGTTGCTATTAACTCATAAGCAAAACAAACAACTAAGGAATTGGAATAAAACGCTTGAACAGAAAGTGACCGATCGTGTTAATGAGTTAAAACAGGCTGAGGGTATGTTAGATAAAGCTTATGAAGAACTATCTAATAGCTATGAAGAAGTTATTAAACTCCTATCACATGCTATCTGCACTAAAGAACATATGCTGACACGAAACTACCCAGAGTTACCCAAGATGGCTAAATCACTCGCGGAGAAAGCCGAGCTAAATGAGTATTTAATTAAACAAATATACTATGCAGGTTTATTGTTTGAACTAGGAAAGCTATCCATGCCTGAAAGTTTATTGGAGACACCTTTAGGGTCACTCAGTGTTGATGATTTAGAAAAGCTAATGACTTATCCTGAAATAGGTGCAAGTGTTTTGAATGATATAGCTAATTTTAGTGATACCGCAAGAATAATAGAACATCATTATGAATATCTCGATGGAAGTGGCGCACCAGGTGCACTAGCCATGGAGGAGATTCCAATTGGCTGTAAGGTGCTCGGTATCGTAAAAGATTACTTCTTATTGCAAGCCGGTAATTATGATGGAGTGAAACATACACCTAAACAGGCTCGAGAATTTCTAAATAAAAATAAGATAAAGCTCTACGACGAAGAGTTGGTTAACCTATTCATGGATATTGCAAGAAATAATGAGGATGAAATCGAAGCTGTAGTTGAGAAAAAATTGACCAGTCGTCAATTACGCCCTGGTATGATTTTAAGTAGAGGTTGCTCTAATGGAAACGGCCTACTGTTAATCAATAAAGGAAAAGCATTTACTGAAGAAATTATTACACGAGTGATCGCTTTTGAGAAAGTGTATGATGTTCCACTTGAGTTTTATGTTAAAAATTAGAAATTATAATAAAATCATTCTTAAAGAATCTGAAAGCTTTGTATATATTCAACATTAGTTTTTCACCAACTTTGCCGATGACTGATTTTGGCAAGACTTGTAAAATGGATTTATCCAACAACTCTTTTAATTCGTTTAATAGTGGCAATGATTTTTTCTTGTCGAATTTTGTACTTCTCATTAACAGGTAAACCCTTGATGTTTTTCTCAATCCCATAGAGTTTGGCTATTTTCTTGATGACAATGTCAGCACGACCCATTTTTTTTTTAGGCTGCGCTGTTTGGCCTCGATAAATTTTCGTCTCGCATGTGCCATGCAACCAATTAATTCTGTATCCACTTACTCATAAGCGGCGTCTATACCCTCCAATTAAAATATCGTTAATAGATGTTTTATTATCGTTTATCGATGCTTATAAATTGCTATTCGATGTTTTTATTAATATACTGATTCCAATTGTTAAGTAAAACTTTAAGGAAAATCATATGAGAATCATATTACTACCTGCATTGTTAATTTATGCTGCTTTGATCTACTGGCTACTAAAATATTTTGACTTCAAAACAATATGGGCTAGCGATCTACAAACAATGTCTAGTCAAAATAGTCGACTTACACTATTTGTAAAACGAGTACTTGATGTAATTTTAGTGTTTATTCTTACGGTCCTTATTTTATGGTTACCAGTAATAATCGTAATGGAAATTTCTCAAACTTCTGGTTCCACATGGGGAATTGATATTGCTGTTTTCGCGGGTTTTAAGATTGACCTGAATGAATTGCCTGGAATTGTTTTTGAGGGGCTTAGACATCCAGAAATTAGGGGGAATACCTTAGTTAATATTGACACCTCTAGCTCTTACGCTTGGTATATGTTTGCATTTCACCAACTATTATCGGCGGTGATTAGCCTGTACACACTTATTCAAGTTCGAGCATTGGTTATCTCCCTAATGAAAGGCTTGCCGTTCAACTCTCAGAATGTTGATAGAGTAAAACAAATTGGGTTGGTGGTTATCGCTTGGAATATCTTATCGCCCTTCTATCAATACTTCGGTTGGGGTTCTGTAATAGAGCAAATAAGCATTAATTCAAGCGGTATTCAATTATATCGCTCCTTTGAGCTCAATCCATTTGGCATCCTAATAGGTTTACTTTTAATTCTATTGTCAGGAATGATGAAGGAAGCGACTGCCATGCGCAACGAACAAGAGTTAACAATTTAATGATGATTCAAATTAAAGTAAATTTAGACTTATTATTGGTTCAACGAAAGATGTCGCTGACTGAATTGTCACAAAAAGTTGGCGTAACAATGGCTAACTTATCTATCCTAAAACGGGGTAAAGCAAAGGCAATTCGATTTTCAACACTCCTTGCTATATGCCAAGCACTCGATTGTTCACCTGGCGATCTTTTGGATTTAGAAAAGAATCAATCGTAGTTAATCACTCACAAACTAAGCGCGCGATGGATAGGGTTTTGTAAAGAAATTATCGTATCCGTCGCTCGTATTTTATCAATCGATTGAATTTTATCAACTAATAACCAATGTAACTCTTCTATAGAGCGACAATAAATTTTTGTAAATACGCTATAAGCTCCCGTTGTATAATAAGCTTCCACCACTTCATCAATTTTTTCCAGTTGCGCTAACACTTCAGGATAATCTCCTGCACTTTTTAATGTGATCCCGATAAAACAGCAAACACCATAACCAAGTTTTTTTGGTTCAACCGTCATTTTGTGACCTATTATGATCCCAGATTGTTTCATTTTCTCAACGCGGACATGTATTGTGGCGGGACTCACTTTGAACCTTTTGCCTAATTCTGCGTAAGATGTACGAGCATCGACGACTAAAGCATTGATAATATCTTTATCCAAATCATCAATTAGGGGTGATTTTGAAGATACTATTTTATTGCTCGTTTTGTCGATTCGGTTGTTTTTCATACAAATCCTTACAGTTATTTAGCGAATAATAAATAATAAGGCATTATATTAACGTATTATCATGACATTAACTATTTTCATTAAAGACTATTCACTTTTGTAGGATTTTAGTTAATGATTACATCATACATTTAGCAAACAAAGTGAATTAGATTCAGCCATGTGTTCAATATTCGGAATTCTTGATATTAAAGATGCAAGCAAAGACTATCGTAGTTTAGCTATCGAGCAATCACAAAAACAACGCCATAGAGGCCCCGACTGGTCTGGTGTTTGGAGTAACGATAGTGCCGTTTTAGTTCACGAGCGCTTAGCCATTGTTGATATTGATACTGGCGAGCAACCGTTAGTCAATTCATCTAACGATAAAGCACTACTAGTTAACGGAGAGATCTATAACCATAAAACGCTTAAACAATCAGAACAGTTCGATTACCAATTTCAAACTCAATCGGATTGTGAAGTCATTTTAGCAATGTACGAGCAAGATCATAAAAGTGATGTTGAAGTTCATCAGTCATTAATTGAAAAACGATTAAATCAATTAGAAGGTATGTTTGCCTTTATTTTATTTGACCAAGCCGAAGATCGTTACCTTATTGCGCGTGATCCATTGGGTATTATTCCGTTATATTATGGCTACGACCAACAAAAACAACTTTATGTCGCTTCAGAATTAAAAGCGATAGTCGACTGCTGTAACGAAGTTCAAGTATTTCCTCCGGGTCATTATTTGGATAGTAGAACCGGTGAAATAAAAAATTACTTCCAACCTGATTGGCGATCATTTGACCAAGTAAAAGATAACTCTTCAAGTAAAAAAGAATTACGTGAAGCTTTGATCTCTTCCGTTAAAAAACACATGATGTCCGACGTTCCTTATGGCGTTTTATTATCTGGCGGACTAGACTCATCTTTAATTTCGGCTATCGCGCAATTAAATGCGGCTAAAAGAATTGAAGATGACCAACAAAGCCCTGCATGGTGGCCTCAATTACACTCTTTTGCTGTTGGGCTTAAAGACTCGCCCGATTTAATAGCCGCTAAAAAAGTTGCCGACCAAATTGGCACCATTCACCATGAAATATTTTTCACTATACAACAAGGTTTAGATGCATTAGCTGATGTGGTTTATCACTTGGAAACATATGATGTGACCACTATACGCGCATCCACTCCGATGTTTTTAATGGCTAGAAAAATTAAATCCATGGGAATAAAAATGGTTCTTTCAGGCGAAGGAGCGGATGAAATTTTTGGCGGCTATTTATATTTTCATAAAGCACCAAATGATAAAGAATTCCACGCAGAAACCGTTAGAAAATTAGACCGATTACATCAGTTTGATTGTTTACGTGCAAATAAAGCCATGGCTGCTTGGGGTGTTGAAACTCGCGTACCCTTTCTGGATAGAGAATTTCTACAAACCGCTATGAGCATTGCACCTAAAGATAAAATGTGTGGCAATGGAAAAATGGAAAAACACATTCTGCGTGATTCATTTGAAGGTTATCTACCTGATGAAGTTTTATGGCGACAGAAAGAGCAGTTTTCAGATGGTGTTGGTTACTCTTGGATAGATTCCATTAAAGAGTTTGCTGAACAAAGCATAAGTGATCACGATTTTGGTAATGCTTGCCGTGAGTTCCCGATTAACACGCCTGATACAAAAGAAGGATTACTGTATCGACGATTATTTGCGACTAAGTTTACAACAGAAAGTGCTGCAAAAACAGTTCCTTCAGGGAAATCAATTGCTTGCAGTACCAAAGAAGCATTGAAATGGGACAAAAGTTTTACTGAGGCAGCCGACCCTTCTGGACGAGCCGTTTTAAGTATCCATGAAAATTCTAATGCTGAATCTAGAAATAACCAAACGATTAAAAAATCAGCTTAAAATTTACATTAAATAATCGTGGTAAATATCTATTTAAAAAAACCGTACAACAAATTATAAAACGAGGTAACAATTATGAAATTACAACAAATGAGATTCGTCGTTGCAATCGCAGATAATCAATTAAACGTATCGAATGCAGCAAAAGCTCTATACACATCACAGCCAGGTATTAGTCGACAACTTCGCCTAATGGAAGAAGAATTGGATTTAGTGATCTATAAAAGAAAAGGCAAACTAATTACCGGTATCACCGAGCAAGGTGAATATGTTTTAGCTGGATTTAGAGAAGTTTTAAATAAAGTTGGTGAAATAAAACATTTAAGTAAATCAATTGCACTTGAGCAGGAAAAAATTAAGGCCACTAATCATGAACAGTACTACGCAATAGCTGTTTAATTAAAGCTAAATTAGTTCGTTTAAAAGAATTCTGATTAATTAAAAGCCTGCAGCCTTTCCATCGCGGCTTCTTGGGTCCGAAGCACCAAAAAAACCGTTTCTAGTTCGTATAATAGACTGGGTGCTACCCATTGCGGCTTTCATTTTAATATGATGTCCTAATAATTTTAAAAGTTGAATAGTATCAACATTCAAGTCTCGCTCTATTCTAATTTCTTCTGGAAACCATTGATGGTGAATGCGACTAGCAAATGTTGCCTCTCCGATATTCATTTGATGATCGATCACGTTCAAAATGATTTGAAGCGTCGTTGTAATAATCCTCGAACCACCAGGCGATCCTGTCACAAGATACACTTCGCCATTTTTTAATACTATAGTTGGTGTCATTGCACTTAATGGACGTTTGCCCGCTTGCACAGAATTAGCTTCACCACCCAAGAGTCCATAAGCATTAGGTACTCCTTGCTTTGCAGAAAAATCATCCATCTCATTATTCATTAATACGCCAGTACCATCAGCAACCATTGCAGAGCCGTAACTAAAGTTCAAAGTTGTTGTAGTAGAAACAGCATTACCCCATTGATCTATGACTGAATAATGTGTCGTCTGGTCGCTTTCATAAGGCGGTAAGTTTCCGGGCTTTATTTCTGAACTCGGTCTTACTTTATTGGGAATAATTTTAGAGTAAATTTCTTCAGCATAGGATTTACTGATCAATGCTTTAACAGGCACTTCATAAAAATCAGGGTCACCTAAATATTCACTTCGGTCGGCATAGGCATATTTCATCGCTTCGGCCATTTGATGGATCGTTTTTGCGCTATTGTGCCCCATATTGGTTAAGTCAGAATTCTCTAAAATATTCAGAATTTGCACTAAGTGAATACCGCCAGACGATGGAGGTGGCATTGATAAAATTTCATAACCTCGATAATCACCTTTAATTGGCTCGCGTATAATCGCTTTATAATTAGCAAAATCTTTAAGAGTGAAAATACCACCAGCATTATTAACAGAGCTAACAATTTTTTTAGCAATTTCACCTTTATAAAAACCATCACTTCCTTTCTTAGCGATGAGCGATAATGTTTTAGCTAAGTCTTTTTGATAAAAAATATCGGCAGCTTTATATGCATCACCGTTTTCTTTAAAAAATATTTTCTGGCTACTTGGCCATTTGCTAAATCTCGATTTTTTTCCTCTAATAGAATTTGCAAAATCATAGGATACTTTAAAACCATTTTCTGCCAAATTGATGGCAGGCTTAACCACTTGTTCAAGTGACATTGTGCCAAACTGTTTTAACGCTTGTTCCATTCCCATAACAGAACCAGGAATACCTGACGACGCGCCATGAAAAAGTGACATATTTTTGATAACATTTTCATCTTTATCTAAAAATAGATTTTTATGTGCTTTAGATGGTGCCATTTCACGATAATCAATAGTAACATCTCTAGCAGTTTCATCTTTTGTTTCAGCTAAGTGAATCACCATAAAGCCACCACCGCCAATATTACCCGCTCTAGGATAAGTCACGGCAAGAGCGAAACCAACTGCGACAGCAGCGTCAACGGCATTGCCACCTTGTTTTAAAATTTCAACACCAATATCTGTCGCTAAGCTTGAAACGCTAGACACCATTCCATTTTTTGCCCAAACAGGTTGCACTGTACTCATATAAGCTAGAATTGGTTTATCTATAACAGATTTATTAATAATTAGTTTATTAACAGGAATATTTTTATTTTTTTCTATGGCTATACTAGAAAAAACAAATAACGCCATAAAACTTGTCAATACAACCGTTAGTAAATTTTTCTTGTTAGTGTTTTTTTCAGATAAAACATTCATATTTAATAAACTCTTGGTACTCTTTGACTCACACCAGTTAATAACTCATAAGTTATAGCATCAGAGCAATGAGCAACTTCACTTACATCCAGCAATTTACCCCAAAGTTCAGCTCTGTCGCCAACTTTCACATCGTTTAATTCCGTAATATCAACGGAAATAAGATCCATAGATACTGCACCAACTAATTTTGCTCTTTGATTATTAATTAAAATTGGGGTTCCATTTTTCGCATGTCTCGGATAGCCATCAGCATAACCAACAGAAAGTGTAGCAATGGTTGAAGGCTTATTTGCTGTCCACTTTTTTCCATAGCCCACGCATTCGCCGACTGCAATATCCCTTATACCAATCACTGTTGAATAAAAACTCATAGCTGTAATTAAGGTGATATCGCTTGAATGTTTTGAATCAAATAAACTCATGCCATAAAGCATAATTCCAGGTCGATTCCATTGAGCATGAGTACTCTTTAAATTAACGATTGCAGAAGAGTTAGCCAAACTAAATTCAACATTTGTACCTTCTTCAATTTGTAAATTTTTAGTTTGGTAATAAAATTTTTCTCCTTGCAAATTAGACTCTTCACTCGAAATTTCATTTGAACATGAAAAATGAGTATAAAGAACCCGTGTTTCATTAATCCAAGGACACCCATTTAAATGTTCCAAAGATTCTTTTAGCATATCAATAGACATTCCTAAACGATGCATACCGGTGTCAAGCTTAAACCACAGAGTTACAGGGTTTGATATACTCGTTTTTCGGACTAACTCAACTTGATGCACCGAGTAAATACACAACCAAAAATCATTCCGTCCGGCTAAGCGAAGTTCATCTTCTGTTTGAGGACCTTGTAAAATCAAAATAGGTTTAGAAATACCCGCTTCACGGAGCTCTATAGCTTCAGACATAATCGCGACGGCAAAGGCCGGCACAAATTCTTCAAGAGCTTTCGCGACTTCCACTAACCCATGTCCATAAGCATTTGCTTTTATCACAGCTATGCTTTTGGAATCCGGTGCGCATTCTTTGGCGAACTGGTAATTTGATTTAATTGCCTCTAAATCAATCTCAGCATATGTATTACGTTTAACAATTAATTCTTGAATCATATTGATAGTATTCTATTTATTTTTTTAAAGTTCAGATCCTGAAAATCAAAACTAAAATCTGTTTTTGATGAAATCGCTTTCATTGTTATTATTGGCTCACCTAATTCATTGTGAGAATTAAATAACCAAACGTCTGCTTCAAAGCTTCTATCATTCCACTTTATCCAAGGCGTTGTGCCGCCATTGATATGCTCACCATGAAAGTATACCTTGACAATCATGCGGGGAGATATTTCTGATTTAAACATGATTAAATCATTTTCTTCACTAAAGGTTATTTTTTCAAACCATGAATCCTCATAACCCCCTAAATAAAGTTTTTTATTGTTTGATATTCTCGACTCTGAATGTTTGTTTACATTACTAGTGACGAAACTTTTTGTATAGCTTTTGTTATTTACATCAATGTAATACTTAAGCCAGTCCTTATCTAACTTTTGCCTTCTATCTGGCAATTGATTTAAAATAATATTCATTAAATTTCTAGCTAATGCATTTCGAGCCGATGCTGATTGTTGATTAGTCAAAATCACTATCCCCAACTTTCGAGTAGGAAACATAATGATTTGCGACATAAAACCACCTAAAGTCCCAGTATGTGATACTCGATGTTCACCTTGGTAACTTGAAACTCTCCAACCTAAAGCATAATAGCGATAGTCGGTTTTATCATACGTCCTCATATTACTAGAGATAGGTAAACTGGTCACTGGTTTCCAAAGTTCTTTTACTTGCTTTTCGCTTAATAATTTTTTACTCGAGTTACTCTTACCTAGATTGAGTAACATCTCTACCCAAGTTAGCAGATCTTTCGCACTACACTTGATACCACCTGCCGCAGCCATCAAATTGGTTTTATTATTCATTAAGTTTTTTTGTAGTAAAATCAATGAATCTTCAACAATACCATGGGGGGCCGCTAAGTTAGTGTGATTTTTCGTATTCACACCACCTGCAAAACATTTCTTCATTCCAAGTTTTTTAAAAATATTTTCTTCAACAAACATTTCCCATGACATTCCAGAAATTTCAGCTATCACTTGCCCAGCAACAATATATAATAAATTATCATATACAGACTCATCTCTAAAACTCCCTACAGATTGAAAATAGCGTAAATTATTAATCACATCATCTCTAGAGAATAGAGTCGGCTCAGGCCACAACATCAAATATCCGGCTCCTACACGCAAACCAATGCGATGGGTTAACAAGTCTCTAATATTAAATTCTTTAGTCACCCACAAATCTTCCATTTTAAATTCAGGTAAATATTGAATCACTTTGTCCGACCATTTCAACTTACCTACCTCAACAAATAAGGCTAATGCTGCGCTAGTAAATGCCTTACTATTTGATGCAACTTTAAATATAGACTCTTCATTGATTCGTGTTTTAGTTTCTATATTTAACTGTCCGTACCCCTTTAAATGAAGTGTTTTTTCATCTTTGATAATACCAATAGAAACACCGGGAACACTAAAACTCTCTATGGTTGTTGAGACTAACTGATCAATTTTCTTAATATCAGTATTAGCTAAAAAAGGAACTGTGCTAGTTATTGTTTTAAATCCGGGACTAAACGCAGAAACTGATGCAAAAAAAGGTAAGAAATAAGCACAAAAAATTAGGCAAATAGTTGCAGTTAAATTTTTTATACGTTTAATATTCATTTCTTGAAGGGTCAACTTAAAGAGAATTTCCAATTTAAAGAATAACCAAACCGGTCACTAAATATGCCAAAAAAGTAATCGCTCCACCGGTTGCAGCATAAGGTAGTTGAGTTCTGACATGCTCCAGTAAATCACAACCCGATGCTATAGCTGAAACAGCAGTAGTGTCTGAAATTGGAGAACAGTGATCTCCAAAAATACCACCACCTAAAATTGCAGCCAATATGAATGATGCAGGTAAGCCCATAGTTTCAATAATTGGAATACCAATCGGGATCAAAATCGCAAAGGTTCCCCATGAAGTGCCTGTTGTAAAAGAAATGACACCACCAACAAGAAAAATAATAGGAGCCACTAAATAAAGTGGTAAAAAATCACCAACAATTTGTGAAATGTAAACTCCTGTACCAAGCTCTTTTAAACTTGCACCTAGTGCCAAAGACAGCAAGACAATTGCAACTAAAGGCAGTAATTCAGACATCCCATCAAAACCAATTTTAACTAATTTTACATGTTTGAAATGTCCACTGGTGAGCATCATGACATAAGCGACAATACAAGCTAAGGTAGTTGCATACAAAACAGACTTTGAACCACTTCCAGCAGACATAACACCATCACCAGTCCAAAACATAAAGCCAATCATTCCACCAACCATTGTCAATAAAGGTAAAAACATATAACGTGCTTTACCATTTTCATTTTCATTTTCATCAACATCATTTGATTTATTTTCTTTCACCGCTTGAGTTAGATCTGTATTAACGCCCACTAATTCAGATTTAGCTCGAATCGCAATTTCTTCATTATTAGGGCTTGTTGCTAATGGTCCATAATATTTACCCGTATAAGCCGTATAAAAAACAATAGCTAACGTCACAATAGCGTAAAAATTAAATGGTATAGTTCCCCAAAGAATCTCTGCAGAGCTAGCTTCTAGTTCATAATTTCCTAATAAAGCTAAAACGTAAGCCCCCCAAGCATTTAATAGAATGAGAATACAAACCGGTGCTGAAGTGCTATCAATAATATATGCCAATTTCGCTCGACTCAAACCAAATTTGTCAAAGAGTCCTCTAGACAGGATTCCAGCGGTTAAAACACTTAAGTTAGATTCAATGAAAACCACGACTCCGGTGAAGCTCGCCATTAATGATACTTGGCGGGAACTTTTAGCTAAACCTTTTGAAACTAACTTTTTCACTAAAGCAGTTACACCACCCGAAACACGCATATAAGCGAGTAATGCGCCTACCATTAAGCTAAATATTAGAATTCGAGTATTACCAGGATCTCCAAAAACAGCAGTTATCCGCTCAAGCGTATTAAGACTTCCAATCACCGGGCCTAGAGAATCGTGGCTCGCGATTAGAAGCCATTCTGAAGTGAAAATAGCTAACAATAAGGCTAGGATGACCTCTTTTTTCCAAACAACAATAAAAACGGCAACTAACGGTGGCAGAATTTTTAACCATTCCATAATTTAAGTCCTGTTTATTAAATAGTATTTTTAATTATTTGAATTTAATCAGCGATCTGCCGATAATAATATATTATAATTATTTTCGCTATTGGAATATTTTATTATTCCGTTATCAATAATATTGGAGAATCCATTTTGCTTGCTTTTAATTACATTAACTCTCAACTCCACATGGAAAATAAAGCGATTACTGATATAGCTAAAGAGGTACACACCCCTTTTTACTGTTACTCGCAATCAACAATCGAAACAGCATACCAGAATTATACTACTCAGTTACAGCAAGTTGATAGTTTGGTTTGTTTTGCAGTGAAAGCAAACTCAAATCAAGCAGTCATCAAAGTTTTAGCGGACTTAGGCGCTGGAGCAGATGTCGTATCGCAAGGTGAAATGCGTAGAGCTCTTAAAGCAGGAATACCAGCTAATAAGATTGTTTACTCTGGCATTGCAAAAACAAAATTAGAAATGCGCTTTGCATTGGAACAAGATATTTTCCAGTTTAATTTAGAATCTGAAAACGAATTAGAAAGGTTAAGCAAAGTTGCATCTAATATGGGAAAAACAGCTCAAATAGCTTTTAGAATTAACCCGGATGTGGATGCTGAAACCCATGCAAAAATATCAACGGGCAAGTCAGAAAACAAATTTGGTATTCCAATTAGTCGTGCAAGAGAAATTTATCTACATGCTTCGACTTTACCAAATATTGAAATTCAAGGTGTTGACGTTCATATAGGCTCTCAACTAACTTCTTTAAAGCCATTTAAAAATGCTTTTACACTGATTCATGAATTAGTGATTAATTTAAGAAGCGATGGTCACAATATCAAGGTCATTGATTTAGGTGGTGGTTTAGGTGTTAACTACCAGAAAGGTGAGATGGACAACGCTCCAGTTATTGATTATTGTCAATTTATCCAAGAATTATTTGCGGATTTAAATTGCAAAATTGTATTAGAACCAGGACGATCTTTAGTCGCTGAAGCTGGTTTATTAATATCCGAAGTGGTGTATAAAAAAAAAGGTGAAGCACGAACTTTTTTAATTATTGACTCCGCAATGAATGATTTATTACGCCCGAGTATGTATGACGCTTATCACGACATTATTCCCGTCAAACAAGATACTGGTCAAAAAGAAACCTATGATATCGTTGGCCCAGTTTGTGAAACCGGTGATACTTTTGCAAACAATCGTGAACTGTCAAAACTAGAGGAAGCTGATTTACTAGCCATTTGTTCAGCTGGTGCGTATGGTGCAGCCATGTCTTCTACTTACAATACACGACTATTAATTCCCGAAATATTAGTCAAAGATGACCAGTTTTGCGTCATTAAAGAAAGAAAAAATTATGATGAGTTAATTGGTTTGGATAATTTGGCACAATGGCAGAATTGAATTTGCATTTCATTTACTAAAATTCAACCTTATAGTTATTTAAGTGATTTAATAAGACCGGTCTCCTTTTAGATAACATAAATATAACTTTGATCTAGCGACACTAATCAGATTATAGCCGCACCCTCCAATTGAATTAGATGCTTTTTGACTGACATATTGAATCATTGATATACTTTAAAAATGATCTCAATTACAAACTCTCTCCCGTCAAAGAGAATGAATTTCTCTATTGGAATCTACTTTTGGAGAGAAATAAAACGAAAAAGCATTAAAAAACACTCACCCCTTCTACTAACGGGTCGATTTGTAAATGAGAAGCAATCGACTGCCCTATATCACAAAAACTTTCTCTTATTCCCGCATTATTATCTTTTATTTGATTAGGTTTATAGGCGATAAAAGGAATATGCTCTCTAGTGTGATCATTTCCTTCCCAAGTAGGATCGCAACCATGATCAGCTGTCAAAACTAAAAGATCGTCTTCATTCATTCTAGACATAATTTCAGGTAGCCTTTGATCAAAATGTTCCAAAGCTGCAGCATACCCTCCTACGTTTCGTCTATGACCGAAAGACTGATCAAATTCAACAAAATTTGTAAAGATTAAACTACCGTCTTTTGCCTTTTCCATAGAATCAATTGTCGCATCAAATAACGCATCATGACCATTTGCTTTTGTTTTATGGGTAATCCCTCTATGGGCAAATATATCGGCAATTTTACCGACCGAGTGAACTTCTCGACCAACTTTAACAAGCATATCGAGTAACGTTTCTTTGTGAGGAGGTGTGGTGTAATCCTTACGGTTTCCGGTTCGAGTAAACCCTCCATTTTCTCCAACAAATGGCCGCGCAATAACTCTTCCAATGTTATGCAGATTTAATAATTCTCTAGCGATTTCGCAAACTTCGTAGAGTTTATCTAAACCAAAATATTTTTCATGTGCCGCAATTTGAAATACAGAATCAGCCGATGTATAACAAATAGGAAATTGGGTATCGATATGTTCTTGACCCAAAGCTTCTAGTATTTCTGTTCCAGAACTATGACAATTACCTAAAATGCCATTTATACCCGCTTTAGTTTTTAATTCGCCTAACAAACCCTGGGGGAAACTGTTTTCCTTGTCTAAAAAATACCCCCAATCAAATCGCACAGGAACACCCGCAATTTCCCAGTGACCAGATGGTGTATCTTTACCGGTTGAAACCTCCATACATGCTGCGTAAGACGCTCTGTCTGATATTTGTGACTGAAGGCCTTCTCGACTAATATGTGTACATAGCTGATTTACTTTACCTAATCCCAAACTCAGTAAATTAGGAATTTCAATTACTCCAGGCGAACGTTCTGCACACTCGTTTCCTTGCGCACACCATTCAGCGATGTGCCCTAATGTATCCGCACCACAATCACCAAATAATTCAGCGTCTGGTGTCGCACCAACTCCCAAACTGTCTAAAACTAAAATAATTGCTCTTGGCATTAAGCTTTCCTACAAATTTAGATTCTATAGCGTAATTAATAATTATACAGGCTAGCCTTTCAATTTACCTCAAAACTGATAAACTTTGTTGTTGAAGAATAGATCCCTTGAACCTAACTATACTTAAATTTAAATTGATACGCGTGGAATAAAAAATGGAAAAAACCTACATTGATGCTCAATCACTACTGGATATGTCTTTTGAGTTAGGTATTAAAATTTTGGAAAGTGGCTTTAAACCCAAATTTATTGTTGCTGTATGGCGTGGTGGCACCCCAATTGGTATCGCGGTACAGGAAGTGATGGACTATTACGGGGTTAAAACCGACCACATAGCAATTAGAACCAGCAGCTATGTTGGTATGCAGCAGCAAAAGGAAGTCAACGTTCATGGTTTAGAATATATCATTAATAATATTAATGCCGACGATAGCCTGCTAATTATTGATGATGTTTTTGATAGTGGTCGGTCAATCGAAGCATTATTAAGAGAATTACGCCATACATGTCGCCGTAATACACCAGAGGTAATCAAAGTTGCGACGGTTTATTACAAACCCAAGAAAAATGTCACGGATATTAAACCTGATTATTATATTAAAGAAACAGATGACTGGTTAGTATTCCCTCATGAGTTGGTGGGTTGTAGCAAAGATGAAATAAAAAACTGTAAAAATTTAGAGTTGCCTAATTTAGATATTTAATATGCGAAAAAAGAAGCAAGCAATAATATGTACAAATGCTATCTAGTAGTGTTTAGTATCTTGCTTCTTGCTGTAAATTATTTTTATAAATTAAGATCTTTAGTCATTAAATCAAAGACATCTTCTGGGTTATCAATGTGAGTAATTAAAGACTCAACTTCTTCTCTGTTAATCGTTCCACGTAACATCATATCTTCTAATCGATTATACATACTCTTCCAATGAATTGTTTTATCTCCAACAATGTAAATTGGTACTTGAGTTAATTGACCACTTTTAATTTGCTCAATGGTTTGAAATATTTCCCATTCTGTTCCTGTTCCACCCGGAGCAAATACCATTGCCGCTGAATGCATAATCATGAAGCTTTCTCTTACTGCAACACTAGTGAAAATCAATCCATCCGTAAAAATATTTTGTGGGGCTTTGTTTTCTGCTCGGTACATCCAAAAAGCTTTACTCGCATCACCACCAGCTTTACCGTCCTTTGATTTTCGAGAAGGTCCATAATAAGTTGTATAACCAATACTTGGTCCACCTGCGTCCATTGCGCCTCGACTTGTCGCTTCCATAATGCCAGGACCTGCACCACTTAATACTGGGTACTTTGAGGCATGGTGCTTTGTCCATTTATATGCCAGATTATAAATTTGTTGATACAGTTTATCATTCGCTTCATCGATCACTTTATTACCTGATTTATTCCTCTCGCTAATTCTTGAGCTGCCAAAGATAGTGAAGAAACGATTAGGGTATTTATTCTTAATAAATTTATCAGCACAAGCATAATCTCGATTAAAATCAGCTAAACTTAAATTATTTTCCACACCTTTATATATACCAGTATAACTAGCATTGCTTGTCGTACTAACACAACTTTCACTTAAGCTCTTAGCATTTACATTGCTTTGTAAAAACAAAAATATAGCCAACAAAGCTAATATAGAAACGTTTTTCATTATTTTATCCTTATTCCAATTTTCAGTATTTGTTGGGTAGAGCGCAGCAAAACTCAACGGATTTTATTCACTAATGAGTGCCCAAGAAGGCATACTTTAAAATAAATATTGTTGCTATGATCACTACGGAAACATTTGATTTATTTATTTTACCGGAAACAAGTTTTAAAAACGCATAGGTAATCAATCCAAAACCAATTCCGTCAGCTATTGAAAATGATAGAGGCATAACAATCACTGTAATAACCGCAGGAACATACTCAGTCATATCGTCCCAATCAATCAATATAATATTCTTCAACATTAATGTTGCAACAAATAACAATACAGGAAAAGTTGCATAGCTGGGAATTGAACTCACTAACGGAGCAAAAAACAAACTCGATAAAAATAAAAGCGCAACAACAACCGCAGTAAGGCCCGTTCGTCCTCCCGCATTCACACCTGCTGTACTTTCAATATAACTTGTCACTGGTGAGGTTCCTACCACTGAACCCGCCAACATTGACGTACTATCTGCCATTAAAGTTCTGCCTAACCGTGGCAAATTGCCTTTTTTATCAAGCAATCCGGCTGAGTTTGCAACGGTCACTAAAGTACCTGCTGTATCAAACATATGAACAAACAAAAAAGCAATGATGATTCCCGTCATGCCAAGGTTAAACGCTCCAGCTATGTCTAATTGAGCAAATGTTGGCGCTAAACTTGGTGGGGCAGATACAATCCCCTTAAACTCAGCAACCCCAAATGCCATACCAATTAATGTAGTCGCTATTATACTAATAATAATAGCTCCGGGAATTTTTCTAATTTCTAAAGTCACTATTAATAAAAAACAAAATATCGACAATAAAACTGTAGGTTGAGCTAAATCACCCAAAGTCACTAAGGTTGCTGGATGGTCAACAATTAGTGACATATTTTGTAATCCAATAATCGCTAAAAATAAACCGATCCCAGCGGCAATTGCCATTTTTTGTGATTTCGGGATCGCATTAATAATCCATTCACGAATCGGCAGTACGCTTAAAATCAAAAATAGTATTCCCGAAATAAATACCGCGCCAAGTGCAACTTGCCACGTATAACCTTGGCCTAACACAACGGTATAAGTAAAGAATGCGTTCACACCCATTCCAGGAGCAAGCGCAATCGGATAGTTTGCAATTAAACCCATTAATAAAGTTCCAATCGCCGCGGCTAAACAAGTCGCAACAAAAGCGGCATCTCGGTCAATACCCGCTTGCGCTAAAATATCAGGGTTAACAAAAATAATATATCCCATGGTTAAAAAAGTTGTAAAACCGGCGATCACTTCTGTTTTAATTGAAGTCCCATGTTCTTTTAATTTAAAAAATGAATCAAGCATATTGGTTTATCTCTTTATTGTTTTTAATTTTCGATTTAATAGTTAATCCTGCAACTTAATTAAAACAATTAATCGTGCAGTTTATCTAAAACAGGCGAGCGACTGTTCCAAGTAAATAATAAAAGTGCCATACCTATAAATGCTGAAACTAAGTAGAAGTAAATAACATAATCCCACCCCCATCGCTCAGAAATCATTCCTGTACCATAATTGGCGATAAACGCTCCGATATATCCAAACAAACCCGTTAAACCAACGGCTGTCGCAGCTGCTTTTTTAGTGGCAAAATCTGCAGCAGCAACAGCGACTAACAACATAGGCCCATGAACAAAAAATCCAACCGCAAATAATGTAGCAGCCATAATAAAAGCACTATTTGATGGGACGTATAATATCGCCAGTACAGACAACACTAGCAATGCCATAAATATAACAGAAACTCGCCCTCTTCTTCCTTTGAAAACTGTATCAGATAACCAACCCGCAGCAAGCGCACCGGCAATCCCTGCAATTTCAAAAATAGCCGTGGTATTGGCTGATTCAATAATCGAAAGCCCTCGACTTTCTTTGAGAAAGCTAGGAGCCCAATCTAATAAACCTATCCGCACAATATAAATAAATAAATTAACCAAGCTGACTAACCAAATTAGCTTATTACCTAAAACATGCTTAAAAAATATTTCTTTGCTTGAAGCTTTCGGTTGACCTTGTGATTTGTTTATCTCAAGATCAATTTCTTCACCATCTTTAATACCTTGATAAATTTCGACATCTGGCAACCCAACGTCTTCGGGTTTATCTCTAAGTCGATTAAATAAAAATAACGCATAAACGAATGCAAAAGTTGCAGGCCCATAAAATACAGCTCTCCAACTATCAAAATAAGTAATTAGATAACCACCAGCGGAAAGAATAATCGCAGCACCAATATGATGAGAAGAATTCCAAATCCCCCACTGTTTGCCAATTTCTTTAGTGCTAAACCATTGTGTAATTAAACGGCTACATGGAGGTTGACCAGCTCCTTGAAAAATATTATTGATGATCCAAAACAGTGCAAAAAAACTGGTAACAGATAGTCCTAGAAACTCACTAAAACTTTCAGTTGTATACCCAAGAATAAAACTAATCAACGCTGACAATAACAAGCCTGCGCTCATAATATAACGTGCACTAAAATTATCGGCTAAAAAACCACTGGTAAACTTTGAAATACCATAGGCTATAGACGCAAAACCAAGTGCAGCACCAAACTCTTCTTTGCCAATACCAAATTCTTCGCGTATATAAGGATTAGCGACAGATAAATTCTTTCTAATAAAATAAAAAACCGCATAGCCAGCTAATATTGACCACATGATACGTTTACGCCAGTAGGGGTATTCACTGATGGGAGTATGTTTCAGTTCTGATTGATTTGTTTCTTTCAAATTGCTTCCTTTAATTTTTAAAATACCTAACTCAAACCAATGAATCTATTTCGTCCAACCGCTGTCTTTTTTCATCTTCACTTAAAAATGAACCTACAAATCCATTCTTGACTAAAGTAATTATCATTTCTCTTGATAAATTTAGGCTCTCTTGAATGGCATAATAATTTTCATTTAAATACCCACCAAAATACGAGGGATCATCAGAGTTTACCGTAATTAGTAGTCCAGCATCAAGCATTGACTCTATAGGGTGATCAACCATGTCGTTTACAACACATAGTTTCAGGTTAGACAAAGGACAAACAGTCAATGCCATTTGCGATTCTTTTAACTGTTGAATCAACGAATCAGACTCCATAGCTCGATTACCATGATCCAATCTATCTATTTTCAGCAATGAAAGTGCCTCTTCAACATATTCTGGAGGCCCTTCTTCACCGGCATGGGCAACCAGTTTCAAACCTAAGTTTTTAGCCATCGAAAATACATTTTTAAATTTTGATGGCGGATTACCTACTTCAGAAGAATCTAAACCCACACCATCTATCAGTTCAATAAATTGCTTTGCTTCATTTAACGTTTTTATCGCATCATCTTCACTTAAATGCCTAAGGAAACAAAGAATGGTTTTATAACTAATTCCTAAATCAGCCAAACCATCTTTAAGCGCTCGATTAATACCGGTTATCACCGTTTTATAGGAAATACCTCGCTCAGTATGCCCTTGTGGATCAAAGAAAATTTCAACATGGACAATGTTTTGCTCATTACATTTTTTCAAATATGCCATGGTCAAGTCGTAAAAATCCTGCTCGTTTATAAGAACGCTCATACCCGCGTAATAAATGTCCAAAAAATCCTGTAATTGCGTAAAATTATAAGCTTGTTTAATTTCCTCAACACTAGAGTAAGGGAAATCTAACTCATTTCGTTTCGCAAGTTCAAACATTAATTCTGGCTCTAAACTACCTTCAATGTGTAAATGTAATTCAGCTTTAGGTAGCGCTTGAATGAGTTGTGTAATGGATGTTTTTTGATTGGTCATCTTTTTATCCTTGTTGTTCTCGATTAACTATAAATTCTAGCGCCATATCAATTCTTGACATACATCGCTCTTTTCCTACCCAACATAAAGTTAAATCAATCGCGGGAGACATACCGCCTCCAGTAACAGCCACTCTTAGCGGCATACCAACTTTTCCCATACCAATTTCAAGCTCTTCTGCCGTATCGTTAACACAAGCCTGAATAGCGTCTGCTTGCCAATTAACTAATTCATTGAGTTTATTTTTAACTCTCTGTAACGCTTCTTTTGCGACAGGTCTTAAATGCTTTTTAGCCGCTTTTGCATCAAACTCTTTAAAGTCTTTATAATAAGTCGTGAGCGCCTTTGCTAGTTCATCTAAAGTCTGTGATCTTTCTGAAAACTCAGGAATTAAATCCGCAACGTCTGGGCCATTATTTAAATCAATTGCTTGCTGATCCAAATGCCATTGTAAATGTGGTAACAAATCTGTAATTGGCATCGTCTTTATATATTGTTGATTCAGCCATTTAAGTTTATCTGTATTAAATGCGGACGGTGCTTTATTAATATTGTTAATATCAAATAACTCAGTCATTTCTTTCATTGAAAAAATCTCTTGATCACCATGAGACCAACCTAAACGCACTAAATAATTAAGCACCGCTTGAGGTAAATAACCATCATCCCGAAACTGCATAATGCCAACAGCACCATGTCGCTTAGATAGTTTTTTACCGTCATCACCCAAAATCATTGGCACATGCGCAAACTCGGGTAATGAAGCATCTAAAGCTTTAAATATATTGATTTGTCTGGGTGTATTATTTAGATGATCATCTCCACGTACTACTTGAGATATCTTCATATCCATATCATCAATCACAACCGTAAAGTTATAGGTTGGAGAGCCATCAGTTCGAGCAATGATCAAATCATCTAATTCTTTATTAGCGATAGTTACCTCGCCTTTAACAACGTCTTTAAAAGTCACAACGCCATCTTGCGGATTTCTGAATCGAATCACATGAGGTTTGTTTAAATCAATTTCCGAATCATTTAACTCTCGACAAAGTCCATCATAACGAGGTTTTTCTTTATTTTGCATTTGAGTTTCGCGAAGATCATCAATCCGTTGCTTAGAACAAAAACAAGGATAAGCTTTATCTTGTTCAACAAGCTCAGCAATCACTTCTTTATATCTCTCAAATCGGTGCGTTTGAAATATAGGTCCTTCATCCCAATCCAAATTCAACCAACTCATACCATCCATAATCGCTTGCACCGCTTCTGGGGTTGAGCGTTCAAGATCGGTATCTTCAATTCTTAAAATAAATTTTCCATTGTTAGCTTTAGCATGAAGCCAAGAATATAGAGCCGTTCTAGCGCCACCAATATGGAGATAACCTGTAGGAGAAGGGGCAAATCGAGTAATCACAGACATTAAAGTTTCACTTATTAATTGATTCAGGGAAAATAGATAAATACAGACTCTATTCTAACAAATGAATCAATAAAAAAATATTGAAATTAATAGTTGACCAGTTAAAAGATAATCACTAGAATGCGCACCTCTTGAGAGTCAACGCTTTTGAGAAGCCGCAAAAATTATCAGAGATGATAAATACAAAATTGCGGGCGCTTAGCTCAGCTGGGAGAGCATCGCCCTTACAAGGCGAGGGTCAGTGGTTCGAGCCCACTAGCGCCCACCACATTAAAAAAGGTCTGCAGCCCTCGTGGTTACAGGCCTTTTTGCTTTTATATAGTTGCACAAATCACTTAAAAAAACTCATGAAAAGCAAAATTGGCCAAAAAGTGGCCAATTAACAAAAATATGCGAGTCAAGTAGGTTTTACAATGTCTAATTGATTTTCAAGCCAATCAACTTGCATTTGCCATTTCCCCGCAATAATTTCCGTTTTGACCTTATTTATCGAATACGCAGCGCTTCCAGGGTGCTGTAGCTCGAAATCAGTCGCTAATTGTTTTTGGCTAGCCCCTCCGTAATGACGACAAGCAAACATTGCAAACGCTTCAAGTTCTTTCACCATGGGAGGCTTCGTTTCCAGTGGATTTAGATGGATATAACGGGTTAACTGGAATAAATAATCATCTTCATCCACTAAAACCGATTTATAACGTCCCCTAAAAAGTGGACTATCTGATTTATTGAGCCAATTATATCGTTGAACATCAAAACCCATCAAAACCAGCCACCCCGATTATAGTCATTATCTCACATCTATATCAGCGTTTGCCGTAACCTTTTAAATCTTTCACGGGTTTAACTGAACGCTTTCATTATGTAAACTCCATTTATC
>Ga0307492_10000106_pt1 | contig 39285 bp, 38 predicted proteins | sample SI3LmetaG_FD_202365 | JGI IMG/M metagenome (GOLD analysis project Ga0307492, IMG submission 202365) | Sea-ice brine microbial communities from Beaufort Sea near Barrow, Alaska, United States - SI3L | ecosystem: Environmental > Aquatic > Marine > Coastal | place: USA: Alaska | collected 2017-05-06 | reverse complement strand
GTGTTATTAACATATACACAGGCACTAAACATCAACATCAATATCTTTTAAATAACTTAATTACTATTAATGAAACTACTTATCCTGCAAGTTGCCTTGCCTTGTCCTTTAAGATTATCTTTTGATTATTTATCTAATAATACTGAGATATCGTGGCAAACAGGTATGCGTGTAAAAGTACCTTTTGGAAGTAGAGAATTAATAGGTATTATTGTTAATATCAAAAAAACAAATGAAACAGTTAATAAGGGCAAGTTAAAAACAATCATTGAAATCATCGATGAACAGCCGATTATTGATGCTGATTTATTATCACTCACTCAATGGCTCAGTGATTATTATCATCATCCGATTGGTGATTGTTTTCAAACAGTCTTGCCTAAAAAAATACGGTCAGGAGAGTCAGCACAATTAGAAACAGAAGTTTATTGGCAATTGAACTTGCCGTTGACAGAGGTTAAGTTAGGTAAAAAACAACAACAGTTAATTACTTTATTAGCAGAATATTCGTCAGGGCTTAGTCAAAAGTTCATTTATCAACAGGTAGGTCAATGTCGTGCTTCTTTACTAGGCTTAGAAGAAAAAAAAGTAGTCAGTTCATTTCAGCATATAAAACAATCTTTAATAACAAGCAATAAAATCCAACGTTGTCAGCTTAATCAGGAACAACAATCCGCCGTAGAATATGTTTTGAATTCTCGCTGTCAATTTAGTCCTTATTTATTACAAGGAGTAACAGGTAGTGGTAAAACAGAAGTCTATATGCAACTTGCTGAAAACATGGTCGAGGCAGGAAAACAATTATTAATTTTAATACCCGAAATTGGTTTAACCACTCAATTTGTGGAACGATTTAAAGCTCGCTTATCTGCTCGTATTGTTGTTTTAAATTCGGCTATTTCCGATGGCGAACGTAAACAATCCTGGTTATTAGCAAAGGCAGGTTTAGCAGATATTGTAATAGGCACTCGATCAGCAGTATTTACCCCTTTACCTCATTTAGGTTTGATAATTATTGATGAGGAGCATGATGCTTCTTATAAACAGCAAGATGGTTTACGTTATCACGCCCGTAATATTGGCTTGATTCGAGCCCAAAGGGCAAAAATACCCATTATCATGGGAAGTGCTACACCTTCCCTAGAAAGTTTATACAAAGTTGAGCAGAAGCGTTATCAGCTATTAATTTTAAATCAGCGTGCGACTGGTGCCAGCATGCCAAAAATAAAATTAATTGATAGTAGGGGACCAACGGCAAATAGCGGTATTTCAACGTTGTTATATCAGGCTATAAAAACCCAGTTATCCGCAGGTAACCAAGTATTATTATTTATTAATCGTCGTGGTTTTGCACCCGTTTTAATGTGCCATGATTGTGGATGGCAAGCGATCTGCTCACATTGTGATGCCAGAATGATTATGCATCAAAGACGTAATATTTTATGTTGTCATCATTGTGGTTCAATTCAACGGTTAATCGAACAGTGTCCTCAGTGTAAAACAAGTACTTTAAAGGCCTACGGTGCTGGAACGGAACAAATTGAGCAGACCTTACAAGCTTATTTTCCTGAAATACCGGTATTACGTATCGATCGTGATAGTACTCAAAAAATAAATGCGTTTGCCGATATTGTTAATGAAATTAGACAAGGTGGTGCCAAAATACTAGTTGGTACACAAATGTTAGCTAAAGGTCATGACTTTCATGATGTCACCCTGGTGGGAGTACTGGATGCTGATCAAGGTTTATTTAGTGCAGATTTCCGAGCCACTGAGTCCTTAGCCCAACTTATTATTCAAGTGACTGGTAGAGCAGGCCGTGGTGCTAAAAAGGGCGAAGTTTTTATTCAGACCAGTCAGCCACAACATGAGTTTTGGCAAGATATTATTAAACAAGGTTATGCCTTTAGTGCACAAAAAATATTAGCTGAAAGAAAAATGATGACAATGCCGCCAGCGGGATCATTATGCGTTATTCGTGCTGAATCTCAAGAACAACCCTTAGCCATGCAATTTTTAACACAAGTTTCAGCACTTTTTGAACAAGTACAACAGCAAGATGTCATTGTGATGGGTCCTGTTCCAGCCATAATGGAAAAACGTGCAGGTCGTTATAGATCACAATTATTATTATTATCTCAACAACGAAAACCACTACATCAATTACTTGATCATTTCATGCCAGCGATTGCTTCTTTAAAATTAACACGAAAAGTAAGATGGTCAATTGATATTGATCCGCTGGATTTACTTTAAGTTAGGCTCATAAGTGTTAAACCTGTTTATTTGTCGATTATTTCCGCTGATTTTCAATATTACTATGCAAGCAATGACCCTTTATCTATCCTATTTAATTTCTTTTTTAAAGCCCGTATTTTTCAATAGAAATCATTCAATATTATTGTTTGGCAAATAAAAAGCTAAATATAACTTCTGTATAAACACGTTATAAAATTGATCATAAGCTGTGGATAACTTTAGCTGTGGATAACCACCTCACTTATCCACAGGATATCGATGATTAATGCGCTTATTTACTAACGCCAAGTAGATGTATAAAGTAATTGATCTTAAACAGTTTAAAATCATTATCCACATATCCACAGGCACTAAACATCATCATCAAGATCTTTTAAAAACTTATATTAATGATTATTAAAAGTAACTATCCCGCAAAGATTGTGAATTGAACCGTCAATATTTTAAAAAATATTATGTTATCTAAGTTTAAAATCATCGTAAATAAGCCATCGTCTATTTTCTATATGTGATCCTTAAGTCATGATCAGTTAAAATAAACTCACTTAATTAATTTCAGGTTTGACAATATTGAAAGCTCAACTTATAAAAATTATCCAAACAACGCTAACTAACCTAATCCAGCAGCAAAAGCTGCCTGAAATGGATTTGCCTGAGGTTCAGATAGAACGCACAAAAGATAAATTACATGGTGATTTTGCATGCAATATTGCAATGATGTTGGCAAAACCTGCCAAAATGAATCCGCGTCAAATCGCAACATTGTTAGTTGCAGAAATTAAAGATGCTGATTTTATTAGTAAAATTGATATTGCCGGCCCTGGTTTTATTAACTTCACCTTGACAGCTGAATCTACTCAACAAATTGTAAAAGATGTTTTGTTGTCTGCTGAGAACTTTGGTCGTAGTAAAGTGGGACAAGGAAAACGAGTACAAGTCGAATTTGTATCTGCAAATCCAACTGGCCCTTTGCATGTTGGCCATGGCCGTGGTGCAGCCTACGGTTCAGTTATAAGTAGTTTATTAATCGCAGCTGGATTTGATGTTCATCGTGAATATTATGTTAACGACGCCGGCCGTCAAATGGATATTATTGCAACCAGTGTATGGTTACGTTATTTAGCGGACTGTGGTGAAGCGTTTATTTTCCCAAGTAATGGTTATAAAGGTGACTACGTTATTGATATAGCTTTATCACTTAAAAACAAAAAAGACATTAATTTACAACGTCCTATTGCCGATGTTTTTGCAGGTGTAAGCTTAGATGAACCGCAAGGTGGTGATAAAGAATTACACATTGATGGTTTGATTAATAATGCTAAAAAATTACTGGGAAATAATGATTATCGCCATATATTTGATTTAGCTTTAAATTCAATTTTAGCCGGTATTCGACATGATCTTGCCGATTTTGGCACCGAATTTGATGAGTTTTTCTCAGAACGAGCCTTAATGGAAACGGGAGTGGTTGACCAAGCCATTGAACAGCTTAAAGCTGAACAAGTATTGTATGAAAAAGAAGGGGCTTGGTGGTTCAAATCAACCGACTATGGTGATGAAAAAGATCGCGTTGTAGTTCGAGATAATGGCCAAACAACTTATTTTGCTTCTGATATTGCTTACCACTTAAATAAATTTAATCGTGGTTTTGATACCGTTATTGATATTTGGGGAAGTGATCACCATGGTTATATTTCTCGTGTAAAAGCATCACTGACAGCGATGAAGCAAGATCAAACCAAACTAAAAGTCTTATTAGTACAATTTGCTGTGTTATATCGTGGTCAAGAAAAAATAGCGATGTCGACACGTAGTGGTCAATTTGTAATGTTAAGAGAGCTTTTAGAAGAAGTGGGTAGAGATGCAGCCCGTTTTTTCTATGTACTACGCGGCGCCGATCAACATATGGACTTTGATTTAGAGTTGGCTAAAACACAAAGTACAGACAATCCTGTTTATTATGTGCAATATGCTTATGCCCGAGTTTGTAGTGTCTTTAGACAATTAACTGAGCGTGGACTGATCTGGGATAAAATACAAGGTGAATCACACTTAGCTCGTTTAATAGAAGAACATGAACAACAGTTATTAACAGCTTTAGCACGTTACCCTGAAATAGTTGAATCTTCAGCTATTAATTATACACCGCATATTTTGGCTCATTATTTGATGGATCTTGCTCGAGATTTTCATACTTATTACAATGCACATCATTTTATTGTTGATGATATTGAGTTAAGTCAAGCGCGATTAACCTTAGTTTTTGCTGTTAAACAAGTCATTTCTAATGGTTTAACTATTATAGGTGTATCGACCCCGGAGTCAATGTAAGTGGCAGTAAAGCGAAATACACGAAACTCACCGAATACGGCAAATAAAAATGGATTGCCATGGGGACCTATGTTTATTAGTTTTGCTGTGGGTGCCTTTATTATGTTTTTAGCTAATATAAACGATAATCCAACGGCAGATGTATCAGGGGAAAAACAAACAAAAGAAAAGAGAGATAAAAAAGCTGTAGCACCTACTTTTGAGTTTTACACTTTACTGCCTGAAATGGAGGTAGTTGTTGATAATAATAGTAAAAACAGACCAACCATTGTTACTTTACCGACAAATCCTACCACTAACCCTGAACAATCAGTAGCTAAAATAAACTATTTATTACAGGTAGGTTCCTTTAGAAAAGCTTCTGATGCTGATGCTTATAAAGCAAAACTAGCTTTTTTAGGTATTGAATCTAAAGTACAAAAAGTGACTATCAATAATCAAGATACCTGGCATCGTGTTCAGGTAGGCCCAATTATTGGTAGAGACAAGGCGGACGCGCTGCAAAAAAAATTAGAACAAAATAATATTGATTCATTATTAATGCGGGCTAAAAATGGTTAGTCATAAATTATTAGGGTATGCTCATCTTTTTAATATTAGTGGTGGTTTGTGATGACGGACGTTACTGAAAAAAAATACTCTGAAGCTGAGATTACTGAAAAATTATTAGCTGAACTACCTAATTGGTATTTTGAAAAGGGTTGGCTCCGCCGTAAATATAAAACCAGCGGTTGGAAAGGCACTTTAATGGTAGTTAATACGGTGGGTCACTTAGCTGAAGCAGCTTGGCATCATCCTGATATTACAGCATCGTACGCCTTTGTAATTGTAAAATTAACAACGCATAGTGCAAAAGGTGTTACTGATAAAGATTTTGAATTAGCGGCAATGATTGAACAAGTAGTTCAATGGCAGCCTGCTAAAAAAGAGGGCAGTCATCTTGAAGGAACGCCTTCTGATCCTCGTTTTAAATATCTTAAGTACGATTAAGGATCTTAATATGACAGAAATGACTGACTCAGAAATGTGGTTAGAAGTATCTAGCCCCTTTTGTGGTATCGCATCAGATGATCTGACTATAAAAGTGGATGGTAATACGGTTACAGTGATTGAAAATGGTGATCCGGTAACTAAAAAAGGCTTTGAAACACCGATAACAGACACTTCGGCTCGGATTAAAGGTAAAGATGTTTCTTTACAGCAAGCAGTAACTCATATTGCTGATTTATTACGTATAAGTAAACAGCCTGTTATTGCGGGTATGGCGACAGATTTGAATGGTGCTCGCTCGGCTATGGCTTTAGCTGATAAAAGTAGAGCGACCGTAGATAATATGGATTCAGATGCTAGCTTTAGAAATACACTTGTTTTACAAGATACCGGCTGGATGGTGACAACGTTAACTGAAGTGAGAAATCGGGTTGATTTATTACTGGTGGTTGGCAGTGATATAGAGTCTGACTATCCTCGTTTTTATGAACGAATGGTATGGAATAAAGAAAGCATGTTTGGTCAAGAAATTGAATCACGTCAAGTAGTTTATCTTGGTAAAGCACCATCAGGTGAAGCCTCTACTTCACCACAAGGTAAAAAAGCGCAAGTATTAACCTGTGCTGATGCTGATTTACCCGAAGTAATGTCTGTATTACGTGCTTTAGTTAAGGGCAAAAATATTCAAGCAGAACAGGTCGGTGGACTTGCTGTCAGTGTTTTAAAAACCTTAGCTGAACAACTGAAACTCGCTAAATATTCAGTTGTTGCATGGTCAGCAGCCAGTTTAAATTTTGATCATGCTGAGACAACAGTGCAAATGTTATGTGAAATGGTTAAAGATCTAAACATAAAGACACGTTCAAGTGGATTACCTTTAGGCGGCAAAGAAGGCTCTATCACTGTTAATCAAGTTTCTGCTTGGCAGTCTGGTTATCCAATGCGCACTAACTTTAATCGTGGTTATCCTGATTATGATCCCTATTTATCAGATACAAAGCGGATGTTAGCTGCAGATGAAGTAGATACCTTATTATGGATTTCTAGTTTTAATGTTGATCGTACTCCACCAAAATCGAATGCTAAAACAGTAGTATTAGGTCGTTCAGGTATGACATTTGAACAAGAGCCTGACGTTTTTATTCCTGTAGGTACACCGGGAATTGATCATGTAGGTCGTGCTTTTCGAACTGATGGTGCGGTATCTGTTCCATTAAGAAAATTACGCGACAGTGGATTGCCTAGTACATTTGATGTACTAACCGCTGTTGAACAAGCCTTATAAGGGACGCACAAAAATATGCTAACTAAACTAACAGGCGGGCGGATTTATGATCCTGCCCATGGCGTAGAAAATGAAGTACACGATATTTATATTAAAGATGGTCGAATTGTAAAACGGCCTGATGACATCAGGATAGATGAAGAAATTGATGTGCGTGGAAAAGTCATTATGGCGGGTGCTATTGATATGCATACCCATATTGGCGGCGGTAAAATTAATATTGCACGTACCATGCTGCCAGAAGATCACGCTGAAGACGTTGTTGCACGAACTGAGTTAATGCGAAGCGGTTGTGGCCATGCTGCACCGAGCACATTAACTGCAGGGTATCGTTACGCTGAAATGGGTTACACAGCCGGTTTTGAACCTGCTATTTTACCTGTTAATGCTCGTCAGGCACATATGGAAATGCATGACACACCTATTATTGATAAGGGTGGTTATGTCATGTTGGGTAGTGACGACTTTCTGTTGCGAATGATGGCAGCTAACAAAGATCAAGAATCTATTAATAATTACATTGCTTGGACTATGAATCAAAGTCATGCCATTGGTGTGAAAGTAGTTAATCCTGGCGGTATTAATGCCTTTAAATTTAACCAACGTAAACTTGATCTAGATGAAAAAAACCAGTTTTATGGGGTAACACCTCGTGAAATATTATTACGTTTGGCCAGAGCCGTTAAAGAGTTAGGTGTACCACATCCTTTGCATGTCCATGGTTGTAACTTGGGTGTGCCAGGTAATATGGATACTACTTTAGATACAATGCAAGGTATTGAAGGTTTACCTATGCATATGACGCATATTCAATTTCATAGTTACGGCACTGAAGGTGACTTTAAATTTTCATCAGGTTCAGCACAGATTGCTGAAGCAATAAATAAACATAAAAACATCACTGCTGATGTGGGCCAAATTTTGTTTGGCCAAACGGTTACTGCATCTGGCGATACTATGCGTCAACATGCAGCCCATCCACACGCTCACCCTAATAAATGGGTAGCAATGGATATCGAGTGTGATGCTGGTTGTGGTGTATTACCTTTTAAATATAAAGATCAAAGTTATGTAAATGCATTGCAGTGGATGATAGGTTTGGAAACCTTCCTAATGGTTGATGATCCATGGCGGGTATTTTTAACTACGGATCATCCAAATGGTGCACCTTTTACCAGTTACCCACATCTTATTAGATTATTGATGGATAAAACTTTTCGTAATGATATTTTATCAAGATTGCATCCTGAAGCTCAAAAAGCCAGCCATTTAGCATCGCTTGAACGTGAATATACCTTATATGAGATTGCCATCATGACACGTGCTGGTGCTGCTAAGTTAGTTGGCCTGGCAGATCGTGGTCATCTTGGTATAGGCGGTGCGGCGGATATCACTGTTTATACCGATGATGCTGATCGTGAAAAAATGTTCAGTTCACCAGATTATGTATTCAAAGACGGCATTATGGTTGTTAAAGATGGTGACTTAATTAATGTTACATGGGGAACAACTCATGTGGTTAAACCTGAATATGACAACAGCATTGAAAAATCATTAAAACCATATTTCGATCGTTACCATACTCAAACAATGGGTAACTTTAAAATTAGTAATGATGAAATTATTGATGATGGCCGAGGTAGTTTGACTGTGCAGCCCTTACATAAAGGAGGCCCTGTATGATTATCAATGGTGTGACAATTGATGAAACTTTTGCTGAAGCTTTTCCAATGAAAGGTACACGGTTAATCATTACGGCATTAAATGCAAAATGGGCGATGATTTCAGCTCAAGCTTTTACAGGGTTTGCGACTTCCGTTATTGCCTGTGGTTGTGAAGCAGGTATTGAACGTGAACTAGATGAAAGTGAAACACCTGATGGCAGACCAGGTGTTTCAATTCTTATTTTTGCGATGGGTGGAAAAAGCTTAGCTAAACAGGTAGAAACTCGATCGGGTCAGTGTGTACTTACATCTCCTACATCTGCTTTATTTTCAGGTTTAGATAATCCTGACAAAGAAATCGCCTTAGGTAAAAACCTACGTTATTTTGGTGATGGTTTCCAAATCTCTAAAATGATTGATGGCAAACGTTACTGGCGAATACCTGTAATGGATGGTGAGTTTTTAACACAAGAAAATACAGGTGTTCATGACTCCGTTGGGGGGGGGAACTTCTTAGTATTAGCTGAATCACAAATTCAGGCATTAGAAGCCTGTGAAGCTGCCATTATTGAAATGAAAAAAATACCCAATGTCATTATGCCTTTCCCTGGTGGCGTAGTTCGTTCTGGTTCTAAAGTAGGCTCAAAATTTAAAGCCTTAAATGCGTCGACGAATGATGCATTTTGTCCTACATTGAAAGGCCAAACAAACAGTGATTTATCACCCGAAGTTGAATCAGTAATGGAAATCGTTATCGATGGTTTAACAAAAGAAGATATTGATAAAGCGATGCGAGTGGGTATTCAAGCGGTATGTGATTTAGGTGCTGACAATGGTATTCGACGTATTAGCGCGGGTAACTACGGTGGCAAGTTAGGTCCATTCCATTTTCATTTGCAGGAGATTATGGCATGAGTGCATTAACATTTACCCTTAAAATGATACCTGCACAACGCATAGATTGCTCACCATTAACTCCTGATCTGCTAGTTGATCAATCTGTTTCTGAGATTGCTGCCATTGAACTAGTAGTGGGTAATACAACTGCTCGTGTTGATAGCTTGTTTGATATATCAGGTAGTAATAAGGCTGAGATTAAATTTTTAAATAGCAGTGATAAACTCGATTTTGTCGGTCATAATATGATCTCAGGTACTATTTCAATTGAAGGTAATGTGGGTGCTTATCTTGGTCTTTTCCTAGAAGGAGGACAGATTGAAGTCAATGGCAATAGCGGAATTTATACCGCTTGTGAAATGAAATTAGGTCAGATTAAGATTAATGGTAATGCTGGTGAATTTGTTGGTGGTGCACGCCCGGGTTATAAAAATGGTATGACTGGTGGAATCGTTATTGTCACTGGTAATACGGGTGCACGTACAGGCGATCATATGCGACGTGGCATGATCCTTATTGAAGGAAATGCGGGTGATTATTGTGCTGCAAGAATGATTTCCGGCACCATTGCTGTACTAGGAAATGTGGGCGCTCACTTAGGTTATGGCATGAAGCGTGGCACAGTATTGTTAACTCAAATGCCAAAGCAAGGTATATCTGCAAACTTTAATGATTGTGGGTCTCATACATTGGCATTCCTACCCTTATTATTTAACTCTTTTGCTAAGTTAGAGAGTAAGTTTGCGACAACAGAATCTTTCTCAAGAGTACAACGTTATGCTGGCGATTTAGGTGGTATTGGCATGGGTGAGATTTTAATTAAAATTTAAGGCCGAAAACAGTAGATGTGTAACAGCTACTGAGGTAAAAGCCCAAGCTAGTTGGCTATTTCTGACTGCTGTTTCGAGCTAGCTTGTCAATTTTTCACAAAAGATCATATCTTATACTCGACTAAGTTAATAACCTTGCTTAATTGATTAGCGTGCCATAAATAGCACGCCAATCAGTGATCGTTATCAGGCAAATAAATTAGCCGCGGCGAGCTCGGTCAGCACCCGCTTTGTTACCTTGAGCATTATTAGAACGTTGGCCGTCTCGATGACCCACATGAGGTTTCTTAGGCTTTTTATCTTTAATGGGTCGACTATTTAAACGTGTTTCATGAAGTTTATTGACCGGTTCAAAACCTTCAATTATTTTACGTTCAAGTAGTTCACCTATTACTCGCTCAATATCAGATAGTTGTTTTATTTCATCTGCACTCACCAGTGATACTGCTTGGCCTGTTGCACTGGCACGACCAGTACGGCCAATTCGATGTACATAGTCTTCAGGTACATCGGGCAAGTCAAAGTTGACCACGTGTGGTAATTGATCAATATCAATGCCTCGCGCAGCGATATCGGTTGCAACTAATACTTGAACCTTACCCGATTTAAAATCAGCTAATGCTTTAGTGCGTGCATTTTGACTCTTATTACCATGGATAGCAGCAGATTTTAAGCCGGTAGCATCTAATAGTTTAGTGATTTTGTTGGCACCGTGTTTAGTTCTTGAAAACACTAATACTTGATGCCAATTATTTTCAGTAATTAAATGAATTAATAGGGCCGTTTTTTTCGATTTATCAACAGGGTGAATGCACTGTTCTACCGATTTCACTGTTGTGTTGGGAGGGCTGACTGAGATTTCAACTGGATTATTCACCAAGCCTTTTGCAAGGTTACGAATGGGTGTTGAAAAAGTGGCAGAAAACATTAAATTTTGACGGTTTTTAGGCAAAACCGCTAAAATTTTGCGAATATCGTTAATAAAACCCATATCCAGCATACGATCAGCTTCATCTAATACCAGTATTTCAAGTTGATTAAATCGCAGAGCATTTTGTTGATATAGATCTAGTAAACGACCTGGTGTGGCAACTAAAATATCAACACCTTTACGCAGTTTCATCATTTGTGGGTTAATTTTTACACCACCAAATACAATTGCTGAACGCAGCGGTAAATTTTTACCATACATTGCGACACTTTCGCCAACTTGAGCAGCGAGTTCGCGTGTAGGTGTTAAAATTAAACAGCGAACTTGATTAGCTTTTGCCAACTGTCCCTTTGATAATAACTCTAGGATAGGCAAGGTGAATCCTGCTGTTTTGCCGGTTCCTGTTTGTGCGGCAGCCATAACATCTTTACCTTCAAGTACGGCTGGTATTGCTTGTAGCTGGATAGGTGATGGTGTTTCGTAGCCTTTTTCTGCTACTGCTTGAAGAATGTGGGCAGATAAGCCCAGTGAGGCAAAGCTCATAGATTGTAGATCTCTTACGTTGATTTTTGTGAGGGTATTAGCTGAGATAGCTTACAGGGTATCATTCGGTAGGGCTATTATTGCTTTTCCTGAAAGGTGATAACGGTTGGCCGTCATTTAAGTTAATCTAAGCTTAGGTGTATTTGCATTAGTATTCAATACATTATACAGTCAAAATTCTATCTATAAATATTAAGGAAAATATTATGTCAGTAGCAAGAGTCACGGAAGTTATTTCAAGTTCATCAAAAAGCTTTGATGATGCCATTAAAAAAGGTGTGAAGCGTGCCACCAAAACACTTGAAAATGTCAGCGGTGTTTGGATAAAAGATCAGTCACTCGATATTAGAAATGATGAAGTTGTTTCTTATAAAGTGGTGCTGAAAGTTACTTTTATTCTTAAGTAAGCAAGTGAGAAGGAGCAAGATTATGGATTTACTCAGTATGGTATTGGGCGCTGGTAATGGCAACGCCGTTAGTAATCTAGCCAGTCAAAACAATATCTCAAGGGATCAAGTGACGGATGTATTGTCAAAAATGTTGCCAGAACTAAGCGGTCGGCTGCAAGGCAATGTGCAACAAGAAAATGGTTTGGAATCATTGTTAAGCGCCTTGAGTAAGGGTGATCATCAACGTTATATAGAAGATCCTGATCTAATAGCAGATTCTGCAACCCAGTTAGAAGGTAATAAAATACTCGGACATTTGTTGGGTAATAAAGAAACTAGCAGGCAGGTTGCTTCTGATCTTGAAGGTTCAACAGGAATAAGTGCCGGCATTATTCAGAAGTTATTACCTATGGCTGCGACCATGCTAATGGGCGCAATGAGTAAAGGTGCGCAATCTGATGATTTAGTTGGCAAGTTGAGCGGCTTACTCGGTGGTGGTAATCAAGGTGATTTATTGGGCTCCCTATTAGGATCGCTAAGCCAGGGAAAAGACAGTAATTTAGGGCGGTCTACTGCCGCCGATTTAGTAGGTGGTTTGTTAAAAGGATTTTTGAAGTAAAGCTATTGGTCATGTTGAGTGTCTATCAGCAAGTATTGAATTTTAGTCTTAAAAGAGCACTTAATGATTAAGTGCTCTTTTTGTCAGCAGACTTAGTTACTTTTTTTCAAAAACTTAGTAAGTAAAACAATAGGGGTACCATTAACACGGCCTTCGATATGTTCAGGATTGTCAGTTAGTACAATGCTTTTAACTACTGTGCCCCGTTTAGCGGTAAAGCCAGCCCCCTTAACATCAAGATCTTTAATCAGAGTGACACTGTCACCGGCATTCAATACTGTGCCATTACTATCAATAGCGCTACTTTCAGCCTCCGCTTCAGCTGTTTTTGCGGCGGCGGCCCAAATTTGAGTTTCATCATCTAAATACAATAGTTCCAGTAAGTCTTGTGCCCAGACTTGGCCACTTAAATGTTTAAGTTGTCGCCATGCGATAACTTGAACCGCTGGAATGGGTGTCCACATACTGTCATTTAAGCAGCGCCAATGATTAGCATCGATATTTTCTGGGTGTTCAATTTGATCAAGACAGGTATCACATACAATGACAGACTGCTCTGCACTATTATCAGAGTTTGGTGGTAGTCCATACACAGATAAATTTGATTCAGAGCTGCAGAGTTCACAATTTGAGTCGCTGCGAGCTAACAGTGTTTGTTCAGTATTCATCTAAACAACCTCGGTTGAATGCGCTTGCTTAAGCGAGATCAAAAGCAGGCTTTAATTTAAGTCTTAGCTATTGTCTCACACTGATAAGGGGTATTAGCTTATAAAACGCCTTATAGTGTCTGTGTTTATGCAGTCTTTTAAGCTAAGTGCTATCATTATTACAGCTTGTCGCTATAAAGGAAGAGGTATAAATGAAAAATATTAAAGTAATAATCGCTCTACATGTGATATTCATGGCGTTAATTATTGCCGCTTTTTTGCCAGCGTTAAATGTTAGCAATGAAGGCTATAACACAAAAACAGCCGGCGTAATATCTACTCAACAAACACAAGTTATGACAGAGGAAGTTGCTACTGAGCTGGTGAATGAGCCTGCTCCGACTACTGTAGCTGAGGTAGACAAAATATCAGAGCCAGCATCTTCAGTGACGATGATGGAGGAAACGATTAAACAAGTTATTGCAGCCAAAGACTCAGCGGTTAATGAGCCTATTTCAACAGCTGATTCTATCGTTGAAGTAGTTGAGACCGTAGTAATAATTGAACCTACAGTCACCACCGTCGAAACGTCAGTAATAGTTGAACCCTCAGTAGCTCCAGTTGAAACAGTAGCAATCATTACAGGGCCAACAAACACTGTTATAGAAACATCAACGGCAGCAGTAGCAAGAGATGTACTTTATAATGTTGTTGATGGCAACAAGCTGGATGCACATAGCTATGCGGGATTTAAATTGTATCGAAACTGGTGTGCACGGTGTCATGGTACCTATGGCCAAGGTATGGTGGGCCCAAATTTGGCCGATAGCTTGAAATACATTAATAAAGACCAGTTTTATGAGACGGTTGAAAAGGGTAAAAGCGGCACCATTGGTAGCATGCCTGCCTGGAGAAAAAATGTTAAAGTCATGGCAGGTCGTGATAAATTATATGCATATCTGATGGCCCGTTCTGATGGCGCTATCGGTATGGAAAAACCAAAAAAACAGTAAAAACGTGTCAGAAATCAATCAATAAATTATAGCCTTTAGATAAGGTCATTTATTTCATCGTATATTATTTAAGTAGCCCTCACATGACTGAAAAAACATTTATCAAAGGTAAAGATAGCGACTTAGAAACAAGTATCGCGACTATGCAGGCCAAGCTCAAGTCGTTTGGTTTTGATATTGAAGAAGCATCGTGGCTAAACCCTGTGAGCAATGTCTATTCAGTACATATTCGAGATAAAACCTGCCCCATTATGTTTACTAATGGTAAAGGCAGTACCAAAAAAGCCTGTTTAGCCAGTGCTTTGGGGGAATATTTTGAACGTCTAAGTTGTAATTATTTTTTTGCGGATTTTTATTTGGGCGAAACCCACTGCAGTAGTGATTTTGTACATTACCCAAATGAAAAATGGTTTGATTCGATCGGTGAAGAAATGCCTGAAGGTTTGATGGATAAGTCGCTATGGACACATTTTGATCCTGATGATGAATTAACACCGGCAATGTTAGTTGATACCAATTCTGGTACTGGTGAGCGTGGTATTTGTGCGGCACCATATCAGCGTGTGCGAGATGGCCAATCTATTTATATTCCAATTAATGTAATTGGCAATATCTTTGTTAGTAACGGCATGTCAGCTGGTAATACTCAAAATGAAGCTCGCGTACAAGGTTTATCAGAAGTATTTGAACGTTATGTGAAAAACCGAATTATTGCTGAAGGGGTCTGTTTACCTGAAGTCCCCGCTGAGGTGATCAATCGTTTTCCATTGATCAAACAAGCCATTGAAGAACTGGAATCTCATGGTTATTCACTTAAAGTGGCCGATGCCTCTTTGGGCGGTGAATATCCGGTAATGAGTGTGACCCTGATTAATCCAAAAGATGGTTCTGTTTTTGCCTCGTTTGGTGCTCATCCCAGTTTTGAAGTGGCTTTAGAGCGTACCGTCACCGAGTTATTGCAAGGCCGTAGCTTAGATCAGTTGGATGTTTTTCATCCCCCTACCTTTGATCAAGAGGAAGTCGCGTCATCCGCCAATTTAGAAATGCACTTTATTGACTCAAGTGGTTATATCTCAAATGACTTTTTCCGTAGCACACCCGACTTTGAGTTTAATGATTGGGATCATGACAGTAAAACAGCGGATGAATTTAGTTATTTAAGTAATAAGATCCATCAAATGGGCTTTGATATTTATATTGCTGACTACCAGCATTTAGATGTTTATGCCTGCCGCATTATAGTACCGGCTATGTCCGATATTTATCCCGTAGATGAATTGGTTTGGGAAAATAATAACGAAGGTGCCTTATTTCGTGAAGATTTATTAACACTTACTGATGGTGATGGTGAACAATGGCAAGCTATTTTTGAGCGTTTAGAAGAAGGCGGTTATAACGATCAAACACCGGTTGCACCATTTATAGGTTTAGCACCTGATCCTGATACCTTATGGTCGGAGATCCGCTTAGGCGAAATTAAAGCGATGCTGTGTTTAGCGATGCAAGATGAACAAGCAATGGACTGGATAGATTGGTGTTTAGCACTCGATCAAGCGAGTCAAGCTACAACTCGACATTACCGTTGTTTAAAAGCCTTGTTAGAAATCAAACAAGATGACAGCCGTGACTATGCTCAATATGAGCAGGGCTTGGCATTGATGTATGGCCAAGATAATGTCACTGACGGTATTAAAATTGTTGAAGGCAAAAAAGTGTTCCATAATTTACATTGCCCTGGCTTGAGCTTGCAAGGATTTGAACGCCACAGCAAACTGCTAGTAGGATATGAAAAACTACAGCAAGCTAAAAGAGATAATTGGAAATAGGTCGAGTGATTGTTTTATATGGTTTTATCAAGATGAGCCATTAGAGTTTGCTGTAATTCGATCATAAACTATGAATAGGAAAGAGTGACAAAATTTAATAGAGGCTTATAGGCGAGCCTAATCAAAACAGTCAATAAATGAGGAAGCCTCTTCTCTGACTGTTCGGTAGCTATTAACCATGGCATTTTTATCTTCATAACCTAAGGCCATCCCACACAATAAAATGCTATCATCTGAGTAGCCTAGTTCAGTATTAATTATTTCAGGATAATCAGCAAGCGAAGCTTGTGGGCAGGTAGCTAGACCTAGTTCAACAGCAGCTAACATAACGGATTGTAAGAACATGCCATAATCCATATAGGATCCGGTTTGCATGTTTTTATCCATGAAAAAAAGTAACATGACGGGAGCATCAAAGGCGCGGTAGTTTGCAGCCCATTGATCGAGTTGGCGTTGTTTATCGCTACGTTCAATTTTTAGCGTTTGATACATTAATAACCCACAGTCTTTTCGACGTGCTTTATAAGGCTCTATCCACTGTGTTGGGTAATAGGTGTAATCTGCTTGGCCTTTATTGCCAGCACGAAAAGCGGCTTCTATTTTCGATTGTAATGCCAGCTTACTATCACCCGTGACCACTGCAACCTGCCAAGGCTGAGTATTGACGCCTGAAGGCGCATAGCGAGCGGCATCAAAAATAGCGTTTATCTTTTCTTTTTCGACTGGCTTATCTAAATAGGCTCTAACCGATTTTCGTTGTTTTAATATTTCAAATATAGTCATATTATTATCTGGTAGCGATGTTAGATTTAATGTGTAACAAGAATGATCCTATTAAGCTTAATCTGGCACACTAATTCTGAGCTGCGAGCCTTGTTGTGTTAGGTGTAAGTGTTTTAAGAACGACATGCCCAATAGAATTTCATCAAATGCCATTCCTGAACTGATGCTGGCAGGTACATTAGTCATGACAATACCACCTAAGGCGAGACGATCGATGGTAGTGGCATAAGATTGGCTATTACCATTTGCTGTTTGTGTTTGAAAAGCCTGCCCTTTTTTTAACTTTAATTGAGTTGCGATATGTTCTGGGATAGCGACTAATGTTGCTCCGGTATCTAACAAAAACTCCACCGCCTGATTGTTGATCTCGCCGCTGGCGATATAGTGACCATAGCGGTTTCTTTCAAGGATGACTTCTTTATCACCAAGCTCATTAATAGTGATGGAAAGTTGTTTATTGGGATTATTAATATCGTCTAATAAACCGTTAAACAGGAATGTAGTGATCCCTAATAATACTAGCCATATTACAGTGATCGTTGTTTTGTTAAAGCTAGGTGGGCCAGTATTTTTTGTCATGATTATTGGGTGTTGGTGAGGCTAAAACTGCCTTTTTCTTCAATATTGAGAAAGGGGATTAAGGGACCGACATCAAGCTTTGCTTTGAATAGATAGTTTAATTCGCCACGCTGGGCAGTAAGTAGTTGATTGATCAATCGCGCGCTACCCAATAAGTCAGGGCTAGCCTGAATGGTAATGTCTACAGCGCTATAAGCTTCTATGCGAGGCAAGTTGGGTTCCGCACCACTCAAAATTCGATTGCCCTCTACTTCAACTGAATAACTCATACCGACTAAAGGGAGTGCTGCTGGATTGGGGTTGATGACTTGTATGCCAATATTAAAGCGGAGGCCTGTTCCTGCTGAAGCAGGCGCAAGTTTAAAGGAGGTAACATTGACTTGTGGCTTTTCATAGTTGGGGGATAAAGTTGCACAGGCAGCAAGAAATAAGGTTAACAATAATACTGAAGTGCATTTGAATAGAGACAAGGTGATTCTCCTCATAATAAACATATGCTTAGTTTACCTGCTTTAGATGAATATTCGCTGAATTAATTAAACATGGTTAAAGGTGATTTTCCTTGTTTTATTTAGTCTTGAGTAAAGTAGCTTGCTGAGAAAATATGATGATTAGCTTCTATTAAATAGTGTTGGGTCTAACTGATAAATAGGACTTCTTTTTTGAAGAAGTTGTAGTGCAATCTGTCCGTTTTTAATTCTTCAAAATATTGTAAAAATTAACACTAACATCTTTGAGTTAATTACTGTATTATTTGCGCTTCTTGATTGGGCTATGAATGCTCTAACAAGTAGTGTGGAGCGGTAGTTCAGCTGGTTAGAATGCTGGCCTGTCACGCCGGAGGTCGCGGGTTCGAGTCCCGTCCGCTCCGCCATTTAATTTTAAGTTGTTTTTGTCAAAATAGCTTACTGAGTAACCTCCCGCAGTAGCGGGGAGGTTGCTTTTTTAAACTCCCCTTTGTTTTTTAGAACGAGTCATTAGTGACTTAAACATTCCATGATCCTCTAAAGCCAATTTCGATAGTTTTTTATCTGCTGTACCTAGTTTTGATTGATAGGTTTAAGTCAGTATTAAACAGTAAGCTTGGCTAGTGGCATCTTGTTAATTAAAACCTAATTAATAGATGATTTGTTAATAATTTCAAATAGTAGAATACTAGTCGGTAATTCAGCATGTTAACGGTAATGTGTTAAGTCCATTTTCCATTGTTATTACCTAACAAGATCAGACTTTTTTCATCAGCGAAGTGTTGAAGTGTGTCACGAAACACCTGGTTATTGCTGGCATAAGTTTAGCGTCGTATTTTATCTATAGCTATTTATTCATTTGACTCGACTTTATGTAACTTTAAGTGCTTGATAAAAATATAGGACAAGATTTATACGATGCTTATGATTTTGAAATTAAATATATTGTTTTTAATCTGAAGGGCCATGATTCAAGTTCTATCATTCCGACTACAAAATTAACCTTCCTTTGCTGTACTGCTCAACACCATCACGAGCATGTCAGTGCAAATGTTCCTGCTGTGATTGCTTATAAGGCTTGTATCAAGTCAAACCGAAATATTATGGCGGAGTTGGAAAGCTTTGCTGAAGACTTACATATTTTGATAACTACTGGCAGGCGATTAGCCATCGACCAGCTAAATGAATCAAAAGGAAATGTTGCTGCATTCAAGCCAAACCCCAAAGCAAGTGCTGAAGCAGTAAATGGGGTGACGGTTTGATCGAAAATAATCCATTTTCAGCTACAGAACATACTTGGCCTATGAGTGAAATTAATACGACGCCGCTTGTTGATGTGATGCTGGTGTTATTGGTGATCTTTATTATTACAGCACCTATACTCACTCATGCTGTAAAAATTGATTTACCGCAAGCGACAAGCCTGGCCTTATCAGTAAAACCTGGCGTAATTAGTCTATGGGTTAATGATATTGGGCAAGCACTTTGGAATGATATTCTACTAGTGGACGGCGATCTAACACAAAAGCTAAATCAACTTACAAACCAAGAGCTGCAGCCAGAACTACAAATTAGAGCAGATAAAAATACACGTTACCAAATATTAGCTAAAATCATGGCTGATGCGCAAAATGCTGGTGTGACTAAATTAGGCTTTGTAAGTGATCCTTCACAAGAGAAATGACTTATTGTGGACTGCTTTGAGGCTTTAGTTCTTTATTAAAATTGTTAAATAGATTTATCAATATGGCTAGCATTCTTATTGGTTTAAACCTATAAAGGTTATTTCTGTTAGTCTGAAATCCCCTTAGGGGCAGTGGCTCTTACAGGAGCATGACTCATCGCTCCGGCCTTCATTGATACAAAGCAAGTGTTCGAACTATAAGGTGTTTTGTTAATATCTGAATCTATCACTTGTTGAGTGCTTTTTGTGTGTGTGGCCAAGATTCACTGCTTTTGTGGTTCTGCAAGCATTATCTTCATGTGATTAGGGTAATAAGTTTAAATTAGCTTATTTACAAAAGAAGCATTTCATCAAGGTTGATAGTGGTTATGCTTGCCTGCTGTTTTGCTGTCGCCTTATCTTGTTCGGAGTTGTAACCCCAGTCTGCAAAAAATAACTGCACCTCAGATAAGCGATCATCACTAATAGCATTGAGTAGTGTGGGTAGTCTGTCCTCTACAAACAGGATGTCTTGTTGGTAATGAAGTCTTAATAAGTCAGCTAAAACCTGTTGTTTACTTAAGTTACGATCCAATCCATAAATATGTTTATACGGAAATACGATATTGTTAACCTTGAGGATCTGACTGACAAAGCGCTCTTGTTTGGTAGTGATAATATAAACGTTTTGCGGATTAATTTTGCGAAGTTTATCGGCAAGGCCAATAAACAGTGGGTTCATCAGGATCCATTGTTCAAGATCATCTAGGATCCATTTGTCTCGCATATCACCAAAGCGACGTTTAAGGCCATCTATATCTATCTCATCACGTCTGATAATCGTTTTAATTTGAAGGTTAAATTGCTCTAATAAGACACGAGGTTCAATACCCTCAAAAAGTTTACGCATGATCAATATAGCTTCATAGCCTGTTTCCATCACCGGTCGAACCTGTCGAAATTTTTCGAGTATGTCAGAGGGGGGGGCGCTTGGCATATCAGGCCATAGTTCACTGGCCACTTTCCAGCCAGTGATCCCTGTTTCGATTGCGCTATCACAAATGACACCATCAAAATCTAGCGCATAAATCTTTATTTTAGCCATTAGTATTATTTCAGTAAACAGTGTTTGGCAAAATCGGTCGCTTGACTGGCCGTCCAATCAGTGGGCGTTGTTGCTTTTAAGTCTGCACACCACTGATGGCTACCTATTTCTGGTGTACAGGCCACAACGGCTAATATAAAAATTGATCCTACAAATAATTTGTTTATTAATGTCATCTATATTGCTCGAAAAGGGGCTTATCGGGATACTCGAATTTCACCATTGAGGTACATTAGTCGAACTCGGTCGCCTACTTGGAACGAATCATTTACTTGGTATTGTTGCACCACGGAGATGGTTTGCCCACTGTTTTTATGGATAACTAATTCGATGCCTTGTGTTTTAGTGAGCGCCTCTTCTGCCGCGCTTCCTGCCAGGCCGCCGGCAACAGCACCCAGAACTCCGGCAATAACTGAGCCTTTGCCATCGCCGATACTACTAGCAGCAACGCCGCCAACAACCGCTCCTGTTGTTGAACCAATGGGTGTTTTAGTGCCTTCAATAATAACCATGCGTAATGCTTCAATGGTGCCATATTGTACCGTCTGCACTTGACGAGCATCATCACGCGAGTATGTATCGCCTTGTAAACTGCTGGCACACCCACTGATAGTTAAGGAACTTAAGATAATAAGTAGTGATACTAATTTTTGAATATTCATTACTGATCCCTATTTGATAGTTTTGAAGTTCAAAAGTTTAGACAGAAATACTTTGAATTTTATCCTGCTCAAAGACTACTTTTCCATTAAATATTGTATGGCAGACTTTATTATTGAATAACCAGCCACTAAAAGGACTGTTTTTGCCGGCACTGACAAACTGAGTAGGTTGGCATTCATCGTGAGTATTAGGGTTTATAATACAAATATCAGCTCGAGAGCCAACGTTAAGTTGCCCTGCATCAATACCTAGAATATCTGCAGGGTGAGAGGTTAAACTTGCTATCGCCTGCTGGAGTGTTATTTCTTCATCATCGACTAATTTCAGGGTGAGGGCAAGCAATGTTTCTAAGCCAGATATCCCGGGTGCAGTCTCTGCAAAAGGCCCCAGTTTGGCATCATTATCGAGCGGTTGATGATTGGTGCAGATTGCAGTTATGACGCCATCACGTAGGCCTTGCTGCAATTGCTCTCTATCACGAATACTGCGTAATGGTGGCATAACATGAGTGAATGTATCATAATTGCCGATATCATGTTCACTGAGATGAAGATGGTGTGTGCTAACATCAGCCGTTACAGCTAGGCCTTTATCTTTTGCATCTTTAATTAGCTGAACCGTTTTTCCACATGATATATTGTGAAAGTGGGCACGTACTCCAGTTAGCTCGATTAACAAAAGATCGCGGGCTACGGCAATAGTTTCAGCTGTTTCAGGTATGCCAGTGAGGCCTAATCTGGCACTTATCGCCCCTTCATGTACACAGCCATTTCCGAGCAGCCATGGATCAGTAGCATTGATAAATAATGTTAGGTCTAGTGTTGCTGCATATTCCATTGCACGACGTAAAATTAGGCTGTTTTTGATGGGTGATAGGCCATTACTTACACCAATGCAGCCTGCCGCTTTTAGTGCTGCCATTTCGGTGAGAAGTTCACCATTTAATTTCTGAGTCAGAGCACCAATGGTGTAGACCATGGCTCGGCCCGCTTTTTTAGCACGATCTTCTATAAGTTCTACCACTGCAGGCGTATCAATGACCGGATCTGTATCGGGTGGAACACACAGTGTTGTAATTCCTCCGGCAACAGCAGCGAGGGTTTCACTGTCAATGGTGGCTGTATGCTCTTGTCCAGGTTCTCTTAGACGAGCACTTAAATCAATCAAGCCTGGACAGACAAATAAGCCGGTGGCATCGATCGTTTTATCTGCTGCAAAACCATCAGGCTGGGTATTGATGGCGAGAATTTTCCCATCACTGATAAAAATATCTTGCTGTGCATCAACTTGGTTAGCAGGATCAATCACTCGGCCATTTTTTATGTGAATCTTCATACCAGCACTTCCTTATGTTCTGCTTGCGAACCGAGTGCCATTGACATAATTGCCATTCGCACAGCAATGCCATGTGTAACCTGTTCTAAAATAACCGATTGAGGTCCATCGGCCACGGCTGATGCAATTTCAACTCCACGATTAATCGGCCCAGGATGCATGACGATTGCATCAGGTTTTGCTAGGCTTAATTTTTGTTCAGTTAATCCGTAACATTGAAAATATTCTCTTGCGCTCGGCAATAGCGCACCGGCCATTCTTTCTTTTTGTAATCGGAGTGTAATGACGACATCGACATCTTTTAAACCTGCTTCCATATCATGGTAAACATGGACACCAAGGGTTTGGCAGTCGCTAGGTAATAAGGTTTTAGGTGCAATAACACGGATCTCACCAACACCTAGTGTCGCTAAAGCTTGAATTTGTGAGCGTGCCACACGGGAATGTAATATGTCGCCGATAATAGCGACACGAAGATCGGGAAAATGATTTTTGTGACGGCGAATAGTAAACATATCAAGCATGGCTTGGGTTGGATGAGCATGGCAGCCGTCACCTGCATTAATTACGCTGACATGGGGAGCAACATGCTGTGCAATGAACTCGGCCGCTCCACTTTGACTGTGGCGAACGACAAACATGTCGCAATGCATGGCTTCTAGGTTATGCAGCGTGTCACGCAAGCTTTCGCCTTTCGATGCGGATGAGGTGTTGATATTGAGGCTGATAACATCCGCTGAAAGTCGTTTTGCAGCAAGTTCAAAGGTGGTTCGAGTACGTGTGCTATTTTCGAAAAACAGGTTAACGATTGTTTTGCCACGTAATAAGGGTACTTTTTTAACTTGTTGACTCGATATACTAGAAAACTGTTCGGCGCGGTCCATTATTTCTGTCAATAATGGCCGTTTTAGCCCCTCAATGCTGAGGAAGTGTTGCAGATGACCATTTGCGCTAAGTTGATTATGGGACATCAGTTTCTCCTACTTTTTCAGCGGACAATATTAATGATAATACACCATCATTATTTTTTAATTTTATATGTTCATCGCCAGACATTGTTAGCGATTGGCCAATAATATCTGCCTGTATAGGGAGTTCACGACCATTTCGCTCAATGAGCACTGCAAGGGTGACACTTGCTGGTCGGCCATAATCAAAAATTTCATTAAGAGCGGCTCGAATAGTGCGGCCGCTATATAAGACATCATCCACTAATAATAGGTGGCGATCATTCACGGCAAAGGGCAGGTCTGAGGGAGTTACTTGTGGATGCATGCCAATACGAGTGAAGTCATCTCGGTAATAGGCAATGTTGAGCGTACCTAAGGAGGCGTCAAAAAAATCCGCATCTAGAATTTCTGCTAGCTGCTTGGCAACCCATGCGCCCCCGCTGTGAATACCGATTAATAAAGGCTTTTTACCCGCTAATGATTGGCGGATTTGTTCTGCCATCGCTATAAGTAATCTTTGAATATCAGTGCTTGTTGCTGGTATTGTCATTATTGATTCAGCCATGATTGAAGAATAAGTTGTGCAGAGATGCGATCAACATCTCCTTGCCGTTTGGATTGCATTTTGTTGCGGATGCCGAGTTGTTCCAATGCTTCGTAGGTGCTTAAGCGTTCATCTTGCCATTCAACAGGTAGTTGAAAACGACCATTCAGTCTATTGCCAAACTTGCGGCATGCTGCCGTCATCTCTTGCTCTGTACCATCCATATTGAGTGGGATGCCGACGATTAGTAGCTGCGGTTTCCATTGCTCGATAACGGTTTTAATATCGTCCCAATTAGGAATACCGTCACGTGCTTTAATCACTGCAATTCCATTAGCTGAGCCGGTGAGCTCTTGGCCAACTGCGACACCAATATTTTTAAGTCCAAAGTCAAAACCAAGTAGGGTACGATACTGCGTCATGCATGACCCATAGAAAGAGTCATAAGGTTGATATCAATACCTAATAACTTCGCTGCTGCTTGCCATCGCTCGTGCGTTGGGGTGTTAAATAACACATCTTTGCTGGCTTGAACTGTGAGCCAAGTATTGTCAGCTAATTCTTGTTCTAGCTGGCCTGCTTCCCAGGCAGAATAACCTAGTGTTATTAAGAAGTTTTTTGGGCCCGCTGGTGTGCCAACAGCTTCTAATATGTCAGTTGATGTAGTTAGAAAGAGGTGATCATCAAGGGCTTTAGTGCTTTTCCACAGGTGAGTATTGTCATGAATAATCATGCCTTGTTCCTTTTGTACTGGACCACCAAACAATACCGGAGTCGTTTTAGTCAGAGATGAAACATTGCTAATCTCTAAATGTGCAAACAGTTCATCAAGCATGATTTGTGTAGGCCGATTTATAATTAGGCCCATTGCACCATCTTCATTATGCTCACAAATATAGATAACCGAGCGGTAGAAAAATGAATCTATAAATGTCGGCATTGCAATCAGGAAATGATGTTGTAAGGAATGTTCTATAAGCATTAGAAGAAGGTGAAGCCCACTTGGAATAAACGTTCAACTTCTTTGACATAACGTTTATGAATTAGAAATAAGATAATATGATCTTCAGCTTCAATCACCGTGTCGTGGTGAGTAATGATTACTTGTTCACCACGGACTATGGCACCGATGGTGGTGCCTGGTGGTAGCTTAATTTCGTCAATTCGGCGGCCAACAACAAGCGATGAGTTTTTATCGCCATGAGCAACCGCCTCCATTGCTTCTGCAGCCCCTCGACGAAGGGAATGCACTGCAACAATGTCACCACGACGAATATGGGCCAATAAACTACCAATGGTTGCTTGCTGGGGGGATAGTGCAATATCTATAGTGCTACTTTCAATTAAATCAACATAGGCAGCCCGGTTAATGAGTGATAATACTTTTCGTGCGCCTAAACGTTTGGCTAACATGGCTGATAGGATATTAGCCTCATCGTCATTAGTCAGCGCACAGAATATATCCACTTTATCGATATCTTCTTCTTGAAGTAGTTCTTCATTGGCTACATCACCCAGTAATACGATTGAACTTGTTAGTTCTTCCGATAAGTATTGAGCACGTTGTGGATCGGCTTCAACAACTTTAACTTGATAATCATTTTCTAGTGCCTTAGCTAAACGCTCACCAATGTGACCGCCACCCGCAAGCATAATGCGTTTGTAGGGTTTATCCATTCGACGTAGTTCATTCATTACTGAATGAATATCTTCAGAGGCAGCGATGAAAAACACCTCGTCATCGGCTTCAATAACTGTTTTTCCTTTAGGAATGATCGGATAACCATTTCTAAAGATAGCGGCGACACGTGTTTGTGTTTTTGGAATATGAAGACGTAAATCAGATAAGGGACTCCCGACTAGTGGACCGCCGTAAAAGGCTTTCATCGCCACCAGTTGAACTTTTCCTCCGGCAAAATCGAGCACCTGAAGTGCGTTAGGGTGATTAATCAACCTTTCAATATAATCGGTGACAATTTGCTCAGGACTAATCAACATATCAATAGCAATGGCATCGTTATTAAATAGCTCTGGCTTAGACAGATATTCTGTGCTGCGAATTCTAGCAATCTTGGTGGGTGTTTTATAAAGAGTATGACAAATTTGGCAGGCAATCATATTGGTTTCGTCACTGTTGGTGACGGCTAAAATCAGGTCGGCATCAGCGGCACCCGCTTGGGCTAGTATATCTGGATGAGAGGCATGACCTTGTATGGTACGAATGTCGTAGTGATCTTGCAGCTTAAGTAATAAGTCGCTATTTGAGTCGACGACGGTGATATCATCATCTTCTCTTGCCAGAGAGGCCGCTACAGAGGCGCCAACTTGGCCTGCGCCGAGGATAAGAATTTTCATGTTACTACCTTAAACTTGTTTACTATCAATGTCTAAAGAACGCAGCTTACGATATAAATGTGTGCGCTCCATACCGGCAAGTTTAGCTGCCTTGCCTACATTACCCTCTGTTTCTTGTAATTTTTGCAATAAATATATCCGTTCAAATTGTTCTCGTGCCTCGCGTAAAGGTAAGTCGTAATTAATGCTATTTAGCTCACTGGCCTGCGCTTGCTGTTCTGATGTTTCTCGTAAGGTTAGATCGACTTCTGCGACATCAATATCATCCGCTTCACCTAACACCAAGAGACGCTGGATAACGTTTTTTAGTTCAAGCACATTACCTTGCCAAGGATGATTGCGTAAGCGATTTTGTGCGCCAACGGTAAAGTGGCGAAACGTCATTTCTGAGGAGGCTGTATGCTCATCAACAAAGTGATGAACTAATTCGGGAATATCTTCGATATGATCTCGTAATGGAGGAATAGTAAGGGTTATGCTGTTCAACTGGTATAACAAACCTTCAGAAAATGAACCGTTATTGATCGCTATATCTAAGGAATACTGAGTTGCACAAATTAGCTGGCTGTCAGCCAGCTGCTGAGTATTAAGTAAATGAGAGAGTAGGGTTTGAGCATTTGCTGGCAGCAGTGATAAATCACTAATAAATAGGCAGTTATTTTTGGCAAGCGAGGTTAGTTTTAGACTGTCTTTGGGAAAACTTTCGGGCGTTAGCTCGATAAACTTGCCGGTAGAATACTTACCTAAACTGTGTAGGTAGTGGGCATAGCAGTGTTTACCAGTACCGCCCTCACCTTGTAATAATATGGGCATATCATATTTGGCGACACGCTGAGATTGCTCTCGTAACAATGTTATTTGCGCACTTTTACCAATCGGAGCTTGTGCATGGTGTTGTCTATTTGCGGCCTGTTTATGACTGCTTTCAAGTGCGAGTTCGATACTACGGAGTAGTTTAGCCATTGACAGTGGTTTTTCAATGAAGTCATAAGCACCACGGCGCGTTGCTTCTACGGCGGTTTCAATGGTGCCGTGACCAGACATCATCACAATGGTTATATTAGGATCTTGCTGTTTAAACTCCTTGAGTAGGCTAATGCCATCAACATCAGGCATCCAAATATCGAGTAAGATCAGGTTAGGTGTAACTGAAGCGAAAGATGCACGAGCCTGGCTTCCATCACCAGCAATCGCAACACGATAACCCTCATCTTCAAGAATATCTTTAACAAGTTCTCGAATATCAGGTTCGTCATCAATCACCAAAATTAACGGTTTTTCTTGACTCACGATGTTGCACCCTCCGTAGGTAAACGTATGATTATACTTGCGCCTTCTGGCGCGAGGTTTTCAGCCCAGACGTGACCGCCATGTTCTTCAACAATCTTTTTAACAATAGCAAGCCCTAGCCCCGTGCCCTTTGTTTTATTACTAGCATAAGGCTCAAATAAAGTGTTTTCCATATTGAGTGGTATGCCTGGGCCATGGTCTCGAACACTAATTTCCAGCCAGGATATATTATCTAGTATCAGTGGGTGATAACTAACGACAATATCTACTGCTAAAGTTGCATATTCACTGGCTTCAATTGCATTTTTTAGTAAATTATGCATTATTTGCCTGAAGCGAACACTATCAATATTTACTCTTATATCTTGGGGACTTTTTAATAGGGTGAACTGATGGCCAGTATTACTTTGATACAAGGCCAGTACTTCAAGTATTAGCTGTCCAATGGGTTGAAGTTGTAATTGTAATTGTAAGCCAGGGTTTCGTGCATAATCTGAAAAGTCATTTACCATATTTTTCATTGCTTCAACTTGCTGCACTATGGTGTTGGTTAGTTTAGTTAAAGTGCCTGACTGATCGGCTGGCAGAAGAGGTAAATATTTATGCTGTAAACGCTCGGCAGAAAGCTGAATTGGTGTCAGAGGGTTTTTTATTTCATGGGCTAAACGTCTTGCAACTTCGCCCCAAGCGGCATTGCGTTGAGCCTGTAGTAAGGTGGTGACATCATCAAAAATGATAACCCAGCCAGTATTATTGGGAAGCGGAGTTCCTCTACACATTAAAGATTGTAGGCCTTTTTTCTTTTGTAACTCAAGTTGTTGCTCCCAGCTTTCACCCAAAACTATTTTTTGCTCGATAAGCTGAGTAAAGCTAAGTAAATGAGGAGTCATAATGGAAAATTTATCAATGGTACTTTCTAATCGTTGTTGCAGATTAAGCTGTAAAATATTACTACTGGCAATATTGGCTGTACGTAAGAAGCATTTGTTATCAATTGTAATAACGCCGCTGGATAAACTACCCAATACTGTGGTGAGATAGTTGGTTTGTTGCGCTAATAGGTTATGGCTTTGCTCAGTTGCATTACGTGCCTGGGTCAGTCGCTGCGTCATCTGATTAAATGAGCGCACTAAAAACCCAATTTCATCATGTCTCGATACTGTTAGCTGTGTATCGTAATTACCTGAAGCGACGGATTGTGTGCCTGCCGCTAGCGCTTGTAAAGGTTCCACTATTCGGCGAGAAATCCAAATTGCAAACCAGATAGAAGCCAGTATTGTGAGTAAAACAATAAGACTAAGGGCAAGGGTGAATACCGTAATGAGTGGCTTGCGCAGGTAACTGAGCTCTTTGTAATCAGTATAGGCTTCTTGTACGGTTTTTCCTAGTTTGCTTAAGCGATCGTTTACGGGGAATATAACTTGTAAAAAACGTTGCTCAATTGTGCCTGATTTTGCCGGCAACAGCACTGCAGCCCTAAGTTGTAAGTTATTTTGATCAGGATCGAGCGAAATGTAAGAATCTTGGGTCTCTAACTGATGAAAAATAGTCTCACTGGGCCGATCAGGGATAAGAATAACGGTGTTTTCCATACTCGATGTGAGCAGTTCACCATTCATTGTCCACAGACTAACTTCTACCGCGCCACTGAGTTTTGATAGCTCATGTAGGTTACGGGTTAGATCTTGTGATGGTAATTCACTTAATAAACCCGCCATCATTCGTGTTTGTCTGAGCAATGTCCGCATGCGAATGCCAAAAGCTGTTTGACTCAACTCTAGTGAATCATTAAGTGCTTGTTCGACTTTGACGTCAAACCAGCTATTTATCCCCCGATGTAAAAAATGCATAGAAAAACTATAGACAGTGATGGTTGAGACCAAAATGAGCAATACGAATAAACTAACAAGGCGAACGGTAAGTCTTGCTCCTGCCTGCTTATTTTTATAGTCTCGGTAAAGTCGAAATAAGCTACGCGCTAAGATCGCAACCAATAAAAGCAGAGTGGCGATACCAAGACCAAAAATGACTATAAATAAATCATTAAGCTTGGAACTGTCTTGAGTTGCTGAACTAAGTAAATAAGCTAAGGTAAATAATAATGCCGCTAGCGAAAAATAGGGGGCAGTGCCAGAGCTAAAACGTTTGATAAAGTCTAATGCCATTGCGCGGGTGCCCAAGGGCTGTTGAGATGCCATTTACTCGAAATGAGTGCTCCGGGACGCATCGGTGTCGGTAATGCATATAAGTCAATACCGCTTCGAAGCCTTAATATTAGGTGATTAGTCTCAGTCAAATATTCTGGGGGAAGGGTAAAGTTTTGAATCTTGCCTAAGCTGTGAAGTGCACCCTCAATAGAGGGGAAATGTCGTTGTTTCCCTGTGGCCATATCACTTAAAATATATTGTTCAGCTAGGGCGTGAAATCCTAATTCATAACGAATTTTAGTCGTCCATAGTGTTTGTTCCCACGTCCAATATTGGCCTAGCAAGGCTGTACTATCCATTAGTTCAAATTCTTGGAAAAACACAATGGGAATGCCGTTGTCTAAGGCCTCAATAACTCTCGGTGATAATGGATAATTAATGCTGGCATTAAGCACGTGGCCATTGCCAATTTTGGTGATATGAGCTGATGAAACATTGAAGGTGTTTGCCTGCACAGCGCTAATACTACTGATAAATAACAGTAGTGTTAGCCATGAAAAAAATTTAGCGATGACGGAGGCTTGCATAATAAAAACCATCTAAAATATTATCACCAGGCAATCGTTGATACCCTAATGAGCGACGCTCTGCTGGTGTGGGTAATATTGTCTGCTCTTGCGCTTCAGGGTGGAGTTGCAAAAATTCTGCTATTTGTTGTTCATTTTCATGTTTGAGCGCTGAACAGGTTGTGTAGATTAATATACCGTCAGTTTTAAGTAGCGGCCATAATTTATTGAGTAACCGTTGCTGCTGTTCAGCAAGTGTAGCTATGTCATCTGGCCGGCGCAGTAGTTTAATGTCTGGGTGTCGACGAATAACGCCTGTTCCAGAGCAGGGGGCATCAATCAATATGCGGTCGAATAATTGGCCATCCCACCAGCTTTCAACATCCGCCGCGTCAGCAGCGATGAGTTCGGCACTAAGTTTGAGCCGATCTGTGTTTTGCTTGATTTGTAGCAGTCTACGAGGGTCAATATCTAGCGCAACCATATGATTATCGGGGAACTGTTCCAATATATGGCAGGTTTTGCCACCGGGTGCAGCACAAGCATCGAGGATTCGCAAATTGGGTTTCAAATCAAGTGCTTGCGCCACTAATTGCGCGGCGCCATCTTGAACAGAGGCATCACCGTCACTAAACCCAGGCAATTGGAACACATCACAAGGCGTCGTTAATAATACGCCTTCAGGACACAAGTCAATGGCGCTGGCATCTATGTTTTCTTGTGCTAACTTGGTCAAATAATCTTGGCGAGATCCATGTTGCTTGTTAATACGTAGCATCATGGGTGGTTGGCGGTTATTTGCTTCCAAAATGGCCTGCCATTGCTGTGGCCAATCTTGTTTAAAACATTGAATCAACCAATCAGGGTGAGCATATTGTGCTGATTCTTGTTGCTGGATCTTAAGTTCAATTTCATCATGCTGGCGTTGGTAATTACGTAATGAGGCATTGAGCAAACCAGTTGCCCAGGGTTTACCGAGTGTTTTGCAGGCATTAACGGTTTCTGAGATTGCGGCATGAGAGGGTACTCTCATATTTCGCAGTTGATATAAGCCACACAGCAGCAGTGCTGCAATATCAGCATCTTTGGCACGTAATGATTTGGTCAGTAAGCTTTGGCTAATTGCTGCTAACTGGGGTTGCCAGCGGATAACGCCATAACAAAGTTGCTGGCATAAACTACGCTCATTGTCAGGCACAGAGGCTAATGCGGTTGTTAACACGCCATTAAGCGAGTGTTTTTTTTGGATAACTTCAGCGATGACACGGGCAGCGCTGGCACGAGCGCTATGTTTTTGAGGTTTAGCCAAAATGCTCACCTGCTTTCATCATATTGGCATTTAAAAAATCAGCAACTGGCATGGCGCGCTTTCCTGGAAGTTGAATTTGGCTTAAGCGTACTATGCCTTCGCTACTCGCCACATCAATACCGTCTTTGCTTATGGAGATAATTTCACCCGAAGGAGCCGAGCTCTTTTGATTAACAAGGCTGGCTGACCAGATCCTAAATACTTTATCTTGCCAGATCGTCTGAGCCACTGGCCAAGGATTAAAGGCCTGTATTTGACGAACAATTTGGCCGGCAGATTGTTGCCAGTCAATTTCGGCTTCAGCTTTGAGTAGTTTGGCTGCATAACAAGTCATGGTGTTATCTTGAGTTTCAGCTTTGTTTTGAAGTTCGATTAAATTCGGTAAGGTGGCTAGCAAAGTGGCAGAACCTAAGTTGGCAAGTCGATCATGTAAAGTTTGTGCAGTATCTTCAATTGTAATTGGGCAGCTAGAACGGGATAGAATGGGTCCAGTATCAAGACCTGCTTCCATTTGCATAATGCAAACACCCGTATCAAGATCTCCGGCAAGAATAGCGCGTTGAATAGGGGCTGCACCACGCCAGCGAGGCAGTAGTGATGCGTGAACATTAATACAGCCTAAGGAAGGGGTATCAAGCACTGCTTGTGGTAATAATAAGCCATAAGCAACTACGATCATTAAGTCTGCCTTATAGGCAGCGAGGACTTTTTTTGCTTGTTCTTGTTTGAAATTCAGAGGTTGTTCGACGGGAAGATTGTGTTCGACAGCAAGCTGTTTTACAGCGCTTGCCGTCAATTTTCGACCGCGACCTGATGGTCGGTCTGGCTGCGTGTAAACAGCACAAATTTCATGATCAGTGGTTAATAAGGCTCTGAGTGTTTCTGCTGCAAAGTCTGGTGTACCAGCAAAAATGATGCGCATTGTTATCCTAGCGTTGTTGTTTAAATTGTTTTTCTAAGCGTTTTTTTATGCGCTGTCGTTTTAGATTGCTGATGTAATCGACGAATAACTTGCCATCTAGATGGTCAATTTCATGTTGGATACAGGTGGCTAATAATTGTTCGGCCTCTAGTTCGAATACTTCTCCTTCTAGATTAAGCGCCTTAATGGTGACCGTGTCGGCTCTAGTGACCATTTCATAGGCTTCAGGAACAGATAAGCAACCTTCTTCGTGTTCGCGTTCACCTTGTTTGTGAATAATCTCAGGATTAATAAAGATTAAAGGTGATGACTTGTCTTCAGAAACATCAATAACAACAATGCGTTTTTGTATATTAATTTGGTTAGCTGCTAATCCTACCCCCGGCGCATCATACATTGTTTCTAGCATATCATTCGCTAGCTGACGGGTTTTAGCCGTCACCTTATCAACCGGCGTCGCTTTTTTACGTAAGCGAGGATCGGGAAAATGAAGAATTTCAAGTAGCGCCATAAATAAACCTAAAAGAATAAACATTTGACCTTAGTGGTCATTTCAAAATGGACAGCTATTGCAAGACTCTTTGAAAGAGTTACCAGTTACGTCAGCCTGGAGCGTAAAAGATACTTATCCTATAATAAGCATCATTGTAACTGAGTGAAGGAGGAAGAGAAATATTTCAAGCCAAGATTGTTATTTAGCGTTTTGTTTTAACGACAACTTGACAGTAAGAAAATAGAAATGAAATGCTCTTAACATCAACTGCGGTAAGCTTCAACCGTAATTGATGGTCTTCAATTTAAGTTGTTACAGTAAGCCTTATTTTAAGCTGGAAAAATAGGCTGCAATATTATCAATATCAGCATCAGATAGATTGGCCGCTTGCATTTGCATAATCGCCGCCAGACCACCGTTACGTTGTTTGCTACGATAAGAAGTTAAAGCAGAGACTAAGTAAGCTTCATTTTGACCTGCAAGATTTGGATACATGCCCGCAGTAGCAATACCTTCTGCCCCATGGCAGCTTGCGCATAAAACGGTACTTGCCTTGCCAGCAGCGATATCGCCGGCCGCAAAGGTTGTATTTGCGCTAAATAGCGCTGCTAATGCAATGAGTGGTAAAGCAATGCGTTTCATGATGAACCCCTGAATAGTTACCTCAATAGTGAGATAGAAATTATTAATAGCGCCTTATTTTATATCATGACCGCTTTTAAGCCAAGTGTTGACGCTGTCCTAAATGTATCTATATTTCATGGTATTAGCTATGCAAAGTGGTCTTTAATTTGATCAAATTTGCTGATGAAGCTTGATTCCTTTTCGCGCATACAACACACTATGATTTTATTCTTGTCTATGCTTACTAGGATTTAAGACAATAAATTAGCTATCCATGAGGATATTATGATGATTCGCTACATCTATTTAAGTGTTCTGTCTCTGTTGATCAGTCTGCCATTGTTTGCAGAGGATGTGGTGCTAAATGCTAATCATCCAGAAAATTACGAAGTTGTTAAAGGGGATACATTATGGGATATCTCTGCTGAATTTTTACAACAACCTTGGCAGTGGCCTGAGATTTGGCAGATCAATCCACAAATAAAAAATCCGCATTTGATTTATCCTGGAGATATGCTCTCCCTATCGTATCTCAAAGGCCGCCCGGTGTTGACTTTATCGCGTGGATCTAAAGCTTACAAAATGTCACCAAATGCCAGAGAAGTAGAATTAGAGCAGGCTATTGCTACTGTTCCCTTATCGACAATAACTGCATTCTTATCTAAACCACTTGTGGTGGCAGAAGATACGCTCAATAATGCACCCTATATTGTTGCCAGTGCGGATGATCGTCTAATCTTAGGTGCGGGTGACAGAGCCTATGTACGTGGCCTTGAAGGTGATGATATTAAAGCCTTTAGTGTTTTCCGTGGTGGCGCAGTCTACAACGATCCTGAAACAGGTGAATTGTTAGGTTATGAAGCTATTTACACGGCTGATGCCTTGCTTGAAACGCCGGGCGATATTGCCCGCGTTATGTTGAGCCACAGTAATCGTGAAGTTTTAGCAGGTGATAGATTGTTGCCAGCAGATGATAGTCACAATGAAATGAATTTTTTCCCTCATTCACCAGTGCATGAAGTAAACGGCCGTATTATTTCAGTGTTTGACGGTGTGTCACAGGTGGGCCAATATCAAATAGTCGTATTGAACCGTGGGTCACGAGAAGCGATAGAAGTTGGTCATGTATTAGCAGTCATACAAGCGGGCAAAACAATTAGCGATGGGCTTAGTATCGAGCCAAATGACGTGATTACCTTACCTGACGAATCTGCAGGTGTAGCGATGGTTTTTAAAGTATTTGAAAAAGTAAGCTATGCACTTGTTATGAAAGCAACACGTGCTATCCATTTGTATGACAAAGTGAGTGCGATAGAATAAAAACGCTTGCAATTAGGGGGGCTGAGGGCTCAGGATTCATTTGTAATCAATGGGTTTGCTACTGGCAAAGCAGAGGCTTGAGTTGAACAGATTTTCTAGTGAGCAACGGCCCTTGGCTTGTTGGCTAGCCTTGCATCGTACGCCTGGTATTGGTCCCGTCACATTTGCTCGGTTATTGACACAATTTACTGATCCCGAAGCAGTGTTTACCAAGCCGAACACAGCAGAAAATATTTCTGCTCGAACACGGAGTGCTTTGCTGAAGCCTGATTGGGATAAAGTTGAGCAAGACTTGGCTTGGTTTGATGAGCCTGACTGCCATATCGTTACCTTACATGATTCAAGGTATCCGCCGTTATTAAAACAAATTGCTGATCCTCCCAGTTTGTTGTTTGTGCAAGGTGATGTCGATTTACTGTCTCAATGGCAGATTGCGATAGTAGGGAGTCGTAACCCCTCAGTATCAGGGCGAGATACGGCGTATGAGTTTTCTCGTTATATGGCTCAAGGCGGATTGACGATAACAAGTGGCCTAGCAACGGGCATAGATGCTGCAGCGCATCAAGGTGCTTTAGCGGGCCAAGGTAAAACAGTAGCTGTTATTGGCACAGGATTGGATCGTGTCTATCCGGCCAAACATCGCGATCTGGCACACGATATTGCAGCAAGTGGAGCAATCGTGTCGGAATTTGCCTTAGCAACAGCGCCACGTGCTGAGAACTTCCCACGGCGAAATAGGCTTATTAGTGGCCTATCTTTGGGGACTTTAGTGGTGGAGGCCGCTTTGCGGAGTGGCTCGTTAATTACTGCAAGAATGGCTTTAGAACAGGGAAGAGAAGTGTTTGCTATTCCAGGTTCTATTCATAATCCCTTAGCACGAGGTTGCCATCAGTTGATTCGTGAAGGTGCCAAACTAGTTGAAACAGCACAGGATATATTAGAAGAATTAGGTTCATTAGCTGGTTTTCAGGGCGAGGATGAAATTATTACGGTCTCAGCGGAGTCAGAGGTAAAGTTAGATGATGATTATCAGCTTTTGTTAAGCCAATTAGGATATGACCCAATACAAATTGATCTGTTAATAGAACGCTGTGAATTGACGGCGGATGTTGTTTCCTCCATGCTATTATTATTAGAATTACAAGGACAGGTAGAATCACTGCCTGGTGGACGTTATGTTCGCAGCGCTAGTTAAGCTTCCTTTATTAAGAGACTCCTAAGGGAATTAAATGAAAGAAAATGTATTTGATGTATTGCTGTATCTGTTTGAAAACTACATAGACACAGATGACACAAATAAACCGGATAAAGATGCCCTGGAATCAGAGCTTGAGGGTGTGGGATTTCCTAACCTAGAGATCCATAAGGCGTTCGATTGGTTGGAAAGTATGACGGTAATAGAAGATCAACCATCAGATGAAGATGACACTAAACCTGAATTGTCGATGCGCTTTTATACTGAACAAGAACTATTGCGACTCGATGTGCAATGCCGAGGATATTTATTATTCTTAGAGCAAGTAGGCGTATTAGATGCTGAAACTCGCGAGGTGGTTATTGAACGTGTCATGGCATTAGATGCTGACGAAATTGATTTAGATCAAATGAAGTGGGTGGTGTTGATGGTGTTGTTTTATCAGCCCGGTCGTGAAGTCGCTTATGCATGGATGGAAGACTTGGTGTTTGAAGATTTGGAGGCAGTTATTCACTAAAATAATAGTGGTAACTATCGTAAATAACAGCTGTGTAGATTGCTTAGCATGGTTTGATACTGTTCATTTTGGTACGGTGAGATATGGGAAAAAAATTAGTTATTGTTGAGTCGCCTGCAAAGGCAAAAACGATTCAGAAATACTTGGGTAAAGATGTTGAGGTGTTAGCTTCTTACGGTCATGTTCGAGATCTATTACCTAAAGAGGGCGCCGTTGATACTGCTAATGATTTTGCGATGAAGTATCAAGTGATCGAACGAAACAGTAAACATCTTGATGCCATTGCTAAGGCAATGAAAAAAGCTGATGTATTGTATCTGGCGACAGATCCGGATCGCGAGGGTGAAGCCATTTCATGGCATTTACTTGAGTTACTAAAAAAACGTGGTGTGTTAAAAAATAAAGAAACCCATCGCGTGGTCTTTCATGAAATCACTAAACAAGCAGTGAATGATGCGGTTGCCAATCCTCGTGAATTATCGATGGATATGGTCAATGCGCAGCAAGCACGCCGCGCTCTTGATTATCTGGTTGGTTTTACCCTATCACCACTATTATGGAAAAAAGTGCGACGTGGTCTATCTGCCGGTCGAGTGCAAAGCCCAGCACTAAGAATGATTGTTGAACGTGAGTTAGAAATTGAAGCGTTTGTGCCAAAGGAATATTGGTCGATTGAAGCTGATGCTGCGTTTGAAAAACAAACGTTTGATGCTAAATTAAGTCATTACAAAGACAAAAAACTATCACAATTCACCATTAATAATGGTGAACAATCATCAGAAGTAGTGACTACACTTAATAAAGCTGCAAACGGCAAGCTGCTGGTTACTAAAGTTGATAAAAAACAACGTAAGCGTAACCCAGCAGCGCCTTTTACGACTTCAACATTACAGCAAGAAGCATCACGTAAATTAGGCTTTGGTGCTCAACGTACCATGAGTGTTGCACAGCAACTTTACGAAGGAACTGATACCGGTGATGGTGCTGTCGGTTTGATTTCCTACATGCGTACCGATTCGGTGACCTTAGCAAATGAAGCAGTTGAAGAACTACGCGCCTTTATCGGTCAAAAATATGGTGCTGCTGCCGTACCCAGTTCACCACAGACATATAAAACTAAATCTAAAAATGCCCAAGAGGCCCACGAAGCCGTTCGGCCTACTTCTGTAGCACGCACACCTGAGTTACTTAAAAAATATCTTTCAAGTGATCAGTTAAAACTTTATACCTTGATTTGGCAGCGTACGGTTGCGTGCCAAATGGTGCATGCCACCATGAATACAGTGGCAATTGATTTAGCTTGTGGTACTGGCAATATGTTCCGTGCTACTGGTTCTACAGTGGTCAACCCTGGTTTTATGAGTGTTTATCTGGAAGGTAAAGATGATGCGGCTAAATCAGATAAAGATGAACGTATTCTACCTATAATGGAGGTGGGTGATGTGGTTGATCTTATTGCTATTCGACCAGAGCAGCATTTTACCGAGCCACCACCACGTTTTAGTGAGGCGAGTTTGGTGCGCTCACTAGAAGAGCACGATATTGGGCGTCCTTCTACTTATGCTAGTATTATCTCTACCTTGTTACAGCGTGAATATGTTGAACTTGAGAAGAAACGCTTTTATCCAACAGATGTCGGCCGAGTAGTGGGCAAGTTTTTAGCTGAACATTTCACCAAATATGTTGATTATGATTTCACTGCGAAATTAGAAGATGAGCTTGATGCCGTTGCCCGTGGAGAAGAAGAATGGGTGCCCTTATTACGTAATTTTTGGGCCCCGTTCAAGCAGCAAGTTGAAACTAAAGATAAAGAAGTACAGCGTAGTGATGTTACTCAAGAATTACTTGATGAAGACTGTCCAAAATGTGGTAAAAAACTATCGAGTCGTCTAGGGCGAAGTGGTCGTTTTATTGGTTGTACCGCTTATCCAGAATGTGATTACACACGCAATATTAATGGTGAAGAAACATCCAATGAACCTGAAGTGGTCGCCGATCGTAAATGCCCTAAATGTGAGTCTGATTTATGGGTGAGAACCGGCAAATATGGCAAGTTCATTGGTTGCAGTAGTTATCCAAAATGTAAACATATAGAATCACTAGAGCAGCCTACAAATACTGGCGTGACTTGCCCTCAATGTAATAAAGGTGAAATTCTTACTCGTAAATCTCGTCGAGGAAAAATATTCTTTTCTTGTTCAGACTATCCTGATTGTGATTATGCGTTGTGGAAT
>Ga0307492_10000105_pt1 | contig 39288 bp, 42 predicted proteins | sample SI3LmetaG_FD_202365 | JGI IMG/M metagenome (GOLD analysis project Ga0307492, IMG submission 202365) | Sea-ice brine microbial communities from Beaufort Sea near Barrow, Alaska, United States - SI3L | ecosystem: Environmental > Aquatic > Marine > Coastal | place: USA: Alaska | collected 2017-05-06 | reverse complement strand
CAAGAGTATTTTTCTGATGGCATGGCAGAAGAAATTATTAATGTCCTAGTTCGTATTGATGCGTTAAAAGTCACCTCAAGAACTTCTGCTTTTCAATTCAAAGATAGCAACAAAGGTATTCCTGAGATCGCCAAACAACTAAAAGTTCGTCATGTATTGGAAGGTTCGGTTCGTAAGTCAGGTGACACGTTGAGAATCACCGCTCAGTTAATAGATGCCAATAATGACAAACATTTGTGGTCAAATACATTTGACCGACCATTAACCACTGAGAATATTTTTGCGATACAAGGCGAAATTTCGAATGCAATCTTGGCGGCGCTTGGTGAACAGCTTAGTTTTCCATCGAAAATTATCGTAAATCAAAGTACCAGTAATTTAACTGCCTATGAATTATATCTTAAAGCAAGGCCGCTCTTTCTATTTAGAAAGGATCTAGATGTTGCTGATCAATTGTTAGAACAAGCAACCAAGTTGGATCCTAAATTTGCAAAAGCATGGGAAATTCGAGCGGCACTACAGGCGCTTATGTTTTCCTACAATTACACAGATAGGACTATTGAACAACAAAATGAAAAACTATTTGAGTTTGCCGATAAAGCCTTATCGATAGAACCAAACAGTGCATTATCAATCGCTAGTAAAGCACTTGTGATGTATGACCAAGTTTACATCATGGAAAAAGTAGTGGATATGAGTCAAATACTTGCTGATTATAATGCAGCTTTAGAGATAGAGCCCAAAAATGCTTCAGCACGTAATTGGAAAGGCTTATTACTGCAGAATGTCGGTTATCTTGAAAAATCTCTAGCTAGTTTTCAATCGTGCTTAGATTATGAGCCTTATTACTCACCTTGCTCCCAAAATATGGAACTCGTTCTCGCTGAACTCGGGCGTGATAAAGAAGCCATCGATCTTTATTTATCGAGTTTGAACCGTGGGATCAGAAAAATAGGTTCTATGCCAGCACTGGCAGCTATGGCGAGGCTCAATATGGAAATTTTATTTAAAACATCAACAAATCATAAAGCTCTATTAGAAGGTTGGCCAAAACATGATGAACTTTACCAAGCATATAAAAACCCAAATGATGATCATAGTGATTTACTTAGAGAGATTAAGAAATACTTAAAAGACAAAAGTAATGTAGGTCAAGATGTCGATGTAATGCTAAATCCAATAGGCAACATACCGCAAGAAAATTCACTTGGAATTTGGGATGCGATAAACCATATAGGTAGACAATCATTAGAATTTAAGAACTTTATTAGAAATAGTGGTATTTATAATCTTTGGATAAAAATAGGTTTTCCGCCTCAATGTAGGCCGCGTCCTGATAGCACTGTAGAAGATGATTTTGAATGTGATTAAAAGAACACTCCGTCATTCTCAGGAACAAAGCGATAACTTGTTATTGAGAGAAGAATAAGATCGCAGGCGGCGAGAGTTAACTAAGTTATATACCATGAAATACGCAGGTTTGGTTTATCATGCAAGCCTAAAACTTTCGAAAAAAGATGATCGTACTGTTTGCAGTTTGACTACTTGAGGTCTTTAAATAAGCGTGGTTTTCGAAAAATAAAATTCAAATTAATATTTAAAAGTACAAACAACTAAAAGGATATAGAGCATGAATAATCGTTTTCAGTTATTGATATTATCTACATTATTTTTTGTTAGTGTTTCAAGTTTGGCTGACAATAATACAGATTTGATTCTTATCAATGGGAAAGTTTGGACTGGCGATGCGAATTTACCAAACGCTGCAGCCATTGCGATTAGCAGCAATAAAATTATTGCAGTCGGGGACAGTGAAGAAATTAGTAAACTAGCTAATTCGACAACCAGAGTTATAGATTTAAAAGGTAAAAGAGTTACACCCGGGTTTATAGACAATCACACCCATTTTAGCGAGGTTTCTGGTCTATTGAACGCAGTGCAACTGAGGGACGCAACGAGTCGCGCTGAATTTGTAAAACGAATCGAAGAATTCGCTAAAACGATGGTGAAAGGCAATTGGATGTTGATGGGGGTTTGGGATCACGAAGCGTGGGGGGCGAGTTACCGAAAGCAAAGTGGATTGATAATGTGACGAGTCATAATCCTGTTTATCTTTGGCGCACCGACGGTCATATGGCGTTAGCAAATAGCGCGGCTATGAAGTTAGCTGGTATCGATAAAAACACTATGGATGTAGTTGGTGGAGAGATTGTAAGAGATAAGTTGGGCAATCCAACAGGCGTTTTCAAGGATGCTGCGATGGATTTGCTGACAAAGGCAATTCCAAAATTATCGGTCGAAGAGCAAGCTTTGTCATTTAGGAAAGGGGTGGAGCATGCGATTAGTTTTGGTGTTACCCAAATTCATGATATGGGAACTTGGGATCATCTTAACGCTTTTAAACAACTACATGACGCCAAACAATTAAAAATGAGAGTGTACAGTTTTGTCCCATTGCCAACCCACGGAAAGCTTAAAAATTATGTGCAATCTAATGGGCGAGGAAATGATTTACATCGTTGGGGCGGTTTAAAAGGTTTAGTTGATGGATCGTTAGGCAGCACCACCGCTTGGTTTTATAGTGCTTACAATGACGAACCGGATAAGTTCGGATTTCCAATTTATGATCTTAAAGAATTCAAAGGTTGGATAGAGGCGGGAGATATTGCTGGGTTAAACGTTACAATACATGCAATCGGTGATCGAGCCAATAACTGGCTGTTAGATAGCTTTGAAGATATAGTAAAGAAAAATCCTAAGAATGTTCAACGACGTTGGCGAATAGAGCATGCTCAGCATCTCACCGAAGACTCAATTACTCGCATGAATAAATTATCGGTGATCCCCTCAATGCAACCTTATCATGCAATTGATGATGGCCGTTGGGCGGAAAAAAGAATTGGTCAGGAGCGAATCAAAACAACCTACCCATTTAAAAGTTTGTTTGACGCAAATGCTAGAGTCACTTTTGGTTCAGATAGCCCTGTAGCTCCTATGAATGTGATGCAAGGTATATACGCAGCGGTTACTCGCAGAACAATCGACGGCGCCAATCCTAATGGTTGGGTGCCAAGTGAAAAAATAAGCGTAGAGCAAGCACTTAAAGCGTATACAGTTAATAACGCATTCGCCGGTTTTCAAGAAAATAAGCTAGGTCAATTAAAAAAGGATTTTCTCGCTGATTTAGTAGTTCTCGAACAAGATATTTTGAGCATTCCAGCTAATCAAATAAAAGATGTCAAAGTTCATATGACTGTTGTTGATGGTATTATTGTTTACGAAAAAAAGTAGTAAAAAAATGACTTTTTCGAATTGTTTAGGAAAGAGCTTTTCTCTTTCCTGCAAGCTAGAAGCCTTGATCTCTGATCGGACGGGATTAGTGTTTTTACGATAATTCCGCAATTTTTTTCTATGGGAGGAGCATTCATCGAAGGAACTAAAAGGTTGAAGATTGTTAAGCGGCTGGAAACCTTGCTCAAGCAAAAAGTAAAAAGCAAACAAGGAACTTAATTGGAGTTTTCGATATTTACCACAGCAGATCCATATGACAAAACCGTATGTCACTTTTTATTAAGGAATAACCAGAACCTTTAATGATTTTCAAACGCCTATTATCTCAAGTTATCAAGAGAATGTTGAACAAGATGGTATGAAAGGAATTGAAAAACATTATCAGCAAAGAGCATAAAATGCTTGCAGCTGTTCCTAGCCAAATCATCCAAAGTTTAGGTGATATCTCCTTTTTTGATGGGCAAAAAGATCAAGCAATAGCGCTGTTAGAAAATAATATAAAGAGCAATCCAAAATCAATTAATTCTCATTATGCACTTGCTTCATTATATGAAAAAAATAAACAACCAAAGAAAGCACTAGAGTATTTTAATAAAACACTTAATTTAGCAAAGCAACAAAATTCTCCATTTATAGGATATATAGAGGTGAAATTAATAGAGTAAAAAACCTTCAGTAAATATGGAGTGTAAGAGGAGTATTCGGAATCAAATCTTACGTCGTGTAGGTGGGATACTCATGCAAGTTGCGGGTACATTAAAAGTATCATTGAAATTACCTGAGTAGTTTGATAGCGTCATTACCGCAGGGCTATCCCGTCATTGCGTGGGAGCTAGAACCTGCCCCACGAAGTGCTTTGGGTATGTACTCACCCCAAACAGAAAGCTTGCCCCGTGAAACGTTGTGGGTATTGTTGCGCTTCCTATCATAAGCCTCACTGGCGACTATCTTTCATCAATAAATCTAACTTTATTTGCGCTTTCTTTGGCTTTGCTAAGTCTACAATTTCAATCATTTCACATTCGTCCCTAATCATTTCAGAAATAAGACTAGGATAATGTCGGCAATCTTCAGGTCTATTCAAGTAAATACTGCAGGTATATTTATCTGGAGCATTCGAGTATCTTTTTGGTGCGACTTCGAGAAAGGGGCATTTTTTTAAGCTAGCACCAGATTTTGGGTCGAACCATATTTGGTAATCTTTAACAAACTTGAATATATCAGGTTGAAATACTTCCCACAGGTCAATTTCTTCTTTTGTCGCAGAAAGATCACCACCTCCGTATTTAATACAACATTTGCCGCACTGATTACAATCTTTCATAATTTGTTAATTTGCAGAATGTGATATATGTATACTATCAAAGGCATGATATATAAAGTAGATAACATACGATTATTTCATATATACCCATCCCACCTCAGGATGCATATTTCAGTGTTCAGCTAGGAAATTTGAACAAGGCGCAAGTCGAAGGGAATGGCTAGTCCTTTCCAAGGCTTGTAACGCGGTTCAAGTTTTCTAGCTGAGCGCCTGGAGGGCAAGGCTATAAACAGCCATCTTCTTCGTTAAGCAATTTTCAGCTAGAATGACTAGCCCAAAAATCACTTGCCTTAAATCTGGCTGTTTCTAGCCTTGCTGAAACATGCATCTTGAGGTGGGATGGGTATAGGTCTAGCGTAATAACCTACATTGCAACGGCATCTATAACTTTGACCATTCCACAAGTATTCATCGACTCTAAAAAATATTCAGGTTTTTTAAATTGAGAGTTGTTCAACAAAGCAACACGATCCCCAACTCTCACTTGTGACGGTTTGAAGTTGAGGGGGAATGCGGTAGCTTGATTATCAAATGTTTTAACCACCTCAACAAGCCCAATGGGAAAATTTGAAATTTTTCCATTATTTTCTTGATGTATTGAAAGGTTATCGCCTTTTATAAAATGAGTCGATGCAGACTTAATAAAATACTCCGCGCCATTTATTTTCTCAATTGTGGCAAATTCATTTTTATTTTTCAAGTATTGTAGTGCTTCAATAATTAAATAGTTATTTGCTGCGATAAAAGCCTGTGCAGGTGTTGCATTGATATATTGGGCTAGATTTTCATTGTCACTAACAAAAGGTAAAAGAGGTTGGGGTGATAAATTGATATCGCATTGGGTAAGCCGAGCAACTATACTTTTAGACCAAGGAGAAGAGGGCTTATTAGCCGACTTGATCTTCAATGTCAATTTTACCGTACTCGACTTTTCAGTTTTTAACCATCGCTCGACTTCGTCTTTATATTCTTGCCAAATATTATTATCGGGCGCGTATTGATGGGGATGTTGATATTGCTCAATGATAAACTGAAATTGGTAGTCGCCAAGTATTTTTCTTTGTAACTCAAATTGATGACTCGCTTGGATCAAACTGCTTGCTAAGAGGTTAATTTCTAGTGGAATTTTTCCATGATTAAAATACTCTGTATTCTCAGAGCGATTTTCTATTGGAATACCTGAGAAATTTTGTATGGGTAGAAGGTTAATTTTAATAGGCTCAGCATTGGTATTCTTCCATAGAATATGTGTAAAACTGGCTGCGTTTTGGTAAGAGATGTTATTAAGATTGCTTGCAGAAATCAAAGTTAAGTTAGAAACAAGAATTAAAATAGTGAGTAGCATTCTTGATATGGTATTTTTAGATGAATTCAGCATGTCCCTTGTACAAATATTATTAGTAAAATGTAGTTAGGTTATCGGTGATTCAAATGCTATCTTTACTTTAAGCTCAAGATAAATCCGATATAAATCTAGCTTAAATCAATTCAGTATCAACATAGCAAGCTATCTGAAGTCATTTGATCTAAGTAATCAAAGGGCTATAATTTTAAAGCTAACTTTTTACGCCTTTCTATCACAAGTTTTTGCATTGGATCAGCCTTTGGACTATTAGTTTTTAAAATTCTAATTTTTTCACCTTTTAACAACTCGACAAGCTCTTTTTTAGTAGGCTCTACCACCTTGTTTCCACTCGAATCCGTAAAAATATAGCGTTGAGTGGTTCTTGATATCAGCATTAAAGATGCTTCAACCCAGCGATCTGGGGTTTTTAATACGGCTACTGATGTGCCTGTACCCAAACTCTTAATATCGCCTTTCAATTTAAAATAACGCTTTGCCTCTACTTGCTCTAACTCAACTATTTTATTACTTTCTATTTGCTTAGCATCAATGAGTTTTTGATGCTCTGCCCTTTGCGTGGCGATAGCTAATGCTTCCACCTGTCTTTTTTTGTCTTCCTTATCTTGATCATCTTGTCTATGTTTTGCCATTCTACGCATAACTGCAAATCTCGCTCTTTCTTCCGCTTGTTGCTGCTGTCTTTTGTTAATAATTTCTTGTTGTTTAAATTGTGTGTATTCTAACTCTAGCGTTTTTAACTTGGTGGTTAACTCTCGTGTTACTGAACGAATCGCATGGGAATATCTGATTTCCACATTTAGCAACGTTGGCGTAAGTGTATTTAGCAGTTTTGTCTTGTCTGCAAATTCAATGGTTGTCACAAGTTCACCAGAAAGGTTAGAAAAATATAATTTTTCGGTTAAACGGTTAATCATAAAAAGCTTACTTCTAGATTTATTCCCATCAACATTGAGAAAATACCAGCCATTTTCCTCCAAATTTTCGATATCAAAACAAGATAGTTCTTTATCATCAGTCTGTTGCCAGGTTAAAAACTCATCTTTATCATATTCCTCATCCGAAAAAATATCAGCCGAAATCATCTCATCAAGTCGGACTCTTTTACCATCCAGTTTTTTTCTATGAAGCTCTTCCGCCTCCAAGAAAAATGAATTCACGTATTCGTTAGCATCATCGTTATCTGTAAATAAGTTATAAATTCTTCTCATAGTATCGGGAACATCGGCTTCAAAACGTTTGTTATAATTTGAATCACCGTAAGGACAAGTTAAACTCCATAAAATAGTATCCATGTCAGTTAACAGTAGTTGGCATTGTTTGCTTTGATTCCCGGATTGCAGAATAATTTTGTGCAGAGCCATTGATAGTTGTTTCTCAAAAAAATCGAATAAAAATATCGGTATTTCATCACCTTCGATCTTTGACTTAATCAATTGAGAAGTAAACTGAACCGCTTCAATTTGTCGGGATGATTTATCTATTTTAGCTAATACCTTATTGGTATTAATGCTGGCTTTTTCTTCAAACCCCGCAATGTAGTCGTCTAATTTTCTATTGGCGCTTGCAAAAACTTTTATATTCACTAATTCCTTAGAGGCTAATCTGTCTGTCAGAAACTCGATGGTATGAACAAAAAAGTTAGCTAGTTTTCCAGCACCTTGGTCAAAGTGATAACCGATGTTAACTAGTTTTTCTAAAAATAATACTGCATGGTGTTTATGGTTATCTAAAAAACTTAAGTCATCCAGAGCTAAACGCGTAAAAGCGAGCTGTAGGCTATTTAAAATATGATAAAAACGGGGATCAAACTGTATACTAATTCTTAAATAATTAAACAGCATTTCGACCACTTGTAACGCGTTCTTTTCATATGCCGCGAAGGGACGTTTTGTAATTTCGGGTATTTCATTAAGCATTGTTAAAACGGATAGTTCTGCTGAACGATTTTCTATAATTCTATTAGCTAGGCATGACAAAGCCATATTTAGTTCTTTCGGACTAATTAAATTTTCGCGCCAATCTGAACTTCGAGGTTCGTAAAAGATCTTCTCTTCAAGGCGACGATTCTGCTTAAGTATATTTCTAAGCTTCTTAGGCATGCAATTTTTTTCCTTCTATAAGTCTATTTAATATAGCTGTTTAGTAGGTATTATCAACTTTTGAGTGAAAATTTCTAACATATTTGCTTAATAATTTAAGTTAATGTGAACTAGGTCAATGGCGCGCGTTCACTCGCTTAGATGATTAGTTATAATTGAATGGTCTAATCAGTAGCAGTTAAGTTTTGATTAACGGATAAAAGCGGTTAGAATAGACTAAATGTGTAACGATTTTGTGCTTTACTAACACGCATAACACTTGAATTGAACAGAGATTTGATAACAATATGAATTTTTTAGAATTTGAAAGACCTATCGCAGAAATGGAAGCTCAAATAGAAGAGCTTCGCTTGATGGGCAATGATAGTGAAATCAATATTAGTGAGGAAATTGAACGTTTACAAATTAAGTCTAAGGAATTAACTGACCAGATTTTTTCTAAGTTAGATGCATGGCAAATTGCACAATTAGCAAGGCATCCGTCAAGACCATATACAAGCGACTATATTAACTTAATTTTTACTGATTACAATGAGTTAGCGGGCGATAGAGCGTTTGCGAATGATTTGGCGATCATCGGTGGACCGGCAAGACTAAATGGTGCGCCAGTGATGATTATTGGTCATCAGAAAGGGCGAGATACAAAAGAAAAAGTTGTTAGAAATTTTGGAATGCCGCGTCCGGAAGGCTATCGTAAAGCGTTACGATTAATGGAAATGGCTCAAAAATTTAATTGGCCGATTATTACTTTCATTGATACTCCAGGCGCTTATCCAGGCGTTGGAGCTGAGGAACGTGGTCAGAGTGAAGCGATAGCTAGAAATTTGCGAGAAATGTCCCAATTGACGGTGCCAATTGTATGTACGGTAATCGGCGAAGGTGGTTCTGGGGGGGCTTTGGCAATAGGCGTTGGCGATAGGGTCAATATGCTTCAAAACAGTACCTATTCGGTTATTTCTCCCGAAGGTTGTGCGTCAATTCTTTGGAAAAGTGCAGATAAGGCGAAAGACGCGGCTAAAGCCATGGGAATTACGGCTAGGCGTCTTAAAAAACTTGACCTAATTGATTCGATTGTCGATGAACCTCAGGGTGGCGCTCATAAAAATTATCCCGCTATGGCTGATAGTTTAAAAAAGCAAATAGTCTCCGATTTACAGGAATTGAAAAGTTTAAGTAAAGAAGAACTATTAGAAAAACGATATGAGCGATTGATGTCTTTTGGTGTTCAAGAAGGCTGGTAAATCTATTAACTAGTATCCATTAAAACAATTTAAATACCGAGGCTTTATGCATAAAATTGAATCCTCTTTGTTAAATTTTTATCAAAAATATACTCTCAACTCTGATAATTCATGTGAAAAGTCTAAAGCACTATCTATTGCCTATAGTGGTGGCTTAGATTCCAGTGTTTTATTATTTGCGAGTAAACAGCTATTAAATAACAATCTTGTTGAAAAAATCCAAGCTCTACACGTCAATCATGGTATAGAAAATGAATCCGATAGTTGGCAATCGCATTGTGAATCTGTCTGTGAAAAGTTGTCTATTAAAATTTTATGTAAAAAATTAAATCTTTTGACGCTTTCTCATAAAATCAATGAAAACATTGCAAGAAATGCTCGTTATGAGTTTTTTAAATCCAAAGTTGAACAAGGTAGTCTTATTGCATTTGCACATCATCGAGATGATCAAGTAGAAACCTTATTATTTAGACTGTTTCGAGGAACTGGGATTTCTGGTGCAGGAGCCATTCCACAAACCAGAAAATTAGGTAACGCTAGAGTCATTAGACCTTTTCTAAATATTAGCAAAAATGAATTAGTAGAATATGCGGAAAAAAACAATTTATCATGGATCGATGACCCTAGTAATCATAGAAATCAATACTCTCGAAATATTATTCGGAACAATATTCTTCCTATTATACAAAAAACTTGGCCAAAGGTTTTTGATAGCTTAAATAGCTTTACTCATATTGCTCGCGAACAGAATAGCATTCTTCAAGAAGTTGCAGAAAGTGATTTATTAGGTCATTCTTTAGAAAATAAGCGTCAGTTGTATCTGTCTAAATTTATAAAACTTTCTAATGCTAGACAAAAAAATCTTTTACATTATTGGACTGCAAGTGTTTCTGAAAATGAGTTTTCAAGAGCAACTTATCAAGAGTCAGAAGAGCTTTTAAAACAGTTAAATAATTTGTTGTTAGGGAAACACGCTGATAGTACAAAACAATCTAAGTTGAATGTTAAACTAGGAAACCATCGTATAAGACTTTATGACGAGAAATTATGGTTATGTTCTGATTTAGAGCCTGTTAAATTAGACAAGATAATCGATTGGAACGATATAGCAAACAGTATTAATATTTTTAATAATAGAAAGATATTTGTCGTGAACTCTCATGCTAGCACTGATAAAAGTGAACTTGTGATTAGGGCACCGAGAGACAATGAACTTGTGAAAATTAGACCTCGAGTTGGCGGAGAAAAATTAAAACCACATTATCGTGATAAAACTTGTGATTTAAAGAAAATATATCAAGAATTAAATCTTCCTTATTGGGTAAGAGAGTGGTTGCCGATTATATATTACAACAATCAAATTGCTTGCGTACCAGGTGTGTTTGTTAACAGAAACCTACTAGCTAAATCAACTGATACTGCAATTGAATTTTTTCTAACCAAATAAGTAGATAACGCTATGAAAAAAATACAAAATTACATTAATGGCGAATTAATCGCTCCAAAGAATAATCATTATATTGATAATTACGAACCCGCAACCGGACAAGTTTACTCTTTGATTCCAGAGTCTGATAAAGACGATTTAGAGCATGCGGTGCAGTCTGCTGACAAAGCCCAATATGATTGGGCGGATATGCCTAGTGAAGATCGGTCTATGTTATTAATGAAATTAGCTGATGCAATTGAAAAAGCCAGCGAAGAGCTTGCGAAAGCAGAAGCCATTGATAACGGTAAACCAATAAGTTTTGCTAGAGCCGTTGATTGCTACCGAAGCGCCGCAAATATTCGTTTTTTTGCAAATGCCGCAACGCAGTATTCAAGTGAATGTCATGATATGGGAAATGTCGGCGTTAATTATACCTTACGTCAACCTATTGGATTAGTTGGATGTATTTCTCCTTGGAATTTACCACTTTATTTATTCACATGGAAAATAGCTCCAGCACTAGCTAGTGGTAATTGCGTTATTGCTAAACCTTCTGAAATTACGCCTATGAGCGCTTACATATTTTCAAGATTATGCATTGAAGTCGGAATGCCAAAAGGAGTGATTAATATTCTTCATGGTAGTGGTCCTTCGATAGGAGCTCCATTAGTCGAACATGACAAAATTAAAGCGATCAGTTTTACTGGAGGTAGTTCGACGGGCAAAGCAATAGCCAGCGTCATTGCTCCAAAATTAAAAAAATATTCACTCGAGTTAGGCGGAAAAAATCCAACATTAGTTTTTGCTGATTCATGTTCAACTGAAGAAGATTTACAATCTATAGTTTCCGAGGTTGTTCGTTCCGCGTTTTCCAACCAGGGTCAAATTTGTTTATGTGGCTCAAGAATATATATAGAAAAAGCTAAATATAATGATTTTAAAAAATTATTTGTGGAGAAGGTAGAACAACTTTTGATTGGTGACCCATTAGAGGAGTCAACTCAGCATGGTGCGCTGGTTTCAAAACAACACCGTGATAAAGTATATTCTTATATTGAACTGGCAAAGAAAGAAGGTGGGACTATTTTATGCGGGGGCAATAAAGTGAAGCTGGAAGGTAGATGCAGTCAAGGTTATTTCATTGAACCTACAGTTATAGAGGGTTTATCATCAGAGTGCAGAGTTAACCAAGAGGAAATTTTTGGTCCGGTTTGCACGATTCAACCGTTTGATACAGAAAATGAAGTATTACAAAAAGCGAATGGTACAGAGTATGGATTAGCCACCTCCGTTTGGAGTAAAGACATTTCCAGATGCCACCGATTGTCCACAAAACTTGATTTCGGAATTGTTTGGATTAATAGTTGGTTGTTAAGAGATTTAAGAACACCTTTTGGCGGAATGAAATCGTCTGGTATGGGAAGAGAGGGTGGCTTGGAAGCGATGCGATTTTTTACTGAGCCTAAGAATGTTTGTATAAAATATTGATTATAATGTGTAAGTAACTCATTAAATAACTCATTAATTGGATTGAAAAACTCAATAATCATAATAAGGAAAAAAGATGTACGCAGAAAACATTGGTTGGGGACAATACGCAGCGCTATTTTGTTTGGTGATGGTGGTGGCGCTGTTGTTTTAAGAGCTTCTGAGGAAGAGTTAGGTTTGATTGATGCCAAGTTAAGCTTGGTGCCAAACACCCGAGAAATGCTGAGTTTATCGGTTTTCGAGATAATTCAACCTTCGATTGATTCTGCTAAAAATCATTACGACTTTCTAAATAATAATACGGAATAAATATGAGAAAATATATTTTATTGATAACGAGTGCACTTTTTATTTCACAGTTTTCATTTTCAAAAGAAAATGCAAAACCAATTATAATTGATCAACTACAAAGGTTCTCTTTGGCTGAACAAATGCCAATGTCAAATAACTATGATGTTAGAATGCGAAAAATAGTGGTTGCCAGTGGAGCTAAAATATCCGAACATGGCCATACGGATAGAGCTGGAATGGTTTATGTGATTTCGGGTGAAATAGTTGAATATAGAAATGATAAAGTGAGAACTTTAAAGAGTGGAGATTCAATTATAGAAGACTTCAATACTGTTCATGCATACGAAAATAAGAGTAACCAAGATTGTATCTTGATTGCATTTGATATTCCTAAATCTGAGACTAATAAACACTTAGAAAAATTTATCGGAAAGTGAAAACAATATGATTAAGTTGGACGATTAAAAAATTTAGGCTGAATTCAAATTTCATTTTCAGAATCTTCTGTAACTGGTTGGGTTCCGTCAATAGTTTTTTCTGGTGTTATCTGATTTTCAACCGGCGCTTGTGGAGTATTGATTGATTGGTCTGATAGTTTTTTCACCTCAAGTAACGAGTTTTTCTGTTCCAAATTAGCGATATGATTAGTTAAATCTTTAATCTTAGAAGAAAATTTGCGGTTTTCTTTACTCAACCATTTCGATCTTGCTTTCTCTTTTTCTAATATTTCAAGAGTTTCACTTGAACTAGATGAACCAAGCTCAATAGACGATCTAAGTTTCTCAATTTCTAATTGTGCTAATTCTTTATAATTTTCAAGTGTAGTTATTTGTTGGCTCAGTTCAGATTGAATTTGGTCAAATTTATCTACAGATTCCTGGCTATTCAATAACTGAGTATTTCTCAAGCTCTCAACTTTAGTTTCAATGATTTCTTTTGAAACCCAGCTAGCAATAGTAATGACTATTAGCAGTGCAATGATGTTATTAGAGTAGAAAGATAAATGATTTTGTGACGATCCGCAGATATAGCAAATTTTTTGTTTTTCTGCAATTTCTCTTTTACAACCTATACAGCGAGCACTCATAAAAGCCAATAATATTTAGATTTAGTTAATAATCTCAGAGTAGCATGTAGAGAGCCTATTTGAAAGCTTGACTAAGCTCGGATGATTTTTACTGACTCAATCAATTGACTAGTTTTTCACTCTTCATCAGCCACAATAACCGCTGTTCCATAGACCAGTAATTCCGCAGCACCAGAGGCAATTTCAGTGGTAACAAAACGTAATGATAAAACTGCATTCGCGCCTAACTCTTGCGCGTCATCCATAATTCTGTCTAGAACTTGTTCTCTGCTTTCCGCCATGAGTTTTGAATACTCATGGATTTCACCTCCGACTAGCCCGCGAAATCTCGCAATTATATCGTGCCCTATATGGCGACTTCTAATACTGCTTCCACGAACAAGCCCTAAATGCCGGATAACTTTTTTACCGTAAATAACTTCTGTTGTTGCTAGCATGATTTTACTCATAATGATTCCCGCCCAATTTTGTCTAACTGATTATATTTTTAGACGATTATACTTTTCATTTTTATTATTTAACATTTTTTGCCTTAAAACGCTAATCAAAAGTAAAAGGCCTCCAACGCTCATTAACCCAATCCCTAATTTTATAACAATACTGACTGCGGGGTTTGCTAATACAAAAAACAACAAGAATCCGACCATTATCGTCGCACTTGAACAAATTAAAATAAAACCCAAAATGCGCGATGTTTTTGCAATTGGTTCTTTAATTAACTTATCCAAATGGTCAAGCTCACTCTCTTGTAAGCTCAAAGATTGTACTTCTTGTCGCATTGATAATAACTCATCATGAAGCCTTTTATATTCACTATCATTGTCTAACCAAAGCATTACTTTTTGGGCTTCTTGCTGAGTTAGCTCACCGTCTAAATACCCTGATAATAGTTCAAATGTCTTATCTTGCGGACTCATAGCGGATATTTCTGAGTAATCTATTGACTTATTTTTCTCTTTCAAAGAAGACTCGTGATTAGAACTATCATTTTTTATAGTATTATTAGGTGGGTTATTTTCAATCATGACAGACCTCCCAAAGCGACCCCTTGGTTAATTAATATTTCTCTTAATGCCATTCGTGAACGATGTAGTCTTGACATGACTGAGCCTTTTGCAATGCTTAAAATTTTGGCGATATCGATATAACTAAAATTATGATAATCCCGTAACAAAATAATTTCTTTTTGCTCTGTATTGAGCTGATCGAGTGCATGTTCAATTGTTTCTTTAAGTTGTAATTGTTGCAATGCCTTTTCTGGTTCTGAATCGCTTGGCGCTTGAGTGTGATACTCTTCGTGTTCAAAGTGAGGTAATCGTTTTTTTCTACGCAATATATCAATCGATTTATTTCTTACCACGGTAAATAGCCAAGGTTTAAATTCTGGATGGTCAAGAGCCGGTGCGCCGGGATGATTGAGACCTTTTTCTATTGATGTTTGCACAATCTCTAACGCATCGTCAGGATTGTTGAGAAGGCGAACCGCTAAGCTAAACGCTTGTTTACGACATTGTTCAAACTCCTCTGAAATTTGCTGAGTATAGTCTTCTACTTTAGTCATTTTTAATTTTATCCTTAAATGCAAGAAGGTCATTTTAATAAACTTAATACACAAATTGAAATTATCAAAAGTTACTATGTCTCAACGATAGATCATTTAATTTATTCCAATTTTTTGATTTATTTTTTAAATGAACTAAATATGATCACATTGTTCTATAATCACTCGTAAGAAAAATAATTTACCTACTCAGTTAGAAGAGTCTTTAATAATGAAAAAAATCGTGTTCATCCTTATTATGTTATCATTAACAGGTTGTAATTCAACACCTTTCAAAGCTCTACAGGGACTATTTGGTTATATTCCACCGCCAGAGGAAACGACGATTGCTGAAGAGTTACAGTTAGAATTTGTTAGATGTGAAAAAATTAATAAAGACAGAAATTGTGCCCAAATCGCCTATGATATGGTGCGCACGGTTAAAGGCTTAGAGCCAAGAAAGGTGCCAAAAGGGGTTGTCATTATCCTCCAAGGTAATGTCAAAATGCCTGATGAAGAGAAGCCGTAATATCCTTTATTTTAAAAAAAGGCAATAATCTCCATTTTATGCTAATCTTTTATTACACAATCCTAAATAAATCAGTTACTTATGCAACTTCTCTATCCCGAGATTAAGCCTAATCATACTCACCAACTAGAAACTAAAGATGGTCATTCTATTTATTATGAAGAAAGTGGTTCGATAGATGGTATTCCCGTTGTCTTTTTACATGGTGGGCCTGGTGCGGGATGTAGTTCGACTCATCGACGATACTTTGACCCCGAAAAATACAGAATTATCTTATTAGATCAACGAGGCAGTGGGCGGTCGACACCGCATGCAAGTTTGGAAAATAATACCACGCAAAACCTAATGGCTGATATTGAAGCGATAAGAAAGGCATTAGATATCGAACAATGGTTGGTGATGGGTGGTTCATGGGGAACAACACTGGCGCTTGCTTACGCAGAGGAAAATCCTAAACAAGTGCTTGGTTTAATTCTTAGAGGCGTATTTTTGGGACGTCAACAAGACGTTGATTGGTTATACAAAGATGGTACACGAAGAATATACCCTGATCATTGGGAAAAATTTATTAAACCAATTCCTGCTGAAGAACAAGATGACATCGTCAAAGCGTTCCACAAAAGGTTAACCGGTCAAAACGAATTAGCGAAAATGGGAGCTGCCAAAGCTTGGTCATTTTGGGAAGGTGCTGTCGCTACTTTAGAGCCAAACGCTAACTTGATGGAAAGCTTTGCAAATCCTCATTTGGCATTAGGAATGTCTCGTATTAGCGCTCACTATTTTATTAATAAATGCTTTTTAGAAGAAAACCAAATTTTACAGAATGCTCATCAATTGAAAGGTATTCCCGGGATTATTGTTCATGGACGTTACGATATGTTATGTCCTTTAGAAAATGCATGGACACTGCAAAAAGTTTGGCAAGATGTTAAGATACATACCATAAGGGATGCCGGGCATTCAGCATCGGAGGCGGGTATTATTGATGGACTAGTGCGAGCGACTAAAGAAATGCATCAAATGTTAGTATATAGAGACTGATCTTCTAGACGAATAAGTTTCCAAGAGGCCATTTTGATAGCGTTAATTCAAAGAGCATCTTATGCCAACGTCTTAGTAGAGGAAATAATTGCTGAAATTGACCAAGGTATATTAGCCTTCATTGGTGTAGAGAAAAATGATACTAAAGAAAAAGCAGATAAGTTATTACATCGTTTATTAGGCTACAGAATTTTCTCAGATAATAATGATAAAATGAACCTGAGCTTAGATGATGTTAAAGGCGGATTACTTTTAGTTCCTCAATTTACACTTGCTGCTGATACTAAAAAGGGAATGCGTCCGAGTTTTTCAAGTGCAGCTCCTCCAGAATTAGGTAATCAACTTTTCGATTATTTTGTAAAACAAGCAAAGACGAATTATCCGATTGTTGAAACTGGAGAGTTTGGAGCTGATATGAAAGTTTCACTCTGCAATGATGGACCGGTTACTTTTTGGTTGCAGGTTTAAATGCGGACCCTGTTTATGTTTTTTCTTCTAACAATTCTAAAAGATATTAATTTATGTTCCCTCTATCCGTTCTTGATTTAGTGCCAGTAAAAATTAATAAAACGCCTGCGGATGCCCTAAGCGAATCTCTCGAATTAGCCAAGTATGCCGATGATTTAGGTTACCAAAGATATTGGGTGGCTGAACATCATAATATGACAGGCATTGCTAGCGCTGCGACTTCAGTCGTGATCGGATATTTAGCTGGCGGAACTAAAAGAATACGTGTTGGTGCAGGTGGTGTGATGTTGCCTAATCATTCTCCTCTTATTATTGCGGAACAGTTTGGAACATTAGAGTCGTTATATCCTAGGCGAATTGATTTAGGCGTAGGACGAGCACCAGGAACCGACCAATTAACTTGGCGAGCGCTACGTCGAGACCCACGCGCTTCAGAGAGTTTTTCGGCTGATATACAAGAGCTGCAATACTTTTTTGCACCAGTGAAAGATAGACAATCTATCCAAGCAGTACCAGGAGGAAATCTAAATGTTCCACTTTGGATGTTAGGATCTAGTTTATTCGGTGCGCAACTGGCTGCTGAATTTGGATTACCCTATGCCTTTGCCTCTCATTTTGCACCCGCCTTATTAGAGCAAGCGTTACAAGTATATCGCCAGCAGTTTAAACCGTCGAAGCAATTAACAAAAGCATACGTAATGCCATGTGTTTCTGTAATTGTTGCAGATACCGATCAACAAGCCGAATACCTTTTGACGAGTATGCAACAGCGATTTTTAGGAATGATCCGCAATCAAAGAGGTAAGTTATCACCCCCTGTTGATGATATTAATAGTTGCTGGAACCCAATTGAGAAAGCACAAGTAGAGAGTATGTTAAGTTGCGCTTTTGTAGGGAGTGCAGAAACAGTAAAGGAAAAACTTCAACGTTTTATTAATAAAACGCATGCGGATGAATTAATGGTCAGTGCAGGTATTTTTGAACAAAAGGCTCGGTTGTATTCTTATGAATTACTGGCGGGGATAGGGAAAGAGCTTATTCATGGTGCAGTTGATTAGGCACTTTGTAAGATACTTCTAACTTATTGGGAGCATAGTTTGAATGGATAAAAAATTATTGGTTGTTCCTTATATCAGCCGTTTAAATTAAACAATTGGTATAAGGAATAGCTAGTTTGAAGATTATTTTACTAGACCAACCTTTGTACCCTGCATAGCTATAAAACCATCTAGAGATTCAATATTGCTTAATAAATGACGTACATTAGGGTATTCCTCTAATGAAATACCGCCTTCAGGAGCATGGGCGATATAAGTGTATATCGATACATCAGCAATACTTGGCTTATTATTCACTAAGTATTCTTTGCCACTCATATGTGCTTCAAGTTTTGATAGTACCTTTTGCGCAGTTTGACTAGCGAAATCAGCATTCAATGGCGCCTTAAATACATTTATTAATCTTGCCGCTGCTGGACCAAAGGCTATTTCACCGGCAGAAAGTGTAAGAAATTTCTGAATTTCAGCTTCAGCTAAAATGTCATCGGGTAAATATGTCGGCGCATATTTGCGTGCCAAATAAACCAAGATTGCATTTGAGTCTGTAACGATGTTTTCACCGTCAACCAATGCGGGAATCTGCCCAGTTGGGTTGATGGCTAAAAATGCCTCGCCTTTTTGTTCTCCATTAGCCAAATCAACATTCACGACCTTATGTGCAATACCGGTAATTATTGATTCACTATGTACAATTCGAACATTATAAGGCTGCACTATGGATACCATTGATGGCATGCAAACGTTTATCGCCGTTGCAAAACAAAAGTCATTTACAGGTGGCGCCAAAGTGCTGGGAATAAGTACATAATTGGCGAGTAAGTATGTCGCTCAATTGGAGGCTAAAATTGGCGCTCAATTATTACATCGCACCACACGCAGCGTCACGTCGACAGTAACTGGAACTGCATATTTTGAACGGTGTGTTCCAATATTAGACCAAATTAATGAACTTGAAGGTGTGATTCAAGCCCGACAGTCAGAACTTGCAGGGCCGATCAGAATCTGTGCACCTGCGTCTTTCGGTAGTAATGAACTTGTTGAAGCATTAAATATTTTTAAGCAAACTAACCCCAGAGTGGCTATTGACCTTCAACTGTCTGATCAACGTGTGTCGATTGTTGAAGACGGCTTTGATATGGCGATCCGCTTCGGTGATCTAGAAGATTCAACTCTGATTGCACGAAAATTAAGCAACATGAAAGTGGTGGTTTTCTCTTCCCCAGAATATCTAGAAAAACACGGCCAACCGAAACACCCTGATGCGCTGGCAACACATAATTGCTTAATTTTCAGCTCTTCCGTTGATCCAAGTCATTGGAAATTTAAGAAGGGTAGACGGGATTTTGTGGTAGGTATCAAAGGTACATTGAGATCAAACTCACCGCTTGCCATTGTTAATATGGCGTTAGCAAACTTAGGGATAGGGCGAGTGCCAATCTACCTAGTGGAGCAATATATTAAATCGGGAGAATTAAAAGTTTTATTTGAAGAGTTTCAAACAGGCGATTTTGCTTTGAATGCTATTTATCCACCTAGTCGTCATCTCACATCAAGAATTCGCGCATTAATCGACCACCTTGTGGTACATTTTGCGAAAAAGAACTATGCATAACAAGGTAGCGCTTGACACCATTTCTTAATAACGAATTGCTGCACTTGTTACCAATATAGAAATATCTTCCTGAAAGCTAGCCCACGCGAAAACGTCGGTAAATCTAGACACCCCTATCATTTCAAAACCCTCAGCTAACAACAGTAGCCCTTTTTCTATATCACGTCTTTGGCCATATTTTCTCTCCATTTGTTATTCGTATCAATCCGCAGTCTATTTTTATAACATTCGATTATGAGATGGTATTAAAGCTCTACCTCTAATATTGTGGTTCCCTGTGCGGGTATAGCGCAACATATTAATGCTTCATCTGCTTGAATCTGCGCAGACGGTTTATTTCGATACGCCACCTTTCCAGATTTGATACGCACGGCGCAAGTTCCACACACGCCATTTCTACAAGCAAATTCTGGCTCTAAACCATGTGACTCAGCTACTTCTAGTATGCTCCCGTCCCCCGTGTTCCAGCGTTGCTCAAAGTCTGCCCCGGTAAACTTAATTACCGCCTCATCAGCTTCTTTTAAATAAGCTTTCGCAGGATTAGTTTGCGATTAATCTCAGGGGGTCTTTTGATCGTCGCGGGACCAAACGCCTCTGAATGAATCCGCTTGTCACGAATACCTAATGTCATCAACTCATCATATAAACTCTGCATAAAACTAGTGGGACCACACAGATAAAAGTCATAATCATCCAACGCTAATAATTGGCGGAAAATATCGGCGTTGATATGCCCTGTAGCATTAAAGTCTATTCCTGGTTTATCTTCGGCGCTAGGACTGCTTATAAATGAGTAAAAACGTATTGCGCCCTCCGTAGCACTTTCTAAGGCTTTAAATTGCTGATAAAAAGCTCTTTGCTCACTTGTTTTTGCGCTGTAAAAGATATTAAGCGGCCTAATATAACGAGCTCTCAAACCTTCTTTAGCAGTATGTAACGCCATCGACATCATGGGTGTTACACCTATACCACCTGCAATGAGCACCGCAGGACGTTTTTCAGCTACATCAATATAAAAATCCCCTTTAGGATATTTTGCATTAATAACATCCCCTACTTTTAATTCATCATGCATAAAACTTGAGACCACACCCTGCGTTTCCTTCTTTATTGAAAGTCGATAATGGTCATCGTTAGGGGCAGATGAAACCGTATAGCTACGTATAAGTGACTTTTCACTGTTGCTAGGCTTAACCTGAATGGTCAAGTGTTGCCCAGACTTAAAAGATAGCAGGGCTTTTTCTTTAGCGTGCTTAAAATAGAAGGATTTAATAATGCTACTTTCTTGCTCTATTTTCACCACTTTCATACTTTGCCAAGTATTTCGTGTACTCTCAGCCTCCAGTCTATCGGCGGCTTCTGACCAGTTGCCAGTGATTTTCTAATTAGCTGAATAAGCATTAAAAGCTGCAGTAAAAGGCAAAGATTTTTTCAACCATTTACCTTTTTTAAGGGTTAATCGCCACGCTCGTTCGGCACCTTTAAACGATAAAACATCTGGATGGTCTTCCCATAATATTTCGACACTACCGCTCAACATTAACAAGTCACCGGTTTCAAAATCAATAAAGACCAAGCCTGCTTTAAGGTTTAATAAAAAGTTGCCCAAAGTATTAAAATGAAAATTTCCTGCGTAATCAGATATCGTTAAAACGTTTCCCTCACGCTTAACAAAGCCTGGCATTCCTCCTCGATGAGAAACATCCACACCCTCAATGCTTGGGTTATCTTTCTGAGCAATAAAACTCGAAACAAAAAAGGTATCCGCATTATCAATTAGTCGTGCGGCATCATCATCTAACTCAGTAATATCAGTGCTGGGCGGCACTGCTGTTCGTTGTTCAGGTTCTCTCGTATAATTAAGCTCTCGAGTTTGAATATATTGTGGGCAATTGCCAAATGCTTGATCAACCCTCAACTCAACTAAATCACCAGATGTCTCACTGACTCTCACGTTTACCCTGTTGCGACGTTTAGAATCCAAGGTAATCCCCAATAATCCCAATGCGGCTCCCGGTCTCGACAGTGACTGATTGAGTGGGTCGCCATCAAGCACGATCCCTGAGTCAAAGGTTAAGCTTGTTGGGGTTGGAGATTGTAAAAACCCAGCGCGGCCAGGTAAGATAGACGCCCATGTATCACCAGAATTATCGACACTTCCAACCACCACAAAAGGTAAGCTTTGATAAAACTCTCGATGTTGCTCTGGCATAAATGAACGGATAACACGACGGCCAAAAGTTTCCATGGCGTCACGTTTTCCTGTTTTTGTTTGGATTAACTGTTCGCCTTCATGAAAGGGTGACTCGGTTCCAGTCTTTAGTGATGTCATAAGAGTCCTCAATAATAAATAATGATATTTATTAAGTTATAATTAGTTAACGCAAGTATACATTGAGAACGTAAAAAAGATAATATGAGGATTTGTTGAAATTCTATGTACGGTTTGGACATAGTTAAGGTGATGGTGTTGGTTTTTCTTTGAATCTACTTTGGCCAAATATGATAAGGTTTTTTATACAATGAAATAATAAAATTCTGTCAGATAGGTATAGAAGCAAACCCCTCAGCGGTTTTCCTGCGCAAAGAGACCGAGATTCTAATTGCTACTTTTCAAAGGCAAAACCACGAATAACTTAATTCACTTAATTAACGATAGCTTCTACTATTTGATCACCATGAGCGAGCTTCATCGCAACATCCATTCCTTTTACAACCTGTCCAAATACCGTGTAATTTCTGTCAAGATGTATATTGTTGCTAGTATTAATAAAGAATTGTGAGTCGCCGGTATCCTTTCCTGCTGTAGCCATACCAACACTACCCAATGTGTGAGATAGAAGGGAAAGTTCTTCTCTAATATTTTTTCCACTGGTGCCTTCTCCATCACCAATCGGGTCACCGCCCTGAGCGACAAAGTTTCCAATCACTCGCATAAAGTAACTTTGATTATAAAAGCCCTGTTTAATTAATGTGACAAAGTTATGAGCAGAATAGGGAGCGTCAGAACTCATCTTTATAATAATCTCTCCAATATTAGTTTTAAGAGTTACTGTCTGATTGCTCGATAACTCTGCTAGATTGAATTTCGCCGTTGGGTTTTTTATCGAATCAGATTTAGCTGGGTTTAATAACCGTTTAACTTTATTGGCAACAATTGGATTAGGATCTTTACTCATCATATTGAGAACATTAGAAAATATTTTAGGATCTTTATTAAATATCAAATTGGCAAAGTTAACTTTCACATAGTTGTCTTTATGCTGAAGGATTTTTAAAGTCCAAGTCATATCATCATGCACTTGTCGCTTAATTAAACCTGACATTGCTGCAACTACCATTCCTGAGTTATCACTTTTTAATTGTTTCTTAAATAAGCTAATTATTTCTTTGCCTTCAAGGGATGAATTTGCCAATATTTGCAATGCTGTTTGAGCAATTAATATATTACTAGAGGCGTGTAGTTTGCCTAATTGAATTTTTGCTTGTGGAATATACAAGAATGAAACCATGGCTCTAATCGCTTCGGTCGCAAGTCTTATATCCTTGCTCTCCGATTGTTCAATTAACCAAGAAAGAATTTCCCGATTAGCCTCATCAGGCTTTTTAACTATTTTTCCGATAAGTCTTGCGACTAAGCGTTTATTTTTTAAAGTTTTTACGCTTGTGATAAGATCTGTCATTTGTGAAGGTAGTATGTGTTGCTCAATATTAGGAACTCGTGCTAAAAAATAAGCGATAGGCGCTGATAACTCATCGTCTTTTGCGATTTGATTGATTAGAGAGTGAAAATCGACTAATTTATAATTTTGTTTAATCTCTCTGTTGTAGGTCAATGTTGCAGCAAGGCTATGATAAATACTTTTTTTTACGGATAGTTCAGTTTCTTTTTGAGATAAAAAATTAGAAACGATATTATCCTCAGTTAAGTTAGCCAAAGCCAAATAGACCTCTGCTCGAACTAAGCTTGATTTTTCTATTTTCAATTGAGACCAAAGTAATTCATTTGCTTGAGGCGTTTTACTTTGTCCAGCGGCTAATACAGCAACTCTTCGAATTGAATTATTGGTATTTGAAAGAAACGGTTTGACCAAGGGTAGTACGTCTTTACCCCCGATTCTAGCTAGTCCTTTCAAAGCATTTAAACGAATACTAATTTGCTTTTTTTTAGGTTGTTTGTTGTTAAGTGCTTGATTAAATAATTTAAAATCTAAAACTCTTTTATCTACCGTTTCATAAATACCAGCGGTTAAATGTTTATCAACTTCTGATGATTGATGTCGACTATCTTTTGTATTAGGCCTGACAGTTGAATTAACACTATAAGAATATGATAGTGTTACAGCTATTGACGTTAGAATTAATATTAGTGAACTTAAACGATTTTTCAAAATTGTTGCCTCTTCTGTTAAACTGACGGTTAATTCTTTACCTACAGTCACCTATAAAAGAGAGTTTAACAAAAAATGGCACAATATATCTATTCAATGAATCGAGTGAGCAAAGTTGTTCCTCCTAAAAAAACAATCTTAAAAGATATCTCTCTGAGTTTTTTTCCTGGGGCAAAAATAGGCGTACTCGGTCTAAATGGCTCAGGTAAGTCTACATTATTAAGAATAATGGCTGGACTAGACACTGATATAGAAGGTGAAGCCATTCCACTAAAAGGAATCAATATAGGTTACTTACCTCAAGAGCCTCAATTAGATGAGTCTTTAGATGTACGTGGAAACGTTGAATTAGGCATTGGCGAAATGAAGGATATTCTAAAACGCTTCGATGAGGTTAATAATGCTTTTGGTGATGAAAATGCAGATTTTGATTCATTACTAAAAGAGCAAGCCGATCTACAAGATAAAATTGAAGCGGGTGGCGGTTGGGAAGTTGACCGAATGCTAGATAAAGCCGCCGATGCGCTAAGATTGCCAGCTTGGGATGCCGAAGTTAAACATCTTTCAGGTGGTGAAAAACGCCGAGTGGCTCTTTGTCAGCTGTTACTTTCTAAGCCCGACATGTTGTTATTGGACGAGCCAACCAATCATTTAGATGCTGAATCAGTCGCATGGCTAGAAAGATTTTTACAAGATTTCGAGGGTACTGTTGTTGCGATTACTCATGATCGTTATTTCTTGGATAATGTGGCGGGTTGGATTTTAGAATTGGATCGAGGTCATGGAATTCCATGGGAAGGAAATTACTCTTCTTGGTTAGAGCAAAAAGGTAACCGATTAGCTAGGGAAGAAAAGAAAGAATCAGCTCATCAAAAAGCGATGAAAGAAGAACTAGAATGGGTACGTTCCAATGCGAAAGGCAGACAAGCTAAAAGTAAGGCGCGTATTGCTAAATTTGAAGAGTTATCATCGCAAACATTCCAAAAAAGAAATGAAACACAAGATCTTTATATTCCACCGGGACCACGTTTGGGTAAGTTAGTCATTGAAGCGACTGGATTAAAGAAAAGCTTTGGTGATAAGTGTTTAGTAGATGATCTAAGCTTTAACTTACCGCAAGGTGGAATCGTTGGAATTATAGGGCCGAATGGTGCAGGTAAGTCAACATTATTTAAAATGCTAACCGATCAAGAAGAGCCTGATGGTGGCGATTTAAAAGTTGGTGAGACAGTTCAAATAGCTCATGTCGATCAATCAAGAGATTCACTAGATGATAACCGAACCGTTTGGCAAGAGATTTCAGATGATTCAGATATTATCACCGTAGGTACTTATCAAGTTCCATCAAGACAATATGTTGGACGTTTTAATTTTAAAGGTGGCGACCAACAAAAATTCATAAAAGATTTATCCGGTGGAGAACGCAACCGAGTTCATTTAGCTAAGCTATTAAAAAGCGGTGGAAATTTATTGTTACTGGATGAACCAACCAATGATTTAGATGTTGAAACTTTAAGAGCATTAGAAAATGCCGTATTAGCATTCCCAGGATGCGCGGTTATTATTTCCCATGATAGATGGTTTTTAGATCGCGTCGCAACACATATTCTAGCTTTTGAAGGCGATAGTAAAACTGTTTGGTTTGAAGGCAACTATGCTGATTATGAAGCGGATAGGAAGAAGCGGTTGGGAGCTGATGCTGATGCACCGGTAAGGATTAAGTATCGGAAGATTGGTTGATGAAAGGTTTCCGCATTATCTGATACCAGCAAAACAACCCGGTAAAAAAGACATTGAAGGTGTTTTTTATGGGGTTGTTACGTTATATTGAGTCGAACAATAATAGACACCCCGCTTATGGACTGAGCGTATCAGCCACTTCTTTTTGGCTGCACTCTTTGCGTAGGGCGTTCTATCTATAAAACCTTTCTTCTTTCCGCAAGTGCTGGTAATGTTTCATTGTCTAATTTCTGGGTTATGGCTTAGTGATCTGCAAATCAATTATAACCATTTAAAAATTTAACGGGGAATTGCTCTTATGATATGAATTCGCGATCATCTCTAACTAAATGGCAAAATTAAGTATGCCACTACAGAATGCCTGTTTTAGGTAGCAATAGGTTCTTGCCTTAGTTCGAAGATTGTGGCTACAAAGAAAAACAATAATAAAACAATAATAGAAACAATAATAGACACCCCCAAACAATAATAGACACCCCGATTAAGAAAAAACAATAATAGACACCCCGATTAAGAACAAATTCTAAATAATTCACATGCGTCCTTTAATATCAAACAAACAACTTACTAAAAGCTGAGGTTTAATAAGAAATTTTTATTTAAGGACGTCGGGTACAGTTTCAGCGATAGAAAGGTGAGTTTTAGGCAGGTGAGAATTTAAAGAAAGGGTTAGCTACTCTGTCAGAATTAATTGATTAAACTTGAATATATAGCTTCCTAGAAGCACTCAACCCCTTAATCCATTTTTTCTTAAGTGCTACCGCTTTATCTTGTAACTTAGCCAAACACCCAATTGAATGAGGTGAGCCTTTGTTAAAGTTTTGGACTTGCGTTAACCAATTATCGGGTTGTAAATTCATGGCAGATAATAACGTATTAATATGAGCTGGCATTTTCGCTTTATTAGGGTGAACAATTGATTTCCCCGCCCATTCGACTAATTCAACATAATCCTGCAGCTTAATGTTAACTGCCCGACCTTCAACGCTACCCGCCATCGATAGAATTGGCTGGGCTAATAATTCAGGTTTAAGCGGTAAATCATCCAAGCGCTTTCTAATTGAAGTATAAAGAGCCGTTTGTAATTCTTGCACTATTCCCGCTCTAATAGGATTTAAATCCACATAAGCCATGCAAGATAAAACCGCACTTTCGTCTAGCAACGCCACAGAAGTATAACGAGACTCCCAGAATCGACCGCTAACAAAATCTTCAGCATTACTCGTTTTAGCCAATGGTTCATTCAAACGACTCATAAACCAAGAAAGGCTACCTAAACGTTGACGATATTTTTGTAGCTTTTTCTTGTCAGCCATAATCGCTTGTTTCTTTAATTCTCGTTGAAGTTCAAAACCAGAAACATCCAAACGGCCTGGGTATGTGAGCAACCATTTTTCAGCAATTTCACCATCAGACCAGTTCAACGGCGCTAATGGATCAAGGTAAAGCACTAAGTGATAATGGTTATCCATGATTGCATAGGCATAAAGTTCAACTGAAAAAATAGATGCGAGCTCTAACATTCGTTTCTCTAGCCAAGCTTTACGGTGGTCACAGTTATGACCGGAGATTGGATCGTCACCACATAAATAAGCGCGCCTCACACAACGAGAAATGCAGTGATAAAAACCAGGGGTTGAATCATCAACAAGATATTTACGGGGAATAGCCATTTTCAGTCCTTGAAAATTGAGATTGATAAATGGAGTTTACATAATGAAAGCGTTCAGTTAAACCGGTGAAAGATTCAAAAGGTTACGGCAAACGCTGATATAGATGTGAGATAATGACTATAATCGGGGTGGCTATTTTTGTGTTTTTTATACACCGATATCAGAAGATTTCGCACAACAATTCAATAAAAGAATCGCAGTAAAAAAACACAAGTCGGTAAAATTCAATAGCAAGTTTTTAAAGACTGTAAAACTAGAAGGCTGGGGTAAAACTAGATTTGGTTGGTATTTGGGTTATTACTCAAATCAATGGCATAAAAATAATCACCCTTTAAACGCTATGGGACATCCGCTTAAAATTGGCGCTATTGCCGTGGATAACAATATAATCAATAAAAATACACTTGTTAATATTTCTAGCATACAAAATGTTTTAGGTATCAATCAATTTCATGCCGTAGATGTTGGATCTGCTATCAAGAATAAGCATATCGATATTTACACCGGTGAAGGTGACAATGCTAGAAAATTAAGTTACAAAGTGACAGGCAAGCACCAGGTTTGTTTTTAGTTAAAGGATAACAACATTGTTAAATATAATTCCAAAAGAAAAATTCAAAAGTATTCCTTGGAAGAACGGTAAAGGCAGTACATTAGAGTTGGCAATTAACCCAAATGGGTCTTTGAACGATTTTGAATGGCGATTAAGCATTGCTAAAGTTGAAGAGGATGGTGTTTTTTCTGATTTCACGGGTTACACGAGAAATTTAGTTCTAATTGATGGTGAGGGTATTGTGTTAAATCATCACGAAAAGCATATTGATCATTTAAACAAGAAGTTAGAATTTTCTACTTTTGATGGTGCCAATATGACGATAGCTAAACTAACTGCCGGTACAATAACTGATTTTAATTTAATGACTCGGACTACAGATTTTAACGGGACTGTTAAAACTTATAGTGGCACTCATGAAGTGGTTTTAGATAGAACTCAAATTTGTTTTATTTATGGGCTCTCTAAAAAATTAGAAATTGAGTCGGTGGATTTTGATAATATAGAAATATTATCTGTAGGTGATTTAATGCAGATTACAAATGAGCCGGATATTGAGAAAGTAGAAATTAATGTGTCAGGAGAAAACTTTATTGTTGTTTACATTAATAAATTGGAGTCACTCAAATTTAACATAATAGACCAAGTCGAAACTAATCTATCAGAGTGACTACAAATTAATATCTTCAGTTGGAGTTTAATAAAGTTTAGTCAAACAAGTCTTAGAATAGTCAGATAATTCGTCAAGGCGATTGTCTCTCACTTTAGCTACCCATTCAGGATCTTGCAATAGAGCTCTACCAATGGCAACCATTTCAAATTCGCCATCATTCAAACGATTTGCTAGGTTTTCAAAGGACTCTTTTGAGACACCGGATGTTTCGATCATATCTCGTTTTTCTTCGTCTATGAAACCGCTGTTTAAACCAACACTGCCCACTGCGATACATGGTTTGCCTGTTATTGTTTTTGTCCATCCAGCTAAATTTAGATCAGAACCTTCAAACTCGGCTACCCAAAAACGTCTAGTAGAACAATGGAAAATATCGACACCCGCATCACTCATTGGTGTAAGGAAAGCTTCTAATTCTTCAGGTGTATTAGCCAGTTTTGCTTTATAGGCTTGTTGTTTCCATTGTGAGAATCTTAAAATAACAGGAAAGTCTTGACCGCAACGCTGTTTTATTTTTTGCACTATTTCAACTACCACTTGGGTTCGACCAGCAATGTCTCCACCGTATTCATCCGTTCGTTCATTGGTATCTGCCCAAAAGAATTGGTCCAGTAGATATCCATGGGCGCCGTGAAGTTCAACACCATCAAAACCGATTGCTTTTGAGTCTTCGGCAGCTTTTACAAAAGCTTCAATCACTTCTTTAACATCTTCATGAGTTAACGCTTCTCCTGAAGGTTTACCCTTTGCAACTAAACCTGATGGGCTATAACCTGGTACCGATTCATCGGGTCCCGCGCCCTTTCCTGCTCTTCTAATAGCTCCAACATGCCAAAGTTGAGGCACTATTTTACCACCTTCTTTATGCACTGCTTCAACTACATTTTTCCAACCCGCAAGTGCTTCTTCACCATAAATAAACGGAACATTAGCATATGCGTTAGCCGCTTTATGACCAACGCAAGTTCCTTCAGTAATAATCAATCCTACTTCATTTTTTGCTCGCCTAGCATAATAGGCGGTCACTAACTCGTTAGGAATACCGCCAGGGCTAAATGTTCGGGTCATTGGAGCCATTACGATCCTGTTTTTTAAATGCAATGGGCCTAATTCAATAGGGTTAAATAATGGGCTTTCAGAAAGAAGCATAAAGTTGTTCCTAATCTAAGTGAAAATAAAGTAAAATTAACATAAAATATTGGCTCGTTTTATAACATAGATTTTTAGAATAGGGTATCTAACATGAATGATGAATCCACAAAGTCAGTCTTGACTGCTGAAGAAAAACACAAAAAAAAGTCGCAAAAACATAAAGATAAAGTAGATGCTAGCGTTGCCATGGCAACTGAAGAGCGCGGTATGCTTTTGGTTATCACTGGTAATGGAAAAGGCAAGTCAACTGCAGGGTTTGGGGTTGTTGCACGCTGTGTTGGACATGGTTATAAAGCCGCGGTTGCTCAGTTTATTAAGGGAACTTGGGAATGTGGAGAGCGTAATTTGTTAGAAAAAAGTGGTGTTCCGTTTTCTGTGATGGCAACCGGTTTCACTTGGGATACTCAGGACAAAACCGCTGACATAAAAGCAGCGACGGAGGTATGGGAAGAGGCAAAGGTGTTTTTAGCGGATCCTCAATATCATGTGGTGTTACTTGATGAGCTGACTTATATGCTGGGTTATAAATATTTAGATAAAGAGGATGTATTGAACGCGATCAATAACCGACCCAAAGAGCAAACTGTTGTGATTACGGGGAGGGGAGCCACTAAAGAATTAAAGGATATTGCAGATACGATTAGTGAAATAAAAGATGTTAAGCATGCTTATCGCGCTGGACTTATGGCTCGTAAAGGTGTTGATTGGTGATTAAGTTGTCTCGATGTGTTTTTTTATCATTGTTAATCATTTGTTTACCTGTCAACGCAGAAAAATCAAAGCAGCGAATCATTACGCTTTCACCAAATTCTGTTGAAATGCTTTATTCTATTGGTGCAGGTGATCGAATTGTTGGTACTGTGGAATATTCAGATTACCCAAAAGAGGCCACTAACATCCCAATAATAGGAAACTACTCGGGTGTTCAAATAGAAAAAATATTAGAGTTAAAGCCTGATGTCATTGTTGCTTGGAAAACGGGTAATAAGTCTACAGATCTTGAAAAACTTGCTTCTTTAGGTATGAATATTCATTACACTCAGGCCGAAAGCCTTGCAGAAATAGGCAACGAAATCCTGCGCTTAGGTGAATTGACGGGAAATCAAAAGCAAGCGAAAAGCGTCGTTCAAAAGCTGGAATCCCGTTATCAAAAAATAAGAAGTACCTATATGCATAAAACACCCGTTAGTGTTTTTTATCAACTATGGCATGAGCCATTGCAAAGTGTTGGTGCCAATGGTTGGATTGCTTCTATGATTAAAGATTGTGGTGGTTTAAATTTATTTAATAAGGTAAAAAATGATTATCCCCTGGTTTCTATGGAAACAATACTTGTAAAAAATCCTAAAGTGATTATCATACCGCGGCACTCAGGGAATGAGGGTGCGGAATATAATATATGGGATCGATGGGAAATTATTGATGCTGTAAAAATGAATCGAATATTTACCATCAATGGTGATTTATTACATCGATTTACGCCTAGAGCTGTTGAAGGTTTAGAACAACTTTGTCAGAGAATTGATGAAGGTAGGAAGTAATTACTCTACTCTTTTTAGGATGAGAGTATTGGAAAGTAGTTGATACGGATATCAAAACAATCGAGTGATTTGAGCTAGTTAGTCTTTATATTAGCAATCAAATAATTCGGGAAGTTGGTGAAATTCCAACACTGCCCCCGCAACGGTGATGTTTCATTGGTTGATTTATCTATACCAATAGAGAATAAGTCCGGAGACCGGCTCGACTAACAATTTGGTGGAGGAATAATTTTATCCCTCCAATTATTAATCAGACGCGGCGGGCGTCAAAACGTCATTTACTTTAAACTAGTGTCAGACTAGTCAGGTAAATGAGAGGTCTTAACAATGAAAAACCGATCTAATTTTTCTGGTTTTATAAAACCAGTATTTTTTCTTTTAGCTTTATCATTTATCAACTCACTTTCCGCACAAGAGGCGAAAAATGAAGAGGATAATCTTCTTGTCATTACAGCCAATCGTACCGAACAAAATATCAATGATACCTTGGCAGCGGTAGAAATAATTACTCGCGAAGATATCGAAAGAATTCAGCCAGAATCCATTACCGATTTATTAACTAGTGTTGCTGGACTAGATTTCGTGCATAACGGCGGGGCTGGACAATCTTCATCGCTTTTTACTCGAGGCACAAATTCAGATCATACTTTAATGTTGATCGATGGCGTTCGAGTTGGCTCTGCCACTTTAGGTAATAAATCATTTTCAACTATTCCTGTTGCACAAATAGAACGGATCGAAATCGTTAGAGGTCCTCGCGCTTCGTTATGGGGCAGCGATGCTTTAGGTGGCGTTATTCAAATATTTACACGGCGAATGACTGCCGGCGAATACTCTGTTGAAGCAACTGCAGGCTCTGATGAGTTTCTCTCTAGTGCGATAGTCTTTGGTTTTGGCAGCGAAAAAATTTCAAATACGGTCACGCTCAGTTATCGGGATAGTGATGGATATGATGTTAATACCGGGACAGAAACGGACGATGATGGATATGACCGAATATCTGCCGCTATAAGAGGTGATTATACTCTTTCCGATGAGACTCAGCTTGATTGGGTTTTTCAATACGATTCTGGAACAAATGAATTTGATAGTGATTTTGGTGCCAATGTTAATGATTATAAAAATCATCTTTGGAATATTCGCTACTCTTATACGGTTGATAATTGGTTAACGCAATTCAGTTTGAAGCAAAATAAAGACTACACTTTTTCTTATGGGAATGGTACGGATAAAGGAGCAGGAAGCGTTTTTGAAACACGTCGAAACCAAGTTAACATTTTAACCCAGTATAAAATAAATGATGAAATTAGTGTCACAGGTGGTGTTGACCATTTTGTCGATAATGTTGAAAGAAGTGATGTAGTTTCCTTTGATTTTGGACTAGGGCAGAATGTATCTCAACCTTTTGAAGTAACTGAGCGCGCTTCAGATGCCATATATATTTCCAGCATAATGAACTTTGATAAAATTATTGGTGAAATTTCTGCGCGGTATGACGATGTAGAAGCAGTCGATACTAATAAGACTTTTAATATTAGTGCAGGTTATAAATTGACCGATAATATAACAGTAGCAGTGAGTCGTTCAAAAGGCTTTAAAGCGCCATCGTTTAATGACCTTTATTATCCAGGTTTTGGCAATGACCAGTTAGTGAGTGAAGAGTCGTATAACCGAGAGTTTTTAATTCGTGGTCACTGGAAATCGCATTCTGCTTTGATTGTAAATTTTGAAAACAAAGTGAATAAGCTAATTGCGTTTAGTTTTGATCCTGTTTTAGGATTTAGACCTTTTAATGTTGATAAAGGTAATTTAAGCGGTTATGAATTTCAATATAAATATCATCACGGAAAGTTGAATCATAAGCTCTCTGCAACTTACGTAAACGCAAAAGATGTTAGTGTTGACCCTTTTACCGGGATCGCAGCAAACGTGCAGTTACTACGTCGAGCTAAGGAGCTGTACAGTTATGAATTGACCGCTGTTTTAGGCGATTTATCCTTTTTTTCTCAATTCAACTATAAGGGAAGAAGACGAGATAATGATTTCTCCACGTTTCCATCTACATCGGTTTACTTAAAAAGTTTTGTACAAGTCAATTTAGGCGCTGCTTATCAAGTTTCTGAGAACCTTAATGTTAAGTTGAAAGTGAGTGATTTTACAGATGCCGAAGGCGCAACCTTATTTACTTACAATGCGCCAGGACGTCAGGTGTTTGTATCGTTCCAATATCGAAATTTTTAAGGTGATTTAATCGCTAAATAGGGTAGAGAGTAGCTGTCAAAGTGCTTTTTACCCAGTAAAATATCCGTGTACAATCTGTACTTTAAGGTTGAAAGGCTTGCTCGCTGATTTATCCAAATTAAGTTATCCAAATTCAGTTATTCAACAATAAAGCACATTCAATAACTATTATATCTCTTAGTAGCCAAAATATAAGTAAGAGCTTTCAGCTTCAGATTGTGTGATAGAGCATAAATCAGTATCATAGCGTAAATACAAGGTTTCGGTATGCTAATCAAGACTTGAAGTTAATTCAATTCAAGATACCCAAGCTCATCCGAATTTGAAAACAAACATTAAGGTTAATCATTTATGTCAAAATTCTTTTTTGATGGCAAAGCAAGTAATAACAATGCACGTGGGCAAGGTAAAGTCGGTGGCGGGAATCGATCGTTTCGTTTAGGTTCAAAAAATTCACCGGCAGAAATAAGCGTCCAAACTGAAGCTCGGCAATCAGAAGTGATGGCACTTTTAAAAGACAACAAATGGTTTGGTAATGTCGTGATAGATGCAGATAATGATGAAAACATTAAAGATTTAGGGTATTTGCAAGATCAAGCAGTCGTTACAGTCAAAACTAAAAATATCGGAAGAAATGACCCATGCTCATGTGGCAGCGGTAAAAAATTCAAAAAATGTTGTGGTGCCTAGTCGCTAATAGGTTTGCTATCAATATTATATTGTTCTTTTAAAATGCTGTTAAATCACTGAATAAAGACTTGAACTCAAGAGAGAATAATAATGCCTAGAGCAAGTGAGTTAAAACGCGGGATCGCCGTGGAATACAACGGTAAGTTATTGCTGGTCAAACACGTTGATGTTCATAGCCCAAGTGCGAGGGGAGCTGCTACGCTTTATAAAACCCGTTTTGCTGAGATAGGTACTGGTGGGAAAGTTGAACATAGCTTTAAAGGCGATGATATGTTGACTGCGATAGACCTCAATCGCCGAGATGTTAGTTTCTCTTATGTCGATGGTGATGACTATATATTTATGGATAATGAAGATTATAGCCAACACTCTTTTAAAAAACATGAAATAGAAGATGAATGCCTTTTTATCAATGAAGATACCAAAGGTCTAGTCGTATTAGACGTTGATGAAAAAGCCATAGCAGTGGAGTTACCTCAGTCGGTTGAAATGGAGATAATAGAAACTGACCCATCAATTAAAGGGGCATCCGCCGCTTCTAGAACCAAACCTGCAAGATTTGAAACAGGTTTAACGATTCAAGTGCCTGAATATATTTCCAATGGCGAAAAAGTAAAAATTAATACCAGTGAACGTAAGTTTATGGGTAGGGCAGATTCATAATGCTGTTAAGTGGCCGTAAAATATTAAAAAAAAACAAGCCAAGCTTTATTGAGTCGCTACAGTCAATCGAGATATCAGAAGATGCGATCACGATTTTAGATAAAACCAGTGATTATAAAAAAAACCTTTTAGGATTAATAAAGTCAGCTAAAAAACGCATTTATATTACGACTCTTTATTTACAAGATGATGATGCAGGACAAGAAGTATTAACAGCTTTATATGAAGCAAAACAAAGCAACCCTAAACTCGACATAAAAATATTTGTCGATTTTTTAAGAGCGCAACGTGGCTTAATGGGGCATGCAAAAAGCGAAGGTAACGTCAGACTGTATCGCGAATATGATAGAAAATATGAACATAAAATTGATATTTTGGGTGTGCCAGTAAAAAGTAAAGAACTTCTTGGTGTACTACATTTAAAAGGTTTTATCTTTGATAATACACTTTTTTATAGTGGTGCTAGTATCAATAATATTTATTTGCAGCAAAATGATCGCTATCGTTATGACCGATATCAAATAATTGAATCAAAAAGCTTAGCTGACTCTTTCGTTCGATTTTTGAGAAATAATTTTTTAAGCAGTGATGCAGTTCAGCCGCTGACTAGCGATGATATTCCTAAAGTAAAAGGTTTAAGAAAGGCAATAACAATCCTTAAAAAAGGACTTAGAAAATCAGGTTATTATTTTAAGACAGATGAAATTAAAGAAAATGGTAAACATATTTTATTGACACCGATACTCGGGTTTGGGGCGAGAAAAAATATTCTTAACAAAACCATTCATCAGCTAATTAAGCAGACTGAAAATCAAGTCGTTGTTTTTACGCCTTATTTTAATTTCCCTTCAAAAATACATTCCGCTATTAAAACACTGCTTAAACAAGGTAAAAAAGTAAAAATAATAGTAGGCGATAAAACCGCTAATGATTTTTATATTTCGGAAAACAATACATTCAATAAGATTGGGATTCTACCGTATCTTTATGAGGTTAGTCTGAGACGATTTGTTAAAAGTAATCAAAAATTTATAGACCAAAACTTATTAGATGTTTGTTTATGGTTAGATGAAGGTAACAGTTTTCATTTGAAAGGTATAAATTCAGACCAAAAAAACTATTTATTAACTGGGCACAATATTAATCCACGAGCGTGGCGCCTGGACATCGAAAATGGCGTATTGATACAAGATCCGAGTCAAAAACTAAAAGTGAAATTCGAACATGAACTTAGCGGAATTTTAAAAAATACAACTCGTATCAATCACTTTGATGATATAGAACTACCGATAAACTATCGACCAGAAGCTAGAAAGTTGTTAAAAGTTGCAAAGAGAGCAAAGTTAGATAGTATATTAAACCGGTTTTTATAGAATGCTTTTGATTAGAGTCATACTGGTAAGGGTCGGAGCCAAATTGAAATTTAGATGAAGGATCTTGTAAAGTTTAAATGGGCATTTGATGTGACAGGTATCATCTTTCTACTTTGACTCTGCCCCTGGGATATTAAACGTTACTGATATAAAGTATTCACAACAATAAACAAAGGGGAATTGAATGAGAAATACAACAGAAAAATATGGCAAGGTAGCAATTGTTATTCATTGGATCATGGCGTTAATGATTATTGCATTAGTCTTTATCGGTTTTAGTTTGGGTGATATAGAAAAGCCACTTAAATTTACAATTATAGGTCTTCATAAAGCAACAGGCACTTTAGTTTTGATATTGGGTTTATTTCGTTGGTATTGGATGATTAGTAATGATTCCCCAGCACCCGCTAAAGGAATGTCTAAAGCGGATATAGGCATTAGCCATGCTACTAAATGGATACTAATGTTGGCTCTAATCGGGATGCCTATGTCAGGTATTATTATGTCAATGTTTGCTGGTCATGCTATAAATATGTATGGATTATTCGAAATTACTCCGATGTTAGAAAAAAACATTCCTAATGCTAAATTTTTTGGTTCATTACATGAAATAGGCGCTTACGTTATTTCAATCATTATTGGTTTACATGTTTTAGCCGCTTTGAAACATCATTTTATTAATAAGGATAATGTACTCAGTCGGATGCTTGGACGCTAACTTAGTGTGATCTTTTCAATTAATTATTAAGTATTAAGTTGAGGTGACAGCATCAACAATCCAATTAAAGACACTAGAGCAAAATCATCAACGCTTTTACTTTCAGCGGCTGCTTTTGTGATTGTTATAGCAGGTATGAAAGAAGCTGCGCCGATTTTGGCACAATTTTTTTTAGCAATGTTTATTGCTGTGGTTTGTATTCCGCCGATTAACTGGCTGGTATCAAAAAAAATTCCCGAAGGCATTTCTATCGCCTTTGTTTTGATTATGATGTTGTTATTTTTGGGTTTTATAGGTTACTTAGTTGGCGATTCCATTCAGTCATTTAGTGCAAATAAAGCTTCATACTCTACTAAATTAGAAGAAAATTTAGCAGGGTTATTTGTTTGGTTAAATGGTTTTGGGATTTCATTAGAAGGATTGAAGTTAGCAAGTTTAATTGACGAATATGGTTTAGCTTTAGTGAGTCGGATAGTTGGTGGACTTAACATAATTTTTCAACAATTCTTTGTTATCTTTTTAAGTGTTATCTTTATATTAGCGGAGATGTCTAGTTTTCCGGAAAAATTCGCAAAAGCCTTTTCTGATAGCCACGAAAAAATGATACACATTAATCGTATCTTAGGAAAAATTCGGCACTATTTAGCAATAAAAACAGCGGCCAGTTTATTAACCGGTTTTATCGTTTCCGTTAGTTTGTTTTTTATAGGTGTTGATTATCCTTTTCTTTGGGGAATGTTAGCATTTTTACTTAATTACATACCGAATATAGGATCAATCATTGCGTCTGTACCTCCACTGATGCTCGCTTTTATCCAGATTGGACCTAGTGCTGTTTTATGGACGGGTCTTACGTTTTTTTTTGCTAATACAATTGTTGGCAATGTCTTAGAGCCAAAATTTATGGGAAAAATGTTAGGATTATCAACTTTTGTTGTATTTCTTTCTTTGATTTTTTGGGGGTGGATATTCGGTTCAGTAGGAATGTTTTTATCAGTTCCTTTAACCATGACAATAAAAATTATATTAGAGACCAATGATAAAACTCTATGGATGGCGATCATGCTTGGTCCTGATGTTGAAGAACAGGAAGCGTTAGAAGAAAAGTAGTTGCGAATTGTGGAGGTTACAAAACTTGTTACATTTGAGCGGGTTTGCGTTGTGGTTTTTTAGTATGATTGATTTTGTCCTAACAACAGATTAGTTGTTGGCTTTTAATATCGAGGATTACTATGAGAAATATTCTGAATCATACTAGTGTACTGGCGTTTAAAAAAAGAGTGAAGGTGTCCTTTAATCAAGTCTTTGATAATCCAGTAGGACGACCTGCCAAGAAAGCAATAATTACGGTTGTGGGTGTGTTTATAACCTTGCTTGGCGTGATACTTATAGTTCTCCCAGGCCCTGCATCGTTATTTATACCCGTTGGATTAGCGATTTTGAGATTGGAATATCCTATAGCTAAAATTTGGTTACGTAAGTTCCAACGTATATTAACCGCTTGTGCAAAAAAGGCTGACTATTTTGTTGATAAAGTTTTGTAAAGAAGAGCTAGGCGGTAAATTAGAGCACCTAATTTAGGCACTAATTGGAATTAGGTGCTAGAATGTTATAACATATTATTAAGAGTGTTTATAAACGTAAACGAATATTTCTAGAGCTATATTTTCTAGTTTTGTTTACCTCCGTTTCTCTATTAAATGGTTAATAACGTGAATTTAAAGCAGAGTTTGGACCCGAGATTTTTTTCTAATGCGAATATCATATTCGCTTATTTAGCGGTTGCTCTTTTAACTTTTGGTATCTCCTATAGTGTATACAAAACAGCCTCAAATATTTCCCGAGTTAATCATAAAATAACCTCCGAACAGCTCCCCGAATTAAATTACCTATCTGATCTTAAACATTGGTTTAATGAGCAAGAACGAATTTTATATGAGCACTATGCCAAAGTAAATAGAAGTAAGAATGAACCAAGACTTATTTTAGCCAGCCAAAATACTCAGTTAAGCCTAT
>Ga0307492_10000104_pt1 | contig 39305 bp, 37 predicted proteins | sample SI3LmetaG_FD_202365 | JGI IMG/M metagenome (GOLD analysis project Ga0307492, IMG submission 202365) | Sea-ice brine microbial communities from Beaufort Sea near Barrow, Alaska, United States - SI3L | ecosystem: Environmental > Aquatic > Marine > Coastal | place: USA: Alaska | collected 2017-05-06 | reverse complement strand
CCGAAGCCTGGTGCGCGGCGGCGATGCGGTCTGCCGGCTGGACGGCGAGCGGGTCTGGCTCGCCGGTGGCTGCGTCACCGTCGTCGAGGGAATGTTTTACCTCGCCGGGTAGAGCTCGACGAGATCGGCCAGCCGGGGCATCAGCGCCTGGCGCTGGGCATCGTCCGAATGGCCGAGCCGCACCACCGTCAGCCGCTGTTCGGGGCTGATCAGCACATATTGCCCCATGTGCCCGATCATCGCGAACAGCGAATGCGGCGCGCGCTCGGGGAACAGCGGGCTGGAGCCCGACGATTCCGGCACGGGTCGGTTGAGCCAGGTCTGCAAGCCGTAGTGCGGGCTCCGCGGGCTGGGGGTCGTCATCGCCTCGACCCACTGGCGCGGCACGAGCTGCGCGCCCTCGAAGGAGCCCTTGTTGCGCAGGAACTCGCCGAAACGGGCGAAGTCGCGCGCGGTGGCGTGCATCAGGCTGCCGCCGATCAGCGTGCCCGAAGCGTCGAACTCGGGAACGATGCTTGCCATGCCCAGCGGTTCGAACAGGCGCGCCTGGAGATAGTCGGCGACCGCGCGGCGGCGCGCCTCGGGATCGCGGCTGTTGTCGGTGAGCACGCGCGCGGCGATGTCGGCGAGGATGACCGTCGTACTGCTCGAATATTCGAACTTCGCGCCCGGATCGGCCTCGAGCGGTTGCTCCTCCGCCCATTGCGCCATGTCGTCGCGCCCATCGAGGAACAGCATCCGCACCTCGCTGCTCTCGCCCGGCACCGGCCCGGCCTCGGTGTGATCCAGGCCAGCGCGCATCTGCAGCAGGTGGCGGATAGTGATCGCGGCGCGCGGGTCGCCCGGGCGCTGCCAGCGCGGGATCGGCGCCGGCTGGTCGAGCGTCAATCGGCCGTCGGCGACTAGCAGGCCGATCATCGTGGAGGTGACGGTCTTGGCCATCGACCAGCTCGCGAAGCGCGTCGCCGGTCCATAGCCCGCTCCGTAGCGCTCGGCCGCGATCTTGCCATTCGCCATGACGATCACGGCGCGCGTCTCGCCCAGCGCGGGATCGGTAAACAGCGTGTCGACCGCGCGCGCCAGCTCCTGGCGGGGGGCGCCCGCATCGGCGGTGACCGCGCCGAGCGCCTCTTCGCTCAGGGGCGCCGGCACGGCCGGTTCCGGCGCGCCGCACGCGCCGAGGCTTGAGCCGAGGGCGATAGCGAGGATATGGCGGCTGCGGCGCGGAAGCATGGCGGCGCTCACTCGCATGGGGATTTCCCGCTTGGCAAACGCAAAATCCCGCAGCCGCTCACGGCTCTGGCCGGTCCTCATCCTCGCGCTGGCCGCTGGTCTTGCCGCCCTGTGGTTTTCGAGCTTCGGCCAGCGTCTGCGCGGCGATGCGGCGGCGGCCGCCGCCTATGGCGCGCGTGTGGCCTGCTCGTGTCGCTTTGTGGCGGGGCGTAGCCTGGAGGACTGCAAAAAGGACAAGCTCGCGGGCATGGGCCTGATCGGGCTCAGCGTCGATGATGAGACCAAAAGCGTCACAGCCAGCGTGCCGCTGAGCGTCAGCGAGACCGCCAGTCTTCGGGAAGGCTATGGCTGCGTCCTCCAAAGCTGGCGCGAACGCGAGCCCTAGCTTGCGTCGGCGGCTTCGGCCTCGGTGCTGGCGATCCAGCCCCCGCCGACCACCCGTTCCCCGGCGTAGATCGCCGCCGCCTGTCCCGGCGCGACTCCGAACTCGGGCTCGGCGAATCGGATCCGCGTCGCCGCGCCCCTTCCGAACGGGCCTTCGAGCGTGACCGGCACGGGCTTGGCCAGGCTGCGCACCTTGGCCGTCAGGGGCAGGTCGGGCAGCGGGCCGATGCGATTCGTGTCCGTCAGCCGCGCCGCGCCGACAGCGAGCAAGCGTCTGGGTCCGACTCGCACTTCGGCGCGAGCCGCGTCGATGCCGACGACATAGAGGGGCTCTGCCTGGCCGCCGATCTCGAGACCGCGGCGCTGGCCTACCGTGAAGTGGACGATGCCGCGGTGCTCGCCGAGCCGCTCGCCGGTCTCGGCGTGCACGATCGCCCCGGCGCGCGCGCTGTCGGGCCGCAGCGACTTGACGATGCGCGCGTAATCGCCGTCGGGTACGAAACAGATGTCCTGGCTGTCGGGCTTGGCGGCGTTGCGCAGGCCCGCCCCCCGCGCCAGCTCGCGCACCGCGCTCTTGGGTAGTGCGCCGAGCGGGAAGCGCAGGAAATCGAGCTGTCGGTCGGTGGTGGCGTAGAGGAAATAGGACTGGTCGCGCGCTGGATCGAGCGCGCGGTGAAGCTCCGGGCCGGCGCTTCCCGCGACCCGGCGGACATAGTGCCCGGTCGCCAGGCAGTCCGCGCCGAGCTCGCGGGCCATGCGCAGCAGATCGGTGAACTTGGGCCCCATGTTGCAGCGGATGCAGGGCACCGGCGTGAGTCCGGCCGCGTAATCGTCGGCGAACTGCTCGACCACGTCCTCGCGAAACGCGCTTTCGTGGTCGAAGACGTAATGCGCCATGCCGAGCCGGTCGGCGACCGCGCGGGCATCGCGGATATCGTCGCCGGCGCAGCAGGCGCCCTTGCGGCCGGCGGCGGCGCCGTGGTCGTAGAGCTGGAGCGTGATGCCGATGGCTTCCGCCCCGCTCGCGGCGGCGAGCGCGGCGACCACCGAGCTGTCGACTCCGCCCGACATGGCGACGACCACGCGGCAGTCCGCCGCCGGGCGCGGCAGATCGAACAGCCGCGCGGCATCGTCGCTCGCGGGAAGGGCGCGCAAGTCGCTGCTCAGCCTGGCCTCGGTCATGACCGCGTCCATAGGGGCGGATCGGAACGAACGCCAGCGCGGCGCGGATTCAGGTCGTTCGCGTGTTTCACGGAGTGTTTACCACAAGCCGCTATCAAGGCCGCAATGTACGAGGGTCCCATCCAGGCCGCGGATTACGCCGGCAGCGAGGAATCGCCGATCCTGCGCCAATTGCGCTGGACCGATCTCGTCGCCCGGATGTCCGCCACGCGAGAGACCCGGCCGGCGGCGTTTCCGACGCCCGAAGAGCCCCACGCCAGCTTCGCCGCCTTTCACCGCGACAGCGAGCACGAAGGTCAACAGCGCATTAACCGTGATGCTTTAACGCATGGAAAATCGAGCCGGATAATCACGCCCGAGGCCGCGAATAACGCGGGCGATGGCGACCGAGAGACACGATGATCGAAAACCAGGACATCCGCCCCGCACAGGTAATCGGCCCCCTCGGGGAGCCGCTGACGCTGGCCGATCTGCCGCCCCCCGAAACGCGCCGTTGGGTCGTGCGCCGCAAGGCCGAGGTCGTGGCCGCGGTCAACGGCGGGCTGCTCAGCATCGACGACGTGCTCGAGCGCTACGGGCTGACGCTGGAGGAATTCGCGTCCTGGCAGCGCGCTGTCGATCGGTCGGGCATGCAGGGCCTGCGCGTGACGCGCATCCAGCACTACCGCGAACTCTATGAGCGGCAGCTCAAATACTGACGCTGCGCAATTGCGCTTGGTGACAGCACAATAATCGTTCACACCCTGCTCTCGGCTCACCGCAGCCGGGGAACGCCTAGTGTCATGCGCCGTTCTAGTGGCGTGCGACGCGCAAAAGGGCGCAAAACAGGAGGAGTGTGATATGTTGGGCTGGATTATCGCGATTATCGTCGGCGGTGTCGCCGGTTGGCTTGCAAGCATGGTCATGGCGCGCGACGCGTCGATGGGCATTTTCATGAATATCGTCGTCGGCATCGTCGGGGCGATCATCGGCAATCTTCTCGCCGGGCCTCTGTTTGGCATCGACACCACCATCCAGACGTTCAACCTTCCGGGCTTCCTCGTGGCCATCGTCGGCGCCATCGTTCTGCTTGCGATCGTCAACCTGGTTCAGCGCGGACGCGTGCGCTAGCGCCGCCGCAGCAGGATAAGCATTCGAAGGGCGGCTTTCGGGCCGCCCTTTTCTATGCGCGCGGCATCGTGTCGCTGGTCCGTCGCTTTCGGCCGCCCGTCGAGAGCGCGATTGCCCTTCGCCCGCCGTGCCGCTAGGGCGAGAAGCGTCGAAAGGCGGCCGCGCGCCGGCCAAGCGAACGCAGGATTTTCGAGCCGGGGCGGCAGGAACGATGAATTACGAGACGACGGTGACCGCGGATCGCGCCGACACATTGTCGGGCGAACTGGACACGCCTGCGGCCGCGCCTCGCTCACGCCGGCGATGGGCGATCGGCGCTCTCGTGGCGCTGCTGCTGGCGATCGGGGCCTATTTCGCCTTCGGCACCGGCGGCCAGGTGGCCGATCCGGCCGCCGACAAGGATTCGCAGCTGCCGGTGGTGACCGTGGTGGCGCCCGGCCGCGCGACGGTCGAGGGCACCATCGCCGCCACCGGAACCATCGGCGCGCGGCGGGAAATTCCGGTCGGCGTGGTCGGCGAAGGCGGCCGCGTCGTCTCGGTTACCGTGGACCAGGGCGATTGGGTGCGCCAGGGGCAGGTTCTCGTCGCGGTCGATCGCTCGGTGCAGAACCAGCAAGCGAGCGGCGCCGCCGCGCAGATCGGGGTCGCCCGCGCCGACGCCAATCTCGCCCAGGCCAACCTCGACCGCGCGCTCAAGCTGGTCAGCCGCGGCTTCGTCTCGAAGGCCGACGTCGATCGTCTCACCGCCACCCGCGAGGCTTCGGCGGCGCGGGTGCGCGTCGCCGAAGCCTCGCTCCGCGAGCTCCAGGCCCGCAATGCCAGGCTCAACATCTACGCCCCCACCGGCGGACTGATCCTCACGCGCAGCGTCGAGCCCGGCCAGATCGTCGGCGCGGGATCGCAACCGGTGTTCACGATCGCGAAGGGCGGCGAGATGGAAATGCTCGCCCGGCTGAGCGAAGAGGATCTGGCGAAGATCTCGGTGGGCACGCCGGTCACGGTCACGCCGGTCGGCCTAGACCGCAGCTTCACCGGACAAGTCTGGCAGATCAAGCCGACCATCGACCCGCAGACGCGGCAGGGTGCCGCGCGCGTCGCGCTCAGCTATGCACCGGGGCTCAGGCCCGGCGGCTTCGCCAGCGCGGTGATCAATTCGGGAACCGTGGTGGCCCCGATGCTGCCCGAGAGCGCGGTGATGTCCGACGACAAGGGCAACTTCGTCTATATCGTCGGGAGGGACGACAAGGTCCTGCGCCGCGACGTCACCACCGGGCTGGTGACCGACCGGGGCATCGCGATCACCGCCGGCCTCTCGGGACAGGAGCGGGTGGTGCTGCGCGCCGGCGGCTTCCTCAATCCCGGCGAGAAGGTGAAACCCAAAGCCGGCAAGATCGAGCGGTAGCCGCGCATGGGCCTGCGCAACATCTCCGCCTGGTCGATCCGTAACCCGATCATCCCGCTGGTGATGTTCGTGGGGCTGCTGTTCGCGGGTTTCCTGAGCTTCTCGCGCATGAGCGTGCAGAACGATCCCGACATCGAATTTCCGGTTGTCGTAGTGGCTATCTCGCAGCCCGGCGCGGCGCCGAGCGAGCTCTATACCCAAGTTACCGAGAAGGTCGAAAGCGCGGTCGCTTCGGTAGAGGGCGTCGATATCGTCACCAGCAAGGTCACCGAAGGCAGTTCGGTCACGGCGGTGAGGCTAGAAATCGGCGAGGACGTCAATGTCGCCGTCAACGAGGTCAAAGCGGCGATCGATCAGATCCGCGGTGGTTTACCCGAAGGCATTCTGGAGCCGCGCATCTTCAAGCAAGCTACGTCAAGCGGCGACATAGTCAATTTCGCCGTCAGCGCCGACGACATGACGATGGAGCAGCTCAGCTGGTTCACCGACGATGTCGTCACCAAGCGGCTGCTGACGGTGCCCGGAGTGGCCGCGGCGTCGCGCCGCGGCGGTGTCGACCGCGAGATACGCGTCACCGTCGATCCGGCGCGGATGCAGGCGCTCGGAGTCACAGCGTCGCAGATCAACGCCACCCTGCGCCAGACCAATGTCGATGCCGGCGGCGGCCAGGCCGAGATCGCCGGTTCGCGCCAGTCGGTGCGCGTCCTGGGCAATGCCGCAAGTGCTTATCAGCTCAGCCAGCAGCAGATCTCGCTCGGCGGCGGCCGCAGCATCAAGCTGAGCGACGTAGCCACCGTCACCGACGGGGCGAGCGAGATTCGCTCGATAGCCAAGGTCGATGGCCGGCCGGTCGTCACCTTCGGAATTCAGCGCGCCCGCGGCGAGTCCGACGTCTCGGTCTACGACGAATCGGTCAAAGTGCTCGACCAGATCAAGGCCGAGAATCCCGGCATCAAGTTCACCGAGCTGTTCAATTCGGTCACCTATACCAAGGATCAGTACGAAAGCTCGATGGCCGCGATGATCGAGGGCGCGATCCTGGCGGTGGTGGTGGTGTTCTTCTTCCTGCGCGACTGGCGGGCGACCATCATCTCGGCGATCGCCATTCCGCTGTCGGCGATCCCGACCTTCTGGTTCATGGACATGCTCGGGTTCTCGCTCAATTCGATGAGCCTGCTGGCCCTCGGCCTGGTCGCAGGCGTGCTGGTCGATGACGCGATCGTCGAGATCGAGAACATCGTGCGCCACATGCGCATGGGCAAGACCGCCTACCAGGCTTCCATCGATGCTGCCGACGAGATCGGGATCGCGGTCGTGGCCACCACCTTCTCGATCGCGGCAGTGTTCCTGCCGGTGGGGCTGATGCCCGGGATCGCCGGCCAGTTCTTCAAGAACTTCGGCCTGACGGTGGTCGCCGCGGTGCTGATGAGCCTAGCGGTCGCGCGCATGATCACGCCCCTGATCGCCGCCTATTTCCTGCGCGAGCAGGGCGAGCAGGAGCACGCCACTGGGCCGTGGATGCAGCGCTATACGCGGTTGCTCGAATGGTCGATCGATCGCCGCAAGGCCGTCGCCTATCGGGAGCGCACGATAGAGAAACACGGCCGGCTGGGTTTCCTGCGCCGTATCAAGGCGCGCTTCCTCGATCATCGCATCTGGATCATGGGAGTCGGGCTGGTGTCGTTCCTGCTCACCATCGTGATGTTCGCGATCACGCCGATGCAGTTCTTCCCCAACACCAATCTCGATTTCAGCATGGTGCGGATCGAGATGGTGCCGGGAACGACTCTCCGGCAGACCGAGGAAGTCTCCGACCGGGTCGCCGCCATCCTGCGCGAGGAGCAGGAAGTCGAGACGGTGCTTCAGAACGTCGGCGAGGGGAGCGGCTCGCTCTATGTGACGCTGCGCGACGACCGCGTGCGCAAGAGTCAGCAGTTCGAGCGCGAGGTGGCGATCAAGTTTCAGCAGATCGCCGACGCGCGCGTCAACTTCCAGCAGATGCAGAACGGGCCTCCGGGGGGATCGGGGCGCGACATTTCGGTCATGCTGTCCGGCAGCGACCCCGAATTGCTCGATCGCACCGCCCTGGCGCTGGTCGAGGAGATGAAGACGCTCGACACCATCCGCGCCCCACGCGTCGAGGCGGACCTGCAGCGGCCCGAGCTGATCATCACCCCGCGCACCGATCTCGCCGCTTCGCTTGGGGTCACCACCGCGGCCTTGAGCCAGGCGATCCGCATTGCCACCATCGGCGAGATCGACATGAACGCGGCCAAGTTTTCGCTATCCGATCGCCAGGTGCCGATCCGCGTCATGCTGCCCGAACGGTCGCGCAACCAGCTCGCCACGATCCAGAACCTGCCGGTGCCTACCGCCAGCGGGGGCTCCGTGCCCCTGTCGCGTGTCGCGGAGATCCGCTTCGGCGCCGGGCCGACCGCGATCGAGAGCTACGACCGGCTGCGGCGCCTCTACATCGGGGCCGACCTCGCCCCCGGCGCCGAAAAGGGCGTCGCCGACCAGCAGATCGCGAAGCTGCCGCTGATGCAGAATCTGCCGACCGGCGTCAGCGACACCAAGGCCGGTTCGGAACGGTTTCTTCAGGAGCTGCTGGTCGATTTCGGCATCGCTCTCGTCACGGGCGTCCTGCTCGTTTTCGCCGTGCTGGTGTTGCTGTATCGCCGCCTCATGAGCCCGCTCGTCAACATGGGCTCGCTGCTGCTGGCGCCGTTAGGCGGCCTGATTGCACTCTGGATTCTCGGCCAGCCGGTGTCGCTGCCGGTCTTCATCGGCATCCTGATGCTGTTCGGTATCGTCGCCAAGAACTCGATCCTGCTGGTCGATTTCGCGCTCGAGGAGATGGACCGCGGCAAGACGCGGTTCGAGGCGATCGTCGAGGCCGGGCGCAAGCGCGCACAGCCGATCGTGATGACCACGGTGGCGATGACCGCGGGCATGATCCCGACCGCGATCTCGCTCTCGGGCGATGGCGCCTGGCGCGCGCCGATGGGGACTGTGGTGATTGGGGGCCTGCTGCTCAGCACACTGCTGACGCTGCTGATCGTTCCGGCGGGCTTCAGCCTGGCCGCGGGGATCGAACGCCGCCTCGGGCCCAAGCTGCGGCGCACCTTCCTGTCCTACGATCCGCAGCGCGACGGACACCGCGACGGGGCGGCCCTGCCCGCCGAGTGAGCCTGCCCGCTCTTCCCGGCCCTCGTGGACGCAGCCTCGCGGCACCATTGCCCGACCGCGCGCGTGCCATGCGCCGCACCGCCACCGGCCTGCTGGTGCTCATGGCCGCCATCTTCGCGATCTCGGGCCAGTATCTCGCGGTCCATCCGGTCTGGGGCTACATCAACGCTTTCGCCGAGGCGGCGATGGTCGGCGGCCTCGCCGACTGGTTCGCGGTGACGGCGCTGTTCCGCCGCCCGATGGGCCTGCCGATCCCGCACACCGCGATCATTCCCCAGAACAAGGACCGTATTGCCGAGACGATGGCGGTGTTCCTGCGCGAAAATTTCCTCACCCCCTCGGTGGTCGCGCGGCGAATGCGCGAGATGAACCTGGCCCACGCGGTCGGGCGCTATCTCGCCGAGCCCGGCAAGGGCGGCGGCGCTTCGCGCGTGCGCGCGGGGGCGGGCGAGCTGCTGGTCGAGGTGCTCCAGTCGCTCGATCCCGAGCGGCTCGGCACCCAGGTGCGCTCGGCGCTGGCGACCGGGCTCGAGCGGCTGCCGGTCGCGCCGCTGCTCGGCAGGATGCTCACCGCGATGATCGCCGACGGGCGGCATCGCCCGGTGATCGACAGCATGATCCGCTGGGCCGGGCTGGTGCTCGAGGACAACGAGGCGATGGTGCGCGAGGTCATCCACGCCCGCGCCAACGCGCTGCTGCGCTTCACCGGGCTCGACGAGCGGCTCGCCAATTCGGTGCTCGACGGTCTCTACAAGCTGCTCGCCGAGGTGCTGGTGGACGAAAACCACCCATTGCGCGGCAAGATCGAGGAGGGGCTCGCGGGCCTGGCGCGCGATCTCGCCGAGGACCCGGAGACGCAGGAGAAGGTCGAGCGATTGAAGCGCGAGCTGATCGCGAACCCCGCGGTGGCCGAGTGGTGGACGGGCGTGTGGGAGCGCCTGCGCACCGGCTTGATCGCGATGGTGCGCGGGCACGGCCAGGCCGCCCCCAGCTTCGCCGCGCTCGGCGACAGCCTGACCGAGATGGGGGTGGCCTTGCGCGACGATCCGCGCCTTCAAACCCAGGTCAACCGCTTCGCCCGCCGCACCGCGGTCGGCATCGCCACCCGCTACGGCGGGCAGATCGTCCAGCTGGTCTCCGAAACCGTCAAGCGCTGGGACGCCGAGAAGGTCACCAGCCGCATCGAAGGCGCCGTCGGCCGCGACCTCCAGTTCATCCGCATGAACGGCACATTGGTGGGCGGATTGGTGGGCGTGGCGATTCATGGGGGGACGCAGGTGCTCTGACCGGACGCGAGTCTTGGTGCCACGTGTGCCGCCATTACTGACGCGCTTCCCGAGCATTTGCGGTCGAACGCCTTCTGTCAGCCTATCGGTTTGGAGTACTCTCGACGAACGCCTTTAGAATACCAGCGATGCCATCGACACCGCTCTGTTCATCCAGGTATTCGGCAACGGCCAAGACTTCAGGGATCGGGTGAGTGCGAGCCAAGTAAATTCCGATAAGCAAAGTGGAGAGATAAACCTCCGGGTCCGTTTTCGAAATGCTCGGATATGCTTTGCGGAAGAATTCGGCCAGTGGGTGCGAGAAAATCCTGACCTGTTCTCTAAGCGGAAGGCCTTCCTTGAAAGGCAATGTTTCCCCGAAGTATAACCACTTCACGGAAACCTGACCGGCAGCGGGGATCATCTCCTGCAAGGCGCGTCCGAAAGTTTCCCTGCGCTTCCGTTCCTTGGACTTCCACATAGCACTCCAACATTCTCTGATCGCTCACAGCTTTCCCGTCAGCTCGGGCACGATCTTGAACAGATCTCCTACCAGGCCGATGTCGGCGACTTGGAAGATCGGGGCGTCTTCGTCCTTGTTGATGGCGATGATGGTCTTGGAATCCTTCATGCCGGCCAGGTGCTGGATCGCGCCCGAGATGCCGACCGCGATATAGACCTGCGGCGCCACGATCTTGCCCGTCTGGCCGACCTGATAATCGTTCGGCACATAGCCCGCGTCCACCGCCGCGCGGCTGGCGCCGACGCCGGCCTTGAGCTTGTCGGCGAGCGGGAGGATGATTTCCTGGAAGGTTTCGGCATCCTTTAGCGCGCGGCCGCCCGAGACGATCACCTTGGCGCTGGTCAGCTCGGGCCGTTCGCTCTTGGCGAGCTCGCTGCCCTCGAAAGTCGAGAGGCCCGCATCGCCCTTGCCGCTTACGGGTTCGACCACGCCGCTGCCGCCGCTGCTCGCGGCCTTCTCGAAGGCGGTGCCGCGCACGGTGATCACCAGCTTGGGATCGCTGCTTTCGACCGTGGCGATGGCGTTGCCGGCATAGATCGGGCGAGTGAAGGTCCGTTCGCCCTCGATCCCGATGATCTCGGAGATCTGCATCACGTCGAGCAGCGCGGCGACGCGCGGGGCGATGTTCTTGCCGGTGGTGGTGGCGGGGGCGAGGAAGGCGTCGTGACTGTCCATGAGGCTCGCGACAAGCGGCGCGACATTCTCGGGCAGGTTGTGTTCATATGCGGCGTCGTCGGCGAGATGGACCTTGCCCACCCCCGCGATTTTCGCCGCGGCCTCGGCCACGCCCGCGCAGCCCTTGCCGGCGACGAGCAGATGCACCTCGCCCAGCCTGGCCGCCGCCGTCACCGCGCTCAGCGTGGCGTCCTTCACCGCGGCATTGTCGTGTTCGACCAGAACCAGCGTCTTCATCTGACTTTCCCTTCAACCTGAACCCGTTCGTGTCGAGCGAAGTCGAGACACGCTGGCACGAATGGTTCTCGACTGCGCTCGAACCGAACGGGCCCTGGGATGAAACTCGAACTAGGCGATGCCGAGCGCCTTGATCCTGGCGACGAGCTCGTCGACGTCGGCGACCTTGATCCCCGCCTGGCGCACCGGCGGCTCGGAGACCTTGAGGGTCTTCAAACGCGGGGCGGTATCGACGCCGTAATCGGCGGGCGTCTTCGGCGCGAGCGGCTTGGACTTGGCCTTCATGATGTTGGGCAGGCTGGCGTAGCGCGGCTCGTTGAGGCGCAGATCGGTGGTCACGATCGCGGGCAGCGCCAGCTTCACCGTTTCGAGCCCGCCGTCGACCTCGCGCTTCACGGTGACATGATCCCCCTCGACCTCGACCGTGTTGGCGAAGGTGCCCTGCGGGCGCCCCATCAGCGCCGCGAGCATCTGGCCGGTCTGGTTCGAATCGTCACTGATCGCCTGCTTGCCCATCACCACCAGGCCGGGCTGCTCCTCCTCGGCAATGGCCTTGAGGATCTTGGCGACCGCGAGCGGCTCGACCTCGTCCTCGGACTCGACCAGGATCGCGCGGTCGGCGCCCATCGCCAGCGCGGTGCGCAGCGTCTCCTGCGCCTTGGCGGGGCCGATGCTGACCGCCACAATTTCCGTGGCCTTGCCCTTTTCCTTGAGGCGGATCGCTTCCTCGACCGCGATCTCGTCGAAGGGGTTCATGCTCATCTTGACATTGGCCAGATCGACGCCGCCGCCGTCGGGCCTGACCCGCGGCTTGACGTTGTAGTCGATCACCCGCTTCACCGGGACGAGGATTTTCATGGGGCTCGGTCCTCTCGAATCTTGCCGCGCCCGACTACATCGCGTTTACGTAAGCGTCAAGTTACTCGGTGTGCCAGGCGCGGGACGCCTCGCCCCTCGCCCCGACGGGCGCAGGGGTCAACCCCGCTTTGCTTCACCACTCCGACAGGCTGGCCCAATCGTCCACGCGCGGGGGACTCGGTCATGCACTTCAAGCGCGCCTCATGTGTCTGATTGGCGGGCCGCAGTGCGCCGCCGCTCCGCTCGCCGCGCGGCATGCTCGCGTCGCTCGCGAGGGCCATGATCCAGGCGGCCGAGTGGCTGGTTGGCGATTGGATGGGAACCGGCATCGACGGCGCGGAAGCGGCGGAACGCTGGCTGCCGGCCTCGGGCGGGACGACGGTCAGCGTGTTCGTGCATGAGAAGCCCGACGGCTCACGATGTTCACCGAGCACATGCATCCGAGATCCGCCTCTGCCCGCGGCTGTGCCCCAGCCATCGGCATGGCCGACGATGATTTGTCGGTTTCGGATTGGTGGGTGGTGCGATGCGGTCACCTCGGAGAAGGGCCCGCTTAAGCAAACGTCTGATCCGCTTTACCTTGACGCTGGTCGCCAGAAATGGCTCTAGCCGCCCGTGGCCGCACTCTGCCATGCACCCAGAACTTCGCTTCGGCCCCGTTTCCTGCCGATCAATGGGCCATGTTTTGAGCCGAACCGGCAATCATCCAAATCGCCATTGCCATCATCATGACGTTCTCGGTCAGCGACACGAAGCCGAGCGGCACCTTGCTGCTACCGCCGACGCAAGCGCATTTGATGTCGCGCTTGTCGATGTAGACGGCTTTGAAGACCGACACCGCGCCGATTGTCCCGATGAACAGCGCGACCGGCACCGACAACCATGTCAGCGCGCCAGCGATCATCAGGATACCCGCCCCTCCTTCAGCGAACGGATAAATGTACGAATAGGGCACCCAGCGCTTCGCAAGCAGGTCGTAGTTCAGGAACATGCTCGAGAAGCTCTCGATATCCTGTAGCTTGAGAAGCGCCAGCACACACATGCTGAAGGCAATAAACCATTCGCCCGCGCGGAGCGTGAAAGGCGAGCCGAAGGCCGCGTAGCTCGCGGCGAGGGCCATCGACGCGGTCATCGCGAAGACTGCGATCACGGGCCGGTAGCTCGTGCCATTGGGATCGCGCACCGCCTTGCCCAAGAACCGCCGCAGATCGTCATATCCGCCAACCCGCTGGCCTCCGATAAAGACCTGGGGGGTCGTCCCGACGCCATGCTGGGTCTTGAACGCGTCGGTTTCGGCACGCGTCGCGAGCCAATGGTCGTCAACGGCAAAGCCTTGCCGCTCGAGCAGGTCCTTCGCCTTGATGCCGTAAGGACAGACGTGATCTTTCATGACCATACGATGCAAGGTCGCTTGTTTGGCAGGGGCGGTTGCCATGATCGTGCTCCAATTGTTTCGTGAACGCGCCCGAGCTATATAGGGTCCGTACCATAGTACGGAGTCAAGAGGTGACTAGCCTTACAATCGGTTCGTTGGCCAAAGCGGGCGGTGTCGGCGTCGAAACCGTGCGCTTCTATCAACGTCGCGGCCTGATTGCCGAGCCCGAGCGCCCTGATCGCAAGGGCGTTCGGCGCTACGGCGCGGATGACATTCGCCAGCTGCGGTTCATACGCATGGCGCAGAAGGCGGGCTTTACACTGACCGAGATCCGCGAATTATTGGTGCTCGACGCAACCGAAGACAGGGTCCGCATCCAAACGCTCGCGAGGAAGCGGGTCGCATTGCTCGACGAGAAGATTGCCGTGCTCGGCGCGGCGCGCGATGCCCTGGCGTCTTTGGCCGATGCGTGCAAGGCCGGCTCGCATGGACCCTGCCCGATCGTCGCCGCCTTTGACTTCGATACTCATTGACCACCGCAGCGGCCCGCGACTGGAGCGGTCTGTTGGGCAAGGCCGCGCTCGTGCTCATGGTGGTCGTCGCGCTGCTTGTCATTCGAATCCCATGATCGCTGTGCGCGCCCTTCGCCGACGCGGTTGGCGCGATATTTCGCTCAACCCTGGCGCCTCTTCATCTCGGTGCGCTTGCCCAGCGCGTCGCGAAGCAGGTCTCGACCGAAAAATCGCAGATGCAAAGGACAGACGTTCTCCTCGGCATCGCCGGCCCACACACCCCGAAAACTCGCCCGTTCCACCTGACCGGTCCCGATGAAGCTCCTGGTCCCGATTCAGCAGCCTCGCCCCCAGTTCGCTTTCTTGCACGGCCAAGCCGACCAACCCACGAAGCGGGCTGATGGGCGGGAACGATATCGTGCTATTGGATTTTGTGTCACAACAACGACAACAACGATGGATAAGGCTGAGATGGTGGCCCGGCCGCTCAGGGTTGTTTTCATCGAGGGACTTAAGAAATTGACCCCCTTCCAGCACAGGCGTAGGACGCCGCGGTGATGCTTCGGCGACTCCATCTCATCCTGGCGGTGTTCGCCCTGCTGGTTGCACCGATCGCGATGCTGTCGGGCGCGGCGATCGCGGCGACGCCGATGGATCATCGCGAGTCGGCGCAGGTTGGACAATGCGGAGACGCCGACACCAAAAAGGGCCGAGAGTCCGCGGCAATGACGCAATGCTGCGTCGCGATGTGCGCGGCCGTGGAGCCGCTCGGCGCGGCCTTGATCGAGCCCAGCGCATATCTCGCCCCCCCCTCGTCGAGCCTGCGTTCGACCGAGCATCGCGCGTTCCTGGCGAAACTTCCCACCCCTCCTCCGCGCGCGGCGTGACATCGATCTGCTCACTCGATTTCACGGAGACCACGATGAAAAACTTTCTGATCGCGATCGGTTTGTCGGTTGCGCTGCCCGCGCTGGCTCAGGCGCAGACGAACCCCGCGCCCGCGCCCAAGGCCGATTGCCGCGCGACGATGCAGGGCATGCCCGGCAAGGGCATGGACCATTCCAAGATGGACCATTCCAAGATGGACCAATCGAAGATGGACCGTTCGAAGATGGACCATTGCGGGATGGCCAAGGACGCCAAGCCGGGCACCGACCCGCACGCCGGCCACGCCATGTCCAAGCCGGGCAAGGCCGACAAGCCGGCGACTGACGCGAAGCCGCGCTGAAGTGCGGCGGGGCCGCTCGGCGAGAGCGGCCCCGCCGTATCCGGCGCAACCGCGATAACCCCCAAGGATCCTCCATGTTTGATAAGCTAGCTCTCGAACGGCGGCAGTTTCTGCGCGCCGCCACCCTCGGCGGCGCCGGCGCCGGTCTTGCCGCCGCTCTGCCCGCCTGGGCCCAGCCCGTGTCGCCGGGTCTCGTGCGTTCCCTACCGACGGTAAGCGGCGCGGACATCGCGCTGACCATCGGCGAGATGGCGGTCAAGGTCGACGGCAAGGTCAGCCGCGCGGTTGGCGTGAACGGGACGGTGCCCGCTCCGCTGGTCCGGCTCAAGGAAGGCCAAAAGGTCCGACTGCGCGTCAGCAACACGCTCGACGAGGAGAGCTCGATCCACTGGCACGGGCTGATTCTGCCGTTTCAGATGGACGGGGTCCCCGGGATCAGCTTTCCCGGGATCATGCCGCGCTCGACCTTCGACTACGAGTTCGACGTCGTACAGTCGGGCACCTACTGGTACCACTCGCACTCCGCTTATCAGGAACAAGACGGGCTTTACGGGCCGATCGTGATCGATCCGGCCGGACCGGATCCGGTTGCCTACGACCGCGAACACGTGCTGGTGCTGTCCGACCACACCCCGATGAGCGGGGCCACCGTCTACCACAAGCTCAAGAAGCTGGGCGGCGCCTATTTCAACATGCAGCGCATGACGCTGTCGGGCCTGCTCGCCGGCCGCGATCTTCCCGCCGAAGAGCGCAGGGACTGGGCGAAGATGCGGATGGACCCGGCCGACATCGCCGACGTCACCGGCTCGACCTACACCTTCACGGTCAACGGTCACGGGCCGTTCGACAACTGGACCGCGCTGTTCCGCCCCGGCGAACGGGTGCGCCTGAGGATCGTCAACGCCGCCGCGCAGACCAACTTCAACGTCCGCATCCCCGACCTGCCGATGACCGTGGTACAGGCCGACGGCCAAAACGTGCGGCCGGTCATGGTCGACGAGTTCCAGATCGGCGTCGCGGAGACTTTCGACGTGATCGTCACCCCGCAGGACCGCGCCTACAGCTTCGTCAGCGAGTCGATCGACCGCTCGGGGCTCGGCCGCGCGACGCTGGCCCCGCGCGAAGGCATGGCCGCGCCGGTGCCGCCGCTGCGCCCGCGCCCGCTGCTGACCATGAAGGACATGGGGATGGGCGCTCATTCCGCGAGCATGCCCGGAATGGACCAGCCGAACGCGCCCAACATCGCGGCGGTGCGCGGCGTCGATCCTTCCGCCGAGCAGAACGCATCGAAAATGCTGTGGAAGCAGACCGGCTGGAACCCGGCCGTCGATGGCACGATCAAGGCGGCGGCCGGCGCAGCCGCAGGCGCGGCGATGAGCGGCATGGACCACTCCGGAATGGCGGGCATGGCCGGAATGGACCACGCGGCGATGGGGCAGGCAGCCCCCGCCGCGCAGGGCGCCGCCGCTGGCGCGATGGAGGGGATGGATCATTCCACGATGGGACAGACCCCCGCGGCTCCGCCGAGCGATCCGATGGCCGGCATGGACCATTCGCAGATGCCGGGCATGCAAGGCATGGACCAGGGGGCGGCGGCCGACATGTCCGACATGAACATGCGCGACTTCAGCCAGCACCCGCAGATCAAGAAGGGGCCGGGCGTCCAGACCATTTCGCCCATGCCGATGGATCGCACCGCCGAGCCGCCGCAGGGGCTGGAGGGCATGGATCATCGGGTGCTCACCTACCGCGACCTCGCCGCCCTGGACCGCAATCCGGACGTCCGCGCCCCGACGCGGCAGCTCGAGCTCCATCTCACGGGCAATATGGAACGCTACATGTGGGGAGTCGACGGGTTCAAGATCAGCGACCCGGCGGAGCCGATTCCGTTCCGGCTGAACGAGCGGGTGCGCGTCACCCTGATCAACGACACGATGATGCCGCACCCGATCCACCTGCACGGTCATTTCTTCGAACTGGTCACGGGCCACGGAGCATACGGACCGCGCAAGCACACCGTCAACGTGGCGCCCGGCGGAAAGGTGACCTTCGACGTCACCGCCGACGCCGCCGGCGACTGGGCGTTCCACTGCCACAACCTCTATCACATGACTGCGGGAATGATGCGTGTCGTCACCGTCCGCCCCCTGCAGGGAGATACCCGAAATGACGCGTCTTAAGCTCGGCCTGCTGCCGGCCGCAGCGGCAATGCTCGCTGTCGCTTATCCCGCGGCGGCCCAGGTGGACCATTCGAAAATGCCAGGCATGAAAATGCCCGCGCCGACTCCGACGCCGGCGGCCAAGAAGCCCGTTGTGAGGAAGCCGGCGGCGACGACACCGGCGCCGAAGAAACCGGCGGCGAAGAAATCGCCGGCCACCAGACCTGCGGCGAAACAGCCTGCCGCTCGGGCGGAACCCGCCGCGGCGATGCCGCCGGGCCACGACATGTCGGCCATGCCCGCGCAACCGGCCCCGCCGACGGCGATGCCGCCCGGCCACGACATGTCGACCATGCCGGCGCAACCGGCTCCGGCCGCGACCATGCCTCCGGGCCACGACATGTCCGCCATGCCCGCGCAACCGGCGCCGGCGACGACGATGCCGCCGGGTCACGACATGTCGGCCATGCCCGCCATGCCCGGAATGGCCCCACCCGCTGGCGCCGCGGGGACCGACCTGCCGGCCGGCACCGCGCCCGCGCCGCCGGTCCCAACCGCCAATGCCGCCGACGTTTTCTTCGGCACCGAGGCGATGGAGGTGGCCCGCCACCATCTCAAGGAGTTCCACGGCGGCCAGAAGCTCTTCCAGGCTCTCTTCAACATCGCCGAATACCAGTCGACGAAAGGACGTGACGGCTTCGGATGGGACGGCGAAGCCTGGTATGGCGGCGACACCGAACGTCTCTGGGTGAAGAGCGCCGGCGAAGGGTCGTTCGGCGAGCGGCTCGAGAGCGCCGAGGCGCAGGCGCTCTACAGCTATGCCATCGGCCCGTATTTCTGGGTGCAGGGCGGTCTTCGCTACGACTTCGAGCCGGACCCTTCGCGGGTCTACGCGACGGTCGCCCTGGAGGGCCTCGCCCCGAGCTTCTTCGATGTCGAAGCGGCGCTGTTCCTGTCCAACAAGGGCGAGCTGATGGCGCGGGCAGAGGGCTGGTACGATCAGCGGATCACCCAGCGGCTGATCCTCCAGCCGCGCGCGGAACTCAACTTCGCAGCGCAGAATTCGCCCTCGATCGGCGTCGGCGGCGGGCTGAGCAGCGCCGAAGCCGGGCTGCGCTTGCGCTACGACATTCGCCGCGAGTTCGCGCCCTACATCGGGGTGCAATACGAACGCGCCTTTGGGCGTACGCGCGATTACCTGCGCGCCGCGGGCGGGAATCCGGGCGGCTGGAGCCTGCTGGCCGGGATTCGCACATGGTTTTGATCGAGGAGGGAAAGGTATGAAACGAATACCAACGATATTGGCCGTGGCGCTCGCCGCGGCGCCCTGGACCGCGCAAGCCGATCCCGGACACGGCCCTGCCCCCGCCGCGGCGATCCCGGCCCAAAATCCGGACGCGGCGGCGGTGCGCAATGTTCTCGCGCAGTACCATGCGGCGCTCGAGCGGCTCGACGCGACCGGGACCGAGAAGCTGTTCGCGCCCGATTCCGCGGTCTTCGAGACGGGCGGGCGTGAAGGCACATACGCCAACTATCTGGCGCACCACCTCGGCCCCGAACTCAAGGAGTTCAAGAGCTTCACGTTCTCGGATTACAAGGCCGACGTCCGTTTCGAGGGCCCGGTCGCTTTGACGACGGAAAGCTACAAATACAGGATCGAGACCAAGGACGGTACGGTGGCCGAGCGCCTCGGCGTCAGCACCAGCGTACTCAAGAAGATCGACGGCCAGTGGAAAATCCTGGTCAGCCACAACTCGGGCCGCAAACCGAAGGGAGCCTGACATGAGCGTTACTGATAACTGGCAACTCGTCCGCCGTCTCTGGCTGGGGCTCGCCCTGCTTCTGACTGTGATGATGGTGGCCCCGTCCCCGGCGGTGGCGCACAAGGATCGCAAGCAGGCCGAAGCGGCCCAGCAGGTTGCGTCACCGGCCGCGGGTGGCGCGACGACTCACGGCGCCGCGGCGCCGGACGGCGCCGGTGGCCACGATCAAATGGGCGGCATGGGTATGGGAATGGGAATGGCGATGGACCGCTCGAACATGTCCTTCCTCGAGCGGCTGCTCGACTGGTTCGGCCGGTTGCATCCGGCCATCGTCCACTTTCCGATCGCCTTCTTCCCGGCGGCGCTGTTCACCGCGGTGGTCGGGCGCAGACGACCCTCTTTCGCCGCGTCGGTGCAGTTCCTGGTGGTCGCGGGCGGCATCTTCGCACCCATCGCCGCCGCCGCCGGATGGCTGGCGGGAATGAGCGCGGATCCGGAACCGATCCTGACCTACCACCGTTGGCTGGGGGTTGCCGTCGCCGTCGCCGGCGTTGGCCTCGGCGTCTGGGCCTGGCGGCGTCCGTGGGAAGACCGCGGCGCCGGTATGATCCTGGCGCTGACGGTGATGACGGTCGCCATCTTGGTGCAAGGTTTTCTCGGCGCGGCGCTGACGCACGGACTGGACCACCTGATGTTCTGAAGGGAGCGAAACAATGCAGCACGATCAAGCGCACGGCGGAATGAGCCCGGAGACGATGCGCGGGCACTACAAGATGTTCGCACTCAACCTCGCGCTCAGCCTGCTCGTCATGTATCTGGCGATGTTCGCGATGATCTGGACGTTCGGCGAGTTCGTCCAGAACCTGAACTTTTTCTACATGGCGCTGGTCATGTGGGCGCCGATGGCGATCGTGATGATCCTGACGATGAAATCCATGCTGATGAACGCCCGGCTCAACGCGGGTCTCTACGCGGCGTTTGCGCTCATCTTCGTGCTGAGCTTCGCGGCCATCCGGGACCAGACCTTCGTCGGAGACCGGGCGTTCCTCAAGTCGATGATCCCCCACCATTCGGGAGCGCTGACGATGTGCAATCGCGCTTCGATCCGCGATCCCGAAATTCGCGACTTGTGTTTCAAGCCGAACGGGATCGTCGATTCGCAGACTCGCGAGATCGCGCAAATGAACGAAATCCTGGATCGCCTCTGACCTGAGAGTGTTTGGACGGGGATGATGAAAGGAAATTCCCGATGACCCACATGCTCTCGGCCGAGATGCGCTCGTGCATCGACGACTGCCATGCTTGCGCCACCGTTTGCCTGTCCGACGCCATCCAGCATTGCCTGGCCAAGGGAGGCAAGCACACCGAACCCAAGCATTTCAAGCTGATGCTAGACTGCGCCGAGATATGTCATGCGGCCGCAAACTTCATGGCGCGCGGTTCGGACCATCTGGGTCACATCTGCCGGGAATGCGCCGAGATCTGCCGCGCCTGCGCGGATAGCTGCGAGGCGCTCGGCGACATGTCCGAGTGCGTCGATGCCTGCCGCGGTTGCGCGGAGAGCTGCGAAAAGATGGCCGCCTAGCCGATGGTTAAGGGCAGCATCCGGCGGCAGCCGGTCGCCGGCTTCGCGGGCCTCGTGACCCTTGCGGCGGCCGGCTGCCGCCGGCCGCCCCCTGACGACCCGACGGAAGATGACGCCGCGGCACCCGGACGGACGGCAGGAAGCGCTCGGGCCGCATCGATGACCGTCTATCGATCGCCGATGTGAAGCGCTTGCTCGCCGCACGTCCGGCGCAAGTCAAAGGCATTGCTGTCCCGGGGATGCCGCTTGGACCCCCGGGTATGGAAGCACCGGACGGCGCCAGGCAGCCGTTCACGGTCATGGCGTTCGATGCCGCCGGGCGCGTAAGTCGATTCCAAGCCTGAGGAGAGGGCATCATGATCAGAAAAATCGTCATTGGGGTTTCAGCGGTCGCAACGCTGGCATCCGGTACCGCCGCGATTGCGCACGACTTCTTCCTCTTGCCCGAGCAATTTCAGACCCAAGGCCCAGGGCCGCTAAGAATCCAGGCGACGGTGGGCTCGAGCTTCCCGACACCCGAAGCGGCCGTGCCCGCGGATCGTGCCGAGCGACCGACGGCGGCCGGGCCGGGAAATCCGCGGATCGAGGTCGTCGGCGCGGGTCCGAAGGCCTTGAATCTCGAGCTCGCGGGAGCCACGGCGGGAGTGATCGCGATCGGCGTCGGCTCGAAGCCGCGGGATGTCGAATACGCCGAGGATCGGATCCCGCTGATTCTCGATGAATACCGGGTTGCTCCGCAGGCTGCCGCGGCGGTCGAGGCGCTTCCCCGGCCGCGTGGCTGGCAGGTGGTGTCCCGGCGATTCGCCAAGACTTTCGTGTGCGTCGCGAGTTGTACGGACCGCTCGGCGGCCGAGCGATCGTTCGGGGCGCATCTCGAGTTCGTCGGCAGCCGCGCCTCGGCCGATCGTTTCCGGCTGCTCGCTCGCGGAAAACCGTTGACCGACTATCCGATCGACCTGGTCGGGCCGGACGGCAAGCGGCAGCACCTGAGGACCGATGCGCAAGGGAACATCCGCCTCGGCAATGACTTTAGTGGGGCAACGATGCTGTTTGCCGCGAAACTGGAACCGCCGGTGGGGGCTGGACGCTTTACGCTCGATCTCACCTCGCTGACGTTCAGTCGATGATGATGCTTTCCTGAAGGAGATGGATGATGAAAACGACTTTGCCTAACGTGAGCGCCCTCGCCTTGCTTGCATCGCTCTCGGCTTGTGGCGATGCAGCCGACCCGGGCAAGGACGCCGGCGCCACGGCGGTCGCCGAAGACCCGATGGCGACGAGCGGGCCGTTCGCCGAAGCCGAAACACGCATGAGCGAGCGGATGATGGCTGCCGTCGGCAGCGACGCCGGGCAGTCATGGGGGAAGAAGATGATCGAGCATCATCAGGGCGCGATCGACATGTCGCGCATCGTTCTCGACCAGAACCCGACCGCGGAGGTGGCCACGATGGCGCGCGACGCCATCGCCAAGAACGAGCGCGACAACGCGAGCATCCGCAAATTGCTGAAGGATGGCGCCCCCGATCAGCAAAGCGCCGATCTCTATCGCGGCGCCATGACCGACATGCGCGACAGGATGATGGCCGCTTCCGGCGCCGACGTCTCCGAGGCTTACATGCGCAAGATGCACGAGCATCACAAGGGCGCGGTGGCGATGTCCGACGTGGCGCTGGCGAATGGCGTAAGCGGCGCGATGCGCGATCAGGTGCAGAGGACGCGCAGCGAGCAGCAGCGCGACGTGGCGATGACCGAGGCGATGCTCCGCGGCGAGCCGATGAGCGAGGCCAAGGCCGCGGCCGCCGCGCCCTCGCCTGCGGCGACCCCGGCCGGCCCGCCGGCGTCGGCCAGGCCGAAGGCTTCGCCCAGGCCCTCGCCGACACCGACACCGACACCGACACCGACACCGACACCGGCCGACATGCCCCCGGGCCATGACATGGACAAGATGTAGGCCTGGGGGCCGCTTATGCGAAGGCACGTCCTTTTGGCGCTCGGTTTGCTCGCCGCGTGCGATGCGGGCGAGAGTGATCGATCGGCCCCCGCGGGCGCCGATCGAACGCAGCCGAGCGCTCTGGCGCGGGTTCCGGGAGCTGCGGCTCCGGGTGATCGGGCGAACGCCGAGGGACCGGGTCGCGCTCCCCGGACACCGGGCGACCGGTCGATCCTGGCCTGGTCGATGCCGGCCGCCGGCGCGAAGGTGAGCGCGCCGGTCAGCGAGCTGGTCCTGCATTTTTCGCCGCCGGCCAGGCTCTCGGAAGTGACGGTGACGGGTCCGCGAGGCGCAATGCCGATGATGGTCACGGCGGTCGGCGAGGTGGAGCATTATTCGCTGCCGTTACCGGAACTCGGCACCGGCACCGTCACCATCGACTGGAAAGCCACGGCGAGCGGCGTTGACTATCGCGGCAGCTTCGGCTTCGAGATCGGATGAGACCCACGGCCCCGGCGCGCTCGCCGCCGGGGCCGTTTCCACCGGAACCAGCAACGGGCAAGCCGCCACCTCGATGCGAACTCATGTCATTGCCCGCAAGACGCACAAATGGTTCGGGCTCTTCATCGGGCTGCAGGTGGTCGTCTGGTCGCTGAGCGGGGTCTACATGACCGTCGTTCACATCGACACGATCCACGGCGACCATCTCGTCCGTGAGAGTGCCACCCCCGGCATCGAGGCGAAGGTCTTGCAGGATCCGCTCGCGCTCGCTGCGCGGGAAAGTGCCAAAGGCATCAGGCTGGCGTGGGTCGACGAACGCCCGATCTATGTCACCGACGGGCCCTCGGGAGAGCGCGCCTTCGCGGCAACCACGGCTGCACCGCTGGAGCCGCCGAACGAGCAGGCAATCAGAGCCTTGGCCTCGTCCTATTACACCGGGTCCGAGCCCATCGCGTCGGCCGAACTCATCACCGATGTGCCGGGCGAGATCCGCGGGCGAAAGCCACCGCTTTGGCGGGTCGAGTTCGCGCACTGGAACAAGCCGACCTTCTATCTGTCACGGGTCACCGGCGAGCTCCTCTCGCGGCGCCATGAGCTGTGGCGCGTGTTCGACTTCGTGTGGATGCTCCACATCATGGATTATGAGGAGCGCGAGAACGTCAATAATCCCCTGCTGCGCGCCTTCACCTGGGGTGCGGTGCTGATGGCGCTGTCCGGCATCTGGTTGCTGTTCTACGCTTTTCCGAAGCGCAAGAAGAGGCGAGGGAGCGCCCGATGAAGATCAAGTCGATCTGGCTGCGGAAAATTCACAAATGGGTGGGTCTCGCCATCGGACTACAGTTCGTCCTGTGGGCGATCAGCGGCGCGGCGATGGCGCTGCTCGACATGGAGGCTGTCGCTGGAGGGCCCCGTGCCGAACCGACAGAGGCTGCCCCGCGCGAAGCTGCGACGGGCTGGCCGAAGATCGTCGGCCAACTAGGCTCGGAAAAGATCGAGGGACTGCGGCTTGAGACCCTGCTCGGTCGGTCTGTCGCCGAGGTGCGGACCGCGCGTTCGACGCAAATGTTCGATGCCCGCACTGGAGAGCGCCTGACGATCGGCGCCGCCGCCGCCCGCGCCATTGCCCAGGCGAACCATCCCGACGGGGCGAAGCCGGTCGCGGCGACGCTGCTCACCCAGCGGTCGCTGCCGGTCAGAGAGCACGAGCCGCCGATCTGGCAGGTCGATTTCGCGGACGGGGAAAGCAGCACCTATTACCTGTCGGCCACGACGGGCGCGCTGCTGGAACGCCGTAACGACACCTGGCGCTGGTGGGACTTCTTCTGGATGCTCCACAACATGGACTATGCCGACCGGACGAGTTTCAACCATCCGCTGATCGTCACCGCGGGCATCGCGATGGCCTGGCTGGCGGTAACGGGCTTCTGGCTATTGTTCCGGACGATGTGGCGGCACGATTTCACATGGATCCGTGCACGCCGAACCCGGCAAGGCTGACCGGCAACCCAGAGAAGCGGCTGCCGGGATCAGGACCGGGCTTCAATTCCTCCCCGGCCATTCCACGTGCAGATCGTCGATCACATAGGGGTGCCGATGGGGCCCGGCGCCTTCGCCGGCAAGATGGGGATGGGCAGCGGGCAAGTCGGAGTGGTCGTGCTCGACCGCTTCGGGATCGACCGCAGGCCACTTCCACAGGCCCGCAATCAACCCGATCGTCGCGATGGCGGCCAGCAGCGCGGATGCGGCCGCCATACCGAGAAGCGCGCCGGCCTGACCCGCCACCGGATAGGCGACAAGCCAGCAGACATGGCTCAGCGCGAACTGGGCCGCGAACAGCGCCGGACGGTCGGCGTCGGTCGAGGACCGGCGCAGCAGACGTCCACCAGGGGTGACACAGAGCGAATAGCCCGCCCCCATGACGAGCCATCCCGCCAGCAGGAACGGCCACATCGCATCGGGCGGCAGCGCGGGAGTCGCCAGGGCGAAGGCGAGCAACACCGCCAACAGCACGCCGGCCCCGATCAGCATCGTGGTCCGCTCGCTGAACCTGCGCAGGACGCGCGGCAACACCAGCGCGACCAGCATGGAGCCGCCGCCATAGGCTGCCAGCGCCAGCGCCACGTCCTGCTGCGAGCCGCCTGTGCCCCTCACGATGACCACGGTGTTGACGATCACCATCGCGCTGCCCGCCGCCGCCGCGAGTGTGACGGCCAGCAGACCGACAAGACGCGGCGTCTTGAGATAGATGCGCACGCCGCGGGTCGTCTTGCGCCACGCGCTTTGGACCGCGCGCGCCGCCGCCTTGCGGTGCGGCAGCGCCGAGGTCATGACCAGCAGTGCCGAGACGACAAAGCCCAGCGAAGTTCCTGCGAAGAGCCAGTTGAAGCCGATGACGGTCAGCAGCAGGGCCGCCAGCATCGGGCTGAGCAGACTTTCAAGGTCATAGGCCAGACGCGAGAGGGAGAGGGCGTTGGTATATTCTTCCTCGTCGGGCAGGATTTCGGGGATCGTCGCCTGGAAGGTGGGCGTAAAGGCGGCCGAAGCCGATTGCAGCAGGAAGATCAGCAGGTAAACCTGCCACACCGCATCGACGAAGGGCAGGACAAGCGCGACGCCCGCGCGCACGAAATCCATCGCCACGAGCAGGCTCTTGCGGGGCAGGCGGTCGGCGTAGGCGCCCACCACCGGCGCGATGCCGATATAGGCGACCATCTTGATCGCGAGCGCCGTCCCCAGCACCGCGCCCGCGTTGGCCCCGGCAATCTCGTAGGCGAGCAGGCCGAGCGCCACGGTCGCCAGCCCGGTGCCGACCAGCGCGATGACCTGCGCGAGGAACAGGTGGCGATAGGTGCGATTGGCAAGAACCTTGAGCATCGCGCTTTTTCCTTAGGTTTCGCTCACGCCAGCCAGTTCATGACGGCAAACGTCAGGAACAGGTAGCGCCCGCCCTTGGCAAGAGTGACGACGAGGAGGAAGGCGGTGAACCGCATCCGCAGCACCCCCGCGACCACTGTGAGCGGGTCGCCGATCACCGGCACCCACGACAGCAACAATACCGCAGGGCCGAAGCGCGCAAACCACGCCTCGGCCCGCGCCAACGTAGCGGGCGAGGCCGGGAACCAGCGCTTCTCGCGGTGATGCGCGAAGTAGCGCCCCAACAGCCAGTTGACGGCGGAACCGAGCACATTCCCCGCGGTCGCCGCCGCCAGCAGCGCGGCGGTATCGAAACGCCCCGAAACCAGCATCGCTCCGAGCAGGAGCTCGGACTGTGCGGGCAGGATCGTTGCCGCGACGAAGGCGGCCGCGAACAGTCCGGCGTAACCGGCGAGCAAGTTCTCGAAGATCATCTCCCGACACCTGGACCGAGCTTTACACGACGCGCCGAATTTCGGTGTAGGCACCTTGTGTCCGCACAGTGACCATCTCGGCAAGATTGGGTCTTGCTAGAGTTGGCATATGTTACTCCTGCTGGACGGGGCGCGCGCTCGCTGGAACGCGATCATGCGGTGACTGGCTCCGCCGCCGCGGCCGGAGCGTCGGACCTATCGGCATCGCGCCCCCGGACCATGCGGTAGAGCGCCGGCAGCACCAGCAGGGTGAGGATGGTCGAGGAGACGATTCCGCCGATGACCACCGTCGCCAGCGGGCGCTGGACTTCCGAGCCGAGTCCGACGTTGAGCGCCATCGGCACGAAGCCGAGGCTGGCGACAAGCGCCGTCATCAGCACCGGCCGCAGCCGGGCAAGCGCGCCTTCGCGGATCGCATCCTCGAGCGGACGGCCTTGCTCCATCAGCTGCCTGATGAAGGTCAGCATGACCACGCCGTTGAGCACCGCCACGCCCGACAGCGCGATGAAGCCGACCCCGGCCGAGATCGAGAACGGAATGCCCCTCAGCAGCAGCGCCGCGACGCCGCCGGTCAAGGCCAAGGGCACGCCCGAGAACACCACCAGGGCGTCCTTCGCCGATCGGAACAGCGCCATCAGCAGGCCGAAGATAAGCGCCAGCGTGAGCGGAACCACGATCTGCAACCGCGTGGCCGCCGACTGGAGCTGCTGGAAGGTTCCTCCGTATTCGATCCAGTAGCCATCGGGCACCTCGACTTCGGCGGCGATACGATCGCGCGCCTCGCCGACGAACGAGCCGAGATCGCGTCCCCGCACGTTGCTGGTCACGACCGCGCGGCGCTTCCCATTCTCGCGGCTGATCTGGTTCGGCCCCAGGGTGCGTTCGATGCTTGCGACTTCGACCAGTGGCACCGAGCCGCCACCCGGAAGCGGGATCGGCAGCCGCTCGAGCACCTGCGGGTCCTGGCGCAGTTCCTCGGGCAGGCGGACCACGATATCGAACCGCCGGTCTCCTTCGAAGATCCGGCCGGCGTCCGCCCCGCCGATCGCGGTCGCGACTACCGTCTGGACATCGTCGACATTGAGACCCAGCTGGGTCAGCTTGACCCGGTCGGGCACCACCTGCACGAACGGCAGTCCGGTGACCTGTTCGGTCTGGACGTCCTGCGAACCTTCGATGGTGGATACCACGCCTTCGATTTCCGCCGCCGTTGCCGCAAGCTGGTCGAGGTCGTCGCCATAGACCTTGATGGCCACCTCCGAGCGGACCCCCGCGATCAGCTCGTTGAAGCGCATCTGGATAGGCTGGATGAACTCGTAGCGCGAACCCGGCACCTGTTCGACCGCGGCGTTCATCTCGGCGACGAGCTGGGCCTTGGGCTTGCGCGGATCGGGCCATTCGCCGCGCGGCTTCATGATGATGAAGTTATCGGCGACGGACGGCGGGACCGGGTCGGTGGCCACGTCGGCCGTGCCGATCTTGGCGAACACCGTGTCGACCTCCGGGAAGGTCTTGATCTTCCTCTCCAGCGCTGCCTGCATCGATACCGCCTGCGACAGGCTGGTCCCCGGAATCCGCAGGGCGTGAAGCGCGATGTCGCCCTCGTCGAGATTGGGGATGAACTCCGAACCCAGACGCGTCGCGGCGAAGCCGCTCAGCACCACCAGTGCCGCGGCCCCCGCGATCACGGCCTTGCGTCGCGCGATCGCGAAGTCGAGCATCGGGGCATAGTGGGATTTGGCAACCCGCATGACCTTGTTCTCCTTCTCCTCGACCTTGCCGGTGACGAAGGTGGCCACCGCCGCCGGCACGAAAGTCAGCGACAGCAGGAGCGCCGCCGTCAGTGCGATCACCACGGTCAACGCCATCGGGTGGAAGGTCTTGCCCTCGACGCCTTCGAGCGCGAAGATCGGCAGATAGACGATGGTGATGATGAGGATGCCGAACAGGCTCGGCCGGATGACCTCCTCCGAAGCATCCGCCGCAAGCTTGAAGCGCTCGTCCCGCGTCAGCAATCGCCCGAGCGAATGCTGAGCCTGGCCGAAGCGGCTGAGACAATTCTCGACGATGATGACCGCGCCATCGACGATCAGGCCGAAGTCGAGCGCGCCCAGGCTCATCAGATTGCCCGACGTGCCGCTCTCGACCATGCCGGTGATGGTCAGCAGGAAGGACAGGGGAATGACCGCCGCGGTGATCAGCGCCGCGCGGATGTTTCCGAGCAGCAGGAACAGCACGACGATCACCAGCATCGCGCCTTCGGCCAGGTTCTTCTCGACCGTCCGGACGGTCGCCTCGACCAGCTTGGAGCGGTCGTAGACCGTGTTGGCGACCACGCCGCCGGGGAGCGAGCGGTTGATCACCTCGAGTTGCTCGGCGACCGCCACGCTGACATCGCGGGCGTTCTCGCCCACCAGCATATAGATCGTGCCGAGCACGACCTCGCGGCCGTCCTTGGTGGCCGCGCCGTTGCGGATCTCCGAACCGATGCTGACATCGGCAACATCTGCGACGCGGATCGGCACACCTTCGCGCGAGGCGACGATGATGCCGGACAGGTCGCGTTCGTCCTTCGCCTGGCCAGGCACCCGGATCAGGAACTGGGAGCCCGACCGCTCGACATAACCGGCGCCGACATTGGCATTGTTGCTTTCGAGCGCTGCGATCACGTCCTTGACCGTCAGGCCGAAGCCCGCGAGGCGCGAAGGATACGGCGCGACCACATACTCCTTGCGATAGCCGCCGACCGAGTTGACTTCGGTGACGCCGGGCACGTTGCGGAGCTGCGGGCGCACCACCCAGTCGTGCAGTGTGCGCAGATCCTGCGCGGTATAGCGCGAACCATCGGGCTTCACCGCGCCGGGCTTGGCCTCGATCGTATACATGAAGATCTCGCCCAGCCCGGTCGCGATGGGGCCGAGTTCGGGCTCGACCGTCGGGGGGAGGTTCGACCGCACACCCTGGAGGCGCTCGTTGACCAGCTGCCGCGCGAAATAGATGTTGGTTCCGTCTTTGAAAACGACGGTGACCTGCGACAGTCCGTAGCGCGAGACCGAGCGGGTGTATTTCAGGCCGGGAACACCGGCGATCGCGGTTTCCACCGGGAAGGTGATTCGCTGCTCGGCCTCGAGGGGCGAAAAGCCCGGTGCCGAGGTGTTGATCTGCACCTGCACGTTGGTGATGTCGGGAACGGCGTCGATCTTGAGCCGCCCGAAATTATAGATGCCCAGCGCCGCCAGCAGGAGGACGGCGACAAGGACGGCGAAGCGCTGCCGGATCGACAGCTCGATGATGCGATTGAGCATGGAAGCGCGTCCTTTAGTGATCGTGGCTCGCGCCCGACTTCTCGATGTCGGCCTTGATCACGTAGCTGTTCTTGGCGGCGTAGACGGTGCCCGGCTTGATCCCGCTCAGGACCTCGGTCCATTCGGGCCCTTCGCGCCCGAGCTCGAGCACGCGGATCTCGTAGGTCTGTCGGATCTTGGCGAAGACCACGCGGAAGTCGCGGAACTGCTGGATGGCGTCGGTCCGCACGGCCAGCGGAACGCTGCGCCGATCCACCGACACCAGGCCGCGCACCGCCATGCCCGGCCGCCAGAACCCGTCGCGGTTGGGCAGGCTGGCGCGCGCGGTGACCGCCTGATTGGTCACTTCGGCGAGCGGCAGAAAATCGCGAATGGTGGAGCCTTGCGTCCGCTCGCCCTCCAGCCCGCGAATCAGAATGCTCTGACCCGGGCGGATGCGCTCGATGTCGCGGGGGAAGATCGGAAAGGTAGCAATGGTCCGCGACGGGTCGGAGATCACGAACATCGGTCGACTGTCGGCGATATCGCCCACGTTGGTATTGCGCTGCGTGATCACGCCCGCGATCGGCGCATAGACCGGGTAGGTCTGCAGAGAGTCGCTGCTCTCGACCCTCGCCAGCAGGGTGCCGCGGCCCACCCGGTCGCCGACGTTGCGATGTATCGAGACCACTGGGCCCGGATATTTGGCGCCGACGTTGGCGCTTCCGGTCGGATCGAGCTCGACCCGGCCGATGATCTCGACCGTTTCGCCTACCTGTTGCGGGCCGACTGTCTCGGTTTCGATGCCGGCCGCCCGGGCCGCCGCATCCGCTATCGTCACGCGCCCTTCGTAGGAGGGGAACGCCCAGCGGTGGGTTTTGCCGTCCGCGCTCGCCACCACCTCGACGTCGAAGCTATGCGGCTCGACCAGTACCGAGTTGCCGCGCAGGTAATCCTCCTGCGGCCTGAAACCGAAGGTCGTGACCTCGCCGTCGAGCCGCTTGATCGTCACCCGCGCGCGGACCTGGCCGGGATCGACGGGCTTGTCGTCGCGGTAGGCGTAGAGACGGTATTCGGGCGGGACGCCGTCCTCGAACACCGTCAGCTCGATGGAAAAGTCGCCATCGCGCAGCAGCCGACCGTTGTGAGGCCCGCGCTCATAGTCGCCGGCGGCGACCTCGCCCGCTTCGGGCTCGGCCACCTCGCTGCCCGATTGTCCACAGGCGGCCAGTGAAGCGGCTAGCAAGGCCGCGAGAATGAAATGTGTCTTGCGCATTAGCGGTTACCCCCAACAAGGTCGGCGAACTGGCCGGTCAGCCGGTCGAGCTGAACCTTGGCCGTGTGATAGGTGGAAAGAGCCTCGACGAAGCGGACCCGCGCATCGTGCAGCGCCGACTGCGCGGTCGATACGTCGAGAAAAGTGAACCCGCCGCGGTTGTAGCCCGCGCGAACCTCGCGCAAGGTCTGCTCGGCCCCGGGGACGACCCGCGCCTGGATCGCCTCGGCCTCGTGCCGGGCTTCCTCCACGCGCTCGGCGGCCACCGCCACCTCGCGTCGCCGCTGGAAGCGCTCGACCGCCAGATCGGCCTCGACCTGGCGCTGTTCGGCCGTCGCGCGGGCTACATTGGCCCGGTTCAGCGCGCGATTGGGGAGCGGGAACGAGACCCCGGCCACCACCCCGAAATCGCCGGTCCCGAATAGGCGGGGCCCGGCATAAACCGTCGGGTCGGTCTTCGCATAGGCTTCCTGCAGGCGGTAATTCGCTCCGGCCCGCTGACGTCGGGCCTCGAACAGCGCGAGATCGACTGACGAGAGGTCGTTTGCAGCCACGCGCACCAAAGGTGTTTCAAGGAACCCTGCTGTCACGATTGAAAAGGCGGAGGGATCGCCGCCCGTCAGCAGCGACAGGCGAGTCTTTGCGGCCACCAGGGCGTGGTCTGCGAGTTCGAGGTCCACCTTGGCTTCGGCGAGTTGTGTCCTCGCGCGGGTGCCGGCGAACAACGGGTCGCGCGCGCTGGCGACGCGGCGCTGCACTTCGCCTTGCAGCCGCTCCGCAATCTCGACCCGGCTCCTGGCCAACTCAAGCTTCAGCGCGGCGGCCTGCGCCCCGACGTAGAGTTCCTGCACCTGCCTCGCCAGGTCCAGCCGCTGGATCAGCGTTTCCGCCTGGGCGATGCCAATGTCGCCATCGGCAAGCTCGATCCGCGCCAGCCGCTTGCCGCCGCGTTCGAGGCGCAGATTGTAAGTTGCATCGACCTGAACCAGACCGATGCGGGTAGTGCCGACGTTCTCCACCGAACCGGCGATTGTGGCCGCCGGTTTGGTATCCGCGGCAGCACGCGCCGCCTCGAGTGTCTCGATTCTTGCCGCGGCCGCCTCGCCTTGGGGCGAGCTCGATAGCGAACGGCGAATGGCTTCTTCCAGGCTCAGCGGCTCGGCCGCCAACGGGCTTGCGACAAGCCCCGCAACCCCCGCGAGGAGGGTTGCAACAGTTCCAAATCTCATCGGGGAGGTCTCCTGACGCCCGAATGCAGGTCACGCGGCGAAGGCCGCGCGGCGAATGCAGGATGTCAGCCTATCGGAGGATCGAGCGGAGGAGCGGGCGAGCCCGAATGCAGCAACGATGCCTCGGACGCGAAAACGATCTGTTTGCCGAACCGGCGCTCCAGATCGCTCCCGGGCAATTGAGGCGCCGTCACCGAAGGACTGTGGTGATGCCCCTGCTCCGATGCCAAGCCAGCCGACCGATCGCTATCGCTCGAATCCTCGACATGGTCGGCGTGCCCGTGCGTGTGAGTATGGCCGCCGACAATCGATTGGGCCGAATGCTCACTGCCGTGCGCGGCGAGCGGCCCGGCATGCAGACCGGACAGGACCATCGCGAGGAGGCCGAAAAGGGCGATGAACAGACGCACGCGGGGCTCGTTAGCCGAACGAACGCGGTGTGGATAGGCCGAATGGACCAGAATCATAACTGACGCGTGGCGTCGGCTCAACGATTCTCACTGGTATGGCGACAATCCGCGGCTTTTTCCGGACCGCGACGGCGCGGATAAGGGTTGTATCGGCAACAATACCGTGTCAATGGCGCGCCCTTCGATGACCCTTCGCTCAGTCTCGCCTCTTCGGTCGATTGTGGCCCTGCTGCTGTTCTTTGCCGTTGCATTCAGCGGCGCCGCTGACGCGGTTGCCTGCGATCGGTTGGGCAGCTCGACAATGCAGGCAGCGGTCTCCGTCGATACCGCTCCTGCGCGCGACAACTCGAACGACCAGGCCCAGCAGCATGCGTTGTGTGCGCATGGCCATTGTCACAACGTTGCCCGGTTAGGACGTGGGGAATCGGTCGTGAAGGAGCAATTGGCGGCGGACACGCTGCACTTTGCCTTGCCGATGGATGCGCTGAGTCCCGGCGAAATCTCCTCAGTCAAAGAGCCGCCTCGGGCCTGAGACGTTCCGCGCTGCCGTTGCAGCGTGTTTTGTCTCAGCTGAGGAGTTCTTGAAATATGATTTCCCGAACGCGGGCCCGCGCCTTGTGGCGTGGGATCCCAGGTCCGCGCTGGAGCGCGAATGCCCGTGCCAGCGAGCATGCCCGCCATGCGATTGCGGCTACTGTCCTGTTCTGCAATCCCGCCGTAGCGCTGGCCCAGATCAGTACGCCAGCCACCCCGCAAGTGGGGTCGCCGACGATCGGCCCGCCCGCGCCACCCGTTCTCCCCGCAGAGGACCCCTCGCTTCCCTTGCTTGTGCCGAGCACAGAGCCGCTGCCCGAAAACCTCACGCTCGAACGGGCCCTGGAAGAGGCGGAAGCACGCTCGCCGGCGATCGCGGCGGCGCGCGCGGCGGTGGCGGCAGCGCAAGGCAGGCTTCGTCAGGCCGGCTATCGGGCCAACCCCGACCTCAGTGTGCAGGTTCAAAATTTTCTCGGTTCTGGAAAGCTCAGCGGCTTCCAGAGCAGTGAAGTAACCGTCGCCATCAATCAGCGGCTCGACCTGGCAGGCCGAAGAACCGCGCGCCTCAACGTCGGCCGCGCGCAGCTCTTGGTGAGCGAGCTGCGGCTCGCGGTCTTGCGCGCGGAGCTGGCCAGATCGGTCAGGCAACAGTTCGCCGCGGCGATCGCCGCGAGCGAAAGGCTTCGGATCGCTACCGAGAATGAAATCAGATCGCGCGAGCTCGCCCGGATCGCCGATATTCTCGTGGACGCGGGCCGCGAACCGCCCCTGCGAGCGCTGCGCGCCGAGGCGGCGGCGAGCCAGGCGGCCGCCGAGCTTCGAGCCGCGCAAGTGAGCGAGGCCACATCGCGTCGCAATCTGGCCGCCCTGTTCGGTACCGAAACGCCCCCGGAATCGCTTGTCGGCAGAGCTGGTGAGTTGCCGTCGCCTCCGCGCGCGCCGGTCGAATCGCTGGATGTTCGGCTCGCCAATGCTCAGGTTGCATTGACGGAAGCCAATCTCCGGCAGCAACTTGTCGAACGCCGGATCGATCCTGCCGTCGGAGTCGGCGTGCGTTATACCCGGGAAACGGGCGACCAGGCTCTGGTCGCCGGGTTTTCGCTGCCGCTCCGCATCAGAGATCCCAATCTAGGCAATATCGAAGCCGCACGCGCCGAGATTCGCGTCGCGGAGGCCGAGCGAGCCAGCGCGCGTGTCGGCGCCACTACGCGGATCGCCAACGCCAGAGCCAATCTCGTCGCAGCTTCGGCTCGTGTTGAAGCGCTTGAAACCGGGGCCGTTCCGGGAGGGCGTGAAGCACTGCGGCTCGCGCAGCTCTCGTACGAAGCCGGCAAGATCCAGCTGGTCGAACTGCTCGACGCACAGGCGGCTTTGCGGAGCGCCGAGACCCAACTGATCGAGGCTCGCCTGGCGCGGGCCGAGGCCATCGCTGAGCTCGCTCGCGCGACCGCGCAGTAAGGACACACAATGGAACCGAATCTGACAGTCGATCGCAAAAAGTTCATTGCGGTCACGGGTGCAATCGTCGTGCTCGCCGGTGTCGGCGGCATACTGATCGGTCGAGCGACGGACCAGCCGGCCGCGACGGCGACGGCCGTTGAAGAAGGCGGGCCGGCTGGCGATCGAGCCGCCGAGAAGGCGGGCCCCGAAGGCTTCGTCGCGATACCGGCGGCGAATTTCGCCGCGATGGGTATTGGGACCGAACGCGTTGCCGCCGGTTCCCTGGGAACCGAAATTCTCGCCCAGGCGACCGCAACGGCGCCGCCGCAAGGCCGATCTTCGCTAACCGCCCGGGCCGATGGCGCGATCACGCGCATCTACAAGCGACTGGGCGATGGAGTGGCGGCCGGCGAAACCATTGCATTGCTCGAAAGCCGGGAAGCGGCCGCGATCATGGCGGAGCGCGCCTCGGCCGCGGCAAGGGCGCAGGCCTCGACAGCGGCGCTCAACCGCGAGCGGCGGCTCTTCAACGCCAAGATAACCCCGCGGCAGGATCTCGAGGCGGCTCAAGCGGAGGCCGCCCAGGCCCAGGCGGAGCTGCGCCGGACCGAGGCCGGCGTGGCAGCGGCCGGGGTCACGCCCGATGGGCGCCACATCGCGGTCCGGACGCTGATCGGGGGACGGATCACGTCGATGAAGGCGGAGCTTGGAGCCTTCGTATCGGCGGGAACCGAGCTGTTCGAGGTCGCCAACCCGCGCAGCGTCCAGATCGAAGCCGCGGTGCCGTGGGCCGATGCCCAGCGCATCCGGCCTGGCGATCCGGGGGTGATCGAACTAGGCGGCGGCGAAACCCTCGAGGCTCGCGTGAGATCGACCACACCCTCGCTCGACCCGGAGAGCCGGGCGGCAACGGTGGTCCTTGCTCCGGCGGGCATTCCCGCCGGTCTCACTCAAGGTCAGTCATTCCGGGTCCGGATCACGCCGCGCGGAGGGGACACCGGAAACCGCATCGTCGTGCCCGAGGGGGCGGTGCAGACGGTCAATGGCGCCGCGGTGGTGTTCGAGCGGGTCAATGGAGGCTTCCGGGCGAGGCCGGTGACCACCGGCCAGCGCGGCGCCGGCCGTATCGAGATCCTTGCCGGGATCGCCCCCGGCACGGTCATCGCCACCGCCAACGCCTTCCTGCTCAAGGCCGAACTCGGCAAGGGTGCGGGTGAGGAGGAATAAGCCATGATCGGGAACTTGATGGCGCTTTCCGTCCGCGCCCGCTGGACGGTCCTCTTCGTTTTTCTCGCGATCGGCGGCATCGGCGTGTGGCAGCTCACCAAGCTGCCGATCGATGCTGTTCCCGACATCACCAACAAGCAGGTCCAGATCAATACCGTCGATCCGCGGCTTTCGCCGGTCGAGATCGAGAAGCTCGTCACCTACCCGGTCGAAATCGCCTTGGCCGGGATTCCCGGCCTGCAGACGACGCGGTCGATCTCGCGCAACGGCTTCAGCCAGGTGACCGCCATATTCGAGGATTCGACGGACCTATACTTCGCTCGCCAGCAGGTCGGCGAGCGGCTGGTCAACGCGCAGCGAAACCTGCCGCAGGGAGTGCAGCCGCAGATCGGGCCGGTCACGACCGGCCTTGGCGAGATCGTCATGTACACGATCGACTACAGCAATCCTGGCGGGCGGGGAGCGCGGAAGGTGGCGGGCGAGCCGGGCTGGCAGCCCGATGGCAGCTACCTCACCCCCGAAGGGGACCGGCTGGTCGATGCGGTCCAGACCGCCGCCTATCTGCGCACCGTCCAGGACTGGATCATTTCCCCGCAGCTCAAGGCCGTGCGCGGCGTGGCGGGCGTCGATTCGATCGGCGGCTACGCCAAGACCTTCGTGATCCAGCCCGATCCGACCAGGCTCGTCAGCTACGGCATTTCATACAGCGAGTTGGGTGAGGCGCTGGAAAGGGCGAACCTTGCGGTCGGGGCGAACTTTTACAACCGGGCCGGGGAAGCCTACCTCGTCCGCGTCGATGCGCGCGTCCGCTCGGAAGAGCAGATCGCCAGCGCGGTCGTCGCGAGCCGGGAAGGAGTTCCGGTCATGGTCGCCCAGGTCGCCGACGTCAAGGTCGGCGGCGATCTGCGGACCGGCGCCGGCAGCATGAACGGGCGGGAGGCCGTTATCGGCACCGTCCTCATGCTGATCGGCCAGAACAGCCGCATCGTGGCGCAGGACGTCGGCGCCAAGCTGACGGAAATCGGCAAGACGCTTCCGCCGGGCGTCGAGGTCAAGGTCGTGCTCGACCGCGCCAAGCTGGTCAGCGCGACGGTTGGCACGGTCGAACGGAACCTGACCGAGGGCGCGATCCTGGTGGCGGCGGCGCTGTTCCTGCTGCTTGGGAACTGGCGCGCCGCCCTGATCGCGGTTCTGGTGATTCCCTTTTCCTTTCTGATGATGGCGATGGGGATGAACGCCTTCGGCGTGCCCGGCAATTTGATGAGCCTGGGCGCGCTCGACTTCGGCCTGATCGTCGACGGCGCGGTGATCATCGTCGAGAACTGCCTCGCCCGGCTCGCGCACCGTCAGGAGCACGAAGGGCGGCTGCTCTCTTTGCGCGAGCGCCTCGAGGAAACGATGCACGCCGCCCAGGAGATGGTCAAGCCGACGGTGTTCGGACAGGCCATCATCCTGCTCGCCTTCGCACCGCTGCTGATGTTCACCGGAGTCGAGGGCAAGACCTTTTCACCGATGGCGATCACCATCATCCTGGCGCTGGTGGCGGCGTTCATCCTGGCGATCACCCTGGTCCCGGCGCTGATCGCGCTGCTCATCCGCGGGCGCGTCGCCGAGAAGGACGTGTGGCTGATCCGCAAGAGCAGGGATCGCTACCTGCCGTTGTTGGACAAGGCGATCGCGCGGCCGTGGCGATTCATTCTTGGGGGGCTGGGCTTTTTTCTGATTGCCTTTCCGGTGTTCGGGATGCTCGGCTCGGAATTCATCCCGCAGCTCGACGAGAAGAACCTGGCGCTCGCCTCCACCCGCGTGCCGTCGGTCAGCCTGGGCCAGTCTCTGGCCATGCAGCTCAAGGTCGAGGAGGCGGTCACCAAGCTGCCCGAAGTCGAGCTGATGTTCTCCAAGACCGGCACCGCCGAAGTGGCGACCGACCCGATGCCGCCGAACATTTCGGACGGCTTCGTCATACTCAAGCCGCAGGAGGAATGGCCGGAAGGCGTCGACAGCAAGGCCGATGTCATCGAGCGCGTCGAGCGCGTTGCCGGGCAACAGCTCGGGCAATTGTACGAATTGAGCCAACCGATCGAGCTGCGCTTCAACGAGCTGATCGCCGGCGTTCGCGGCGACGTTGCGATCAAGCTCTACGGCGACGATCTCGACAAGATGGCGCAGACCGCCAACGAGATGGTGCGCCTGTTGCAAGGCATCCCGGGCGCGGCAAGCGTCAAAGCGGACCAGGTCGGCGGCGCCCCATTGCTCGATGTCCAGCTCGACCGGGCCATGATCTCGCGGCTCGGGCTCACCGTGCAGGACGTCTCGGACACGGTCGCCGCCGCGATGGGCGGCCGCGAATCGGGCCTGCTCTACGAAGGCGATCGGCGCTTCGACATCACGGTCCGGGTGCCGGAGGCGACCCGCGTCAACCTCGATGACATCCGCGCGCTTCCTGTGCTGCTGCCCGCGCCGGAGGGTCGGGCGCGGGCCTCCGTGCCACTGTCGCAGGTAGCCGACATCCGGCTGACAGAAGGTCTGAACCAGGTGACCCGCGAGAACGGCAAGCGCCGGGTCGTCGTGCAGATCAACCTCGAGGGCCGCGACGCCGGCTCGTTCGTCCAGGAAGCGCAGGCCAAGATCGCGCAGGTCAAGCTGCCGACCGGCTACTATCTGGAATGGGGCGGTCAGTTCGAGAGCCTGCAGGCGGCCTCGAAGCGATTGGCCATCGTCGTGCCGCTGTGCTTCGCGGTCATCTTCCTGCTGCTGTACTTCGCCCTGGGCGGATGGGGGCGGGCCCTGGCGGTCTTCCTGGCGGTTCCGCTGGGCCTCGCGGGCGGGGTGTTCACGCTGGCGCTCACCGGAATCAACTTTTCGGTGTCCGCCGCCGTGGGCCTGATCGTCCTGGCCGGCGTCGCGGTGTTGAACGGCCTGGTGGTGATGACCGCGATCCGCGAGCGGCAGGAACACGGCATGCCGACGACGGAAGCCATCCGCGAAGGCATGGCGGACAAGATGCGCGCGGTGATCATGACCGGGTTCGTGCCGGCGATCGGCTTCGTGCCGATGGCGATCGCCACCGGAACCGGCGCGGAGGTGCAGAAGCCGCTGGCGACCACCGTGATCGGCGGGCTCATCGCCGCGACGATCCTCACCTTGCTGGTGCTCCCCGCGCTTGCCAAGGTCATTTTGGGCGCCAACTGGAAGTTGCGCCTCACCAGTCCGAGCCCGGCGCCCGATGCCGAGGTTCCGCTATGAAGGAGCGCTATTGTGGGAAAGCAGGCAGGGTTGCTGCGTATCTACAGCGACGAGGGAGCCTATGTCGGCGACCGCAAAATATCCGAATACATCGCCTCGCTTGCGCGCGAACACAACCTTGCGGGCGTGACGGTGATGGAGGCGCTGGTGGGATTCGGTCATTCGGCCCATGTCCATCGTCGGCAGATGTTCGAAAGCGAT
>Ga0307492_10000103_pt1 | contig 39364 bp, 27 predicted proteins | sample SI3LmetaG_FD_202365 | JGI IMG/M metagenome (GOLD analysis project Ga0307492, IMG submission 202365) | Sea-ice brine microbial communities from Beaufort Sea near Barrow, Alaska, United States - SI3L | ecosystem: Environmental > Aquatic > Marine > Coastal | place: USA: Alaska | collected 2017-05-06 | reverse complement strand
AAACTATCAGGGTCAGAGTCAATTTAAATGAATTAGCCCTAAATTCATCAAAAAATCTATGTCAAACGGTAGCCAAACAACCTAAAAACTAAGTCAGCAAAGCCGTCAACTGTGAGAACCAATAAGCTTAGCTGACCTTGGAAATATATGGCTCAGGCCAATATAAAGTGACCTTTTATTCCCAAAAAAACCTTAGACAAACAAATTGAAAACATAAGCTTACTTGAGCATATTGAGCGCGTAGGCCAAGTCATCTTCCAGCGTCATTAATCTCGACTAAACAGCAAATTTATTTGGACTTTTTAATTTTCAGTAGGCTTGAATTGGCGACGGCTTGTGTACTGATACCTGAGTTTATTTTGACCATCACCCAACATAAATACAAATCAAAAACCCTATAATATATTGATTTTATTACATTTAATCTTAATTTCACTTATCATAGACGGCTTGTAAATTTGGCTACTAAATTCACAAAATAATCGGCGAACCTTTAGTTGAGGGTAAATTAATTATTGGGTCAAAGAATTTTTTTTGCTTCAATTTTTTGATAAATAGTTGTTAGAAATGGAAACCATTGGGCAAGACGCCAATATATTTTAAATAGGATGGAGGGGTAAATTCTTTGCTTGTTTTTATCAAGACCCTTAAATATTTTTCTTGCGACAGTCTGTGTCGATTGACTTGGAAATGGCGCTTTGCTGCCTGCTGAATTAAAAAAATCTGATCTAGTGGCAATAGGGTAAACCATTACTATTCCAGTTGGTTGCGTCGACTCCCATTGCAGGGTATTTACGAATGAATGCAGTGCTGCTTTTGTCGCAGAATATAATGCATATCCTGGTAAACCTATATGTGCCATTGCAGAGGCTGTCATGACAATCTTTGCGGGTCTACCTGAGTTCAATTGTTTGAGTTTTTGCCAGCTGTATACAGGTCCAAGGGTGTTTAAAGAAAATATTTTTTCATTCCTCTTCCAATCAGGCAGAGCTTGGTTGGCAAAGTTTTCGTAATACGCAAAACCCGCGTTGGCGAAAAAAATATCACAATACCCCCAATGTTCATTTAGGAAGTCAAATAGGGTGTCTATACCTTCAGGCTTGGATAGATCTAGCTGGATGTTATGTAGATTGGCTTGATGAGAGTAACGTAAAGTGAGGGTATCTGTTTTGAGGTCGACCGCGACAATATCGTCACCTCGCTCAATTGATTGCTCTATTAGTGCTAAGCCGATGCCAGAATTCGCGCCGGTTACAACAACGCGCTGAGGTTTGTTCATAGTTTGAAACCTTTATTCTGATTGCAATGTAACCGCTTCAGGGAAACGCATTGTAAACTGATCGATAACCGAGGCCACAATAATAGTTTGGTTGCTTAAATCAGGGAATCCGATGTTTTTGTCATTCATGAAGCCATCTATTGACATAACTGACGCCAATTTGGCTCTACCTTTTGCTTTAGGCTTGGTCCAATGGTGCTTTTGGTCACGGTATTGGTAGAGAGTGATTGGCAGCATCGCTTCGTATATGGGTAATGAAGGGCCTTTTCTTTTGACCTGACAGGAAAAACAATTGAGACCTTGATGTTCTATCGATACATCTATAGTTTTACCATCATCTTGCCAGTTAAACGTTGCCATTTGTTTCGGTATTCCCCAGTTCAATTGGCCACCGGTCTTACTTTGCTCTGAATCGACAAAAATTCGGTTTATTGAAAGATGCTTCCCTTTTGGATTAGCCAGTGTGCCGGGAATAAAGAGTATTTCTTGGTAAGGTCCAACCGGAGACGTTTGGTAATTGACCAAACATAACGAGGCAATTAAACCTTTATAGTCGCCAAGTCCGTGACGCTTTTTCCAAGACTCGGATAATCGCATAATCAATACGATACCATTACCAGTTAGTTGCCAAGGTGCTGGGAAGTCATGGTCTTTTTCGGTCATAGGGGTTTCTCTTTTAAAAGTATGAAAAACATATCAGATTAAGTGCGAATGTAATACTGTATTTTATTGCATTATTTGAATTAATCAGTATGGGAAGAATAAGCGCTATCCCTGAGCTAATCAATGCGTAACAGGCTTTACCTGGGCTGCAATCATGAAACAAACTGCGGAGGCAGGTTCGTTGAAAGCAGGTTTTTATTAGTAGGACATCTGTACCTATAAAAATATAATTATCTGTTCCTGTACTCATTTATTGGCTTACTTTATTCTGACCTAGAATTTCTGAGCAACGACGAAATAACTATGGGTGTCGCTGTATAACTACCCTTATCACAAGAGCAGTGAATCGCGGCGCATTTGAGGATAACAGCCTTGAAAAACTCGCTATCGTTATCTGATAGCCTAATATGTTGTTAATGTCTTAAAAAGTACTAGCGCATATCAATGTCTTGGTATCCCTCTTCCTCGGACTTTGCTAAAAACTCCCTATAGCGCGGTGCTCCACCCCAATAAGCATGGTAACGAATTGCGCCTTCTTCCCTACCTTTAATATTTGAATTGTAACCAGTAAACCAACTCTTGCTGTTTCGGAACGGCATTTGTTGGTGCGCTTTTTTGACTTCCTTCTGCCACTGAGTTTCGGCATCGAGTTGAGCCTCTATTCTAGTATATCCTTGCTTAAAAACATGTTTGAGGAATCGTGTCACCCAATCTACACCGGTTTCGATGGCTCTTGGGTAGTTGGTAGAACCTGACACACTTTGTGGCCCCGCCACCATGAGCAAATTGGGAAACCCATGGCTAAATATACCATTATAAGTGCTTGGCACATCTCGCCATTTATCAGCCAAGATTTTACCCTTTACACCTTTAATCTCGATTCGATCCATCGCACCTGTAACCGCATTGAACCCTGTCGCATAAATGATCATATCTAAGTTATAGTGTTCGGCTGTTGTTTGCAGACCTATTTCGGTAATGCGCTCAATCGGCGTTTCAGAAACATCAATAAGGTCCACATTTTGACGGTTGTAAACTTCAAAATACTTGGTTTCAAGTGGTAGCCGCTGCATGCCAAAACCATGATCTTTGGGGATCAATTTTTCTGCAATCTTTTGGTCAACGACGCGCTCACGAATTCTACTGGCTACATAGTCAGACAAAGCCTCATTCGCCGTACCATCAAAAAAAGTTTCTGGAAAATTTCCAATAAGTAATGAAAAACCTGGTGTTTTGTCATATAGCTTATCCCAAAGTGCTATCCGTTCTTCTTGGGTGACCTTGTAATATCCACGTCGGTCGGGCAAATGATCAAAACCACCTTGTGACTTTGCACAGGTTTCAAATATCTCATCAAAGCGAGACCGAATAACTGCCATTTCTTCGTCAGAAATTAAGGAATTATTGAGTGGTACACTCCAATTTGGACGCCTCTGAAAAACCTTGAGTTCACCCACCTTATCGGCTATTTCAGATATGACCTGTATACCCGTTGCACCAGTGCCAATAATACCAACCTTTCTATCTTTAAAAGGTACCGATTCTTTAGGCCACCAGTAGGTATGAAACGAATCCCCTTTAAAAGATTCCATACCTTCAATTTTTGGTGGTGTTGCGACGGACAAAACGCCAACCCCAGTGATCACGAATCGCGTAAGGTAGGTGGCACCGTTTTGTGCCTTAATAGTCCAGAGTCGGTCTTCCTCTGACCACTCCATTGACTTTACTCTGGCGTTAAATCGCATATACGATCGCAGATCAAACTTATCAGTCACAAAATTAAGATATCTTAGGTTCTCAGGCTGGGAAGAAAATCGCTCTTTCCAGTGCCATTCGTTAAACAGTTCTTTAGAAAAGGAATAGCCATAAGTATAACTTTCTGAATCAAAACGCGCACCCGGGTATCTGTTTCGAAACCAAGTGCCGCCTAAGTCTTCATCAGCTTCAAGAAGCAGAGCGCGCGTACCAAGATCTTTAAGGCACTTAATTTGATAAATCCCAGCAACTCCGGCACCAAGAACGATTACTTCATATGCTTGTGTTGACTTGTTCATTCGCAAACTCTTATCGATGTTGTATTTCCTTTTATGACTGATCCTAATTATCTGTTCCAAGTAATTGATCTAGGACTTCTCACCTTGCCCAGATATTTTTATCAACCTCGCCATTTATATCTTTGTGTTACTTTTTATAGAAATTTACGCTGCATACATAAAAATAGAAGCCATATTATCTTCTTCGCCTAGCGTGCTTATATAAGCTAACGCGAAATATAAAAACAATAATATGTAAACCTGATCTATTTAACAAGTAGCGCGATTATTAGTATAGAGCTGATTGAAGAAGACGATTTATAAGGGAGAGAAAGTGCTCTAATTGAATTAAATAAAGGCCCAGTGTATTCAGCCGTTGAGATCTGTATCAACGGAGGTAAAAAAATCAATCCGTTTTTTAAGGAGTATTATTTGTTGCCAATTCTAGAATGGTTGTGCACTCAATCGTAATCTTTCTCTATTGGCTTGCACAGGTCACCGCCCCCTGCATCGACTCACACAGCCTTAGTTTGTATATTTTTAGTTTGTTTCTTGTTAGTTTATTGCCTACTGAATATTTACTTAACACAGTTACTTTTTATCTTAAACAAAGCACTATTTGACCTCATTTTTTAAACGTTCTAACCCATCCTCTCACTTTGGGTGTAAAGCTAAAAAAATTAGGACTGGCGTGTCTAAACAATGAGGTGGATAAGGGTTTAGCTTTACAACAATCATTTAATCGGCGGTGCCGCAAAAACTCAGAATTATCCATACATGTTTAAAGGGTATAAAAGATTTAGCCAATAAAATACTGGAGAAACTATGAAAAATGTTACTCGCTCACTACTTCCTCTTGATGGTGTGAAAGTTGTCGACTTTGGACAATACATTGCAGGCCCAGCCGTCGCGATGCTGCTTGCCGATTTGGGTGCAACAGTTGTGCATATCGATCCGCCTGGTGGCGACATGTGGGACAGCCCTGCAACTGCTATCCTAAATCGTAACAAATTGATTGTTTCGATAGATCTCAAGTCGCAAGAGGGTTTGGAACGTGCTCATGCGTTGTGCGCTGAAGCCGATATTTTGGTTGAAAACTTTCGACCTGATAAATTAAAAAATCTAGGCATCGATTTTGTCCAGATGCGTATTGAACGGCCCGAATTGATCACTTTATCGCTACCCGGCTTTGCTTCGAATGACCCAGTGCGACGCAACTGGCGAGCCTTCGAAAGTGTTGTGGCAGCGACCTCCGGTGTCTTCACTGATATGGGGCTTAACCGTGTTTTAATGGGCGTCAATCCATCGTTTTCACCGCTGCCCCTGGCTTCTGCCTATTCCGCACAAATCGGTGCTTCTTCAGTCGTTTTAGCCCTGCAATCACGTCAGCTGACTGGTGTTGGCGACCAGATTGAGGTGCCCTTAGCAGCTGCAGTGATGGAAGGACTTTGCTATAACTCAATCAAAGTGGTTGATATTCCTGAACGTTATCTTACCCAACGTGAGCAAGAGATCGATCGCCGTCGAATTGAGGGCATGCCAATGAATGTCAGCTATGATGAGTTGCAAGAGCTGCTTGATCCATTCTTTCGCAGCTACATGTGTAAAGACGGCCGGATGTTTTACGTTGTCTGCCCAAGCCATAAATATCACGCCCGTAGGTGCCTTGAGGTCTTAGAGCTATATCAGGAAATGGTCGATGAAGGACTGACAGAAGAAGCTGACACCTACCAACCGGTCGCAGATTGGGCTTCGCCCTGTTCACTCGGGGTTTATCCGATGCCCAAAGACTGGGCCGATAAGCTAGCCGCACGAATGAAAGAAGTATTTTTATCGCGTACCTCACACGAATGGCAAAAGAAGTTTGGACGAGCAGGTATTCCTGCTGCGCCACAGCGATGGTTGCAAGAGTGGATATATGATGAATATGCAGAAACATCAGGATTAATGGTTGATGTCGTTGATGCCGTCTATGGCGAGATGACCCAACCAGGTCCGGTTGTTTGGATGGAAGAAAGTGGCGAAGAAGCAATCAACCCCATACCACGTCGTTGGGTTGAATATAGTGAGGCGCTTACTACACTCAAAAAGATCCGCACCGACATTCCAGACCGAGACGAAGACTCGCCGAATATCGGCTGGCTATCTGGGATAAAAGTACTGGACATGTGCAATGTTATCGCTGGACCACACTCAGCAAGCTATTTAGCTCGTTTTGGAGCAGAGGTCATCAAAATCGACCCTGCTATTCCTATGTATGATAGTTGGAACACGGTCATGTACGGCCTGTCACAGGGGCGTGGAAAACGTTCAATACTTGCTGATTCCAAAAGCCGCCATGGCCTCAAAGTACTTGAGGACTTGATCAAAACGGTGGATGTGATCGTTTGGAATGCGCCTGATAGTCAAATAAAACGTATGGGCTTAGACGAAGAGTCTTTACGTAAGCTCAACCCTGACGTCCTATTCTGTAAGCTGGATTGTTATAGTGGCGTTCGACGTGGAGTGAGAACAGATTATATCGGCTACGATGATTTGGTACAGGCGGTCACTGGCATTATGCTTCGCTTTGGCGGCGCGATGGACCGCCCCGAAGAACATGCCCATGTTGGCACAATCGATGTAATGTGCGGGTTTGGAGGAGCACTTGGGGTCGCAGCCGCACTGTATCAAAAATATCGCCATGGTAGAATTGGCCGCGGACGGACATCTCTTGCTGCTAATTCAGGGTTGCTTCAGATCCCTTTTTGCTATGACTACCAGGGCCGTGGGTTATTCGACGAACCCACTGGGCCTGATGTTAATGGCTACGATGCGCTCACCCGTTTCTACAGCACGGCATCAGGCATCTATGTTCTACTTAGCGCCTATGAACGCGATCTGCCCCGACTGGATAAAGTTGAAGGATTAGAGGGAATAGCAGAGGTGCCCGAAGAAGGCCGTGCAGCATTTCTGTCCCAAGCTTTTCAGTGGTTCTCTGCGGATGAATGGGTGGTGCGCTTGCAGGGGGCCGATATCGGTGTGGCAATCTGTAATAATATTGATGCACTGCGAGCCGAGCACACGCGGCTTGCAGATGCCACACCAGGAACACAGAACGGCAGCTATTCCTTTTCTTACTATCCCGATCACCCAAGTGGTCACGAAGTCACTCAGCTTGACCCATATGCTGTGCGCACTGCAGTTTGCCCAATCAACGCTCTGCAACCAACCGAGAAATTTGGCAGTTCAACACGCTCTATTTTGCAAGAACTGGGTTATGGGCAAGAGGCGATCCAAAAACTTATCCTCTCAGGTGACATAAGTGAAAGTTGGAGTAAGGAATATTTACCGAGTTAAAGTGTGAAAATCCTCACACTTGATGGCAAAGGTGTGGATGGCACAAAAAAACCACTCATCAAAGATTGGCGTTTTTAATGATGGTATTACGGATAATAAAAAATTGATTAACGATTAATCGTTTGAGTTTTATTAATGTTGGCCTTGTTATTTCAATAATGAAAGATTACAAAAAATATTTTTATATCAGAAAGTTAGAAGAATAAAGAAGATCCACCAAGCGATAAATTGAATTGGATAGACAGTGAAAATATTAGCTATGTAAACAGGTGATAATCTATTGGGTAGTTTATGGAGTATGATAAAACCTTCTAATTTTTAAGGCATTGCTGTGAGCTGGGTTTTCTTTACGCTAAGTGCGGTTGTACTGCAAACGTTTCGAAACGCGTTACAGAGTAAGCTAAGTGCTAATATGAGCACCTCTGGTGTGACTCTAGCGCGGTTTTTATTTGCTCCGCCTATTGCACTGATATACTTAGTACTATTGTATACCTTTTCACATCAAGCTATTCCTGAATTCCCCCTCAAGTTTGTGCTCCTTGTGATACTCGCTTCTGTGATGCAAATCTCAGCTACGTCATTAATGGTTATTCTGTTTAAACAAAAAAACTTTTCTGTTGGGGCCGGGCTAGCCAAAAGTGAGGCATTGGTGGCCGCAGTATTAGGGACTATATTTTTTGGCAGCCAACTGAGTGCATTTGGCTGGGTAGGCATTGTTGTTGGTGCGACAGCGATATTTGTATTGTCAGGTGGTGGCAGAAAGGGACAGTTAAGCGTTAAAACGGTGATCATAGGTTTGGCTTGTGGCACCTGTTTTGCCCTGACATCATTATTTGTTAGGGACGCGAGTCATTTACTAAATGTGCCATTTCCTCACAGCGCGGCTTGGGTGTTGTTATGGGTGTTATGCATTCAAACTACCTTACTTGTGAGTTATATCGCGGTAAAACATAAAAGCACTTTTGTAGCATTAAAAAATAATGCAAAAATGACCTTAGCCACTAGCATCATCAGTTGTTTTGGCACTATTTGTTGGTTTAGTGCGGTGTCATTACATCATGTCGCCTATGTGAAAACATTAGGTCAAGTGGAGGTATTACTCACCATGGTACTCGCAACATTTTGGTTAAAAAACAAAGTACAAAAACATGAAGTAATCGGCTTATTGCTTATCGCTGCGGCCGCTATTTTGGTGATGTGGGCATAATGTATTGAGTTCACAAAGCTATCAAGTGCCTGCGCAAGTATGCCAAGTTGAACTAGAGGTAAAGCGCAGCAAATTTTTGACCTTTGCTGCGCCTGCCGTCGATCGCCGAGAAGCAGAGCATTTCATCCGCACTTTGCGCCAACAACACCCTCAAGCTAATCATGTGTGTTGGGCTTATATTGCTGGTGCTCCCAATACGACTATTCGCTCAATGAGTGACGACGGTGAGCCCAGTGGAACGGCGGGCATGCCTATGTTAAAGGTCTTAGAATACAGTGGATACGGTGATATTGTGGTCGCAATAGTTCGTTATTTTGGTGGCACTAAGTTGGGTACTGGAGGGTTACAACGAGCCTATTCTGAGGCGGTGTCGTTGGTGCTAAAAGATTTACCCATGAGGCTTAAGGTTAACCGAACCCTCTTAAAATTCACCTATGATTATACCTATGATAGCAGTATATCTCGGTTACTAGAACGTTATGATGTCCAGGATGTTGATCCAGATTATGCTCAGCAAGTGACTCTCAGTATTGCAATTGCGAGCAGCGAAGTGAGCACGTTTAAAACCGAACTCAGCAATATCACAGCAGGTAACATTGAGGTTTTCCTGCCGGACACTGATTAAGGTATTGTTTTACCCATTCATCACATTTCAACGATTAATCCGGCTTCAGGATCAACCTTCCCTTCACATACATCTTGATAAATTTCAGCTAACCCCTGTAACCCGTTAAGCTGGGTCAACTTCAACCAACTGGCACTTCTGCGGATAGTGGATTGCATAAAGGCCGTTGTTTTTTGCTCGAATACTTCAGGCCCCCATTCTTTGAGCCGCTTTTGGATATGAATAGGGGCGAAAAACATTTCACTACGCTGCTGAATAAAATCAGGGCCCATGCCACCGTCTTCCCAGTGAGTGAAACCAACATTTGAACAAAACTTCATATTGTCGCCAAGGTGTTTATGTAATCTACCTAACACCTCTCCATTTCCAGACATGTCCACTATAACTGTTGGCTTAGATGCATCGATTTCTGTCAAATTATCATAGGTCACGGTGTTGTCATAAATGCTTAAATTGTTGACCATATCTAGGTTGCGACTAGATGTAATGCCAATGCTTTTAGGCGCATTTTCATCATCTGCCAATGCATAACCCAAACCAATACTCGTTTTGCTTGAGGCACTGATCACCACAACTTGCTCGGCACCAAACCAGTTGTGATCAAGTAAGTTATCGTACAAACAATAAGACGTAAGATGCAGCGCAAATAACAACATCCGAAAATCATCCATCGCCTTATTATAATGAGGTTCAGCCAATACTCTGCGATACGCATTATATCCTGAAGGCAAGGTAGCACGATGCTCAGCACCATCAATCCAACGCAGTTTATTCACATGAGTGGGTGTCATTTTAAGGTAAGTGGCGGGCGGAAAATAACCAAATAATCGCTCCCCAACGGGTACCCCCTCAGTATTAGAAGCCACCACATCGGCAAAACCCCAAACGGGTATAATACCCCAGTTCTTAACATCGTGGCCGCTTGGCGGAAAAAATTGCCAATAACCAAATTGATCGCCCACCACTGCATACGTAATGTTGTTAGCAGTAAACGCAAAGCGGTCAATTTTTACTAACACCTCACCTTCTGCGATATCACTTTCAGACAAACCAGTATCGACTATTCGATTAGTCAGGTAGTTATCTTTACGTATTTGAAATTCACTCATATACCTTTCCTTAATTAATGCTGACTTGTGCTTGAGCCAAATATTGCTGCAGCTTGGCCATGGCTGGCTGTGCATTGACTCGTAAACGTTTTACTATAGCTTGTTTTTCAATGTCGTCTTCTTTAACACTGCGCATCAACTGGCTAAAGCCATCTAAGCGATTTTCTAATAGCCATTTTCGTAAATTTTCGTCTTGTGACCACATATACTGATTCATCATAAAAGCGGCGGTTAAACGTAACCAATCAATTAACGTATTCGGTAAAGGCACCACATTACAGATTTTGTTTTTTGCCTCTTCTGGATAGGCTAATTCGATATGGGCAATAAAAGCGGCGCTAAAAACAGGTTGATATGAACGCACAGTTTGCGGCGTGATAACGTCGCCTGCAAAGATAGGTTTGATGGTTAAATTAGTCAATGCACTAGCCGAACAGTCAATATGCAAATGTTTTGTACTAGTTGGGATGACACCCTGCTCTAATATAATTTGTTGGTTTTCAATGTGGGTAACTCGACCCATACGGACAATGTTTTTCACTTTACGCAGGGCTTCTAACTCCATTTGGCTGACAGTAGCACCATGAAACATTACTGGTTGTACATTTGTATCAATTCTTAGGAATACGCCCGCTTGTTCTAATCTGTCAAACATGTCTTCAATGGAATCTGAATTCGCAACGGCTTCCATTTGAGATGCTTGTGCACCAATGGCATCAGCAAAAAATTCTTCTGTAGGTTGAGTATTTTTACGATCTATTAACCAAGCATCACGGGGCATTACCCATTGAATATCATCAGGATTAACGTTTTTTTCAAGTAACCACAACACTGCATCAATGCCGGTTTTACCGCCACCTATGACCACATAACCAGCAGGTGGTTGGGTGACTTTGGGCAAATCATTTAGGGGCATAAATTGAATATCTGAGGCAATACTAAAATTTGGCTTGTGTGTAGATGGCACATTCGTATTTAAGTAGGTAGCATCGACTGTTTTTTTGTTCACTGTGACTAGATGGGTTTCACCAGTCAGTGACGAAACAAACTTGCCATCACCTTTGTAATCACACATAGGGAAGTACTTCACCCGACCAGTTGGTAAAAACTGTTCGCGCATTACATCATCAAAATAAGCGCTGACTTCGGCACCAGAGGCTAATTCATTCAACCCTTTATTTAATCCCACCTGATCAATACAACCTTTGCTCAACTCACGAGAACTGACGCCGTAGAAATAAGACGGTTGATGCAGTGTGACAAAAGGGTAAGCGACATTCCAATGACCACCAGGTTTATGGAAGCGATCAACAATGATGATATTTGCATCACTTTCTGTTAATAAAATATCGGCAAATGCCATTCCTACTGCGCCGCTACCAACTATTAAGTAATCTGTTTCATGAGTGTGTGCTTTCATTTTTTTGCTCCCCGCTGTGAATGAATTATTATTGTGCACCAGTGAAAAGCAAAGAATCACATTGCACATAACAGTGTTATAGTTAATCATAACACTGTTATGTCAGTCAACTGTTACAACTTTCTTATTGGTTAGATATTCATCATTATGAGCGACGCAAGAAACACCATTTTAAAAGCCGCATCTGAATTATTTCTCGAAGGAGGTACCTCTGCACTGAGTGTAAGAGCCATATCTAAGCGCGCCGGGGTGTCTACTATTGGTATCTATAGTCATTTTAAGGGAAAGCAAGGGATCTTAGACGAACTGTATATAGAGGGGTTCGAAAAAGTATTTTCGGCTATGGATATTCTTGATACTAACGCACCAGTGCGAGATGTTATTTTGCTTGGCGTAAAAGGTTACTTAGCAGTAGCGGGTCAATATGAAGCCCATTACCGGCTGATTTTTGGTGAAGGTGATGCGGGTTATTCACCCTCTAAAGAAGCCTTAGCAATGGCTGAAAAAGCCTTTAAAAAATTAGTCGACATTAGTTCTCTTATATTGCCTGAGGATACTAAAGTAGCCGAAAAGCAGCGTATTGCGCTAGAAATTTGGGCTTTTGTGCATGGTTATGTCAGTTTAAAACATCATGCCATATCCACATTAATTAGCCCTGTTGAATGGAACAGTTTGGCGTTGAGTGCCTTAGCGACACATATTGATGCCATCATTACTAAACACGCTGTACCCATGCCTAAATAAGTCATCAGCCAGCTGCTGCACTGCAATTCCTATTACCGCTGAGGATTGAAAAAAGAGCCAAGCTAATAACAACTAATTTTGTGATAACATTGGAAGCATAGGCATGGGATGAGCAATGCTAAAACCCTGTGCAAAATCCACTCCCAATTGCCGCAATAGTTGTTCTGTTTCCTCATCACCTACAAATTCTGCGATAGTCTGTTTGCCCATGCTTCTAGCAATCTCATGGATGGCTTTGACTGTGGCAAAATCACAGATATCTTTACTCATATTTTTGACAAATGAGCCATCAATTTTTACATAGTCAACGTTCATGTTCTTCAAATAGGTAAATGAAGACATACCTGCACCAAAATCGTCTAATGCAAACTGACACCCTAGCAGTCTGATTTTATCAATCATTTTACTCGCTGTGACTAAATTCATCACCGCAGCGGTTTCAGTAATTTCAAAACACAATTTATTAAGCGGTACCGTAGTCTCCTGCAATCGTTGTAAAATGGTTGATAATAGTGATGGAGAGTTGAGGCTAGCGCCCGATAAATTGATCGCACATTTATCCAGTAATAGGGTGTGTTTAGGATGTCGTTCAAGTAAGTTTATGGTGTGTTCAAATACCCATGTATCTACCCGAGACATTAAGCCGTTTCGTTCTGCGACTGGAATAAAAACGCTTGGACTTATCATAGCACCATTTTTATCGAACATTCTTAACAGGACTTCATAGTTATGATTAGTGCTTGATGAGCCCAATGGTTTAATAGTTTGAAAATACAGTTGCAGTTTATTGTGCTCGATTGCGAACTGTAATAACTCTAAAATATCTAGTTCTTGCTTTCGAAATGATTCTTGTAACCCGCTGGACTCATACACACAAAATTGATTTTTACCGTTACTCTTAGCTTGGTAGCAGGCAAGATCCGCTTCCTGTACCAGACTTACCGCGTCTGAAGCTCCAGCTTCGACATGCACTAACCCAATACTGACACTGACGTGAAATACTTTCTCTTCCCATACAAATCGATAGGCTGCCACATGGTCTATAACGGTTTGCACCCTCAATTCAACACTCTTATTGTCCACATCCCATAATATCATGCAAAATTCATCACCGCCCACGCGGGCTATTACATCATCACCAAACAATTTTTGTTCCAGCAAATTAGAAATATTATGCAACAATTGGTCACCCGTATGATGACCACAGGAATCATTGATTATCTTAAATTCATCTATATCTATATAACATAAAGTGGCATGTTTTTTGGTTGTCTTCATTTGAGTAATGAGGGTTTGTAATTCAAATTCAAAGGCGTGACGGTTGAGTAAACCAGTTATTTTATCATGATTGGCTTGGTAGTAAATTTGTTCCTTTAATATCAAATCGGCCGTGACATCACGCCCAATGCCTTCTATTGCGATCAAGTTACCAGATCCATCGTAGACCGGTGAATCATGGTATTCAATAACCACTTCCTGCTGACTTTTAGCAAGATAGACAACTGTGTAAGATTGAGATCGTTCGCCTTGTTGTTGACTTAGGCATAAATCTTCCACTTTTTTTGGCAAAGATATCAGATAATTATTGTAATTCTTTTGGAAATCGGCGATCTCATATCCTAGGATATTTTTAATACTATGGCTAATAAAAGTATATTGGCCTGAGACGTCTTTCGAGTAAATATAATGGTCATTGAGGCCATCAATCAAACGTCGAAATTTGGTCTCACTGCGTTGCAGGTTCTGATGGGAAAGTAGATGTTGAGAGACATCTCTGAATGTCAGAGCAACTCCGTCACCGGCTTTGACAACTTGCAATTTAAACCATTGATTGATGTTGGATGAATGTATGTGTAATTCATACTCGAATGGCAAGCCACTTTGGTTTACGTCAGTAATATTATGCAAAATATTCTGGGCTTGAATTAACTGCAATTGATGACTTAGCTTAATCGGCTGTGTTGCAGGTAGCGTAATATCCAAAATTTTAATGGCCGCCTTGTTAGCGTCAACCAACACAAATTCGGTTATATCGCAATTTTTCTCAATCAAGGCCTCATAAACAAGAATACCGTCGAGGGAGGCTTCATTGGCAGCTTGATGGTATAATTGGTTCTTACTAGGTCTGAAAGCATTTATTAGTAGTAGCCAATATAAAAATAGAATAGCGAAGCCAGAAACGATTGAGGCTAGCCAAAACATCATATTATCTATTTTTAAATATGTATCAGCGTATTGTAACTTTAACATCCAAGTGCGACCGGCAAAATTGAACGATTGATACACCACTGACTCGTCATCCGCAAAGTCACTGTGTTCCAACAATGAGGTTTTGCTATCATTAATAGAGAAATTAAATTTCTGATTGATTAGGTCACCCATCATCAGGGATAAAGTTTTTTCTAAGTCAAAGCTTGCTAACAGATATCCTAGCTGAGGATTATCGGGATCGATTCTAATTACGAAGAAAACTAATGAATTATTAGCTTGATATAGACTGGAAGCTTGACCAATAAGCTTAAGTTCATCAGTATTGATACCAAATTCAGTGATATTTTTATCCAGTACCAAAACATGCTCTCTAGAGGCGAAGGGCCGACGGACAGTGAACTCTGAATTTATCCACCCTATATCAGCAATGTCAGTATGCACCTTTCTCATATTGGCAGCCTGAGTATGAAACCAATCTAATAAATTTGGATCCCTATCTGGCCATAAAATAGCCAAATCATTTAGTACACGTATTCTGTCACCTGAAAAAACTTCAAATGCATTAGTAATTGTTTTTGCCTCGCTAGTGGCTAAAGCCAATCGCTGAACTACTTGCACTTGAATCAGATAATAACGAAGAAATAAAAGTAACATAAGAAGGGATAATAATATCAACGGCATTCCATAAAGCCTCCGATTATTTTTGATATTAATATGCAATTGATTACCTAACTTGAACACTTCGAAATACTATAGTGGCATAAATACATACCCAATACGACACATATACAACATAATAATATACGCAAATGATGTTTTTTTTGGAAAATGTGTTATTTATATGGCATATGAAAGTTAGCGTCTAGCAAAAGCCATCTCCTCACCGCACAATGTGTTTTTTTGATAATCAGTCTAGTGCATTATACGTAGAGAACGTCGAAACATATAAGCATAGACAGCAATATTCGTGGCCCAGTAATCAAGTGGCGTCACAGCTCGTGAATACTTTTTCTGCGCGTAAAAGTGATATCGAAAAAAAGACAGGACAGCACCACCGCTGGCTGCGTCCAGGTCATCGACTGGTGCTTTTCTGCTCGTGTTTTTTCCTGCCCTGTCGGCAAAGCTTGTTTGGCCTTATTTCTTAAGGACGGCGTTATTGTCAGCGGTGCCGACTATTAAGTGGAAGCCACCCCGTAAAAACGCGTAAGATTAACTCTGGGTTTGGGCACCCGTACCACGATCCCCAATACTGTATTCGCGTTGTGTACAGCTTTAAAACATGCCTGTGCCTAGCTTGAAAATGTGCCCAATCGTTTTGAAGCCTCGCGTATATTATGCCGCGAGGGATATTTGAATTCTGAGCTGGAGGTGAGTGCTCCCTCGTTGTTGGGCAAATCAACATGCCACCGCGCAATATTGCCTCTTACAATCAGTTCTCGGTAAGTCACAATGGCTCCCTTAACCTGCCTCATTTTTTCCTTAACAATGGGTGATGAGATGGACGCTTCCTTACAGGAATCGAACACCAACGTAAGGTTTAGTATCTGTCACGCACTTATTTACGTGATAAGCAGTTCAAATTCTCTCAACGGTAACGGCTTACTAAATAAATAGCCTTGGCAGCTAAAGCAACCATTTCGCTCTAAGAATAGGCGCTGATTTTCAGTTTCTACACCTTCTGCGATGATATCCAGACTCAATTCTTTAGCCAAACTGATAATGCTCTGCACCATGATATTATCAAGGCGCTTTTTACCTATATATTCTACAAATGATTTGTCAATTTTAATTTGATCAAGGGGTAAACGTGTCAAATAAGACAATGAAGAGTAGCCCGTACCAAAATCATCCATTGAGAAAAGTATGCCCATTGCTTTGAGTTGGTTCATTTTTAAGATAACGTCATCTACATCATCAAGGATAACGCTTTCGGTAAGTTCGAACTTTAATTTATTTAGACTATTAAGGCCACTGTCATCAATAATAGATTGTACCTGTTCAATGAAGTCTGGTTGGTGAAACTGTCGTGCACTCACATTTATTGATAGTGATAAGTGTTGTGTCAATGGGTTCAAGGCCCATTTCTTAAGCTGTTCACAGGATGTTCTGAGTACCCAATTTCCGATAGGAATGATCAACCCTGTTTCTTCTGCCAGTGCGATAAATTCCATTGGCATAACCATGCCACGCTTTGGATGATGCCATCGAATAAGTGCCTCAGCACCGATAGTTTTAGTATTGGTTGTTTGCATCTGATAGAAAAGCACCAACTGATTTTTGTGTAGGGCCTCACGCAGATCTATTTCCAGCGAGGCATTGGCAACGGCTATAATTTGCATTTTTGGATCAAAAAATCGCAGAACATTTCGTCCATCCTCTTTTGCCCTGTACATGGCGATATCTGCTTGCTTGAGTATTTCTTCTGTTGATTGCTCCTGATTGCCAAATAGTGTTATCCCTATGCTGGCACTGACATGACGAGAGTGATTTTTATTGCCGAGGACGTATGCCTGGTTCAAACACTTGAGAAATTGTTGCCCTTTTGTCTCAGCATGTTGTGCTGCCGTCTTTATTGACGGCTCAGTCACGTCCATTAACATGACGACAAACTCATCACCACCAAGTCGGGCAACAGTATCATTTTGTTGAACACACTCGGTCAATCGTTTAGCCACTTGTTGCAACAATACATCGCCTATATCATGCCCCAAGGTATCGTTTATCGACTTGAAATTATCCAAGTCAATAAAGAATAACGCCCCTTGTTTACCGCTACTAATGCCCTTAGCTAACGCCTGAGTTAGTCTTTTAAGCAACAATCTTCGATTGGGTAACTGTGTCAAATGGTCATAAAATGCGAGCTGCTTAATTTCGTCTTCTGCCGCAAGACGATGAGAAATATCAATCAGAGAGGCAACATAGTTAACAACAAGTCCGTCATTATTTTTGACGGCTGTGATGGTGAGATACTCTGGATGAACTGTGCCATCTTTACGACGATTCCATGTGTCACCTTCCCAGGCACCGGTATGGGTAAGTTGATGCCACATGTTAGCGTAGAAAGCTTTGTCATGCTTTTTAGAGGATAATATATAAGGTGTTTTGCCAATCGCTTCTTGAGTACTATAGCCAGTCATCTGGGTAAATGCCGTATTGACTCGCAGAATAATGCCATCAGCATCCGTGACTAATATACCGTTTTTTAGTTCAAAAGTGGAGGCCACGATACGTAATTCAATTTCAGCTTTGTGACGCATCTCAACTTCATTAATAAGATCATAGTTCGACTGCTGTAATTTTTTATTGGTTTTTTTGTGTAACCATAATTGCTGACGTGACCCGTGATAAATAAATAATGAAGAGATGATGGCCATCAACGAAATCATAGCACTCGACAAGGTGCTAATAATCGATACTCTACGTAATGAATGATTAAATGTTTCATCTAACTGGTTTAACATCATAGTTTCGTTTATTTTAAACACCCCTATCAAGTGACGAATATCATCCATTAATCTTTTGTCTGAACCTGTTTTTAACTTTGCATATGCTTCATTGGATTGTTCATTGTTTATGAATTCAACGGAGGCATTAAGGGACACCATTAGAGCAACAAGGATAGGTTGAAGTTCGTCTAATAGTCCTTTTTTGTGGTCACTATGTAGCATAAGCTTTCTAAGCATGTGTAGTTGTTGATTAATGTTATCTTTGGCACTCCAATAAGGTTCCAGATAGCTATTATCTTTGGTAAGAAGGTAGCCCCGCAGCCCTGTTTCAGCATCTTGTATACTAGACAGGAGGCGACTTGACATGTCCATTGCCAGCAGAGATTGTTTGCGTTCAAATGCAGCCTGCTCACTTTTATCAGCAGCATTTAAAGACATACTAATGTTCATACTAACAAGAATGGTAGCAGTGATGAATAACGGGAAGATAATTCGAAATAATTTCATCAATTAAGCCTAAGGTCCTTCGATGTTTAAGTATTTAAATCTTATTTTTCTTGTTTAATCCAAAAGAAGGTGTTCAGGAAAAAACTTCAAATGCATTAGTAATTTTTTTGCTTCACTAATGGCTAAAGCCAATCGCTGAACTATTTGCACTTGAACCAGATAATAACGAAGTAATAAAAGTAGCATTAGAAGGGATAATAATATCAACGGCATTCCATAAAGCCTCTAATTATTTTTGATATTACTATGCAATTGATTATCTAACCCGAAGACCTTGATACACAAGTGTGACATACATACACCCCCAATACGACACACATACGACATATTAATATATATACATGATGTTTTTGACTATATGTTATTTATATGGCATATGAAAGTTAGCGTCTAGCAAAGGCCTTCTCCTCACCCCACAATGTCTTTTTTGATAATCAGTCTAGTGCATTATACGTAGAGAGCGTTATCGACAAAAAGACAGGACAACACAACCAACCCCCAATTTGGTCAAAGTCGTTAAACCCAAATCAGCATCGATATCTGCACCACCGCTGACAGTGTTTATCATGGCGTTACACTGAATGTAGAGCAAACCGTTGAAGCCAAATGGTTAGCGTATGTTATCAAGGCGCTAGCCTCATAGGCATGTTTGTTGAGCCTAACGATATTTATCTGCATAGCGGCTTCGTTGACTTCCGTAAAAGTATAAATGGCCTACATTAAACGGTCTGACACACATCAAATTAAGCGAACAACAAATACTGTGGTTGCCCGGGGCAATGATCTACTTGGAGAGCAGCAATGAGTCCGTGAAAACTGATTTGAAGGCTGATATACGGGTAAAGTGTAAAGCAGTCACCTACCCAGAATCGTTTACACTCTCCTATGCTGAACAATCATTTGTGGGATTTTGCTTAGTGCAAGGACATGGTCTACCCCACCTAATTTTACTGCTACAGCAGGCATACCATACACAACACATGTTTCTTCATTTTGAGCTATGGTCTTGGCTCCAGCATCACGCATTTCTTTCATGCCTACTGCCCCATCATCACCCATACCTGTCATAATAATACCTAATGCGTTGGCTCCTGCGTATTTGGCAACTGAACGAAACAGTACGTCAACAGAAGGCTTGTGGCGGTTTACCGGTGGACCATCTTTTATTTTTACTGATGATCCAAACTGTGTAACTTGGAGCATCATATGTTTGCCTCCTGGTGCAACCAACACAAGACCAGGTAATAATGCATCATTGTCTTGGGCTTCTTTAACTTCGACTCTACTCACTTCATTTAATCTTTTTGCAAAAGCGTGGGTAAAATGGGCTGGCATGTGTTGCACGATAAGAATGGGTAAAGTATTGCTAGGCAATGCCGCTAAGACAGCCGCTAGCGCTTGTGTACCTCCGGTAGATGCCCCAATAACAATTAATGGACCGGCTTTTTTTATTCCAAGTTTATGCCCTTTGTCTAACATAGCATCAGCAGTAAACTTGTTTCTATTTGGACTGATACGAGCAATGGGCATTGGCTTTATAACGGCCATATTTGCTTTTGCTGCTACCTTAATAGCATTGACCAAATCTCGTGAAGATTCAGGCAGTGATGTTTTTACATCTGATTTAGGTTTAGCTACAACATCAATAGCACCAAAACGAAGGGCATCAAGTGAGGCTTTTGATCCCTTTTCAGTCAAGGTAGAACACATTACTATCGGTGTTGGTCGCTCTACCATTATTTTTTTTAAAAAAGTAATGCCATCCATCCTAGGCATTTCGATATCAAGGGTGATGACATCCGGCCAATTCTTTTCCATATGTGCTAGCGCAAATATTGGGTCTTGTGCACTACCAATCACTTCAATACCTGCTGCCGCAGTCAAGATATCAGTAAGTACTTTCCTGACAACAGCTGAATCGTCAATAATAAAGACGCGTATGCTCATGTATACTCCATTATGTAAATATCAAAAATCGTTATAAAGCTAAAGACGCTTATATACTCTTAGCGAAGTGGTTAACAAATTTTAACCACACATTGGTATTAACGCTGGCATCATATTTATTATATATGAAACATAATGCCATTAAGTTTACTCGTAATAGGCAGTTGTTGGTCAATTCAGATGGTGAACAACATACTCTAGTTCAGTTAAATAATGTCATGCATTTGAGATTTAACTGGTGCACTGATCTTGCCCTCCGGGCACGTGATAAATTGACATCCATTTCTGTAAGCTATTTAAGCGGCGACACTCTAACGCAGTTGAATGCCGTGTCGCCTTAGATTACCGTCGCTGCGAGGCCGCGAGAGCTTAATGGTTATGAATCGATACAAGCAATATGCAGGACCTCTGTTAAAGGGCTCACATCATTTTCTGTCTACGTTTAAATGAGTTTGTCGTTTGATTGGATCCTTTACAACCACGTTCTTGCATTCCTTAAACTTTACACCATCCGTGAACATTTATACGGTTGGCAAAATTGAAAACCAACTAAGATGTCATCAAAATACTTTTTGGGTTACCTCAAGTTAAGATTATGGCTTTTTATAAATAGATGATGATATTCGAATTAAACCATGGGTGAATCCCTTTAAAGACTCAGCATGACCAATAAATAAGAAGCCTCCAGATTCCAATTTAAGTACTACCTTTTTTATAATTTGGCTTTTAGTTTCGTTATCAAAATATATCAATACATTACGGAGTAATATTAGCTGGAAAGTCCCAAACTCATCCAAGGGTAACGTTAAATTAACATAGATGAATTTAACTCTGTCGATTAAGCCTTTATCTATTAGTAATTTGCCTTCGAATTCATCCTTCCCTTTAAAACAATACTTTTTTAAATAATCCGTTGGTATACCATCAATCCTGTCCTGTTGGTAAAGGCCAAGCGCTGCTTCTTGAAGAACCGTGTGGTTAATATCAGAACCCAATATTTCCCAGAGATTATTATTTAATTTATCATCTAACAACATCGCTACACTATAGGCTTCTTTGCCTGTTGATGACGCTGCACTCCACACCCTAAACCTTTTATTTCTGTTTATTTTAGGGATAATTTCATTGGCTAAGAATTCGAAATGTTTAGGCTCCCTAAAAAAAAAGGTTTCATTCGTGGTTAACAGGTCAATAACAATTTGCTGCTCCTTCTCGCGCCCTAACTCAGTCATTAAATCAAAATAAGTGCCAAAACTAGTCATAGAATAATGCCGTAACCGTTTACTTAAACGAGAAGTCACTAAGGTTTTTTTTTCATCGCTTAGCCTAATTCCTGCACGATCATAGATAAAATCTTTAAATCGATTGAATTCTGCATCTGATATTCTTTCTTGCAACATATGAACCTTTATGATCACCTAAATACTTTCGATATAAGTGTGATGCTGAAGGGTAGAACTACCATTCAACATCACACTTGTGATTTAATTAAGATGGTGTGGATGTGATTAACCTTAAAATTAAAATCAATGATAACGAATGATTTACACTGTTGAGCTATATTGTTTATTGTATCCCCAAAAAAGCGACAAGACAGGTACCGTCGCCCCTCATAATGCTAGCTAGCAGAGAATATTTGCACAGGACACGTATTTTTATCAAAGTGTCCTGTGGCATAAATCAATCGACTCGCATCTTAAAATGAAGAAAGCTCATCTATCGCTAGAATATTTTCAATATTCAGTAACACTAATAGCCGTTGGTCTACTTTTCCCATTCCATGAATAAAGTCAGCACGGATCTTGGTACCAAATTCAGGTGCAGGCACAATTTCCAATAAAGAAACATCAATCACCTCACTGACTTCATCAACAATAATACCAAGGACCATACTTTGTTCATTGTTCTTTATATCAACGATAACAATACTGCTTCGCCTAGTACGCTCGGAAGGTTGTTCCGAGAAGCGCTGCGCCAAATCGATCACAGGTACAACATTGCCACGAAGATTAACCATCCCCGCAATATAACCCGGCACCATAGGTACTCGAGTAATATTACTAAAATCGGTTATTTCTTTAATTGAAAGAATGTCTATCCCATAAATCTCATTGTTTAACACAAAGGTTAAAAATTTCCGGCTATTGTTGCCCGCACCCGATTTCAAGGGTGTTGACTGAGATATATTTTTTTCCATAACTTAACCACAAGCCTCTGTTAAAAACGTTCAAATTTTGATTTATCAACCGCTTTATTATCAACCCCTGAATTATCATACTTATCAAATGAGGCGTTATTGTCGGGTGAATGCTTAGATTGTCCAGAGTTAGATGAGTCAGAGTTTTTCATACTAAAAAATGAGACTGCACTGGTCAAGTTTTTAGACTGAGCCTGCATTTCTTCAGCTGTTGCCGCTAGTTCTTCTGAGCCTGACGCATTTTGCTGTGTCACTACGTCGAGCTGCTGCATCGCTTTATTAATTTGAGATACACCCGCTGATTGCTCTTCTGATGCAGCACTTATTTCTTGAACCAATCCTGCCGTTTGAATAATATCCGGCACCATTTTTTCAAGTAATGTGCCAGCAGTTTCCGCAATGGACACACTGTCTTTGGTTAGACTACTAATTTCAGAAGCGGCTATCTGACTGCGCTCAGCCAGCTTTCTTACCTCGGCAGCCACTACAGCAAATCCTTTACCATGCTCACCCGCTCGAGCGCCTTCAATGGCAGCATTCAGGGCCAGCATATTGGTTTGATAGGCGATATCTTCTATGATCGTAATTTTATCGGCTATTTGTTTCATTGCAACGACAGTGTCGCTAACAGCATCGCCACCTTGTTTGGCGGCATCTGCTGACACAGTAGCAATAGTATCCGTGTTTCGTGCATTTTCATTGTTTTGTGCAATAGATGCACCCATTTGTTCTATTGAGGCACTCGTTTCCTCAACACTTGCGGCTTGCTCACTAGCGGCTCCACTAAGCGATGACGCGGTATTACTCACCTGAGTAGCGGCGGATGATATTTGTTGTGAATTAGATAATATCTGCTCAACCACCTCGGTTAATTTATTCCGCATGGTAATGATTTGAGCCAAAATACCCGTGGTTTTTGTCTCATCCAAATCAAGTTCAACATCCAGTCTACCTAATGCAATATTTCGTGCTATATCGGATACGACATTAGGCTCTCCGCCTACTTTGTGTAACACATCTCGGATAATAATGATTACCGTCACTATGCCCAAAAGCACTGCCACTAATGACACCCAGGTTACGATACTTTCTGTAGTTTGATTGTTTTCTTGAACGTCTTCACCAAGAAGCGCTTGGCTGTCTTTAAGAGATTCTTTTACCGCATCTGTATTTTTAGCGATCAGTGGACCCCGCTCATCCAACATAACTTGAATAATCTCGTCGCTTTCTTGTATTAAGGCATAAGTAGCCTTAAAGGAATTAATATAAAGATCCAGTTCGTCACTGAACTTTCTTAACTCATCGCTACTTTTTTCATTTGACAGGGCATCTTCCAACGCAATCACATCTTTAGGAAGTTTGGTTGAGAGTTCTAATATAGCGCGATTATAATCCTTGTCGTCGCTACTCTGCAGATACTTGACAACATACAGACGGCCTAATAGCAGCCGCTTTTGAGCTTCATTAGAAAGAAAAGTCGAGGTGATCTCTTTCTCACCGTAGGATCTATTAATAATAGAACCCATTATCTCACGTGTTTTGATGGCCTGAACATATAATCGATTAGTAACTTCGTCTTCTCTTTCCTCGTTCAATTTGACAACGTTATCAAAATCTTTCTTATAAGCACCAAGCTCTGATTCAATCGTTCTGATGAGTTGAGATCTTTTAGGATCTAGTAAAGCTTTTTTTGCTCTATCAACTAATGCTGTGGTCGCATCTCCGTATTCTTGGAATTGACGTATATCCTTGTCACTTTTACTGATAATAAAATCTTTTACCTGCATACGAGTGCCTATCATATTGGTTTGCAGGTTCCTTGCTAGGTTAGAGTCATTCGCTAATCCACGGTAGTCGCTAAAACCCGTGCCTGAACTGCCTATTCCTAGTAACGCACTTGTCGATACCACTAACAGTAATAATATAACCAACCCAAAACCTGCTATTAACAAGGTTTTTAAATTTAAATTTTTTAACATGACTTAAGCTCTCTTAATATTTTTAGAAAAAGTTTTTGAGTATTGCGTTGCATAGAAAGCTAAACACACACTTGATGTTTTTACGGATAATCGTGGTCGTATATTCATAACTTACTTCCTAATAGTTTGATTATTCTTGATTTAACCTAAAAAATAGAACCAACCCGTCGGTTAAAACATCATTCATTAAAGAAGTATTGTTCAACACAATTAAAGACGTTTGCTGCTATGTACCTTTTCACATATTCTTATGTTAGTCCTACCATTAATCTAAGCTTGAATAGAACTAATGATGGTAAATTCATCTACCGACATTACTTTTTCAACATTCAGTAAAATTAAGAATTCTTCATCCACTTTTGCCATCCCACTGATAAATGCTGTATTGATTTTATCGCCTAATGAGGGGCTGGGTTCAATATCATTACCGTTAATGTCAATCACCTCATTCACTACATCTACTGCGATACCTATATCGAGTTGCAAATCACTGTTCTTCACTTCAAGAATAATGATACTGGTCCGTCTTGTCAGGATTACCGGTTGTCCTGCAAAAAGAAGTCCCAAATCGATTACAGGAACCACCCTGCCCCGAAGATTGATAACGCCTAAAATAAAGTCAGGGGTCATAGGTACATCTGTTACCTCTGAATATTCAATAATTTCCTTAATATTAAGAATTTCAAGACCATATGATTTATCGATCATCTGGAACGTTAAGTACTGTTCAGTCTGTGATAAACCTTCAGTCTCTTCGATGCTCTGTACTTGTTCTTGCATCTCTCTATCCGCCTATTTTTTCATTTAAGTCATAGCTTAGAAGTAACAGATTGATCATTTCCAGCGTTAATCACTAGATTGATCATTGCCGGTGTGTCTATTACCATAGCCACTTCACCGCTACCTAAAATGGTTGCACCACTGATGCCTTTCAGATTTTTAAATATTTCACCCAGCGGCTTAATAACCGTTTGATGTTCGCCTAATAATTCATCCACAACAAAACCGGCTTTTTTACCCCCACATTTGACGACAATAATGTCGTCCCTATGCCCATCAGATACATTTCTCTGTTCACCAAATAAGTCACTTAAATACATAAAGGGTAAAATTTCGCCGCGTAAATTCAAATAATTCGCCCCTTTATTTTCACCGCCTAGGGATTTATCTAATTCAAGACATTCCTCAATGATGTCCAATGGCACAATATATTTTCCGTCTCCTACACGTATTTGAAAACCATCGATTATTGCCAGGGTCAGCGGTAACCGAATGGTGATACTGCTGCCTACCCCAGGTTCACTGGTTATTTCAATCGTACCTCGCAGTGATTCAATATTTGTGCGGACCACATCCATACCGACGCCACGACCTGATAGATTACTCACCTGATCTGCGGTAGAAAAACCAGCCGTAAAAATAAGTTGATATATTTCCTGATCGGTTAATTGCTGGCCTTCTTGAATTAACCCATTTTGTAGTGCTTTACTGAGTAATTTCTCTTTTTGCAGACCTCGTCCATCATCTTTTATCCGGATGACAATACTGCCCGATTCATGAAAAGCATCTAAATTGACAATACCCTTAGCAGGTTTACCCGAAGCTATTCGCTCTTCAGGCAATTCAATACCATGGTCAATGGCATTTCTAACTAAATGCATTAATGGGTCGCCAATTTTTTCTATTAGGCTTTTATCTAATTCGGTATCTTCACCGGTAATACACAGGTCAATCTCTTTACCAAGGTCGCGACTGACTTCACGGACAACACGATTAAAGCGGGAAAAAGTTTCACCAATGGGCATCATTCGTAATCCCAATGCCGTATCTCGTACTTCTTCAACTAAGCGTAATAAGTTTTCCATTGCCTCATTCATCTTAGGATCAGCAAGTCGTATGGCACTTATTTCGGCATTCGCCGTACCAATCACCAATTCGCCCACTAAGTTCACTAAATTTTCAAGTTTGCCTGCGTTAACTCGAATGGTTTGTTGTTCGTTATTACGATTAAGTTTGTTTGTAGTCTGCTTATTTATTGCAGCATCAATGATGGTTTGGTCCACCACTTTTTGTTCAACGGCAATGTTCCCTAATCGAGATTTTTCTGTGTCTCCACCACTTACAGTGACGTCATCGATCATCACATCTTGAATATTTAAAACACCGTCTATTTCTAATTTTGTCAACGCACCACAGGCCAGTAAAATATCCCCAAGACGTAAATCTTTTTCTGGCAGTTGCTCAATCAATTGTATATATCTTTCTATATAGCTATTAGGTGGAAGGATCCGGATTTTGCAATCATCTTGTACAAATTCAAATACATCCTCTATTTCAGCCTTATTGCTGTTGGGGGCGTATAACGATATCTCAAAACCCAAGTAACAGTTCTCAGCCTCAAACTCAGACCATATGGGGATAGCATCACCCATGATAATGATACTTTTAATTTCACCTATTTTATTGAGGTATGAGATAAATGAGATGGGGTCCATTCCATTACGTAAAGCATGAATTCCATAGCGCAATGATATATGCCAGTTTTGATTCTCAACCTCACTATTGCCGCTCTGCTCAGTGTTTTCAATGGTGGGAGTTGGCGAATCATCTAAAACAGAATCAAGACCCAAATACTTATTTAACCGCTCTATAAGTCCGTCATCAGTTGTTTTTAGTGCTCCACTGATCTCAACAACACCATTTAAGGCACTGTCAACTAGTACTTCCAAATGGTCCCTACTTAACAAAAATAGCGATACCAATTCTTTATCAAGGTGAAGGGTTCCATCTCTTATATCACCTAATACACTTTCAACCACATGCGTAAATTCAACAACACTGTCTAATCCAAAGAGTCCTGCGGCACCTTTAATAGTATGAAAGGTCCGAAATAAATCATTAACCCCTTCTGCTGTTTCCGCTTTATTACTTAAATCATCTAAGCCCAGTAAGGCTTTCTCAGCAACCAGTAGTAAATCTTCTGCCTCATCTGAGAATACTTGTAATCCTTCATCGGTCATACGTTATCTCCCAGATTAAATAGACTATTAATACTATAACTTTTGAATAATTTAGTGACCACGTCACTCACTGCAGAAATCTTGAGCTCCTTGCTTTTTGAAATAAGCTCACGCCTTAGCGCTAATATCAATTGAATACCCGCGGTATCAATTTCTTCAACGCCCCTCAAATCAAGCTCAAATTTTTGATAAAGTTCAATTTCGTGACTTATGGCGCTTTTAATCTCATTAATCGAATAAATGGTCATATCGTCTTCAATAGTCAACTTACATAACCCTTCAACATTGCTGTCTTGACTTATTTTAAGCGTCATCTGTTTTCCTATTTATCTTTTTATTAAATTAATAAAGCGTGTCATGTTTAATGGAACTTTCATGAGATTAATTTCGATACAACATCTAATAATTTAGGTGGCTGAAAAGGTTTGACAATCCACGCTTTTGCACCCGCAGTTTTACCTTCTTGCATCATTGTTTGGCCGGCTTCAGTGGTTAACATGCATATAGGTGTGAATTTATATTCTGGTCGCTTTTTAACCTCTTTGACGAAGGTAATGCCATCCATAATAGGCATATTGACATCACTTACGATTAGATGAACCTTGTTTCCAGTTAGCTTATCTAAAGCGTTTTGGCCATCACAAGCTTCGATAACATCATAGCCGGCTCCTCGTAATGCAATTCCGACAACGCTTCGTACTGAAGCTGAATCATCGACAATCAGTATGGTTTTTGACATGTTTTATTTATCCTCTAAAAAAATACAACTTCGCTATCGTTAGACGTTTCTTCATCAATGTCATAAGCGACTTCATGTGAAAATTTACGATGAAATTCACGTTCACTTGTAGTGGTATAGTTAGCCGACATTTGCTCTAAAAAATTTTGAATATTAAGATTTTCGTGATTTGGAATATCCTCAGTTAACTGTGATAGATTTCCTTTTACATGACCCAAAATTTGTGAGACTCGGTCTTGAAACTGAAGGGACACCAACGTATCTTCTATTTTCTTGCGAACACCTGAAGATAATTCTTCCAGGTTTTGAGCATGATTATCACGGGCCGCTTTGGTCTCATTATATTGCGCAATAACGGTTTTAATATTTTCATTGGCAGTAATAGTCAGTTTATTTCCGCTTTCACTATCAATACTAAAGCTCTCTTTTATATGATTAAACTGAGCATTAACATCACTCACAGTAGTAATAATATTAGCGGCTATTTGGCCTGAACGATTGGCTAGGCTGCGCACTTCATCAGCAACTACAGCAAACCCGCGACCACTTTCACCTGCCCTCGCGGCTTCAATAGCAGCGTTTAGCGATAAAAGATTGGTTTGAGAGGCTATGCCGCCTACATCACGGGCCATGTTTTCCAAACTTTCAGTAAAACTAGCAAGCTCGAAAATTTGCTCTTGGGATTTAACTCTCACATCGAGTAGATGAGATAATGTTTGGGAAACAGTATCTAATCGTTCTTGTATTTGCGCAGAGGATAGTGCATCGACATCATCGCGCTTATTCACTATATTATTTATATCATTAACCATACCAACAAATCGTTCAGCGAGTTCATTCATTTCGGTCGTGGATATTTCAATACAATTACCGATTTGGTGGGACAAGATTGGCAAACAATCTTTACCCATAGACTCAAATGAGTTAATTGAACCTTTAAGTTTTTGCAGATCATTTTCTAATTCAGATGTAACTAATCTGAGCGCTTCATTATCTTTACTGGTTGCAGCGAGCATTTTTTTCTGCAGATAACCAAAATAAAATTCGGCAATTACCAAACTAAAGGCAACTGCCAAAACAATTAAAGAGTCACTAAAGGCCACTATTGTTAGAGCTATTAAACTTACTATCCCTGAAGGCAGTACAGCACTTACACCGCTCATTTTTTGCATATTTCTACCTTATCTGGCTTTTTACGCTAAACAACGAAACTACGTAATCAATAAGCAACTAATCATAAATGCGACTTAAAGTATTATTAAGGTGTCATATGAATGCCACATAAGTGTCATATGATCACACTTTCAATTTCCTAGGACTCTATCATAAAGATCTCGTTGTAGATACTAAGTGATTAAAATTACTCTTCAATTTATATCTAAATAGGTGTTCTTGAACCAATTATGTGGCCAACAAAACTACCCGGCGTTATCCTTCTGTTAAATATTCCTTTATCTTTTAAGCGCATAATAGCTGTGTTACCGAATCTAACTGCCCCAAATAAATGGATGCTCCAATTCCAGATCAAGAACCTTTTTTATTGTTCCAATAAAAACTTGCGTTTATTTGTGACAAATACGTATCTTCCCCTCAATCTGTAGTCATTTTTATTTAGCAACCAAAGCAAGGTAAAAATATTATAAATAAAAATACCCAATGGATTTCAACGAGAAGCCGTTCACCAATTGGATAAAAAGGCAACAATTTATGGTACATTGTCTTGGACGTACTGCACAAAAATCTCTGATATGAATAGCTCACTGTCAAATAAAAGATTATCAACAGTTGCTAAAGAAGAGCCAAACGTGAGGAAGATTTTAAGTACGCTTCTGTGTTTCCCATCTTAAAACAGGCTTCCATAAAGAAGATTTCTTTATGGAAGTCTCATGCAACGCTCACAACGAGATGACACATTAGAGTTTAAATTAAGTGTTTTTGAGCTATGAGAAAATGGCGAATTTACCCACAAACAAGCTAAAATTATTGGGTAAGCGAATTGATAAGCATCTACAAAGAGATGCAGCCACATTTGAGTTTAGATATGAAAACACCTAACAAAGTACATATAATAAAAAGCCAGCGAAAATCGCTGGCTTAAAAAATCGTCAATTTATTCTAAGACGGGACACGTAGGATGTTCAATATCCGCAAATCAGTAAATCATTGGGATAATTTCAACACCCTATTCAATTACCCTGATGACGTACACAAAATGATTTACACCACCAATGCGTTAGAGTCGAACAACAGTATTATTCTAAAGACGCTGAAAGGGTAAGGGCTTCCCGAACGAGGGTTCAGCCAAGAAAATGGTTTATGCTGCCATCATGGTTGTGTCTAAAAAGTGGACCATCCCGATCAGAAACTGAGGTCAGGTAATGATTCAATTTATGATTGAATTCACGTATAGACTTGGTGTACAGATTTAACTAACGCCAGTGACACCGGATCTATCACATCCTATGGATATATAGGGTTAACCATTACCTATATTCACCTTTCGCTTTTCTTTGAAGCTTTTAGTTTCGCCAGCCAACCTTTCAGCCAACCAAAGTTTGATAATAGATTGCCTAGTAACGCCAACCCGATTAGCTTCCTTGTCAAGAGATTCCAGCATCCATCCAGGAAAGTCAACAATCACTCGTTTTTGTTTCTGCGGGTTACGCGTCCCAGTTGATGAAACTTGATTAACACCGTCAGCATTGGATTCATTTTTTAATTTAGATTCTTCCACATTAATAACCTCTTTTGCTGTCAACCATATTACCCGTATAACTCTAATTTTACCGTAAAGGTTGCTAACCCAGCGTAAATCAGAAAAGTGTAGGCAATACCACTTAACACTTTTATTTTAAGGTTAATTATATCAACTATGAGTATTCAACCTTAAAATTCAATTTTACATAGTTATACTAGCGTGTAAATAGAAGTCGGCTATATGATATTCAATTAATACCAAAAGGAAAAACACTAGATTTTCATATAACAGCCTTTCATGTTTGAAATCTATTAAGGGAGAGAGGGTTGTTACAAAGGTCTTTATCTCAGTAGAAAATAAGTAACACTCGTGAGAATGTCAATACTCGCTTGTATTCACTGTGAAACAAAGTCAACTAATTGGGTTACGGTGGAAAGTCTTTGAGCAACGATGACATGACTCCCATGCTTAGCTCACACTCTTTAGCTAACGGCATGTTGGCAGCCTATAATTTAGCCAAAAATTCCTGACCATTAACATTGCTTCTTTTAGCCATGAATTTTGCCGTTTTTTCCGCATGGTTGATCAAAGCAAAACTAACAGGGTCAAAACCATTACAGACTAAGCCGTTAGCAATTTGTTTTATACCTATGCCGCTATCACGTATTGCTATATTAACCTTAATGACCCTATCACTTTTTATCGCTTCGCATACTTTGACTAATTTACTTTCAGTGACTGGGTCAATATAGTTTGCTTGTGCGTTGCCAGCTAAAAGGATGCCTGCGGTTAGGATAGTGCTAATAATTACTTTTTTCATAATAAGTCTCTCTATGTTTGTTATGATTAATTTTAAGTACACCCATAGAATAGAGTGAATGTTCATATTGGAGGGACAAAACGGGTTAATCACGGTGAAACGAGATGAAACGTTCAAACAGGTAAATACAGCGATAATCGAGCGCTTATCCGCTAAATTTCGTCGTATTTTGTGAGGTTTTGTTACATTTACCTATCTGAGGTAGATGGACTTAATAAAGCTGCACTAATAATTTATCACTCATAACATGAATGTAATCTTTATAAAGGAGACGAATGTTTATCCTTGAAGTCTCAGTTTAGCTATCTTAACCAGTTTGATAGCACTGCTTTATGGGAGTTATTTTTTATTGGAGTATCAGGAACGGAGCAATCCTATTTAAGGGCAATAGTAAGTGGGTTTTATGGTTTTTCTATGCAAAGCATCTCAATCATCAAGATAAAATCTGAGCACACAAGTCTTTAGCGGGCATCACCACCGCATATTTGGCATGCATATCATGAAGACTGGCCTGATGAGCACTTAAATTTCTATCGCCACATGCTTCAGGCACCACAAAAACAGGGTAGTTATGTTGCAGCCCATCCACCACAGTTGCCCGAACGCAGCCACTCGTTGTTAAACCCACAACCACTATTGAGTCCACTGTATTTTTTTCTAACTCTGTTACTAACCGCGTTTTAAAAAAGGCACTTGGCCATTGCTTTTCAATGATCAGTTCATCTGGCTTTTTATTGATTTTACTGTTGATTTTTACCCACTCACTAGACGCTTGCAGGATATTTAAATCAGGTAATCGTCGACGAAACACACTAGCAGCGGTCCCGTCGTGATATACCACCGAAGTATAATATACGGGCAATTTTTTAGCTCTGAAAGCATCTAACAACCCGTTTATCTGTGAGATTTGACTGTCAAAATATCCCCCAAGAGGGCTAGCGGGATCGCTAAAGCCATTAGACAAATCAACCACAATAAGTGCTGGGCAAACGCCCAGACTTAATGTGCCAATAGCTAAATCACGATCCTGTGGTGTTTTTGACATAGTCTATTTATCTCACTTCATAGCTCGTGACTTCACAAAACGAGGCGTTTCTGGTGCAGGCAAACCCGTTTCTTCAAGGCATCTAGCTTTTATTTCTTCAATAGTGCCACCAAAATCAAATAACTGTGTTGCACCGCGCTTCTCAGTTAAGGCTGCTCGTAATGTAATAGTTTGTTGCTGATCAACCACAGCATCAACTATCACCACGCCATAACGTTTTGCGCCTTCAATAGACACTAGACCACGATTTACATCGTCAAGTACACTATCGCAATCGCGCAAGAATGGGTCTCCCCAGCCACCGCCACCCCATGTATTGAAGTACAACAGGTCACCTGTTTTCACTTCAACACCATCACATTTAGCTGGCAAGATTTGTTGTGTACCATCTGCACGCTTTAATATTTTAGTGGACCTTTGTCCTGGTGTACCACCGTTTACACCCCAAGGGTAAGTCAACCATCTTTCATCATGAATGGCGATACTGCCATCGTTAAGAAAACGATAAGCTACCGATAATCCATTACCACCACGATGCTTACCCGCGCCACCAGAGTCAGTAATAGTCTCGTATTTTTCTACCCTTAATGGGAAGTAGGCTTCGATAAATTCGTTGGGAACATTCGTAAATCCTGGCCACAAAGAGTGCCCATCCGGTCCATCACCTACTGGGCGACCTGGTATGCCACCAAAACCAATTTGAAACAATTGGAACCATTCGTCTTTGTCATCATAACCTGAATAAAACAAGTGAGGTGAATCAGAAAATCCAGCCGCATTCATTGCTTCTGGGGCACCTTGTCCTAAAAGCCCTCCCATCACATCAAAAATACGCCCTAATGCATGGGTCCGGCCTGACAGCGCAGCGGGGAAATTAGGTTTGAGCAAACTACCGGCGGGTATATGCACATCGACTAGATCATAAAAACCATCGTTGAACACAATTTGTGGATCCACAAGATTGATAGTAAATGAACCAAAAAACATCTTAAACATGTCTTCATTCAGGTAAAAATTAATCGAGCTATTGGCTTGAGGATCGGTACCTTCAAAATCAAATATTGCACGATTACCTTCTCGCCACATTTTACACTGTATTTTATAAGGACCCATGCCAACGCCATCATCACAGACATAGTCCACAAACGTACGTGGTTCTTCTGGCACCAACATATTAATAATGGCTTCCATTGCCACATGGTTTCGCTCTAGCATGATTTCCATGGTGGAATAAAATATATCATCACCAAATCGTTCGGAAAATTCGATACATCTTTTAGCCGCGGTATTACAAGCAGCCACAAGGGCATTCAAATCAAATCTATTCCATTGTGGGGTGCGCACATTGTGCAAAATCAAATCGAGAAGATCACTTTGCAATACACCTTTTTTATATAACTTAGTGGGAGGAATACGGATCCCTTCTTGGAAGATACTTTCTGCTTTAATGGGGATAGAGCCAGGCACCATACCACCATTATCTGACATATGGCCAAACATAGCAGACCAAGCGATATGCCGGCCTTCTTTAAAAATAGGCACGAGCACAATCCAATCTGGCAGATGGGACACAGCAGCATTGGTCATATAAGGGTCGTTAGTTAATATGACGTCGCCTTCTTCTAACTGCCCTGTGTATGCTTCTAAAAATCCATGAATAAATGAGCCAAACTGGCCCACAACCATCTTGCCATCTTTATTAGCAATCATCGGAAAACAATCACCTTGCTCCCTAATTCCGGGGCTCATGGCTGTTCTAAACAATACAGCATCCATTTCTTCTCGGGCATTACTCAAGGCGTTTTCAATAATGTCTACCGTAACTGTGTCCACCTCGACTCTTTTCAAAGGTGACGTATTAGTTTGTAAAATTTTATTATTCATTGTCATCTCCAATTACTTCGCTGGATTAATAAGAAGATTACCAACTGTATCAACCTTAGCGTGATAACCAGGTAAAATAACGGTGGTGGAGTCCATTTCACTCACAATGGCGGGTCCCGGGATCTGCAAATCAGTTTGCATCTTATTTCGATCGTAAATAGGTGTAGGGTGATATTGTCCTTCGAAATAAATCTGACTATCTGCCAACTTACATTCATCTAGGGTGTTAACCGCATTGTCTTTGGGTATGGTTGGTAACTCACCGCTGCTGGCGGTGGCGATAGCCCGCACCATAACAATCTCATGGCCTTCTTCTAGGGCAAACGTAAAGAGCTGTGTATGTTCTTTGTCGAACTGAGATTTAAGTACCTCTACACCCTGAGCTTTTAATTCAGCTAATGTAAATTCCATGGATAATTGAAATGCTTGGCCGGTATATCGCACGTCTGCCTGATAAGTCACTTCTTGGTCGCATAACGCAATACCATCGGTGATCAAGGTGGCACTGGCTTTATGTTTTAACTCATCTAATACTGTTGCTAGCTCTACTGCTGAGGCATCTTTAAGGAGTTTAACGAAGGTTTTTGATGCTTCATCACGCACCACAGTAGTCGCATCACCATAAGCACATAACACCCCAGGACCCGGAGGAATAATAGTAGGCCAAGCCTGAGTCAAAATCCCCAGAGCATTGGCATGTAATGGACCCGCTCCACCAAAACCAACCAGAGCAAAATCTCTTGGATCAAATCCTTGCTCTACAGATACCAAGCGTAACGCACCAAACATAGCTTCGTTAACAATTTTAATAATACCTTCTGCAGCTTCTTCTATTGTTAAACCCATAGCATCAGCGACTTTCTTGACCGCCGCCACTGCCGCCTCTTTATCTATCGCCATTGCACCACCGAGTTGCACATTAGAGGGCAAATAACCTAATACAACATTCGCATCACACACTGTAGGTTCAGTGCCGCCTTTCATATAGGCTGCAGGTCCGGGCTTAGCGCCGGCTGATTCAGGTCCAACACGTAACGCTTTGGTAAGTTCAGGCACAAAGGCTAATGAGCCGCCACCAGCACCCACTGTACGCACATCAACCGAGGGCGCGCGTACTGTGACATCTCCGACTCTGGTTTCTCGTCTGACCCTTGCTTTGGCGTTTTGGATCAAGGCGACATCTGTGGATGTTCCGCCCATATCAAAAGTCAAAATGTCGTTGAATCCGGCTTTTTTACAAAAATGCATGGCACCCGATACGCCGCCTGCAGGTCCAGACATTAGAAGATTAACCGGGCTTTCAGCTGATGCTCTGGCGGATGCTAGCCCCCCATCTGATCGCAAGATAGAAAGATGCAAGTCTTCACCCATAGTGGCTATTAAAGAACGATTTAAATTTTCTACATATCTTGCTACTTCTGGGCGTACATAACTATTCACAACAGTGGTTTCTGTACGTTCGTATTCCTGCATTTCAGGGACTAAATCACTGGATATTGAAATAGGAATATCCGTAAATATTTCTGCAGCGACGTCTTTAGCCCTCTGTTCGTGAGCACCATTTAAGTAGGCATTAATAAAACAAATAGTCAGTGCTTCAACTTGACCGGTGTTTTTTAAGGTGGTTAACGAAGCGCGAAGTGCGGCTTCATCTAAGGTATCCACTGTCTCACCATTTGCGCCCATTCTCTCATCGGCTTCAATCGTTAATTCCAGCGGGGCCAATAAGGGTTTTTTCACAAAACTCACCCAACCGCCTAGTCCACCCGGGCAGAACGAGCGAGCAACTTGTAAAACCTGCTTGTAACCTTTAGTCGTCACTAGACCTACTTTTGCGCCTTTTCCTGTTAAGACTGCATTGGTGGCCACTGTGGTACCGTGCATCACACGACTAATTTCCTTAGGATCAATTCCTGACTCTCGACAAATTCTATCGATGCCATTTAACACCCCAATAGAGGAATCCTCGGGAGTGGATGGCACTTTAGCCGTATGGGTTTGCCCATTCATTTCGTTAATAAGTAACAAGTCAGTGAACGTTCCGCCCACATCAACACCTAATCTATAACTCATGTTTTACTCCAATATCCGGCGACTTTTAGTATGCCGATTAATTAAGATAATAATTTTCAATCCAAGGTTTGGCGTTTCCACCTGTAGCAGTACCAGTCAATTCGATGGCTAAGTCTGCCGCTTTAATTAACAGTGCCATATCGATACCCGTAGAAAATCCCATTTGTTCTACCATCATAACGACATCTTCAGTGGCCACATTACCACTCGCACCTGGTGCAAATGGACAGCCACCTAATCCGGCGATGGACGCATCAAATTTTCTAATTCCTGCTGTTATCGCCGCATAAACATTGGCGAGACCCATGGCTCTGGTGTCATGAAAATGACAGGACAACTGAGCAAGATCAAAACGACTAGCCATTGCTTCCATCAGCTGATTGACCTCTAAAGGGTTAGCAGCACCAATGGTATCTGCGATAACGATATTTGAAGCACCCGCTTGCAGTAATTTTTCAGTGACACTAAACACACTATCTGCATCAATTTTTCCTTCAAAAGGACAGGCCCAGGCGGTGGCCACATAAGCTTGTACATTTGCTCCCTGTTCTCTAGCAACGTTTAATACGTCTTTGCTGACTCTGAGACTATCCTCTGTGGACATACGAATATTCTTCAGATTCATGGTATTTGATGCTGCAACCACTAATGACATCACCGGAACACGTGCTGACATCGCCAATTCAAAACCCTTCATGTTAGGTATTAAGGCAGAAAATAAGCTTGTGCTGTTTTCAAGTGCCGCAAATAACTCAGCGGTACCGGCCATAGCTGGCACTGCTTTAGGAGAAACAAAAGCCCCCACCTCTATCTCAGGTACTTTGGCATCTACCAATGCACTGATTAAACTGAGTCGTTGTTCTTTCGATAATAATTTAGGCTGATTTTGTAAACCATCTCGAGGGCCTACATCGTTAATTGTTATATGATCTGCAGCCATTAACTCACCACCTCTGCAGCCCTTAGAATGGCAACATCCTCAGAACTCATACCTAATAAGTCATGTAATACTTTGTTAGTGTGTTCACCTAAAGCAGGCGCAGCACTAAAACTTTCTTCGTTGCTTCTAGAAAATTTAATAGGGTTACCGGGTCCTTTGGTTTTGTGCCCTTGCGGGTCAGATAACTCCACTACCATATTACGATGTAATACTTGGGGATCACTCAGTGCTTGAGAAAACTTATTCACTGGAGCACAAGGAATACGCGCAGCTTCAAGCAACGCCAACCAGTGGCTAGAGCTTTGGGTTGATAGTGTTTCGTTTAATGTGGCATTAATAAAATGCTGATCTTTAAAACGACCTGGTTGGGTATCATATTCAGGTTTATCTAAACCATCAATTTGCACCACTTGTTTCAGATTTTGCCAAAAATTATCGGTGATAACAGCGATAACAATTTGTCCATCGCTGGTGCTGAATGTGTTGTATGGCACATGCACAAAATGTGAATTACCAATTGGATAGGGATCCTTACCTGAGATAAAATGCATGGTTGCCATATAATTTAATAACGATATTTGGCAATCCAGCATAGAAATATCCACATCTTGCCCCTCGCCACTTTTCTCCCGCTCCAGCAATGCCGCTTGAATGCCCATTACAGCAAACATTCCACCACCTAAATCACCAATAGGTATACCCGCTCGCACTTGCTGATCCGCATTGGCACCAGTAATGGACATACCACCGCCCATAGCTTGGGCAACTTGATCAAAAGCCGGACGTTTAAAACCTGGACCATCGTTACCAAAACCGGTGATGGAACAGCTGATAATACGAGGATTCACTTCTTTTAAATGTGCATGATCAATTTTGAGTCGTGTTGGCACTCCTGCGCCAAAATTATTGATCACCACATCAGATATTTTCACTAAGTCATAAAATAATTCGAGGCCTTTGGCCGTTTTCAGGTCGATACAAACACTTTGTTTATTACGATTAAGGGTAATAAAATATGCCCCCATGCCATTAATAGAATTTTCTGGATCTGTGGCTAAGAGTTTGCGGGTTCCCTCTCCCTTAAGTGGTTCAACTTTTATGGTCTCTGCTCCTAAATCGGCTAATATCATGCCGCAATAAGGTCCAGATAACATATGCGTTAAATCAAGAATACGTGTGCCTGACAATGGTTTATTAGTCACTGTAAACTACTCCAATAAATAATAGAGGAGCCTTGCGGCTCCCACACATTAGAAACGATATGTAAAGTCGATACCGTAAGCATCACGTGCTGAAGGTTGGATGAAAGAACCACCAAACTCAGGAGTAGGAATAACTTCTTGCAAATATTTCTCGTCCGTTAAGTTTTTAGCCCATATAGCTAAGTTCCAATTTTCGGCGTCAAAGCTGACTCTTAGGTTAACTGTGCTGTAGGCATC
>Ga0307492_10000101_pt1 | contig 39798 bp, 29 predicted proteins | sample SI3LmetaG_FD_202365 | JGI IMG/M metagenome (GOLD analysis project Ga0307492, IMG submission 202365) | Sea-ice brine microbial communities from Beaufort Sea near Barrow, Alaska, United States - SI3L | ecosystem: Environmental > Aquatic > Marine > Coastal | place: USA: Alaska | collected 2017-05-06 | reverse complement strand
ATTCAGGTGTGTTAGAACAGAGTCAAATTAATAATATAGGTATAATGGCTTGGTCTTGTTTAGCGGGCGGAGATCTATTTCGCTCAGATTCTGAACAAGCCAAACGAGTCAGATCGACTTTACAGCTAATAGCTGAGGAGATAGGCGCGGATAATATTGAACAAGTCGTTTATGCTTGGTTGTTAAAACATCCATGTAAAATCTACCCAATGATTGGCAGTAGTAAAATTGAACGTTACAAAAATGCAGTAAAATCACTTCAGCTAAATCTAGACCACGAACATTGGTATCAAATACTAGAAGCATCCAGAGGATGCTCGGTCGACTAATTAGTTTTCTTTAACGCAAGCTCTTGCTCTATTTTTTTTACCATGTCGCGATTTATTTTATAAAAAATAATCGCAATTGCACTTAAAATAGAAACAATTGCTGGAAATATACTAAACATAAACCGAATTCCATCTAGCGAAGCTTCGGATTGAATTTGATTAGCAATAAACCCAAATGACGCAAGAATGATTCCCGTTAGTCCCGCACCAACTGCGAGTCCCATTTTATGTGCAAACTGAACAGTTGAAAAAACTAACGCAGTGGTTCGGCGGCCTGTTTTCCATTCGCCGTAATCGGCTGTATCTGCATACATAGACCAGACTAAAGCTGGAGTTGGACCTAATATTAGGTTTCCGATGCAGTTAACCGCAACCATTAGCCAATATTGATCAGGTGGAATGATATAAAAAATAGCCATAGACGCAGCGTTTAATAAGGTTAACACGATCATTAAATGGCGTTTTTCAAATCGATCGGCGAGCCATTTTGTTAACGCTACACCAATAATCATTGCCATTAAACCGCTTGATAAAAAGACCGCTGTCTTATCAAAAATAAGAAAAATTGGTACACCATTATCAACCACATAATATTTAAAATAATAAAGCAACGAGCCGTTGCGAACTGCGACAGTCATTAACGCAAAAATGGCAGAAATAAATAGCGCAATCCAAGGTCCGTTTGAAAGTAAAACTTTTAAATCTTTTTTAACATTGGTTTTTATTTGGATGGTTTTTACCCTTTCTTTTGTGGTCGCAAAAGTTACCCAAAATAAAGAGATTGAAACAACCGCAAATAAAGCCATGGTTAGTCGAAACCCAGTGGCTTCATCACCGCCGCCTAAAATAGTTTTTAACGGTGTTACAAAAGTACCAACAATCCAGGCAGCAGCAAAGGCGCAGATAAATCGATAGCTAGCTACTTTGGTTCGTTCCACCGAAGAGGGTGATATAACCCCCATGAGTGCAGAATAAGGAACATTAATGGCTGTATAAGCCAACATCATTAAAGAGTAAGTGACATAGGCATAAATCAATTTTCCGGAATCTGATAAATCCGGACCGGCGAACATCGCATATCCACAAACGCCATAAGGTACTGCCGCCCATAGGAGATAAGGGCGGAATTTACCCCATCGTGTATCAGTTCTATCCGCAATTAAGCCCATTATTGGGTCACTTACAGCGTCAATGATTTTGGTGACGATAAACATAGTTCCCGCAGCCGCAGCCGTCAAACCAAAGATATCAGTATAATAATAAAGTAAAAATATATTAAAAACTTGAAAGAAAAAGTTAGAGGCACTGTCACCAAGACCATAACCGAGTTTTTCTTTAAAGGATAAAGGTTGGGCTGTTTGCGACATCTTGAAATCCTATTATTGTTATTTTTAGACTAAATATTTTCCAATCTATGTATAGTGTTACTTAACTATGGATATTGATTAAAATCAAAAAACAACATTGCATGTAATGGGGTGTAACTGCAATATTAATTCGCTCAACTGGATGTTAATAGCGATCAAATGGATAATACAAAAATCTAACTAATGTTGTGAAGGAATAGTAATCAATAGCCATTCTAATAAGTGTCCGTCTGAATCTCTGGTGGTCAAACATTAAAAACTCTCTTTTTAGATAAATACTTTGTTTTAAACGGTTTATTGGGTGAATATTGACTTAGTATATCCGTATCATCTTATTATTAATCCGTTTTAGCGTATTCTTATTGAATACTAGAGTGTTCGGAATACTCTTGGTGATTGGATACGTTTCTATCAAGAATCACTTGAATCTAGAAGACGTGTATCGATTTACGGAACTAACACCATGTCTCTAAATGATTGCATTGCTCTAACCAACAAAACATTAATTTTTTTGAATTCTCTCAAAAAACTTGCACCTTCATTGGTGCATTTTTTGATCTTACTTAACCTTTTTTCAATCTCCGCTTGTGGTAGCGGTAGTTCTGAAAATGACGTCGTTGCGGAGCCACCAGTTATCGTCAGTGCAAAATTAACTCAATTTTCTTTTTTGAAATTAAACAACCCTAACCTTGATACGGATGAGCATTTAAACATTAGTGGGAATATGATAACCGGAAGAATTTCGACCAATACTAGTGTAAAAGATCTGATCGCTACTTTCGCACATAATGGAAGTGAAGTTAGCGTCAGCGAACTCGTGCAAAACAGTAATTCATCGGTAAACAACTTTTCTAATATTGTTACTTATACCGTTAAGGCAAGTAACGGGACTCAAAGTGAGTTCCAAATTGACCTAACCAAATTTACAGGGCTACCAATAATTTATATCGCAACGGATGGCGGCGTGCCTATTGAGTCGAAAGATGACTATGTTGAAGGAACCGTTTCGTTGGACGGAGGAAGATATAACGATAACTTGTCACAAGTTATTATGAAGATTAGAGGCAGAGGAAACTCTACTTGGGGAAACCCAAAAAAGCCTTTCCAAATGAAACTCGACGACAAAATGGAATTTCTTGATATGCCAACGGATAAAAAGTGGCTGTTTCTTGCGGAGTATTCAGACAAAACTATGCTCAGAAATACCATCGCTTTTGAGATGGGTCACATAAGTCGCCTCGACTGGACCCCCGAAAGTTCTTTTGCGGAAGTTTATCTTAATGAAGAATATAATGGGACCTATAACATTACGCAAAAAGTTGAAGAGTCTGATAACAGAGTCGTACTGGGAGATACCGGATACTTACTAGAAATTGATCAACTTTCTAGGTTAGATGCCGATGATGTTTATTTTACAACCGGTGACTTTTTGATAAACATCAAGGAGCCCAATTTAGAATTTGACAGTGTGGAGTATGATTTTGTTAAAAACCTTGTTAATAATTTCGAGTCTGTTTTGCATAGTTCTCAGTTCAATGATCCGGTAACAGGCTACGTTCGATTCATCGACATAGATAGTTTCATCGATTGGTACTTAATCAGTGAAATAACTAAAAATGTTGACTCAAAGTCATTCTCCAGTATTTTCCTCAATGTGCTACCCGGTGAAAAGATAAAAATGGGGCCTCTTTGGGATTTCGATCTCTCTTTCGGAAATGTCGATTATGCAGACAGTCAATATTCTGTGGGTTATTGGGTGAAAGATCATCCTTGGTATGCGAGACTTTTTCAAGACCCTGAATTCGTAATTAAAATTAGAGAACGTTTTTCTTATTTTAGGAATAATCAAAACTATATCCTTAATAAAATTGATGAACACGCTAACAACCTGAAGTGGGCGCAACAAGAGAATGACAATAAATGGCAAACTATTGGAATCTACGTTTGGCCTAACTCAGTTGTACTAAACTCCTATGATGAGGAAGTAGAACATTTAAAGAATTGGTATGTTGAAAGAATGAATTGGTTGGATGGTGCCTTTGCTGAATTGTAGCGTGTGGTCAACTTAACTTCTGGTGGCATTGTCAACTTATCAGCCACACAGTTTGGCTATATTTTAGATTCACCCTCAGCTTCAGAGATATTGAAGAATTACTAGCCGCTAGAAATATTACAGTTAGTTATGAAACCATCCGGTAGTGGTGCCACAAGTTCGGCCAGAAATACAGCCACCAAATCAAGAAGAATAAAGGGCCACTAAGTGATACTTGGTACCTGGATGAAATCTTCATTAAGATTAATGGTGTACAACATTACTTTTGGAGAGCCGTAGACCAGGACGGTGACGAACTTGATATCCTAGTCAAGAAATGCAGGGATAAGAAGGCTGCTAGGCGTTTCTTCAAGAAGTTTCTGAAAGGTCAACAAGTTAAACCTCTAAAAATAGTCACCGATAAATTGAGAAGTTATTCAGCCGCCAAGAGGTAAATTATGCCGAGTGTAGACCAACTCAACCCAGCAGTACCCAAAACAATCGATGCGAGTTATCAGATCAACCAACCCGGCAACAGGAAAGGCAAATGAGGCGGTTTAAATTCTAGGTTAAAAGGCAGTTGATTGGTGGTTGATTCGATAGGCATTGTTGGTTTTACTTTTTAAATATCAATTAGCTAGGTATTTGTATGATAAAACAAGGGATAGAATAGGGGATCATACTTAGGTTATATTGATAAAGTAGTAGTTGACTTAAATAGAGGTCTTTTAAAAAAATTCAGAATTGGAAAAAGTTAAAAATATAATACTTTCTAAGAATCCCGACTAGAACTCTTGTCCTAAAAAAAAGAATAAAGAATAAAGAATAAAGAGTAAGATCAAAAAACATGTAGCAAATAATTCGCACGGAATTTTTAATCGGTATTGGTCTGAACCATGAATTTAGATAATTCGTGAATTAATTATGCATTTGTGTAAGAATAAACTATTCCAAATATTAAGTTAACTTCTAAATACTTTATTATGCCGTTAAAATCACCTTCTAGTACAATTTTACTACTTGTTTGTTCTCTTTTGATTTTCGGATGTTCTTCAATGATTGATTCTCAGACGAAAAATATGAATAAAAATAATGGGTTAGGCTCCAATAAACTGAAAGGCATTGATTCTCTTTCTCAATTTGAAAGAAATATTGCTAAAAAGTTAATGCTGAGTATTCGCTATTTTTGTGAACAATCCAACTTAAGTAAAGACGGTTCAGAGGAGAAATATTTAAAGGAGAACGATTCCGGTTACAAAATTCGATGCCTAAATCCAGTTGTGCAACTATCGCCTTCATTAAACAGTTTCTTAAGCCAAATTGAGCTAGCTGGTGTTGTTCTATTTTCCGAGAACATCGTTACGGTAGAACAAACAATACAGCTGACAACAGATATACAAAAAGCGGGGCGAAAAGCAGGATCGTCTAATTATCTGATTGGCATTGATCAAGAGGGTGGCCGAGTGGTTCGTATTCCTAGAGATATTGCCACATCCTTTAGCGGCAATATGGCTATTGGAGCAACTTATGATCAGTTTGGTGATCAATTTTCCGCTACCGTTGGTAGTATTATTGGTAAAGAATTAGATTTTTTAGGGTTAAATCTCAATTTTTCACCGTCTATAGACGTTAACAATAATCCTGACAATCCTGTGATCAACATTCGTTCTTTTGGTGAAGATCCTGGGCGGGTTTCGGAACTTGGTCTTGCAATGATGAACTCATTACAGGAGCAAAACGTGATGGCGACTTTGAAGCATTTTCCGGGTCATGGGAATACTCATGTAGATAGTCATACCGGTTTGCCTTCTGTTGATTTATCCAAAGATGAAATGGATAGAACTGAGTTTGCGCCATTCAAATATGCCATTGAAAAAGGCGAACCTGCAATGGTAATGACTGCGCATATTCAATACCCTCAACTTGACCCAACTGAAGTTGTTAATAAATATGGAGAATCCATTGTTGTACCTGCAACTATGTCGCATAAGTTGATGACCAAGATTTTAAAAGAAGAGTTAGGTTTTAAAGGCATTGTTATAACCGATGCAATGAACATGGCAGGGATCAGTGCAAACTTTGATTTAGCAGAGGCAACCGCTCATTCATTTTTAGCAGGTGTTGATATTAGTTTAATGCCCTATCCTGTGAGGAACCAAAAAGACATTGATGACTTTATTTCTTTTGTTAAAAAAATTGCTCAATTAATGGAACATATTACTGCAAATAATTTATCAAAAAGTTATTCGAAATATGAGATGTTGACTCATACAGCTAAATCAGTTGCAACAATTGAAGCTGTAAAATTGAAATATCAAGCTTCGATAAATGTTAAAAACACTTCTCAATGGACTCACAATAAATATAGAAAACTTGAACAAACCCTTGCGGAAAAGTCTATTTCAGCCTTGAGACTAGATGATTTTTCATTTCCATTAAATAAAAGTAGTAAAGACATTTCTATTCATATTTTAATTAGAAATAAAGACCAAATGGAAGTCGTCGAAAATGCATTTGAATTTTTTGAGGGTAATGATACAAAAAAACAGTTTAAATTGAATTTCACTTTGCTCAATCAAAATAATTTAAATGCAGTTAATTTTAATTCCGAAATTGAACATTTAATAATATTTGAGCAAGATGGTAGTGTAAGTGCAGTTGATATTGGTGAGGCGGGTGATGAGATTATAAAAAAGACCAATCTGTCTTTGGAGCAAACGTTAAATACAAAAAATCGAATAAATACTATTAATCATTATTTAGATCTAGCAAGCAAAAAATCAATTCCTACAACATTGGTAGCATCTCAATCTCCATATGATGTGATTCCTTATTTAGATGAACGTTATAACAGTAAAATAAATAATATTTTAGTTGCTTATGATGCGAGTGTTTATTGGGATACTGAAAATAAAAAGAAAGTGGGGAAAGGTTTTCGTGCAGTCGTTTCAGCTTTAATCGGCAGAACGGAAGTGCAAGGCAAACTTCCAGTAAATATATAAAAAATTCAAATGTTAACTGAGAAAGTATTATGGCCATGCAATTAAGTTTTTTTGACTGGTCAATTTTTGTTAGCTATTTCTTATTACTAGTGATTACAGGTTGGTTTTTTAGCCGCAAAAAAGTGAATAGTACCGACGATTTTTTTCTCGGAGGGAATACCATGCCGGTTTGGCTAGTGGCTATTTCTGTATTGGCGACGGCACAATCAGCCGCTACTTTTTTAGGTGGACCTGATCAGGGTTATCGAGCAGACTTAAGTTATTTAGCAACTAATATTGGGACAATACTTGCTGCAGTATTTGTTGCCAAGTATCTTATTCCAAAATTTTACGAATACAAAGTTGCAACAGTATACGAATTGTTAGAGATCCGGTTCGGTGAAAAATCAAAAAAACGAGCCGGTAGCATGTATTTGTTTGGGAGAGTATTTGCTAGTGGTGCGCGTCTTTATATGGCAGCTATTGCTGTTTCAATGGTTCTGTTTGGAAATATAGAGGCTTTTAGTGTGGTGTTTGCGATAGTGATTTTAACACTTGTTGGTCTGCTTTATTCATTTGTTGGAGGTATTCGTTCCGTTATTTATAGCGACGCAATACAAACGGCTGTTTATGTTGGCGCAGCATTAGCCGTTGTTATCTATCTCCTTAACATTATCCCAGCTGATTTCACCGAAATTTTCGGTGCACTTCAAAATCCGAAATATGGTGGCGCATCAAAATTAATTTTATTTAATTTTGATTTGGACTTCACATCAAAAGGGGTTTTTACTGTTTGGGCTTCAATAACGGGTTTTCTTTTGTTAAGCATTGCATCTTTTGGTATGGACCAAGATATGACTCAACGGATCCTTACCTGTAAATCAGCTAAGGAAAGTTCTAAGGCGATGTTGTCTTCAGTTATATTGGTTTTACCTGTCGTATTTATTTTTGTATCGATTGGGCTACTTTTATACATTTTTTATCAACGGCCTGATTTAATGGGAATGAAGGAGGGACTAGAATTAGGCGGTGATTTTCAGGGAGAAAAAATTACGGTGTTTATGAATTTTGTTTTAAATGAAATGCCATCTGGATTAAGAGGTTTCGTGACTGTGGGTATCGTTGCTGCAGCGCTTTCTACACTTAACTCTGGCCTCAACTCTATGTCTTCAGTGGTCATCCAAGATTTATATAGACCTTGGTTAGAAAAGAAAAATATCAGTAAAACAGAAACGCACTTTGTTAATGCTGGTCGATTAGGAATGATGGGCGCGGCATTGGCATTAGCCAGTATGGCAGTGCTTAGTTTTTATTGGCAACGATATACCGATATGCCATTACTCGCATTTGCTTTGAGCGTAATGGTTTTTTCATATAGTGGTTTACTTGGTGTTTATTTCAATGCGTTATTTACTAATCGAGGCAATGAAAATAGTGTTTTTACAGCTTTAATTGCTGGTTTTATTTCCACGTTATTTTTTCAATCCTATATACAGGATATGATTGATATAGATTTTCTAAAGTTTGATTTAGCGTTTCCGTATCAATTATGTATAGCAACCTTAATCGCCTTTCTGATTTGTTTTGCAGGTAAACCTGATTTAAAAACAGGGAAATCTACCGAATCAAAGAGATTTAATTAAATGTCTGAATCTGAATCCGAAATCGAAACCGAAAAACACTTTGTATTAGCAATCGATGCAGGCGGTACAAAAACATTAGGACTTTTAAAGTGTTTAGAAAGTGAAGAGACTTGGTGCTTCAGGGCGGGTAGTGCTTCTCTTTCGTATAATTTAAGCAATGCCTGTCAACAAATATTTGATGTGGCGCAAACGCTTTTACAAAAAGCATCTTGCCCTGCGAATCAAGTGGTGTTGGTTTGTGGTGTTGCAGGTGCAGGTAATTCAATCAATAGAAAAGCATTAGAAGATAAACTAAATCCACTGTTTCATAAAGTTATTGTTTCCAATGATGGACGCACATCATTGTATGGTGCTGGACTAGGCGACCCTATGATTGTTCTCGCGATGGGAACAGGAAGTGTCGCAATTCGTCTGGATAAAAATAAGATTGAAACACAGTTTGGTGGTTGGGGTTTTATTGCTGGGGATTTAGGAAGCGGCGCTTACATGGGGAAACAATTGGTTTCTTTAGCGTTAGTACAACTTGATAAACAGCAATTAAAGTGTGATATTTTGATGAATGAAACAGTCTCTCGCATGTTGAGTAAACAGCAATTAAAAGGGAAAGACAATAAAGAAAGTAAGGAAATCAACCAAGCCATTGCAGAGTGGATACAAAATGCGACAGCAACTGAATATGCCTCATTCGCTCCGCTTATATTTGAATATGCCGATCAAAGTATTTTTGCACAAAAAATACTGAAAGACGCTGCATTATGGATCGAAGATCTAGCTGAAACTGCAGGTTATAAAAGTGAGCAGTTTGGCGATATCCCTATTACAATTATTGGTGGGCTTGCGCAAGCGATAAAGCCTTACTTATCCAATGAGTTTTTCAGTACATTAGTTTCAGCAAAAGGTAGTGCGCTAGACGGTGCATTATTTATAGGTGAAGAATATTTGCTGAAAAAAAAATTAAAAAAGAACAAAAAATAATGAATGAAAATAATTTAATTTCTGAACTCGCTAAATTAATTTCAGAGAATCAAAATTCAGAGACTCTTGATATTGATTTAGTTAATACCGAAGAAGTGATTAAGCAAATAAACCAACAAGACCACAAAGTGGCTGAAGCGATCCAGAAAATCATTCCAAATATGACTCAGTCGGTTGACTTGATCGTGAAGGCTTTTAATCAAGGTGGACGATTGATTTACTTAGGTGCTGGTACTAGTGGTCGCATAGGCGTGTTAGATGCTGTTGAATGTGTTCCGACTTTTGGGATAGAACATGGAATGGTTATTGGTTTAATGGCAGGTGGTGAATCAGCCATGTATCAAGCGAAAGAGGGTATTGAGGATCGGTTTGATGAAGGCGAAAAAGACCTAAAAAATATTAAGCTGAAAAGTAAAGATGTTGTCGTTGGGATCGCTGCTAGTGGAAGGACTCCGTACGTTATTGGCGCGCTTGATTACGCAAAAAAAGTAGGTGCTAAAACGATTGCATTAAGTTGTAATCCAAAAGCTGAAATAGCTAGCCACGCAGAAATCGCACTTCTGCCAATTGTTGGCCCTGAAGCGTTAACCGGTTCAACAAGGATGAAGTCAGGAACTGCACAAAAAATGGTGCTCAATATTTTAAGTACTGCCAGTATGATTCGAATTGGGAAAAGTTATCATAATTTAATGGTTGATGTTAAAGCGACTAACGAGAAGTTACATGCTCGCGGCACCAGAATGTTAATGCAGGTAACGGGCATCAATGAAAAGGAAGCTATAAATACTTTAAAGGATGCGGGTGGGTTAGTTAAACTGGCAATCCTAATGGCTTTATCTGGAAAAAATTATGAAGAATCGACACAGATATTAAATAAAGCAAATGGTTTCTTACGTGACGCCATTGAACAATCTAAAGTATGAAAGCTGTTCAACAATTTATAAGTGTGTTTTTTGTATTATTCTCAATCAGTTTACTATTGGCAGTAGAAAATTCTTATAGCGCTGATGGTTTATCAAAAATTAAAACAGGCGCGGACCAACCTGAGCAGTATTTACCCTATTTAAAAGATAAAAGAGTAGGTGTTTTAGTCAATCAAACTTCAAGAACTCATGGCCAGCACTTAGTTGATTTTTTGATTGCAAAGGGCATCAATGTTGCGCTAATTTTTGCACCAGAACATGGTTTTAGAGGAGAACATGGTGCAGGTGAATATATTAAAAATAACCGCGATTCAAATACGGGTGTTGAAATAATCTCACTCCATGGAAAAATTAAAAAGCCATTACAAAAGCATATGGAACAACTTGATGTTTTAGTTTTTGATATTCAAGATGTCGGTGTGCGATTTTATACTTATATTAGTTCAATGCATTACTTTATGGAGTCTTGCGCAGAAGAGAAAATCCCAATGTTGGTACTTGATAGACCAAACCCTAATGGCGATTATATCGCGGGTTCTGTGTTGGACTTGAAATTCCAGAGTTTTGTTGGCATGCATCCTATTCCTGTCGTTCATGGATTAACGGTTGCAGAGTTAGCCCTGATGATTAACGGTGAGGGTTGGCTCAAGCGTAAAGGGAGTTGCGAGCTTAGAGTGGTTAAAAATTTGAATTATAACCATGGAATACATTATTCCTTGCCTGTTAAACCGTCCCCTAACTTGCCTAATGACCGCTCTATTAGACTTTATCCTAGTTTAGGTTTTTTTGAAGCGACGCCAGTTAGCGTAGGACGGGGAAGCCATTTACCTTTTCAGGTTTTAGGCTATCCGAATAAACATATGGGTGATTTTCAGTTTACTCCGGAGAAAATACGAGGTAGTTGGAAAGATTTAAATCATACAAATGAATTGCTTTTTGGAGAGGATTTATCTTTACCAAAAAATGACCAAGCATCTTTATCGAAAATGAATCTTTCGCTCTTAGTTGATTGGAACAAAAAGTTCAAAAAAAACGGCTTGGCACTAATTTCAAGACCAGAGTTTTTAGCCAAATTGTCAGGGTCGGATAAATTAACAGAGTGGTTAGAAAAAGGGTTGGAAGCCAATCAAATTGAAAGCAACTGGCATAAAGAGCTTCTAGAATATAAAAAACTTAGGTCTAAATACTTAATTTATGCAGATAGCGACTATATGAAGGCTTTTAAATAAAGGTGGTTTTTAGCTTTGTTGGAATAATATATTCAAAATGGTTATTATAGAGATATGAAATTGATAATATAACTAATAAAAGTGCATAAATGAGTTGTCTGCTTCAAATACGTTCTATCAGAAATGATATGTCGGCCAATGAAAAAAAACTAGCTGACTATATTTTAAATAACTCAGCACTGTTGAGAGATTATTCATCTCAACAATTGGCTAGAGTGGTTGGTGTTAGTCAATCTAGCGTTGTTAAGTTTTGTCAAAAGTTAGGCTATAAAGGTTATCCTGATCTTAAGTTGGCGATTAATGAATCAGTAGCAAGAAGTTCAGGTACTGCCGGGTCATCAGTAGTCAATTCATTTGCAAACTCGGCGCTTAATGATATATCAGAGCAACTTTTAAAAAGTAAGCTAGATGCTATTTCGGCTACAATCGAACTGAATAAAGAATCTTCCTTTATTACTGCGATTGAGGCTATAAAAAAAGCAGAAAAAATTCAAATATTTGGTGTGGGTGTCTCTCGATTTGTAGCAGAACATTTGGCAATTCGCCTGCTTAACTCAGATAAGTTGGCATTTGCTTTAAATGATTCGGCTTACCAAAAGCAGTTTTTATCTCGATTAATAAAAGGCGATCTTTTTATTTTATTATCACCTGTTGAAGAATTAAAATTAGATAAATCTCTATTAGTAGCTATGCGCGAAAGAGGGGTGATGTTGCTGCATATCGGAAAATATTCGGCTAACGCCAATACTCATTTGTTAGATATTCATCTTTCTACCATTTCAGGTGTGGAAAACAGCTTCAAACATGATTTTGCTAAACGAGCAGCCCAACAACATATTGTTGATATTTTACTAGCAATGGCACTGTCTAATTAGTTTTTAAGTCTAAAAATGAAAAGCTAAATAGTTCAGGGGTCGGAGTCGCATTTAGAGTGTTTATTCTTGATATCTAAAGGCATAAATTTTGCTCATTTCTTGATGTGAGTTTATTCGAAAGCGACTCCGACCCCATTTTCACTAGTGATTGGCAGTTTGACTTAAACTATACTCAAGATGTTTCTATTACAGACGATTATAAGGTTTAGTTTAGGGCTGATTTATTTAACGGTTTTGATAATCAAACAGGCTATAGAATAGACCCTTCTGTCGATAACGCTACATTTGCTTAACCTAGAAGTTTGTATGCGCCAAGTCGGTCTAGAGCTGTCTGCTAACTTTTTTTCTAGAAATATAGTATAGAATAAAAAGTGAGTATTTTAGCTCCAATTTAATTGGGGATTTTTTATGAAGATCGTTTTACTCTCAAAAGCTGAAATATAAAACTTAATTGATGGATAATTTATTTCGTTAAAACGACTAGAAAAATAGTTGGCAGACTCAATTTTTAATTCTCAATGATTTTGCAGATACAGAAATAAAATAAATTAGATATTTCATTATTCTGCATTACAAAGTGACCAATAGAAACGATAGTGCTTTTTGGAATTATTGTAGAGGAATGGAAATCCTGATTCAATTAAAGATAAAATCGAACTTTATAAATCGAATGGGCGAATATTTAGAGATGGTTACGAGTTGTTTATTGATATTAGTTGGTTGTCTTTTTTATATAAAGTAGAGTTAGATAAGAAAATCAATAATAACATTATCATTGATGTATGATGTGTTTTCTAGGTAGTTTCAAATTCTGAGGTACGCATTACTTAATTTTGAAGTATTCAATTGGGTAAGGTCGTTTTTATAGAGTAGAGTTTATAAACGGAGAGTCTTATTTTGATTAGAACATTTAAGTTGAAGATATTTTTGAGTCTCATTTTGCTAATGTCGTTGTTTGTTACTCACTCTTCTTGCTATTCAAAAGAATCAAAAGCTGAGCAGTTACAAGGCGAAAAGTATCATTCTTTTGACCATCAAATGACAGATGTCGATAGAGTAATTTCTTTAGCTAAAAAAAATAATAAGCTAGCTTTGATTGTGATGGGAGCTAATTGGTGCCATGACAGTCGTAGTTTAGCTAGAAACTTATTTGTGCCAGAGGTGAAAGAAGTTATTGACACTCATTATGAGTTACTTTTTACTAACGTTGGCTTTCTGGAAAAAGTTAAACCGGTCATTACGCGTTTTGGAATGCCAATAATCTACAGTACCCCAACGGCTTTAATTATTGAGCCTAATTCTGAACTACTAATTAATAGGCATAATATTCATTTAATTCGTGATGCGGATTCAGTTTCAATTGCTGACACCAAAGCTTATTTCGAAAATATTGCCATTGATCGCTCGACGTTAGTTCAAGCCTTAAGTTTTTTAGATCCAACCATTGACCAACAAAAATTAAAACAATTGAATCAACAAATTAACGATTTTGAAAATCAACAGGCTGAGCGTATTTATCAGGCTTATGATGTGATTGGTCCCCTAATTAAAGAAAAAAAGGCAGGGATGAAAAATAAGAATTTCAATAAATACTGGAGGTCAGCTTCAAAACTTAGATATAAAATTACCGATGATTTAGAAAATTTAAGAGCGAATGCAATCAGAATTGCAAAGTCAAAAGGTTTAAATGATTCAAATGAGAGATTAAACTTTCCTACCTATCCCAAGTTTGCATGGGAATAAATTGCCAACTATTAAGCAACCTGTTCTTAAGCAACCGATTCTTAAACTACAGATTATTATGTAGCAATTTTTACACAATTTCGACCAGATTTTTTTGCTAAGTACACGCCTTCATCTGCTTTTTTGATAAGGTGGTTTTGTACTTCTTCAAAACTCATTCTTTCAGAGTTACTGGGTGACCAAGTACTGATCCCAATTGATACCGTAATTTTAAAGTCTTGTCCGTAATCATCTTTTATAATTATTTGGGCTATGCTATGTCTAATTCTTTCTGCTATTTCTTCAGCGTGAGACTGATCGGTTTCTGGTAGCATGACAGTGAATTCTTCACCTCCAAAGCGTGATAGAACGTCAGATTGCCTTAATAATGGTTTAATCGCTTTTGCGACTGATTGCAATGCGCGATCACCGGTTAGGTGGCCATGTGTATCATTAACAGATTTAAAATGGTCAAGGTCAAGAAATAAGCATGAAAGACTAGATAAAGAGCGGGTAGCTCGAGCTATTTCTCGTGTAATTGACTGAACAAAGTAGCGCCGGTTTTTAGTTCGAGTTAAAAGATCAACCAAACTCAATAATTTAAACTGTTCTTGAGTGATTGCATTTTCAATACATATGCTCACAACCGCACCTAGGTGAGCTAAAAAGCTGGTTGCTAGACCTGGTGTAAATCTTTCGATATTGTGACTACCTAAATGTAAGCTTCCAATTAACTCACCATTTTTTGTAAGAGGGAGCTTTACCGCACTTTTTGGGATTTTTTTTGTATAGGTGAATATCTGTGCAATTTCCGTTTCATCTTGGGTGAGTGCAATACCATACTCTTTATTATCGACTGAACTATGTTCTGAATGCTTGTTTTCTAAGTACAAGGACTCTATCGCTTTCTGAGTTTCTACATAGCGCAAATTTTCAAATCTTAACTCACCATAAATATCTTTAATCAGTCCTTGCATGTCATGGTTTTTATCGACCAATATTAACTCAACGAGTTCTAAGTCAAATCGCTCATTAAGCTCAATTAATAGACGTGTATATAACGTAGATAGCGAGCTTGCGCGCAGGAAATGAAGTTCAATTTTATGAAATTTTGATTGTGACTTTTCATTGTGTTTTGCTTTGTTAATCAAAGCTGCCAAGGTCGCTTTTAATGTATGAATATTTTTTTCACCACTGATATTGGTTGGCGTGAATATTTTTTCAGTAGTTTGTATAAACGTCATTTAGTTTAATATCTCAGCACAATTAAAACTTAATCAGTTTGGCACATATTTGACCGGCTATTATTTTATTTTGGCTATTTGTCATTTTTATCTCAAACTAATAGAGCGTGTTCAATAAATAAGCCTATACTCAGTTTAGATGTGTTAATAATGGGTTGTTTGAGTGAAAAAAGATTTAATCGAGGCGGATTTAACTGGGGATGATTTAATCGAGACTGATTTAACTGCTAAGGTTGAGTGGTCTACAGAGTATCAGTTGCATCACAAAGATGAACGCTGTTCTTTTGACAGGCGAGAAGGCTCGGATAGGCGTAAAAATGCAGGACGTAGCATTACCGTACCTAATATGCGTAAAAATGATCGACGTATAGATTGTGAGCGTCGTAAAGTTAGACTCATTATTACCGGTAGGGCAATGGATGTTTAGCTAGCAATATATCATTTCACATTAGATTTTTAAATTTAGATCTAACCTTTTACAAAAAACAGCTAAATCAGTTACTATCCCTTTTATACCTATTAAAAAGTAGCTTTCAAGTGAAAAAGACCCTAATCTTTTTTATATCATCATTATTAATTTTACTACTTGTTCTCTTTATAAATACTTGGCTACATACACCGCTAGAAAGAGAGCAGTACCTACTTCATAAAATTGATCTTGATAAAAAGACTATTGTTCAACATATGTCTGAAGCGATTCAGTTCCAAACGATTTCAAGTTCTCAAAAGCCAATTTCAGAAACTTCTTTTAATCAGTTTGTCGATTGGCTGAAACAGACTTATCCTATTTTATTTCGGAAGTTTGAAACTCAACAAGTTGAGGGTTATAGCTTATTTTTAAAGTGGCAAGGCTCTAATGAGTCGCTTAAACCGATCCTTTTAACTGCGCATTATGATGTTGTTCCGGTTATTTCTGGTACTGAGTCTTTATGGCGTTACCCACCTTTCTCTGGAGAAATTGCGGAAGGTTATGTTTGGGGTAGAGGAGCATTAGATGATAAAGGAGCGGTAATTAGCATGCTAGAGGCTGCATCTAAGCTTGAACAACAAGGTTTTCAGCCTGAACGAAGTATTTATTTTAGTTTTGGACACGATGAAGAATTAGGCGGGGCTAATGGTGCCGGTAAAGTCGTTGAGTTTGCTAAGAACAGTCATATACAGTTTTTATGGTCTTTAGATGAAGGCGCTTTTCTTTTTGAAGGTATGATTCCGGGTGTTGAGAAAATTATGGGCACTATTAATGTGGCTGAAAAAGGTAGTGTCACACTAAAGGTCATTGCGACATCAGAAGGTGGACATTCTTCAATGCCCCCTAAACATACTGCCGTTGGTATTCTTGCTGATGCGCTCATTAAGTTAGAGAAAAATCCAATGCCTGGCGGTCTTGATGGACTCTCTTCATATTTACTTGATGTCGCTAGTCGATATATGCCTTTTAGTAAACGAATGCTTTTTGCAAATCAATGGCTGTTTAAAAAAATAATTGAAGATAAACTTTATGACTCTGTAGTAATGAAAGCACAAATGATCACTACCACTGCACCTACCATGTTATCAGCTAGCCCAAAGGCAAATGTATTAGCAATTGAGGCGGTCGCTACAGTTAATTTTAGGATCCATCCAAGAGACAGTATAAAAAGTATTACTGAGCATGTTAATCTAGTGATTAATAATCCAAATGTTCGCGTTGAACAAGTCGATGGTTGGGGGAATCCTGCGTCTAGAGTTTCATCTATAGAGTCAGAAGGTTATAAAACATTAGTACAATCTACTTATGAAATACATGACAGTGTGGTTTTAACGCCCGGTTTAATGATTGCCGCTTCAGATTCAAGACATTATAGTAAGATTAGTGATAATTCTTATCGGTTTAATCCAATGCTAGTGACTCGAGATGATATAGCTTCATTTCATGGGACTAATGAAAAAGTTTCGATTAATAACTTAATTCTGGCAACTAAAATCTACAGTCGAATTATGGTGAATGGGTCTAAAAAGTAGAGAATAACAAAATTATCTCAATCAAATAAACTACTTGCTTAGATAGTACTTGTTCTGGTAGTATTCTCTCCGTTGAGGGTAGTTATTATATGATCATTAATCACTCTACTCGGGCATTTTCTCCACAGATTTTGATTCAAGGATGAATTCTGAGTTAGCTCCGATTTGATTGTCTCCACTGTCGATTGGTTGATCGCAGGGGTGTGATAACTGAGTTGATAGGTTGAATGATTAGCTGAAAAATGTGTTTTTTACCTTACTGGAATCGATTCCGCTTTTTCGATAGATTTATATAAACTTGTTTTATATAAACCATATATGTGAGATAGCTCTGTAATGTAGTTGTACGGAACGATTGATTTTAGCCTATGGCTTTAGGTAAAATTCTTTTTTATTGGTTTGATCCGGTCGCGTTTAAAAGCAAAACCGCTATAAATATCAGTTTGTCAAACAGTCGGCAGTGAAACGACTATCCTCAACACCAACCAAAATTTTAGGAATTATTTATTATGGTTGAACTCTTTAGCCAACAATCGACGCTAACAGGTCTAGCTAGTCTATTTATCTTAATTATCATTTTAATTCTTCAATTGAGGCAAGGTCAGTTTAAACAAGACCAGTTTAAACAAGACAGCCAAAAACTCGAAGAGAGACTAATTACTGAATTAAAGCAAAATCAAGAATCAATCAGCGAGTTAATTACTAGCAACCAAAGTAAAAGCCAAACTTTGTTATTTGAGCAACTTTCTAAAGATCGTGAAAAACAATTAATGAGTTTGTCTGAACTAAAACTTGATTTAGAAAGACGCTTTGCGGTATCAGAGAAATCACTAAGTGATAATATTCAGAATTTTAAATTAGAGATGATTGAGAAGTTTGAGCAACTTAAACGTAATACTTCACAATCAATGCAACAAGGTCAGGAGTCTTTAACCAATAAAGTGAATCAGTTTGGTGAAAAAATCAACATCAGTATGCAACTTCATCAGACAGCAACAAGTGAGCTAATAACAAATAATATATCCCTAGGGATCAAAGAGATAAGAGAGGAGCTTGATAGAAATATTAAAAGACAAAATGAATCAATTACACAATCTATTGGTACATTAACTGATACAACTGATAAACGCTTAAAAGAAATCAGTGGGCAAGTGGAAAAGAAATTAGCCGAGGGTTTTGATAAAACGAACCGAACCTTTCATGATGTTATTAAACGATTAGCCTTAATTGATGAAGCACAAAAAAAAATAACGGAACTTTCTACAAATGTTGTGAGTTTACAGGAGATCTTAAGTGATAAACGCTCAAGAGGGGCTTTTGGTGAAGTACAACTTCAGTCACTCATCAGTAATATCATCCCCCAAGCGCACTATAAAATGCAGCACAAATTATCCAATGACAAAATAGTTGATTGTTTACTAACTTTACCTAAACCAACCGGTAAAATTGGTATTGATGCAAAATTTCCGCTGGAAAGTTATAAAAAAATGACGGACTTATCTGTTGCTGAAGTTGATAGAGTAAAGGCTAATAAACAATTTGTTAGGGATATAAAAAAGCATATTACTGATATTTCAGAAAAATACGTACTACCGCCAGAAACATCCGATGGTGCAGTGATGTTTATTCCGGCAGAGAGTGTTTTTGCTGAAATTCATGGACATTGCCCTGAGTTAGTCGAATATGCTTATCATTGTAAAGTTTGGATGGTCTCACCGACAACATTGATGGCTATATTAACCACGGCATCTGCGGTTATTAAAGATGAAGCGACTCGCAAACAAGTGCATATAATCAAAGAACACTTATCAATATTAGGGAAAGATTTTGGGCGCTTTCAGGAGCGTATGGATAAATTATCGACCCATATCGGGCAAGTCAGCAAAGATGTAGATTCTGTACATGTTTCAGCCAAAAAGATTAGTTCTCGATTTGAAAAAATTGAAAATGTTGAACTGAACTTAGAAGAAGATTCGACTATTTCACCTTTACCGCTAGAAAATTAATAATAAAAGTAAAAACTAGGAAGTTATTCATAATTTGCGCTATATTTTAAATATCAGTATTTTCTTTATTTAGGTGCATTACATTGTCGATACCTTCTGCAGTAATAAAAAAATTAGACTCATTATCTATTCAATACCAAGTAATCCCCAACCCTTATATTGGTGAAAATCCAATAAAAACAAACACTGAGGAATATAAAGAAACCCGTTTACGCGGTGTTGGTATGAGTTATGAAAGTCAAAATTTTTTGGCTATTTTACCCTATGACTATTTGTTAGATTATCGTCAAATGACAGAATTGATGGGGTTTGAGGCAAAAATAATGTCTAAGGAAGAAACGCAGTCACACTTTAAATACTGTGATGAAAACAGTTCTCCGCTAATATCGGAAGTATTCAATTTCGAATTTCTAGTTGACCCAAGTGTTTTGGATAAAGCTGAAATTCTAATTGATAGTGGCGATTCTGAATCATTATTAAAAATAGATAAAATAGGTTGTAATTTACTCTATCAAGACTGTGATTCCTTTATTTTTACCGCATCACCAGAAAAATTCTACGCAGGTAAGAATAATAAAAAAAGCGAAGTTGACTTAAGCTTTACACCGACAAGACTGAAACAAAGAATTGATGAAACCTTTGATTTACCAGCAATGCCAGATATTGCGCAAGATATCATGAAATTACGGGTCGATCCCAGTGCAGACGCTAAAAAACTAAGTCAAATTGTATCAAGAGATCCCTCTCTAGCTGCCCAAGTGATTAGCTGGGCAAGTTCTCCGTATTATGGGTATCAAGGAAAAATTGATTCAATCGAAACCGCTATCGCAAGAGTCCTTGGCTTTGATCTGGTAATGAATCTAGCTTTAGGTATTTCAATTGGTAAATCATTAAAAGTACCAAAAGACGGACCAATTGGCGTAAAAGCGTTTTGGAGGCAGTCAATTTATTGTGCAACTTTAGCCGAAAAATTATGCAGAGCTATGCCGGTGACACATCGCCCAGAAAGAGGATTGATTTACCTAAGTGGATTACTTCATAACTTTGGACATTTGTTGATGGGACATATGTTTCCACCTCAATTTGACCTAATTAATCGAACTATTGAAGCAAACCCTTTTACATCGATTGAGGATATTGAGTTTTATATCCTCGGCGTGACACATGAAGAAATTGGCGCATGGCTAATGCAAAATTGGCGTATGCCGGAAGAGTTAATTGTTGCTGTTCATAAACATCATCAAGAAGAGTTTTGGAGCAAACATGCAGTCTATTCAAACTTGGTACTGGTTGCTAATAGAATGTTAAAACAACTTGATATAGGTGATTCCGTCCTAACTACAGTGCCTGATTCAACTTTAGAATTACTATCATTGGATCATACGGCTTTAATTGATACCTTTGAGGATCTTAAATTAGAGTCAGAATCATTGGATATTATGGCAAAACAACTAGTAGCATAAGTAAGATAATTAATAGCATTAATCAGAAAAATACCTTTTATTACTCCATTTAGCCTACGAGTCAAGGTTAATTGGAGAATATCACGCAGCTCAATACATGAAAATATTATTCTCGAAGTTAATAAAGCTTTAGACTGCAAAGATCTTCCATTATAATTCTATTATCTATTTAATCAGCGAATTCGTAATAAGCCATTAATGAGTTATCAAGTTCTTGCCCGTAAGTGGCGTCCAAAATCATTTGAAGAGTTAGTGGGGCAGGAACAAACTGCTCGAGCACTTTCGAATGCGCTTGAAACTCAACGATTACATCATGCTTACCTCTTTACAGGTACTCGCGGTGTAGGTAAGACAACGATTGCTCGCATATTGTCAAAGAGTCTCAATTGTGAGTTAGGTATTACAGCTAAACCCTGTGGAACCTGTTCCAGTTGTACAGAAATTGACCAAGGTCGCTTTGTTGACTTAATGGAGATTGATGCAGCGTCTAAAACAAAGGTTGAAGATACACGAGAATTATTAGAAAACGTTCAATATAGACCGACAAGAGGGCGATATAAAGTTTATCTTATTGATGAAGTCCATATGTTAAGTGGTCATAGTTTTAATGCACTTTTAAAAACCCTGGAAGAGCCTCCACCTCATGTCATATTCTTATTAGCGACGACAGATCCCCAAAAATTACCCGTTACGGTTTTATCTCGTTGTTTGCAATTTCATTTAAAACGAATGGAAGAATATCAAATTATTCCGTATCTTAATAAAATATTAAACGCAGAGTCTTTAGCATTTGAAGAGAGTGCTTTAATTCCAATAGCAAAAGGTGCAGACGGAAGTATGCGAGACGCTCTTAGTCTTCTCGACCAAGCGATAGCCTTTTGTGGTGATAAGATTGAAACCAAATTAGTATTAGAAATGTTAGGTAGTATTGATCAGTCCTATTGTTTTGATTTACTAAATGCAATTATAGATTCAGAGCCACAAACTGTATTGTCGATTATAGAAAACATGTCGCAATATTCACCAAATTATGCCGAGGTGATGTCTGATTGGTTAACGTTGATGCATAAAATTGCAGTGACTCAAGCGGGTCTGGGATTTTCTTCTAATGCTGATCAGACTAAACAATATCAAGATAAAAACTCTTTAGCTAGCCTTGCTAATAGAGCGACTCCGGAATCAATACAACTTTATTATCAGCTAGCGTTAGTGGCTAAAAAAGATCTGGCTTTCGCTCCTCATCCAAGACAAGGTTTTGAAATGGCATTTTTGCGGATTTTGGCGTTTAAGCCTCAGTCAGTAAAGCCAGTGAATTCGCCCACACCTACGCAAAGCCCAGTACAAACATTACGCGATAATCATTATACTGAAGACTCTAATGCAGTCGAAAAAAAAAACTTTTCTGAATCAGTAAATATTCAAGACACTCAAACGTATTTAAAGCCAAAAGTAAAACCAAAACAAAATCCAAAGGACAACTCAGGAACATCAATTGACGAAAGTGCAATTAATAAGCCGTTTTTTCAAGATTCTTCTATTTTCGAGAAGTTAAAAGGTTCGACTAAAATTTCTGAAACGACTAATCAGGCTGAGAGAAAAAAAGAAATTCAAGAAGTAGAAAAAGTAACAATTATTGAAGAGCTTAAACCAAAGATTGCTGTTAACACCATTAATAAAAACAATTGGCATTTAGCGTTAAGCTATTCAGGGATAGAAGGAAATGGTTTGCAGGTTTTATTAAACTCGCTAGCGGAATATCAAAATAATGAGTTAGTTATTCGCCATTTACCAAAAGTAGAACATTTTTTAACAGAAAGTTTAAATGCATCAATGATTCAGTATTTACAAGATTATTTTGATGAAACTAATTTAACGATTACCTTAAAGCCAAAAGAAGAATTAGTAAAAACACCAAGAGATAGAAAGATCAAAAGACACGAAGACGATATCGAAATTTTCTGTAAGGAATTGAGCGAAAATCTTTGCGTAGCAAAGTTGCAAAGTGAATTGGGTGCAGTGATTGATAGGCAAACAATTGACGTAAAGTCGCAAGATTTTTAAGCAATTAGTTTTAAAAGATACAGTTCAAAAGGTACAGTTCAAAAGATGCAGTTATAAAAGTAACATTAATATTTGTGAGGATAAAATGAACGGTTTAGGCGATTTAATGAAACAAGCGCAAAAAATGCAAGAGAAAATGCAAAAAGCGCAAGGCGAAGTGGCTAATGTTGAAGTAACGGGTGAAGCAGGTGCTGGTATGGTTAGTATTCTCATGACAGGTAAACATGACGTTAAATCAGTTAAAATTCAAGATAGTTTATTGAGTGAAGATAAAGAGATTCTTGAAGATCTAATCGCAGCAGCGGTTAATGATGCCGTTAGAAAAGTAGAAGAATCAACAAAAGACATGATGTCCTCTGTTACCGAAGGTTTACCAATTCCTCCCGGCTTTAAAATGCCGTTTTAAGATGAGAGCGTTTTTAAAATGAATGAAACCTCGTTATTAACAGAGCTAATTGATGCGTTAAGTTGCTTACCAAGTGTTGGCCGAAAAACAGCTCAACGTATGGCCTATAATTTACTCGACAAAAAACGAGAAAAAGGATTAATGCTTGCTGCAAGTTTAGAAAAAGCCATGAGAAATATTGGTAATTGTTCTATTTGTAGAAACTATACTGAGCAATCGGTTTGTCAACTTTGTGAAAATATAAAAAGAGATAAAAATACGCTTTGTGTTGTTCATTCACCTTCAGACGTTTTAGCGATTGAATCAACCGCCAACTTTAGCGGTCAATATTTTGTTCTATTAGGTCAACTTTCTCCTCTGGATGGTATTGGCCCAGAAGAAATTGGTATGCCGTTATTATCCAAACGATTAACACAAGGTGAAATAACGGAAATTATTGTTGCCACCTCATCGACCGTAGAAGGCGAAGCCACGGCTTATTATATTTCTCAGGTAGCCAATCAAGTAGAACAAAATAATTCAGACCTGAAAATATCTGTGACTCGTTTAGCACAAGGTGTACCTGTTGGCGGTGAGCTAGAATATTTGGATCAATCAACGCTTGCACTTTCATTAGCTAATCGTAGCCATTTTTAAACATATGAGTTATCAAACTAATATGCTTTGTTTAAATGCTGTAAACCTTTCAAAAAGCCTGTAGTTAAGAATGTCTGATGTTTAAAACAAAAAACAAAAATTGAAAATAAGAAGAAAAAAATATGCGAGTTGTTGAAATTTTATTAGTTGAAGCTCCACATAAACCTGGAAATATGGCTAAAGTATTGGGTGTCATAGGTGATTTAGATGTGACGGTTGAAGGTCTGAATGCGGTAAGAAGGCTTGATAAAGACACCATCTGGGAAATCACAATTGAGTATGATGACACTTTAGATATTGAGGTTTTAATTGAGGCTATTAATCAACTTCCAGAAACTCAAATGGTTGGAAAATCAGATCGTGTTTTTAATCGTCATAAAGGCGGGAAGATTAAAACTGTTTCTAGAATATCCATCAACTCACTAGAAATATTACGCGACGTTTACACGCCTGGTGTCGCTCGAGTCTGTCAAGCTATCAAAGAAACCCCGAGTAAAATTAAAGATTTCACTAATATTCAAAATACTGTTGCTATTGTCACTAACGGTACGGCGATTCTTGGCTTAGGTGATATTGGCGCAGAAGCCGGACTACCTGTAATGGAAGGTAAGGCAGCCATTTTATCTGAATTAGTTGGGCTTTCAGGTATACCCATTTTATTAAATACAAAAGATAGTTTAAAAATAATAAAAACAGTGGAAGCCATTGCGCCATCTTTCGGGGCTATTTTACTTGAAGATATAAAAGCACCTGAGTGTTTTGAAATTGAGTCTGAACTAATTCAACGTTTAAATAAACCGGTTTTTCATGACGATCAACATGGAACAGCAATTGTCGCGTTAGCCGCATTGCTGTCTGCAACAATAAATCTAAAAGTCAATATTAAAGACTGTGTTTTTGGCCAGGTAGGTCTTGGTGCTGCTGGCATTGGGATCTGTAGTTTAATGCGAGAGTACGGCGTAAAAGATGTTTTAGGTTGCGATATTAACCAAGATGCTATGTTACGACTAGGGGATTTAGGCGGCCAACCTTGTTCGCTTGAAGAGTTAATGTCAAAGGCTGACATAGTGGTTGCAACTACAGGTGTGAAAGGGCTTATCAAACCAGAAATGGTCAAGAAAGGTCAAATCATTATGGCGTTAACTAATCCTGATCCAGAAATCGAACCAAACATTGCTATGGAAATGGGGGCCGCTTATGCCACTTGTGGAAAAATTGTTAATAATATGTTGGCTTTCCCTGGATTGTTTAAAGGAACACTTGAAGCCGAAGTCACTGAAATAACACATGAAATGCGCATTGCCGCTGCTGAGACTCTGTCTAGATTAGCTAAACAAGATGCTTTAGTTCCTTCTGCATTAAATCAAGAAGCGCATCATGCCGTAGCAAAAGCGGTATTTGATGCGGCGATTAAAAACTAGTCTTTTGATCTGAAAATATTATTTAAAAGCGCTTACTGTGCTTGTTGATATAGATAAATTCCACCCGCGATAATTGCGGTTACGGCGGTAACTGCGAATCCGATTTTCACCCAACTCCACGGACGTTCACCTTGAACTTCACCGGTTCTAGCATTGACTAAAAAACGATAAATTTTCTCTTTATATTTATAGGCGCTTATCCAAACCGGCAATAAAATATGTTTGAAAGAAATATTTGAATGCTCTGTGGATACCGAATGGATCTGTTGTTCATCACCTCCAATATGTTGTCTAATAGCAACTCGGATTCGATCGTCCATTATTTCTTTACCGACTTTGAATCCTTGCTCTAAATTAATTTGGTAACTTTCTGATTTGAATCCACTTAAGTAATCATCTTTATAAGAAACTAAGTTTTCTAAATCCCAAGGTTCTAGTTCTCTTAAATATTTTCTTGGTAATGATTTACTCGCAACAACTAATACATCGTCAAAATTTTTAGTGACATTCCCTGACATAGGATACCATCTTGTACGTCTTTCTTGTGCTGTATATGTCTCTTGTTTACCATCTGAGCCGGTTCTAGTTCGGGTGACTGACACATAATAATAAGTGCCTCTTTGTCCCGTATAATAACTTAATGTGTCTGCATCATATGTCCAATAAGGAACATAAACACCACTCACAGCCACATTTAGCTTTGCTTTTTTGATTAAAGCATTGGGCGCAAACCACAATCCTTTTAGCCAGTCTTTATAGCTTTGTTTAGCTGTCTTCCTTGTGATTTTGAAGGGTAAAAGGGAGCGAGGTTTTATTAGTTTCTTAGTTTTAGCAGTGGTAACAATTTCACTATCACAAAAAGGACAGTTTAGAGATGTGACGTTTGATTCACTGCTTGACTCAGCTCCACATGATGTACATTTTATAAATAATTTTTCTTCAGTTATTTCATCATCTTGCATATTAGCCAGAAATTTTTCAAAATTTAACTCTTGAATATCTTTCTCTGATTTTAGAATTATATTGTGGTGATCACAATATTTGCATTTTAATGATTCTGTTCCTGGTGCATAAGTTAACTTAGCACCACACTGCTGGCACTTAAACTCACTCGCTTTGGCTTTTTCTGTATCCAAATTATCACTTCTTTCTAAAGTGATTGATTCTTTAAATGGGTTTAACGGTGGAGGAGTGCTCACCATTTTAATGCCTATATTTTTTGTGTATGGTAAATTCTTGGCTCTTTTATCTAGGAGGCAAAGGTGGTGGCATGGATGAAAACAGTTTATTAACCTCAGCAATAGTTCCTGCACTTTCCCAGTTTGCCATTCCTTCTGTCCAAACAAGGCTTTCTTTTGTCATAGAACCATCTTTAACAAATATCTTTATTTGTGACGTTGATAAAGGTCCTTTGGACTCCCCATTGATCGCTACATGGTAAGTTTTAGATTGTGGTAGCGGAGGTGGTGATGAAGCATGAGGTGTTGAGGACGCGCTAGCTGCTGATTGGTTATTAGACTGATTCATTCCCTGTCCCATTTGATTCGCCATAGCAAAACCCATTCCCATGCCCATACCACCACCCGCCATACCATCGTTTTCGGCAGCTTTTTCCATAGCGGTAGCCGCTTGAAATTGTCTATATTGATTGAGATTGCCAATAATTCCCATGCTAGAGCGTTTGTCTAAAACTTCTTCAACCGCTGGCGGTAAAGATATATTCTCGACCAACATTTTAGTGATATCAATTCCATAAGCTAAAAAATCATCATGGATTTTTTTTGTAATAAATTCGCCAAGCTCATCATAGTTACCCGCCATATCCAAAATAGGGATCTTGGCTTCTCCAATCATATCGGCAAATCGAGAAACAATTAAATTTCTTAATTGGCTAGTAATTTCATCGGTTGTAAAGTGTCCGTCAGTGCCAACAATTTTAGTTATGAAGTCTTTGGCATTTTTTATTCGTATTGCATAGGTACCAAAAGCTCGAATTCGAATTGGACCAAACTCCGGATCTCTTAATGTGATCAGATTCTTAGTCCCCCATTTTAAGTCAATAAAGCGCCGGGTATTGATAAAATAGACTTCTGCTTTAAATGGGCTGTGAAAACCATATTTCCATCCTTGAATAGTTGAGAGTAAAGGGAGATTATCGGTTTCTAATTCATAATCACCAGGTTTAAATATATCGGCAATCTTACCCTTATTGATAAATACAGCGAGTTGAGACTCTCTAACAATTAATTTTGCACCCATTTTGATTTCATTGTCATAACGATCAAAGCGGTATATCATTGTGTCGCGGCTATCATCAGTCCATTCGATAATATCAATGAATTCGCCGCGTAATTTGTCAAGAAACCCCATAATTGGCACCTAAATCATTAAAAACCTGAACTATTTAAAAGAAATTAACTAAATAAATCTAACAAGCTTAAAGAAACCGCCCATTTTGTATAAGTATAACAAAGCCTTAACGAAGCATCACAAAAAATATTCCATCGTGTTTATTGTCTTTTTGCTTTTTTCTGAAAGTGTTTATGCTTCTCATTATCAATACACTGTTGAGTTTGACGATTCCTTAGTTAGCGCAAAAATCAAATTATGTTTAGATGGTGAGCAAGATAATTATTTAGAAATAGACCGTTTTATTGCATATGAAACTTTGATACAAAAACCAAAAACTAATAAGAAAATGGTTGGAATAGAAGGGCGCTTCTGGAACATTAAAGAATTCGCTAAAAATACTTGTTTAAATTATGAGGTTTCCTTCAAAGATAACCGATTAAAAACGGACCCAAAGAGATATGCGTTTAAAAATGGCTCAGCTAATCAAGAAATTGATAAAAAAATTATTCATGTTGAAGAAAATAATTGGCTCTGGTTACCTGAAAAAAGAGGATATTCGGATATTATTGAAATAGAGTTCCACATTCCTGAAAATTACAAAATTTCAACGCCTTGGCATCGCTTGGATTTTGAAAAAAATCGTTATCGTTTAGGGTATGAACCTCAAGAGTGGGGATATCACCTTATTATTGGTGAAATAGATTTGTCTATTATTACAATTGGTAAAAATAGAATACTAAATATTGCAACCATCAATGCGAGTAGCCAAGCATCATCGACAACCCAATCTATTAATAATTGGTTGGAGAATATAGCTAAATCTATAAAATATTATCTGGGACAATTCCCATTAAAACAGATGCAAATTATCGTATATCCTCAGCCAGGAATAAAACGCAGTCCGGTTCCTTGGGGAGAGGTTTCAAGGGGCAACGGGCTTGGAATATTGTTTGTCATACGTTCAGATCACGATATTAAGGACTTTTACTCAGACTGGACAGCATCTCATGAGTTCGCACATTCCATTTTACCCAAATTACGTTACCCTGATATTTGGCTATCTGAAGGTCTAGCGTCTTATTTGCAGTACGTATTAATGGCGCAAAATAAACAACTCACTACAGAGCAAGCATGGAGACGAATTTATAAGGGATTGCAAAAAGGATTAAAAGGGACTCAATTAGTTAGTAAAGAAAAATTATTAGATGTGTCAAATAACAGAAAAACAGGCCCAAGATCCGGTAGAACCATGAGAATTTATTGGAGTGGTGCAGCCTATTTTTTAAAAGCGGATATTAAGCTTCGAGCAGAATCTAATGGTAAAGTTGGTTTAAGTGATATTTTGTTAAAATTAAGTAATTGTTGCCTAAAAGGTAAAAAAGTTTGGATTGGAGACGCTTTAGCTTCTAAACTTGACGAGCTTTCTGATACTAATCTATTTTCAATTTTGTATAAAAATATGGCGTACTCTTCAGCTTTTCCAAAGTTTAATAAAGAGTTTGAAATGTTAGGCTTTCAGGTTACTGATAATTCAATTGAACTTGGGGAATTTAAGGAAAACCAATTATCAAAAACAATTATGACTGCTTCCAATAAAACTAGAAATCAAAACTAAAATTACAAAGAATAAAAAGGACATGAACAAGATGCACAAAACAATGTTTAGCACATTCATAATAAAAGATATTTTATGGCTAATATCAAAAATATTTTTATGGATAACGGGATGGAGGGTAGAAGGTGAAGTGCCAAAGGATAAAAAATTCGTAATGATTGCAGCTCCTCATACTAGTAATTGGGATTTACCTTATATGCTAGCGATCTGTTTTGTTTTAAAAGTGAAACCTTATTGGATGGGGAAGTCGCAAATATTCAAGTTTCCGTTTGCGGGTTTGATGAAATGGATGGGAGGCATTGCGATTGACAGAAGTCAGTCGAATAATGTTGTGGAGGCGACTGCCGAGATATTGAAACAGTCTGATGAATTAATCATCACCATACCACCTGAAGGTACACGTTCTAAAGTGAAGTATTGGAAAAGCGGTTTTTATCATATTGCCGATTTGGCGGACGTGTCAATTGTTCTGGGATTTTTGGATTATAAAAACAAGAAAGGTGGTATTGGTGGATTGATTCAACCAACAGGTAATCTTGACAATGATATGGTTAAAATTAAGGCTTTTTATCAACCATTAGCGGAAACATGCTACTAAAGAGATTTAATAGTAGTAATGAGCGAAGTGAAAATTAAAGCTAAACTTCAATTCAACCGCCAAAAAAATATGAAGGCTTTGAATTGAAGTATCAATTTAATATTTATAGATTTTGGTTACAAATTATCCAAAAACTTCTCAGCATCAAGTGCTGCCATACATCCCGCACCAGCAGAAGTAATAGCCTGCTTATAAACCTGATCTGCAACATCGCCAGCTGCATAAACACCCTCGATACTAGTCGCAGTCGCATTGCCTTGAGTACCGCTTTGTACATCAATGTAGCCGTTACTCATTTTTAACTGACCATCAAAAATACCCGTATTCGGTTTATGACCAATTGCAATAAATACACCATCTACAGTTAATTCAGAAATTGAATCATCTTTGGTACTTTTTATTCTTATTCCTGTTACGCCCATTTTATCACCAACGACTTCTTCCAATGTGTTATCCCAATGGATAGTGATGTTTCCATTTTTGGCTTTTTCCATAATGTGATCTTGGAGGATTTTTTCACTTCTAAATGAATCACGACGATGAATCACATGCACTTCAGAAGCGATATTAGAAAGGTAAAGCGCTTCTTCAACAGCCGTATTTCCACCACCAATAACGGCAACTGGTTTGTTACGGTAAAAGAATCCATCACAAGTTGCGCAGGCTGAAACCCCTTTACCTTTAAACGCTTCCTCTGACTCTAAACCTAAATACATAGCCGTTGCACCAGTAGCAATAACTAAGGCATCAGCAGTGTAAACAGCTTGGTCGCCTGTTAATGTAAAAGGACGTTTACTCAAATCGGTAGTATGAATATGATCAAATATAATCTCTGTACCAAACCTTAAAGCATGTTTTTCCATCCGCTCCATTAGCTCAGGGCCTTGTACGCCTTCATTGTCACCAGGCCAATTATCAACATCGGTTGTCGTAGTTAGCTGTCCGCCTTTTTCCATACCGGTGATAATTACTGGGTTTAAGTTAGCTCTTGCGCCATAGACCGCAGCAGAATAGCCCGCAGGCCCAGATCCTAAAATAAGCAGTTTACAATGTTTAGTTGACGCTTTAGAGACTTGTTTTGATTCAGAATTGGTTTCGGACATGAGACGCCTAATAGTTCAAAGAAAAATGTTGAGCGGATTTTAGGATTTATTACCTTAATTAACAAGGTTAATCGGCATTTTATTCGCCTCTATTCTACAATTCTGATAGAATGCGCGCCTTAATTTTGTAGGCGGTAGAGGGATATTTCCTTTATCACTCTTTGTACTCGAATTATAATGCGTTCTATTTGATGTTAAAACAAGAGTTTCAATTTGATTTACCTGAACATCTTATCGCCTTTGCGCCTTGTGAAAAGCGTACAGATAGTCGTTTATTGGTTATCAATCCAGATAAACAATCGATTAAACATCATCATTTTTATGAGTTGATGGATTATTTAGTACCTAACGATTGTTTGATTTTTAATAATACAAAAGTTATTCCGGCTCGATTGTTTGGCAATAGAGAATCGGGTGGAAAAGTTGAAGTTTTAATAGAGCGAGTTTTAGGCATTGCTAAAAGTGACTCAGTTAACACAGAACAACAGAAGCAAACCTGCTTAGCTCAAGTTAGAGCTAGTAATTCGCCAAAAGCGGGCACGAAAATTGAGATTGCAGATGATTTTTGCTTAGAGGTGACAGGGCGACAAGATAGCTTTTATGTTTTAGAAAATAAAAGTGAAGATGATTTAATGACGCTGATTGAAAAATATGGAGATATGCCACTCCCTCCCTATATTCAAAGAAAGGCTGAACTAGAAGACAAAGAGCGTTACCAGACGGTATACGCTGATGAACGGGGAGCTGTTGCTGCGCCGACTGCCGGACTTCATTTTGATGAAGCTTTGTTAAAAAAAATAAAAGATGAAGGCATCCAACATGATTTTGTGACACTTCATGTTGGCGCTGGTACATTTTTACCATTACGTGTTGATAATGTTGAAGAACACCAGATGCATTCTGAGTGGTTTAGTGTTTCAGAATCGGTGGTCGAGTTAGTAAACAAAACAAGAGCAAATGGTGGGCGTGTAATCGCTGTAGGCACTACTTCTGTTAGATGTTTAGAGTCGGCATCTAAAAATGGAGAAATAAAGGCAAAACATGGTGAAACAGACATATTTATTTACCCAGGATATAAGTTTCAAAGTGTAGATGGTTTAATTACTAATTTTCATTTGTCAGAATCAACCTTAATGATGCTTGTAAGTACATTTGCAGGTAAAGAATTTATTAAAACGGCGTATAAAGAAGCGATTGAAAAGGAGTATCGATTCTTTAGTTATGGTGACTCTATGCTTATTGAAAACCGTATTTAACATCTGAATATACTGGATATTGACCAAGAAATATGAAATTTAAATTATTAAAGACAGAAGGTAAAGCCCGTAGAGGACAGCTTGAATTTGAACGTGGAACAATTGAAACGCCTGCCTTTATGCCTGTTGGAACTTACGGAACAGTAAAGGCGATGTCACCTGAAAGGGTGAAAGACACCGGTGCAGAAATTCTGTTAGGTAATACCTTTCACTTGATGCTAAGACCCGGTACGGAAATCATTAAAATGCACGGTGATTTACATGATTTTATGAATTGGCATGGTCCTATTTTGACAGACTCCGGTGGGTTTCAGGTATTCAGTTTAGGTGAACTACGAAAAATTACTGAAGAGGGGGTGACCTTTCGTTCACCCATTAATGGGGACAAGGTATTTTTAGGACCTGAAGAATCCATGCAAGTACAAAAAGACCTTGGTTCTGACATTGTAATGATTTTTGATGAATGCACACCCTATCCTGCAACATTTGAAGAAGCGGAAACATCCATGCAGTTAAGCTTGCGTTGGGCGGAAAGATCCAAAAAAGCTCATGGAGATAGTTCATCAGCACTGTTTGGAATAATACAAGGGGGTATGTATCCTGAGCTTAGAGATATTTCTTTAAACGGTTTAGATAAAATCGGATTTGATGGTTATGCAATCGGCGGATTATCCGTTGGTGAGAGCAAGCTAGAAATGACCATGATCTTAGATCACTTGGCCTATAAAATGCCTGAAGATAAACCAAGGTATTTAATGGGGGTGGGTAAACCTGAGGATTTAGTTGAATCAGTGAGACGCGGAATTGACATGTTTGATTGCGTAATGCCAACCAGAAACGCACGTAACGGACACCTTTTCACCTCTACAGGCATTGTAAGATTACGTAATAGCCCCAATAAAAAGGACTCAGGACCGGTTGATGAAAATTGTGGTTGTTACACCTGTAAAAATTATAGCCGAGCTTATTTGCATCATTTAGATAAATGTGGAGAAATGTTTGGTGCTGAATTAGCGACAATACACAATTTACATTATTACCAAGATTTAATGAAAGGATTGCGCAATAGCCTAGAAACAGGTACATTCGACGGCTTTGTTCAAGAATTTTATAAGGCGAGAGGAACGGAAGTTCCAGCTTTAGAGATTGATATAAAAACTAATCATAAATTAAAATAAATAACTTTTAGAGGAATTTACATGTTAATAAGTACAGTTCAAGCCGCCGAAGCGGGCGCAGAGTCAGGGCAAGCCAGTGGAATGAGCACAATCATTATGATGGTGTTGTTTGCTGCGGTTTTTTACTTTTTATTAATTCGTCCGCAAAGTAAAAGACAAAAAGAACACAAAGGCATGCTAGAGGCCATTCAAAAAGGTGATGAAGTGGTTACTGGTGGTGGAATTATAGGAAAAGTAAGTAAATTAACTGATTCTTTTGTTATTTTAAATGTCGCGCAAGGTGTTGAAATAAAATTCCAAAAACATGCCGTTACCGCGACTTTGCCTAAAGGTACAATTAAAGAAATTAATAATTAATCTAGAGAAAAATAGAAAATAGAAAATAGAAAATAGAAAACTAAGAGAAACAAATTTAAGAGAAACAAACCCAAGAGAAACTAACAGTATGTTTACACCTCATGAACACTTAAGACCTATAAACACTTTTCCAGCATGGAAATATATCATGCTGTTTGTATTGTTAGTGGTTGGGTTTATTTTTGCGCTACCCAACATTTATCCGCCTGACCCTGCAATTCAAATTACACAAGAAAATGGCAGTGTTATTGAGGATGATCTATTCAAAGATGTTCAATCACTTTTGCTGAAAAAAGAAATAGCATTTAAGTCAGCTAAAGTTGAGTTTGGAAAATCATTGCTTCGTTTTAATGGCAAAGATGATCAATTTAAAGCGAGTTCTGAAGTTTCTAGGTTTTTAGCTGAAAAAAAGTTATTAAATCATGTCGTAGCAATTAATTTGGCGCCGACAACACCCGATTGGTTAAGAAATATGGGTGGATCGCCTCTAAATTTAGGTTTAGATCTTCGTGGAGGGGTTCAGTTTTTAATGCAGGTTGATATGGAATCTGCGATGGGTGTAAAAATAGAGCAATATACAAAAGATATAAAAAAACTTTTTAGAGATAATAAATTACGTTATTCATCGGTGACAAAACAAAGTTTAGTTCAAATTGTTGCCCGTTTTAGAAAGGTTGAAGACCGTGATTCAGCCGAATTAGAAGTTAGAAAATTATATTCAGAGCTCTTAACTAGAACCAGAGAAAATGGCGATAAATTTGAATTGGTTTTAGATGTAAAAGAATCGAAAATAAAAGAAATTAAAGATTACGCGGTCGATCAAAATATAGCGACCTTTAGAAATCGAATTAATGAATTAGGTGTCGCAGAACCACTGATTCAAAAGCAAGGTAGTGACCGAATATTAGTTCAACTGCCTGGTGTTCAAGATTCAGCACAAGCTAAACGTATTTTAGGTAAAACGGCGACACTTGAATTCAGAATGGTGAAAGAAGGGTCTGATTCATCGGCTAAACGGGCTCCTGCTGGAACAGAAATATTAAGTGAAAAAGATGGAACTAAATGGGTTGTAAGAAAAAATGTGATTGTTAATGGTACGCAAATTATTGATGCAAATCCCGGCTTTGATCCTCAAACAGGGCAATCTCAAATTAGTGTAAAGCTAGATAGTGAAGGCGGAGCAAAAATGTTAGCCAACACTACCAAAAACACTTACAAACAAATGGCTATCATCATGATAGAAACCAAAGCCATTTATGAAAGAACTGAAACGGGCGAATTAAAAGTTATCGGGAAAGACGTGATTAAAGAGGTTGTTAGCGCACCAAGAATTAATGGAACATTTGGTGCTAACTTTCAAGTCACAGGTAGCTACACACCATCTGAAGCTCATGAATTTGCTCTAATTTTAAGAGCTGGCTCATTAATTGCGCCAACGTTTATTATTGAAGAAAGAACCATTGGGCCAAGCCTTGGTGAAGAAAATATTAAAATGGGAATGACTTCCATCGCTGTTGGTTTTATTGGAGTCCTAATTTTCATGTTAGTTTATTACAAGCTCTTTGGGTTAATTGCAAATATTGCGCTGTTCACTAATTTGATTTTTATTGTAGCTATTATGTCTTTAATTCCTGGAGCCACGCTAACGCTTCCTGGTATTGCCGGTATCGTATTAACTGTTGGTATGGCGGTTGATGCAAACGTGCTTATTTTTGAACGTATTAGAGAAGAGTTAGCAGAAGGTGTTAACCCCGCAAAAGCGATTCATTCAGGTTACGATAAAGCTTTTTCAACCATTGCAGATGCAAATATCACAACACTGATTGCTGCCATGGTTTTATTTGGTATAGGAACCGGTCCAATCGCTGGATTTGCGGTGACGCTATTAATCGGTATTTTAACCTCAATGTTTACTGCAATTGTTGGTACAAGAGCTGTAGTTAATTTAATTTATGGTGGCAAGTCCATCAAAAAACTATCGATATAAAAGGTGAATATGAAATGCAAATTTTAAAATCAAACTTAAATATTCACTTTAATAAGTATAGACTGTCAGCCACCATCTTTTCTGCGATTCTTTTAATCGCATCAATTGCCTCCATTTCAATTAGAGGCCTAAACCTTGGTTTAGACTTTACTGGTGGTACTTTAATTGAAGCTTTATATGAAGACGATGCCAATTTAGATCAAATTAGAGAACAATTAACCGTTGCTGGATTTGAAAGAGCTTTGGTGCAATATTATGGCACATCCAAAGATGTGACTATTCGTTTGGGTCCTCAAGGGGATAAAAAAGCAAGTGATATTGGCACATCTGTTTTAACTGCATTGAGAGAGGGTATTGATTCAAAAATAGTCATGCGAAGAATAGAATTTGTTGGGCCTGCGGTTGGCGATGAGTTGGCTGAACAAGGTGGACTTGCGATGTTAGTGGCTTTAATCTTCATTATGTTCTATGTTTCAGTCAGGTTTGAGTGGAAATTTGCTCTTGGTTCCGTTGCTGCTTTAACTCATGATGTGATTATTACTGTAGGATTATTCTCTATTATCCAACGTGAATTTGATTTGACTGTTCTCGCGGCGATTTTGGCGGTTATAGGCTACTCACTAAATGATACGATTGTTGTATTTGATAGAATTAGAGAAAATTTTTTAAAATTAAGGAAATCTGACTCAAGTAAAGTAGTAGATATCTCATTAAATCAAACACTATCAAGAACATTAATGACCTCGATTACTACGCTTATAGTTTTGACTGCATTGTTCTATTTAGGTGGTGAGTTGATTCACGGTTTTGCTATGGCGTTAATTGCCGGCGTATTTATAGGGACTTATTCTTCAATTTATGTAGCAAGTAATGCGGCGTTGGCTTTAGGTATTACAAAAGAAGATTTGATGCCAGTCGAAGTAGAAAAAGAAGGCGCGGATCAAGACGCCTTGATGTAGTGAAAATATTTAATTAAAGAAGTTGTAGGCTGGAGTGAGGAACGAACTCCAGCTTTTTGCGTTTTTCAAACGTAAGTTTTTTGTTGGGGCGGGGTGTCCCTTTTTATGGGTGTTCGTTCCTCAACCCAACCTACAAGTTGCTTTATTGAAGTAAAATCAATTAAAGCAAAATCAATAAAGTTACAATGGAAATACCATGTCAGAAAATGAAACAATGATCACTTTTGATGATCTTAATCTCCCGCAAGAAATTCTTAAAGTCATTAATGAATTAGGTTATGAAAAACCATCTCCGATTCAAGCGGAAAGTATTCCTTTATTGCAAAAAGGCGTTGATATTATAGGTCAAGCTCAAACAGGGACAGGTAAAACTGCTGCATTTGCATTACCTTTATTATCTAAAATTGACTGTAATTTAAGACAACCACAAGCATTAGTGCTTGCTCCAACCAGAGAGCTTGCAATACAGGTTGCAGAAGCGATTAACAGCTATGCAAAATATATGAAAGGATTACAAGTTGTGCCTATTTACGGAGGCCAATCTTTTCCTGTGCAATTAAAACAGTTATCGAGAGGACCTCAAATAATTGTTGGAACTCCTGGGCGTGTAATGGACCATATGAGGAAAGGTAAAATCAAATGGGATAATATGCATACGTTGGTTTTAGATGAAGCAGATGAAATGCTTCGCATGGGATTTTTAGAAGATGTCGAATGGGTATTAGAACAAACACCAGATGACCGACAAATTGCTTTATTTTCCGCCACAATGCCCAAAGAAATTAAACGAGTGGCAGATCGATTTTTAAATAAACCACAATTCGTACAGATAAAAACTAAAACGGCTACAGCGCCAACGATTGAACAATCCTATTTATCTGTTTCTCATCACAACAAAGTAGATGCATTAACTAGAATCTTAGAAGTAGAAGAAACAGATGGAATAATTATTTTTGCAAGAACAAAAACTGCGACAACAGACCTAGCGGAAAAATTAAGTGCGAGAGGGCACGCAGCTGCCGCAATTAATGGTGATATGCAACAGTCCGCAAGAGAAAAAACTATAGAGAATTTAAAGAAAGGCCGGTTAGATATCTTAGTGGCAACTGATGTTGCTGCCCGAGGTTTGGATGTTCAAAGAATTTCACATGTTATTAATTATGATATCACTCAAGATGTTGAATCTTATGTTCACAGAATTGGTCGAACAGGTAGAGCCGGTAGAGAAGGTAAAGCTATTTTATTTGTGACACCTCGTGAAAAAAGAATGCTGTTTTTAATAGAAAAAACAACAGGTAAAAAAATTGAAAGAATAGGTTTACCAACCAAAGATGAAATAAACGACCAAAGAGTTGACCGATTTAAGAATAAAATTACCGAAAAACTGAACTCAGGTGAATTAGCACCTTATTTAGAAATTTTGCAGAGTTACCAATTAGAAACGGATATAACGGGTATCCAAATTGCTGCGGCATTGGCAAGTTTAGCACACGACAAATCACCTTTATTAGTTGAAGACTTACCTTCCCCAAAAGAACAGAGAAGAGATAGAAAAGAACGCCCCGACTTTGATTCTAATGATCGTTCTAGAGGTAGAGAGAGAAAACAGCATCGGAAAGGTTCGGAAGGACAAGGTCGTTCAGGTAAAGATTTTCCTAAGGATGCGGAAACTCTATCCGATCACCCTACAATTGAAATGCGTCGTTATGTAATGATGGTCGGTTTTGAGGCAGGTATTAAACCTGGCAATGTGGTTGGAGCAATTGCAAATGAAATTGATATTGAAAGCAAATACATTGGCCACATAAAAATATACGATGATTTTTCTACTGTTGATCTACCGGGTAAACTGCCAAAAGATGCGCTTGCTCATTTAAAGAAAGTTAGAATTTGTGGGAAACCAATGAATTTAACCAAAGCTGATGAATTTAGTATGGATAAATTGAAGGGTTCGAGTCGAGGTGAGCGAGATAATGATTCTGGAAAAGGCCGTCGTAGTGAATCTAATGATAGAAAGCGGAAACCAAGGCGGTCGAAAAAGTAGATAGAAAATTATTTTAAAAAAAGGAAGCGCTGACTTGGTGTCACATACTCAAATATGAGGGGCATCTAAAATTTTGATGCTTTCGATTTTGTTAATCGAGTTTTAACTAAATTAGTTTTTACTAAGTATAAATTTTCTGTATTGTAATGGGCTTTTTCCATAATAGGCTCTAAAACTTCTACCAAAGACACTTGCAGAGCTAAATCCAACTTGTTGAGCTATTTGCTCTATCGATAATGATGAATTGGACAACATTTGTTTAGCAACTTGTAGACGTTGTTTTTGTAAGTACTTCATGGTGGTGCTTCCGGTTGCTTTTTCAAAGCGACGAGATAAACTCCTTGGACTAACATTTAGCATTTCTGCTAATTGTTTTAATGACAACTCTTTGTTGTATTGGTAACGTATTTTTTCTATTGCAGTCTCGACTAGTCGGTCTGATTGGCTAGATTCCATAGTTTGTCCTTCAAACCAGCCCGACTCCTGAAATTCATAATATTTAGCGCAAAGTTGAACCGCTTCTTTACCACAAAATTTTTCTATAATCATCATCATAACTTCGACGCTTGAACGAGTTCCAGAAGTGCAAATAATAGAGTTTGATTCGGTAATGCTTAATTGAGTTCTTAAGTTTATTTTTGGAAAATGATGCTCAAATTTTTTCTTAAATGCACTATGTATGGTTGTGTTTTTGCCATCAAGTAGTCCAGCGGCAGCTAGATAGAATTGCCCGGTAATAATTCCAACCAAGATAGCACCACCCGCATGTTGTTTAATCAACCATTGTAAGGTTGACTTTTCCTTCAGTATTTCTGTAGCATCAGGTCTCCATAAGGCGGGAATTTTGATGATGTCATATTGTTGTTCATCGATTTCACAGGTTTCTAATTGTAAACCACTAAAGCTACTTGCTTTTTGATTGGGTAGGTTGAAGTAAGATATTTCGAAACTGGAGTATTCCGCGTTGTATGCTGGTTTCCAAAAAAAATCTAAAGCACTGTATATTTCTGCTGGAGTCATGATTGTGCTTAACCA
>Ga0307492_10000100_pt1 | contig 39851 bp, 31 predicted proteins | sample SI3LmetaG_FD_202365 | JGI IMG/M metagenome (GOLD analysis project Ga0307492, IMG submission 202365) | Sea-ice brine microbial communities from Beaufort Sea near Barrow, Alaska, United States - SI3L | ecosystem: Environmental > Aquatic > Marine > Coastal | place: USA: Alaska | collected 2017-05-06 | reverse complement strand
CGCATACGGAACATTAACGCTAGCTGCCGATGGTAGTTACACCTACCTAGCAAAAGCGAACGTTGTAACAGATGACAGTACTACTGATAGCTTTGTCTATACCGTTAAAGATGGTGATGGTGATTTATCCACGACAACACTGATTATTTCATTGAGTGATGTCACATTGTCAGCAGATAATGACACAATCCAAGTAGATGAAGCGGCACTAGATGGGGTGGGTAGTAACTCAGGTAGTGATGCTGAAACAGCAGTTGGTACATTAGCTGTCACAGGTGCGGTTAGCTATGCATTTGCTAGTGGCACTGATGGCGGAGGTTCTAACGGTACATTAACGTTGAACCCTAATGGCAGTTATAGCTACACATTAGCTAGTACGGTTGCTTCTGGTGCCTTTCCTGATACCAATACTGTCAATGGTGTGGAAGTCTTTAACTACACGGCAACGGATGCCAATGGTAATACGGTAGACGGTACGATTACTGTCGATATTATTGATGATATACCGTTTGCATATGATCCTACAGCCGGCCTTTTAAATAACGATGGTATTGCTACCGTAGTTGAGTCTTTGAATAGTGTTAGTGCTATTGGAGCCGATAATTTTGATGGTGATACCAACGTTATATTCGATGCAGCACAGGAAGGTCTTACTGGTTTGACTTCAGGTGGGGAGACTGTCTATTACTATGTATCTTTAGATGGTAAAACTCTTACAGCATCGACATCAAATACGGAAGGTGCTGTTATTGTTGGTAATACTGTCTTTACAGTTGCGATTGACGATACTGCTGATCAATATACTGTCACAATGTTGGGTACGCTTGATAATAATTCAGGTTCATCGTTTGGTAATTTGAGTGGTACCGGTGAAGCAGGTAGTACTGACTTCAAGATTGTTGAGTCTACCACTGCAGATACATTGGAAATTCTATTTACACCACGTGGTGCCGCTACCTCTATTAACAGTGATAGCAATGATGTGGCTGTGGGCTCACAGTTCATTAGTGATGGTAATGGCTTACGCGTTGATTTTGGTGAGTTTTCCAATGATGATAAAGGTACTGGTAATGGTGGGGATGATACCTATGTGATCGGTGAGTCTACAAATATCAACGGTTTCCGATACAGTTTTGATCAAATTTCTTCTGGTACTACTGCAACAGTACTTATGAAAGCGTATCAAAGTGATGGTATTAGTGATAATGATGTAACTGATGATCCTTCGGAAGATATCACGAAAGTTTCGATTTATGATGATATCGGTGTCTTAATTGGAGACTTTGCCACTAATAACTCAATAGGTGGAGTCACTGTTACTTTCAATCAAGGAACTGTTCTGATACAAGGTCTGGAATTTGATTATTCAGTAGTAACCTATACGTTAGATGGTTACACTGGTATCTCTATCGATAACGTTGTAACAAATCAAACCGATGGTAAGTTCTCGCTTAGTAACTTGCAGGTGGAGTCAACTAATTCAGGTGACCCAATTGATCAAAGCTTCGACACTATTTTGACTGATGCTGATGGTGATACCTCTGCTGGAACGATAGATGTAACCTTTGCACCGAGTGCAGCAATTATCGGCACTAATGGCAATGATGATATGACATTATTAGCTACAACAGGTAATGACATTCTGTTTGGTGGTGCTGGAGAGGATACCCTCTTTGGTGGTGCTGGAGAGGACACCCTCTTTGGTGGCATCGGTGATGATACCTTTATTTATCAGTTCAATTCTAATGATGGTGGAAGTTTATCAAGTACTGGTAATGACATCATTGAAGACTTGGCTGTTGGAGATATTCTTCAATTTGATGATGCAATTGATGGAATCACAGATGTTGCCGGGTTAGATAGTGTTACTACCGTAACTGGATCGGTAGGTGATACTACAATTACCTTTGATGCAACAGGTGAAACGTTAATATTAGCAGGAGTAGGAGACACCTTTGCAACTATTCAGGACATTATTGATGCTGGTTACACTGTTGACTTAACTTAAGTTATTAATTTTTGCAGAAAGAAAATACCTCGATATATTTTGAGGCGTTTTCTAGTGAAAGCATTGGGGTCATATATGGTCCACCCCGTATTGGATTGGTCTGGCTCAGACTCGATTGATTTAACGTGAAGATAGTGAACAAGCCTCGGCAGTGATGTCGAGGCTTTTTTTATGAATTTATTTAGAGGACTCCAGATAGGTTTATGTTTGTACTTTGATACATCACAGTGAGCTTTAGTTGTGAAATGAGCTTATTCCCAACGAATAAGTCATCAAAACCAGATATTTTAGATGGACATAGTGATATTTACATATCGTAATTGTGAGCTTTAAAAAGAAATTGTCAGTTTTAACCGAGTTAGATGTTTATCGGATTAGTGAATTCGATCCATATTTCATCATCATTACAATGTTCTAATGTCAGTGCTGTTGAGCTTTTTCCAGGCTAAGGCCCCACGGTACAATAACTATTTTCAACTTTAAAGAATACTCCGTGAGTAGAGCATTGGATATGGGTTTTTTCGAGGCATAAAAATTTTTCAGGTTGCAAATTTAAGGGGATCCCAAGGTGAGGGAAGTGGTTTTAATGAGCATGAACATTATTATCTTGGTGAGACTATAAACAATTCAAGTTGACCTTGATCTGTTTTAACAGAAAATTCGCGAGTTTGCAGTTCGGCAATATCTTTATTGTTGCAGCGAAAATAACTAGACATAAAAATTTAAGCTTCAAAAGTTTAGAAAAGATGATTAAAACCGACTTAGCCACATTTATGACCAGCGAGTCGGCAAGCGTAAGTTAAAGAAAATGGTAATTCAGAATTATTAACTAAGCTAAGAATTAAACCAGCGTTAAAGGTATCGCCAGCACCTAAGGTATCTATTACCTGTTAGGGAGAAATGCTGAGAAAAGAGTAGTAGCGTTGGCAACTCAAATAATAGTTCAATATAGGGAAGCGGTTTTTCTATTTTCATTGAGCAGGATAAATCTTAATAATGGTTTTTGAGATGGGGCAATATGAGTTGTGTTTCAGCTACCTTACCTCCTTCAAAATGTACTCAATCAAATTTCATGAAATCAATTTCACTAAAACCTTCGAAGCTAAATTCAGGGCAATCTAGATGATGCACAATGGTGGGACTACCGGCCTGTTGGCTGAGTGTAATATATCATGTAAGTATTTTTCGACTAGAAAGCCGTTTGCAGGCTGTGAAATCAATATGATGGCTGCGTAAGTCGTGCTTTATAACTTAGCTGTCAGGTTCATCAATTAATACGCCGCCCCAATACAGCTGAAGGTGCTCAATTAAGAAGTGCTTGGGTAGATATTGCACAAGCAAAAGCATCTATTGTTGCTCTGACTGATGGGGGGGCAACAAATTATAGTGACGCAATAGATAAGCTAATTGATATTTTTAATTCTGATAGTAATAATGCAATTATCGGAGGCCAAAATTTTTCTTACTTTATGTCAGATGGTGGTCCTTCGACAGGAGGTGCAATAGATGTAGGGGGCTTGGGAAACATTTGTTACTTAAACAATATTTTATCGTATGCACTCGGCATGGGATCATGTGTCAATATAAATAAATTAGAACCTGTATCTTATGAAGGCCGTGGTACTGGTAATAAACTGCCAGCTATTCCAATCAATAATCTTGCAGATCTTGAATCAATGTTGGTTAATTCTGAAGTAGCGCCTGCTTTAGGTGGAGAGGTCTTGAGTGGAGCGGCTATTGATGCCGATGGCTGTTCAATGGCTTCTATTACAATTGATGGCGTGACGTATCATTATGATGCTGTTACAGACATCGCTTCAGTCTCTGGAATAAGTAACGGTAAATTCAATGAAACAACCAATAGATGAAGGGTCACAACCTCTGCAGACGGTGAATTAAGAGTTGATATGAATGATGGAATATATAAGTACGAACCATCAGCTACCACTACAACTGAAGTTAGCGAAGAATTTGATTTTGTTATTGTTGATAATGATGGTGATATGGCATCTAGGACATTAACAATCACTGTTGTTCATGCTGCTGGCATACAAGTTGTGCGTGATGTCTATGTGATCACAAACCAAGATCCCACTGAAATACCAGATTGGGCCTTGCTGGCAAATGATGAACCCTCAACTGTAAATTCACGAGCAATCATCAGTGTTTAAAGTCCATTGAATGCTACAGTAACAGATAATCTTGATGATAAAATTACCTTTGCTAGTACGGATGATAGTTTTGAATACACCAATACTTACTGTTAGTAAGAGTGATACTAGGAAAGTGAATTAGGAAAGTGAATGTGGACCAAGTAACGGGTACAACATTAACAGATAATTACTTAGATGAAATTATCATCGGCGGAACAGCCAGTGTTTTCTAAATGGCGGTGCTGGAGCTGATGAGTTTTTATTTAACTTATCAGATCTTGGATCTGCAGCTGAACCGCCAATGATCACATCATCGACTTTGATGAATCAGAAGGTGATGTCATTGATTTTTCGGATATATTAGTAGCTGGTTCAGACAATACTATTGCTGGTATTGAAAATGATGGTCACTTACAGATTCAAGTAACTAAATAGTGTTGAAGGTGTTAAGCAAACTATCGATGTCAATTCTATAGCCGTTGCAGATAATAGTGCAGCCCAAATAACATTAACAAATCTTATTTCAAGTGGTGCCATTGATGACAAGGTGTTTAATTATTAGCCAGCTATGATCATAATACTATCGATCTGAGCTACTATGCTCTTTAAAGTTATTAACTCAATAGAGTTCGCGTCTAAAAATAATATTATCACTGCCTTTAAATAAACCAAAACTAGCTCGCCCAGTCGGCTCATCGTCATAATTACCATCACTGTCATAATCACCCAATAACCAAGGATTGGTGGTCGATAGCTGACTTCTAATATCGTCGTAACCTATATTATCTTCACCGGGTGCCGATAATGTAAGCATAGCTTGTCCATTTAATAAGGGGCCGTTATGACTCAGTGTTGCGGTTGTTGTGCCACTACTGATGGTCATTGTAGTGTTGCCTGTTTGCCAACTACCACTGGCTGTTTGTGGATTAGCAACTTGCAAGTCAGTGGTTAAATTGAGTGTTGTACATTGATCTGCTAGGTTAGCTACCCAATTAAGCCCATTAAAATATTCTGCTGTTATATTAATAGGCAGTGGCACTAATTCTGAACCGTGATTACTGGCGATGGCCAAGCGACCAAACCGTATTGTTTCACCACTCGCTTGTAATACCTGAGGTAATGCTTGTGTGCCAATACCATCACTATCATTAATCGCTGTAAAGGTAAGATCGACCGCGTTAGTAAATTCAGCAATGGCGCTATTTGCTTGATGTAGATAGCGGTAATTATCATTACCAAATTCAAAAGTAAGTGAGCCATTGTTATTATCGGTCAAATTTGCCGCCATTGGCGACCATATTAATTGAACACGATTAATCCCATCAGCGCCCAATTGTGTGGCATCCGTTGTCGGCGTGACTACACTAAAATCGGTGCTAGCTAATTTGGCAAAATCACCAGTATAGTTTTGGGTAATAGTAGAAGGACTTGAAGTTGAGTATGCAGTTACCGTCAGTTGTGGTGCTGTTTGATAGTTAAAACTTTGGCCGCTATAACTAAAACTAGTACAAGCAGAATTAAAACTGCCATTTCCCAATGCGGTGATCTTGAAATGATCTGGATAAAACCGACCGATAGCAGGACTAGCAGCAACGGTTATTGATTCTCCAAAATAGCTTGGTGCTAAGACTGAAAACTCAAATATACCGACTTCGGAAACGCTCTGACTGAGAGTATGACTACCACTATCTGATGATGTGAAATTAAAACTGGGATTTGAAAGGCCGCCTGCTACGCCCCCTGATGGTGCTAATAGGTTATGAGTAGTAGTAATCGAGCTTAATTCAAAATTAGGCGTGACTGGGTTATCTGTAAAGTCGGTATCAGCATCATCAGTCCAACAGGCTGCATTGACCTTCAAATTGAATGACTCACCTGCTTTTCTGTATAAACTACAGCTGGCATTTGATGATGCACAATCAGCATTCGCATCGGTACTATAAACAGCAAGTGCGACGGGTGTGGCTACGAATTGATCGGTACCAGACAATATTAAACCGTTCGAGTCGTTATAAACTGCATCGAGTTGGATTTCCCCAGCATCATCATACTGCGCAGTAAAACTAGCCTCACCATTGTCCCCAAATATCAGGTTAACAGCCGTGCCGGGTAATGAGCCTGAAATTGGAACTCCTGAAATGATAGCTGTTGAGTTACCAGCCACTGGATTACTGAAAATCGACCTGAAATTAACAGGCTGAGAGCCGGTTAGGGCACTCACGCACTGTATTGATGTGTCACTCATCTTGACTGCTTTTATGATGACATTAGCTTGTGGTTTACATGAGGTTAAAGTGGGCACATCAAAAATAAAACCTGCTTCGGAAAAATTAATGTCACAGGATGAATCAAGTACATTATTTTCGAAACATTGAAGATCACTTGTTGGGGTAACCGAGCTGTTTGAAATGCTAAGTACCACTGCTTCAGCTTTTATGTGCTGTAATTCTAGCTCAGCTGTGCCGGCAGAGATGGTGACAGGGTTGTTTAGCCAATCTGAACTGGGTGCAAGTGTAATATCAAAGTCATCTAAATATAAAGCGCTACAGTCACTATTTGCACAGGCTTTGAATGTTACAGGTGAAGCCAAGCAGGTTAAACCTGAGCTAGGATAATTTAATTCAAAGTGATCAATTTGTCCCGAACAAGAGATGATTGTTCTGATTGAACCATCGGCATTTTTACCCGCTGCTTCATTAGCATAAAGAGTGCTAATATCTGAAGAAGTAAGTATGTTTTGATAGAGTTTTAGTTCATCAATAAAACCTTTAAAACTTTGTGAACTATCAAACCCTGACTCTTGCTCTGGCGCTGTACGCAAGGCATCTTGTTCTTGACCTAAGACAATTGAATGATCGTTTTGGACGGAAAGTGAACCTGCTTTAACCCCGTTATTTTCACATTCTTGTGGTAGGCCATCAACATATAGGCATACTTTCTTATCTTCTCTAGTGACCAACACATGATGCCAAATATTATCAGTGAGATCGATGTCGCTACTTAATGTTGCAGACTCATCTCTAACCTTAACGTAGACTTCATCATTATTCTTGAGTGAAAGCTCAAGTTCGTCATCACTAGTCCCACTACCTAAGGCATGAAAAATTTCTTGCTGGCTAGCTGAGTGGTCAGTTTTAACCCAAACAGAAAATGAAAAATCGTCAATACTATTGAGTAAGCTTTTGGGTAAGGTCACCCAATCTGTTGTACCCGAATCACTAAGATCAAGCGAGCGACCACCCAAAACTGATTGTATTTCAGACGTCTCAGTATCCGTTGCAATACCGTCAAAACTACCACGACTATCTTCAACCGGCTGTGCCAGTGAACACGCATCAAAGCGATATTCTGCGATTGGAAATGGTATTGACTCAGGGCAGGTATGTGTTTCAGCCATAAGTGCTTGAACATCAGTGAGTGTTAGTTCGGTATCAAAAACTTTAACTTCATCTAAATCACCATCAAAATATTTAGGTGGATTGCTAGAGGTATTTTCAATCCGACCTATACTAGAATAGTTGGTACTAATTGTTCCACTATTGGTGTTGCCGGACTTGTTAAGGGAGCCATCAATATATATTTTAATGGCACCGGTAGATGCATTTCGGCTCAAGACAATATGATGAAATATACCATCGTTAATAGCAGTGGTTGACTTACTGTTGTTAACGTTATCGCCCGCGCTGATACCGATATTGCCTGAAGCGTCTAACCAGCCCCAGAATATATCATCTACACCACTATTTTGTTCTGTACCCGTTATGCCTGGTGCAGTATAGGCCACATTATTACCAGTCTGAGTTGTTCTAATCCAAAAGCTAAGAGATGAGGTACCATTAAGTATGTCAGATAGGTTTGAAATAGCGACATAATCATTAGTGCCATCAAAACGTCCAAATCTACAGGTACCAGGATTACCTGTTATGGCCGGATCTATCGTTTCAGTATCAGCGCCATTGAACGCCTGACCGGAATAAGTACTTCCAGAACCATCCAGCACTTCATTAAGTTCACTTGCCCATAATGATTCATCCATTGCTAAATACATTTCTAATGTTGGAGAATGATTACTAATGATGACGGCATTGGATAATTCAAACTCAGTACTTGGTCCATTGGAACAATTATTATCACTGTATGCAATAAGGTATAGATTGTATGTGCCATCTAGTGATGGTGCTGTGATATCAAATTCTATATCTGTTGTCCCGCCACTATTAAAGTCTGAGTGGTTCTTACAACTTAGACTTCCACTTGAATCTGCAATTCGCCAAGCAGTGGATTTCCATTTTTTATCCCCACCATTCCCCGTGGTTGTTACATTGACCGAAGCCGTAATTATACTATCGCTGGCAACCGTTATAGAGCTTTGCGAGTTTATCATTGCAGAATTTATGGTCCTAGTGCCAGCAGCCATAGTTGCACTAGGTAGTAAGAAGAAGGACAGGATTAAAATTATTTGTTTGAATAGGTTGTTAATCATGGACAATTGCCTGAAGATGTCTAGAAACAAAATCCAGATTACCATAAGTGCTGTATTGGCTTTGTGAGCTAATTCTATAAATCGTTTTAATATCTGCATTTTCATCATAACTGCCCAGTTGACTACAACTAACTGTGGTGGTGAAATTATTGATAGCTGGAGATAAAATAGTTGACGCTGGACAGTTACCAGCATTATTAATAATTTGAAATGCACCCCATTCAAGTCCTGCATTGGCAGCCTGATAGGCACGAGCAGATTGTAATGCCAATAAACTAGTTTGTCTTTGCACGCCAGCTGTATTTAATAGATAAGTCGCCAATAAGCTAACAATAATCAATATAAATATTGCGCCGATAAGCGTAATGCCACGTTGATATTTCATGGCTGATTACTCACATGGACTTGCTGAGTTAAATGAATGGATTCACCGGTCTCATCAGTTAATCTTAAGTCAATAGTGACTAGGCCTGAACGAATGCTTGAACCTGAGTTATAGCTAAAATTACAGTCGCTGATGTAATTAGATTGAATAGCTGCGCCAGAACTGGGTGGATTTGCTTGGCTGGCCTGAATGTTATACCCCTGATAACGCATTAATGTTTTATTTTTGGCTGCTGTAGCCGTGGTATTACAGCGATAAGTTATTGGTCCATCAATTACAAAAAAACGTTTTTGAGGTGATTGTAGGGGAAATTGAAAACTAGAAAAAACAACATGGCTTGCGGTTGAGCTATTACTAATTATCGCCGTGTTATCTGCCGTATAGGCATTACTACCGGTTGATGCAAGAGGATAAACCACAATGGCATTATTACCCAAACTAATATTGCTAAAGTTCAACAAGCTGCCTAATACATCAAATTGGGTATCAGCAAGGCTAAAATCAAGTAGATCGCCGCTACCATCACTGGCTAATTGACTGCGATATCGTCCACCGTCCACCACATGTAATAATTCTAAGGATTGGCCATCAGCTGTAATGCGAATACTGTTGGGTAATGCCGATTGAATGTCACGTTGCATCCGACGTAATGTGGATTCTGCACTATCCGTTAGGCTGGCTCTTCGTGAATTGTCAACATAGGCTTTAATGGGGAGGGTGAGAACGGATGCAGTCATTGAAGCAACAATACCGCCAATGACAATCACGATAATCATTTCGATTAGGGTGAAGCCGTGTTGCTCAGATTTAAGCGTTATTTGTTGCCTTGTTGTTAGCCAGTGCATTTAGTTTGCCTTAAATCCTGACAAATTGATGGTATCAGTTCCTGGGCGAGAAACATCAATCAACACCTGTGTCATATTAACGCCACTAATGGTGATGGGAGATTGAACTGTTATGTCAATAGAATAGAGTTCTAGTCCGATTATCGTTGCACCGAGTTGATTTTTAGCGCCTACATCCTTTAATGCGTCGTAGTCATTGATATTATCAAAGTTCGCTCGTGTTTCTCCACTATTGATGCCATCGGGATCAGCAATAGGCAGTAACAAAATTTCTTCCAAATAACTTTCTGCAATCGCAATCGCTTGATGTTGAACCATGGGATCAGCACTATGTCTTGTAGTGAGATTAACAACACTGAGAATGCCACTTAAAGCGATGCTAATGATGATGATAGTGATAATCAATTCAACCAGTGTTGCACCCAATTGATACTTATATATTGGTTGTTTAAGGGTGTTAGGCTGATTTTTGTAAGCAGGTTTAAGGGCTGCTGTCATAAGTGAAACCTGTCGCAGCAATAATGGCAAAAGTACGAGCACCAATGGTAATCGTGTTATCAACATCGGCTGTTCCAAGTGCATCAAATGTCGAGTCGGCATGAGTGGCTGTCATGCTAATCCCATCTTGTTGGCCAGTATAGGCGCCACCCTTGGCTGGATTAGTGACGGGAGATGTAAAAGGAAGTGTATTACAACTTGCACCTTGCAATAATTGATACTGATTAGCTGATATAGAAAATACTGTTTTACAGCCTGTTGCTACCGATAATTTTTGGGCATAACGAGCTGCACTTAGAGTGTCATCAAACAATACACGCTCTTCAAATACTGTTTTGGAAAAAAAACGGGGTAACGCAGTGGCTGAAACAATAGCTAATAAAACAATAACCATTACCAACTCAACTAAAGTGAAACCGTGTTGTTTATTTTTTTTTAAGCGAAGAGGTGGCTGATAGAACTTTAACTGAGTTAATAAATATTTACTAAGATGTACCATAATGACTTAAAAAGCAGTTTTTTTTGAGGTCACAACAAAAAATAATAACATTATTTATGGCCTTGTTACACTAAGAGTATAAGCACTTTTACTTTTATTTAAGTGAAAGTGCTGTTATCCAAAATAAGCTCTTTTGTTAGGACTTTCTTCGAATTAAAACACTGTATTTAAACTAACACGCACCAGCAGTATCGCCGGTAATATCTGTGATTGCAGGCGAAGCACTGGTAGCGGCAGTCGTATAGGTAAATGAGCAGGTACCTAATGTAAATGTGCTGACTGTAGCTAAGGTAGCGATAGTGTAGTCATCAGGACTGATTCCCGCTGCCGATATAATGCTTGCTGAAGTGGGATAGCCTTCGGTAACAGCAATGGCGGCACCTTCAAGTGTAATATTACCTGAGGCTATACTATTCACCAGTGCTTGAGCATGAGCAATATTACTGGCTGATCTAACAGCACCTAAGGCTCCACTTAGTGATGAAAAACGTGCATTCCCTTGTAAGCTGGCAAATTTAGGTAAAGCGGTTGCCGCTAGGATCCCTAAAATAACGATAACCATTACTAGCTCGACTAGCGTGAATCCTTGTTGTTGTTTCTTCAATTTTAAAATCCTTTTGTAAAATGTTAGAATCTAATTTCTACTAAAGCTCATTATATACTGAAGTAATTTAAATAAGCTAATCTCACACAAATTTCATTGTTTATCTAGTTAGACAGGGCGACACTGCCTAAGTCCCACATAGGTAGGAAGACACCAAGTGCTAGCACCAACACCATGCCACCAATAACGGTAATTAGGATTGGTTCGATAGCACTACTCAACTTATTGGTGTCATATTCGACTTCACGTTCATAAAAACCTGCTACTTCATCAAGCATTTGGTCTACGGAACCAGTATCTTCACCGACCGACATCATTTGTAATACCAATGGAGTAAACAGATTGCTAGCGATGGCAGTTCGTGTCAGTGATTCACCATGTTCCAAACCTTCTCGCATGTTTAATACTTGTTGTTCTATATAAGAATTTTCTACTGCTCGACTGACAATCACAAGTGTTTGAGTAATCGGTACTCCTGCACTAAATGTCATTGAAAATGCGCGAGCAAAACGTGCAAGAGTCGCGCGCTCGATAATATTACCGACAACAGGAAGACGAAGTTGGTAACGATCCCACTGGTAACGACCTTTATCCGTTTTTAGATAACCTTTAATGCCCATAAAGGTGATAACGATCATCAGCAATAGAAGTTGCCAGTAATCGGTTGCAAATTGTGAGGTGGATAACAATAACTGAGTTGCCCATGGTAGCTCAGCGTTGAAACCCGCAAATACTTTAGCAAAGGTAGGAATAACAAATAGGTTAATAATCACCACCGCAATGACCATAGCTATAATAACAAACGTGGGATAACGTATAGCCGCTTTTATGCGATCCTTGGTATCTTTGTCTACCTCTAAGTACTTATAAATTTGTTGGAATGCTTGTTCTAGCTGACCAGTATTTTCACCCACGTTGACCATACTACTGAATAAGGTTGAAAAAATATGTGGGTATTTCATCATACTGGTTGATAAAGTACGGCCACTTTCAATATCATGAGCAATTTCATCAATCGCTTCTGACATACCTTTATGTTCCATATGCGCTTTCAATCCATGTAATGCTGGCAATATAGGTATGCCTGCTTTTAGAAGCGTCGACATTTGACGGCTAAACATGATCAGATCATTATCACTTGGCCGCCGTTGTAACAGTGCTTGCTGAAATTGTTCTAATAAATTGGCTGGCTTTATTTGCACAGCATTGATGTCAATAGGCGTGATGCCTATATTAATCAGATGACTAGCCACATCATTTGATGAGCCAGCTTCCAGCTCACCTTTGATAGACTCACCGGCTGTAGTTCGCCCTTTGTATTTAAATAATGGCATTATTTATGGTTGCTTAGTGGGTTTAGGCTTTAGGGAGACTGTTGGCATGTGATTGCACTGAAATATCACCAGCAATGCGCAATACCTCATCTAGGCTGGTTACACCTTGTTTGGCCCGTTCAAGCGCATTTAAGGTCAATGATTGTTTACGTTGCTGCTGCGTGGCTTGCTTAACAAATAATGCCATATCACCACTTTGTAATGTACTGGCAAGTTGGGATGTCATAATCAATAATTCGTAGACACCAATTCTACCTTTATAGCCTGAATTATTGCATTCTTTACAGCCAACAGCTTGGTAAAAATCAGGTAAGGTACTGTCGTCAGTAGACAATTTTGTTAACCATAATTTATCCTGGTGATCTAATATATGAATCTGTCGACAACCTGGACATAAGCGGCGAACTAATCGTTGCGCGAGCACTGCTTGTAATGAGGTTGCAACTAAGAAGCCTTCTGCCCCCATGTCTATCAGACGATTGACGGTACTTATTGCATCATTAGTATGTAAGGTTGAAAATACTAAATGACCGGTCATAGAAGCTCTTAGTCCGATATCAACCGTCTGTTTATCACGCATTTCACCAATTAGAATAACATCAGGATCTTGGCGCAATGCGGTACGTAATACGGCGGGGAATGATAAGCCTATTTTTTCATGAATTTGTACTTGATTGATGCGAGGTAACTGATATTCGACAGGATCTTCTGCTGTAATTATTTTAGTTGTAGCCGCGTTAATTTCATTTAAAGCAGCATAGAGTGTGGTGGTTTTTCCACTTCCGGTTGGGCCTGTTACTAGTAACAAGCCATGAGGTTTGTTGATCAATTGGCGCAACGGTGACAAAACACTGTCTGGTATACCCAGTTTATCAAAATTGAGTAAACCTTGAGAGTGATCTAATAAACGCATAACGACAGACTCACCATGCACCATCGGCATAGTCGACATGCGGACATCAATATTTTTATTCTTGATTTTAATATTAAAACGACCATCCTGAGGCAGACGTTTTTCGGAAATATTCATTCCTGACATTAGTTTCAATCGTGAGGTAAGCGCGCTGGCAATACGGGATTCATCGACTAATTTTTCTTGTAAGATACCATCAATACGTTGACGGATCCTTAATATATTACTATCTGGCTCAATATGAATATCTGATGCTTGCATCGCAATAGCATCTTCAAAAATAGCCTGTAATAATTTAACAACAGGTGCATCAGTACTACTACTGCTGCTGGTACTAAGTGATTGTAAATCGAAGTCAGTTTCCGCTAGTTCATCGTCAAGTACTTCAGCAAGAGAATCAATTTGATCGCTACTCCGGTATCCAGTATCGAGGTAAGTAAGCAAATCACTTTCGCTAATAGCGGCCACTTTAATCGGACATTTTAAGACTTTTTGTAGCTCATCATATGTGTAAATATCAGAAGGATCGGTCATGCCGATTAAGACTTCTCCGTTCTGCGCTGATAATGCAATGGCGCGAAAACGGCGGGCAAGGATCTCTGGAATGCGTTTGAATACCTCAGGATCGATAGAGTGCTGTTTTAGATTCAAATAAGGAATGTTGAGTTGCTGTGATAACAGTGTCAACAAGTTCGACTCAGCAATATAACCTAAATCTATCAGTGTCTTACCGAGTTTGCGATGTGTTTTTTTCTGCTCTTCGAGTGCCGTATTGAGTTGTGCTTCAGAAATTTGTTTATTTTCAACAAGCAAGTCACCAAGTCGAATACGTTTTTTTATGTCCATTCAGCAGTTTCCAGATCTTGATTTGGATAATTTAAGGAATTGTGACATATCAAGGTGTCAGATGCGAGGCGTACTATCAAGTTGCAACCAAATTTGATCATCATTACGTTTTTCTAGTGCCAGTGAGGTTAAGCTCTTACCACTACAAGGGCCAACAATACAATGGCCGTCTTTTAAGGTAAATAGGGCACCATGAGTAGAACATTGAATATGTGTGTCTTCAAGCGATAAAAATTGGTCTGGCTGCCAATTAAGCGGAATGCCAAGGTGAGGGCAGTGGTTAAGATAAGCATAAATTTTATCTTCTAGACGGATTAAAAACAATTCCACTTGACCTTGTTCTGTTTCCACCGAAAACCCTCGTGTGTTAAGTTCAGTAATATCTTTATTGTGGCAAAGAAAATAATTAGGCATAAGATTATGAATCTAAACCAGGGTTAATATGATTAAAGCCGACTTGGCCGCATTTTTGGCCTGCAAGTCGACTTGCGTATGTTAGAGCGGTATCGATTTTAATATTATTGACTAATTGATGGATTAGTCCAGCATTAAAAGTATCACCTGCCCCTAAGGTATCGATGCTCCGCTCTGGCTGAAATGCATTGCAATGTGAAATTACCCTGTGTTGATTGATCGCCCATGCACCTTCTTTTCCCCAGGTGCAGCTAGCAATACTATTGACTGTTAATGAGGACAACAGTTGGCCTGCATTTGAAAAACCGCTAGCTTGTGCGTATTGCTGAGAAAACATAAGTACAGTGGGCAGTTCAAATAATTGTGCAATATCAGGACGAGGTTTTTCAACTTCCAATGAACATGGAAGTTGTGGATGAAGCTTTTTAAGGTGTAATAACATTAATCGTGTTTCTGTGACATTGCGCCCTTCAAAATGTACCCAATCAAACTGACCAAGATCTATCTTCTTAAAATCAGCAAAGCCAAATTCAGGGCAATCTCGGTGATGGACAATTGTTCGACTGCTTGTTGATTGACTTAAGGTGATGTACGAAGTTGGAATCTTGCCATCAGCAAGCCATTTGCAAGCTGAAAAATCAATCTGATGATGGTTTAAATCTTGCTGAATAAGCTGACTATCAGGCTCATCAATTAACACACCTCCCCAACAACAATGATGGCCTAATTGACTGAGTACAGTCAGGGTATTGGTGGCATTACCACCCCGGGTTTGATGTTGACTTAAAACACGTTGCTCACTATCTTCATCAGGGTATGCTCCCATTGTATTAATGATGTCGAGGGTAGCAATACCTATTGCGAGAATGTTGGCCATAATTAAAAGAAAAACCCTCTGTTATTGTTTGATTAGAGGGATTTATGATTAAATTGTATCGAAAATAGCAGCAACAGCTGTCGTAATGTCACTAACATCACCAATGCCAGTAATACTGTGTAATTTTCCCTGTGATTGATAATAACCAATCAAAGGTGACGTTTGTTCTAAATAAACATTTAAACGATTACCTATTGTCTCTTCATTATCATCAGCACGTTGAAGCAATTCGCCATTACAGGCGTCGCAATGACCATCTAGCTTAGAGGGTGATAAATGAATATTGTAAATTGCGCCACAATCTTTACAGGTACGACGACCAGTTAAACGCTGTAGTAATTCTTCAAACGCAACATCGAGTAAAACTACTCCTTGTAAAGGCTGATTGAGAACCGTTAACATTGAATCTAATGCTTCAGCTTGGACAATATTGCGTGGAAACCCATCCAAAATATAACCTTGTTTGGCATCATCTTGCGAAATACGTTCTCTGATCAAGCCAATCACAATTTCATCAGACACTAAGGCACCTGCATCCATTGCAGACTTTGCTTTTTTGCCTAGTTCAGAACCAGCAACAACAGCGGCTCTTAGTAAATCACCTGTCGAAACTTGGGGAATGTTATATTTTTCGGACAACACTGCGCCTTGTGTGCCTTTACCTGAACCAGGTGCGCCTAATAAAACTGTTCTCATGGATTACCTCTATCAATTACTATTTTAAGATGTGTGTTCATTTGCTGGTGTTTATTAACGGATACTGATGGTTGATGATTGCAACATCAATTCACTGATTGATGTACCAAGTTTTCCTGAAAACTGATCAAAATAACTTGGTCTAAGAGTGTAATCAACGATCTCTTCAGCGCCGATGATATCTCGTGCGACGGTACTACTGTTAGCAAGGCCATCAATCAGCCCTAAAGGAAGTGCTTGTTCACCTGACCAGAATAAACCGGTAAATAAACGTGGATCATCGCTAAGACGATCACCTCGTCCTTCTTTAACGACATCAATAAACTGTTGATGGATATTATTAAGCATTTCGTGAGCAAACTCTAGATCTGCTTGTTTCACGGGTAAAAATGGGTCAAGAAATGATTTATTTTCACCAGCGGTGACTGAGCGACGTTCAACACCTATTTTATCAATAAGTCCTGTAAACCCAAAGCTATCCATCCTGACGCCTATTGAGCCCACAATACTGGCTTTATCAGCATAAATTTCTTTAGCTGCAACCGCAATATAATAACCACCTGATGCACAAACATCTTGGATGACCGCATAGACAGGGAAATTGGGGCGCATTGCTTGAAGACGTTTGATTTCATCATTGATAATACCAGACTGAACTGGGCTTCCACCGGGTGTATTTAATCTCAGGATAAGACCTTTTGCATTTTCATTATCAAAAGCATCTCGAAGTCCTGTGACCACTTTGTCGGCACTTGCTTCAGCATCGGCTGAAATCACACCGTTAATTTCAATTAGTGCTGTATGTTCAGTTTTATGAATAGCTAACTCGCTTGATGGAATCATCAGCATTAAAATAGCAAACAAATATATAAACAATAGCCCCTTGAACACATAACTCCAACGGCGAGTTTTACGCTGTTCTTTTAATGCAGCAAAAGCAAGATCTTCAAGCACTTTACGTTCCCATGTGCCTGCATTTGGTTCTGTTTGTTGATATGGATTAGAAGCGTTATCGCTAGCTGGTGGAAAATCACCGAATGTGGCCATAAATATTGAGTCCTGAGTCGTTGTTCATAATTCTATTATATAATACACGTGATATATTTTAGTGCAGTAAATCATATCAAAGCGATGGCGACAAGTTCATTAGCCATTGTTGCGCCTGATCTAGGTTAGCTACTATCCCTTTTGGTGCACATGCTTGCAGTGTTTCTATACGATGAGCGCCATGGGTTATACCTAAGCTATCAGCGCCGGCATTATGAGCCATCTGAAGGTCATATTCAGTATCGCCAATCATCAGTGTTTTATGAGCATCAACGCCGAAATAAGTAATTAACTCTTCTAACATTTGTGGATGTGGTTTTGAATGACATTCGCCTGCACAGCGCGTGGCATGAAATAGAGGGCCTAGTTTACTGCTGGCCAATACTTTATCTAAACCACTGCGGCTTTTGCCTGTGGCTACACCGAGAAAATAGTTTTGCTGATTGAGCGATTGAATTAAATTGTAGGCATTATTAAAGAGGAGCGGCTCTAGCGGATTGTTGAGCCAAATCTGGCGATAGGTATCCGCTAATAAGGTGATTTTTTCTGCGCTAATATCAGGATAGAGGGCATAAGCTGCTTCATTGAGACCTAGCCCAATAATGTGACTAATGGCACTGTCCTCTAGCGAAGGTAGCGCTAATTTTTTGATGGCTTGTTGCATACAGATAACAATATGGCCTGTGGAGTCCATCAATGTGCCATCCCAATCAAACACAATAAGTTGATACTGACTCATGCTTGATTCCTTAATTTAGCGAGTACATTTTCTAATTGTTCTGGAAGGGGAGCTTGTAAAAGGATGGCTTTATTAGAACTTGGATGAGTAATACCCAATTTCCAAGCATGTAAAAACATGCGTTTTAAGCCAAATTTTTTCATCTCTTTATTAAATTTACGTTGGCCATATTTATCATCGCCCGCCATTGGCGTTTGCATAAAGTGAGAATGAACTCGAATTTGATGGGTGCGGCCAGTATAAAGTACCACTTCTGTTAGTTGAGATTGTTTAAATGTTTCAACAGGAATAAAGACCGTTTTAGCGTATTTTCCAGCGGGATCAACACGCACCATACGTTCACCAGAGGAAATGGTGTTTTTTAATAAAGGTTGTTCTATCAGGCGTTCCTCACTGCCCCAACTTCCCTTTAATAAAGTAAGATAACGCTTATTAAGATCGTGGTTGATCATTTGCTGCTGCAAATTAAGTAGGGCATCACGGCTTTTAGCGAGTAATAAACACCCTGATGTATCACGATCAAGTCGATGCACTAACTCTAAAAATGGCAATTCAGGTCGCATCACCCTAAGCGCTTCAATAACACCTTGTTTAATATTAGTGCCAGCGTGTACTGCGAGTCCACACGGTTTATTCAAAACGAGTAAGTCATCGTCCTCTAATAAAATACTGTCAGTGAGCTGGCGCTGTAAAAATTCACTGACGGTGTTTGGCGTAGTATCTTCTGAAACATGTAGTGGTGGAATACGGACTGAATCACCTGCCTGAATCTTATAGGTCTGCTTTATTCTGCCTTTATTCACTCTCACTTCGCCCTTACGAATAGCTCGATAGATACGGCTTTTAGGCACACTTTTTTCTAAGGTGAGTAGAAAGTTATCAATTCGTTGTCCTGCTTGTGCTTCACTAATATCAATGAATTGAACGGGATTTGAAATGAGATGGGTCTTGGTATTGCTGCTTGTCATAAAAATGTCTAGTTGGCTATTGCTGATATGAGTGGGTACTGTTATATTATGTTGATAGTTATGGTGTTAAGTAAAGGTCAGTATACCGACTTTTATACATGGTAACCTAAATGGCATAGTCGCGCCTTCGCTTGAAAAATACATTATAGAAGTTGATGCGGCAAAACCCAACAAGTTTTGATTTAACACGTTTGACGATGGTTAAACGTGATTGGTGCTCAATAGTGAGCAAGAAATTAAGTAGTTCTCATGTCTTGGTGATAATGAATAAATAAAGTACCAAGCAGGACAATGACAGGTAATTAATAAAGATGAATATGTGGCCAGCTACACCATGGGGTGAAGCGCCGATATTGAGTCGAGTGTCGCAGAGTATTATTGCGACAGTAGAAAGTGTCTATAGGGCGCATACTACATATAGGGATAAACAATGTGCAAATGTAAGACGCATTGCGAGTATTAATTACACAAAGTAAACAATGTCGTCCTGCAAATATTAGGCTTTAATAGCTGATAGTGTACTCAAAACCCAATAACTATTGGCAATGAACCAGCGTGAGAACCTCAATAAGAGGTTAGTGCATGAAACGAATTTTAATTAACGCGACCAATGATGAAGAGCTTCGCGTAGCAATGGTTGATGGCCAGCGTTTATTCGATTTGGATATCGATATCCCATCGAGGGAACAGAAAAAAGGTAACATCTACAAGGGTAAAATTACTCGAGTAGAACCTAGTTTAGAAGCAGTTTTTGTCGAATATGGATCTGAGAGACAAGGCTTTTTACCCCTAAAAGAAATTTCAAAAAGTTATTTCAAACAAAAAAATGGCGACAATGAATCTGGACGCGTTAACGTGCAAGATGTTTTGTTTGTCGGTCAAGAACTTGTTATTCAAATTGAAAAAGAAGAACGTGGCAACAAAGGTGCTGCGTTAACAACCATGATTAGCCTTGCTGGTCGATATTTGGTGTTAATGCCAAATAGCCCTCGCGCTGGCGGTATTTCACGCCGTATTGAAGGAGATGAGCGTGCAGAATTGCAAGAAGCTTTACGTTCATTAACCGTACCGGAAGGCATGGGCATGATTGTTCGTACTGCTGGTGTTGGTAAACAAGCTGAAGAGTTGCAGTGGGATTTAGAATATCTAGTGCAGTTATGGACAGCAATTGATACCGCCACTAAAGAGCGTAAAGCGCCTTTTTTAGTATATCAAGAAAGCAATATTATCATCCGAGCCTTACGCGATTATTTACGTAAAGATATTGGTGAAATCCTGGTTGATTCTCCTGAAATGTATCAAACAGGTTACGACTTTATGCGTATGGTTATGCCGCATGAGTTAAGTAAATTTAAGTTATACCAAGATAAAGTCCCGCTATTTACACGTTATCAAGTCGAAAGTCAGATTGAAACAGCTTTCCGTCATGAAGTACGTTTGCCCTCTGGCGGCGCCTTAGTGATTGATCCAACCGAAGCATTGATCTCTATTGACGTTAACTCTGCTCGTGCCAATAAAGGTGGCGACATTGAAGAAACGGCATTTAATACCAACCTAGAAGCAGCTGAAGAGATTGCTCGCCAGTTACGGATTCGCGATTTAGGCGGCCTGGTAGTCATTGATTTCATCGATATGGGGCCCAGCCGTCACCAGCGTGAAGTTGAAAATCGTCTACGTGATCATCTTAAAGCTGATCGTGCACGAGTTCAGGTGGGCCGAATTTCTCGTTTTGGTTTACTCGAGATGTCTCGTCAACGTATTCGTCCATCATTAGGTGATGCACATGAAGAAGTTTGCCCACGTTGTGCCGGTTTAGGTCATGTACGTGGTGTTGAATCATTAGGTTTAGCCGTACTAAGACTGTTAGAAGAAGAAGCAACAAGAGATGGCATTGCGCAACTAGTTGTTCAGTTACCGGTCTCGGTCGCTACTTTTATGTTGAATGAAAAACGTACTCAACTAGATGCGATTGAACGACGCCATAGTGTGAAGTTACTGTTAATTCCAAACCCGCATTTAGATACGCCAAATTACGATATCGAACGTATTAAAGATGGTGGAGAAAATGGCAAAGTAAGCCATCATTTGATGACTCAACCTGAACCTATTGCACCAGAAACACTAAAAGACAAACCTACAGTTGAGCAAGCGGCAGTAACAGGCGTTTCGCCAGCAGCACCTGCGCCTATATTAAACGATGAGGCAAAAACAAAAGAAGTGCCAGCGGTTGTAGTTAAAGAGAAAAAACCCAACTTATTAAAACGATTATTGAATGTACTAACAGGTAAAGCCGCTGACGAACCAGAAGTTGTAGCTGAAGTTGAGTCTAAACCTAAGGTAGAAGATAAACCGGCTCGTGAACAAAACCGACGTCCACGTAATCGCAATAACAATAACCGTCGAGGCCCACGTTCACGCTCGGATCAAGAAAATTCTGAGCAAAAAGTAACGCCAGATAAAGTAACAGAAAAGCCTAATAATCAGCCTTCAAAACCTAAACCAGCCTCCGCTGTAACTGCATCAACCAATGATGATGATGAACAAACCACAGCACGTAATCCTAATGCAAAACGTGCTCGTAGAGGGGGACGCCGTCGTCGTCCAGCAGGAGCACGCACAGATGTAGATGCTAATGTAATTCAAGCTGAAGTAACTGTTCCAGATGATGCTGGTAATAAAATTCCCGCTGTAAAAAAAGAAGTGGAAGGTAATTTGATTCCTAAAGAAGCGCCTGAAGTGAACGGTAATGTACCTACTCAAGAAGCTAAAGAAATTGATGGTAATAAACCGACCCCAGAGGCTAAGCCCCCCAGAGGCCGAACATCTTCAGGTAGCAATCCACGTCGTCGTCGTCCGCCTGCCAATGCTAATACAATGAAGGTTAACTCACCATCTCTACCAGAACCACAAGCAGAAAGTATGGCAAATAAACCTGTAGTGGCAGATACTAATGAAGTAAAAGTGAAAGTGGTGCGACCGAAACGAATTATTAAGGAAGTCTTACCTAAGGAAGTTAAACTTGAGGAAGTTAAACCTAAGGAAGTTAAACCTAAGGAAGTTAAACCTAAGGAAGTTAAGCCTAAGGAAGTTAAACCTAAGGAAGTTAAACCTAAGGAAGTTAAACCTAAGGAAGTTAAACCTAAGGAAGTTAAACCAAAAGAAGATGCCAACGAATCATAAACTGAGATCTGAAAAGTTGCTGGCCTTAATTGGTCAGCGACTTGTTTACCAACAACAGCAATGTGAAATCATTGAGCTGTTAGATGGCTGTGTATTTGTATTGCAGGTATTAGAGTCCAACACGAATATTCAAGCGAATCAGTACGGTGAAGGTCATCGTACCGTGCCAGTAACCTATACTGTATCGGTTTATGATGGTGAAGGTGAGTTACATCCTGAACTAGTAATCTCCGGTCTTGAGCAATTATTAGGATTCAATTAACAATTAATCTCAGCTCTTTATTTACATGGTGGGCTGCGTTCATCTTTTGCTAAGTTAGTAACTTACGTACAGCTAATAAATCTTGTTCAGTATCAACTCCATGGCCAGGATCTATCTGTGCAAGGGTCAAATGAATCTTTTTACCGTGGTATAAGGCACGAAGTTGTTCTAGTGATTCTTCTTGTTCTAAAATACACGGGCTAAGTTCTATATAGTGCTTTAAGAAACTAGCGCGGTAGCCGTATAAACCTATATGTCGATAATGAGGCAACAGGGGTGGCAGTGGCGATTCTTTGTCAAAATGATCACGCATCCATGGAATAGGCGCTCGACTAAAATACAAGGCATAACCTTTGTTATCCATAACTACTTTAACGGTGTTAGGATCAAATACTTGTGTTTCTTCACTAATCATTGCGTACAACGTTGCCATATCGGCATCACTATGTATCGCTAAATCCTCGGCCACTTGATTGATTAGGCTGGCGGGTAAACAAGGTTCATCACCCTGTACATTGACAATAATGTCAGTATCAGCAAAAGCACGTTGTTCTGCGACTTCAGCTAACCTATCAGTACCCGAAATATGATCTGAACGGGTCATGCAGACATCAGCACCGAAGGCTTTTGCAACTAGTTCAATTCGCTCATCATCAGTGGCAATAATAACGTCACTGGCTAAACTTTGTTTGGCCCGCTCATAGACATGTTGAATCATTGGCTTACCAGCAATGTCTAATAATGGTTTTCCAGGTAGCCGACTTGAGGCAAAACGCGCTGGAATAACAATCTTAAATGACATCTAGTCAGCTTCAGTTACAGTCAATTCACGTGCTTCTACAGCTAGCATGACAGGAATGCCATCGCGAATGGGGTAAGCAACTCTGCAACTAGGGCAAATCAGCTCTTGTTCCGCTTTTTGGTAAGTTAGGCTGCCTTTACAGTTAGGGCAGGCGAGAATATCAAGTAGTGCTTTATCCATGGGGTGTTATTCCTGCTAGTTTTTGTAGAATATGTTGGTCAAGTTTACCGCTTATTGATGCTTCAATGGGAATATACCATGTGTTGTTATCAGCAAAGTGTTGGCATTTTACCGCATCTTTTTCAGTCATGAGTATTGCCTTTTGATCATTGAACTCAATATCTTCTGCTATAAAGGGGTGATGATCATCAAAAATATGGCTAATAAGTGATAGTCCTTGTGAGGATAATTGTTCAAAAAATCGTTGAGGATTACCTATGCCGGCAATGGCATGAACAGTTTGCCCTTTGAAGCTGGATAATGTCCTTTTTTTTGTTCGATCTGTTAAATTTACCGCGTCTAGCTGTGATAATGTCATCGTATGATTTGCAGTGTTTTCACCATGATTTTCAACAATAAAATCAATTTTGTTTAAGCGTGACATAGGTTCACGTAATGGTCCTGCAGGCAGGCAAAGTTGATTACCAAACTGGCGTTGTCCATCAATAATAACAATTTCAATATCGCGGCCCAAAGCATAATGTTGTAGACCATCATCGGCAATTATAACATTGCAATCATATTGCTTGAGTAAGCTGATGCCTGCGGCAACTCGATCAGGTGCAACCACCATGGGACACATGGTATGACGGCTGATAATGATGGGCTCATCACCCACTATCATGGGATCACTGTTAGCCATTACATTTTGTGGATAATATTCAGCGTGGCCACCATAACCGCGGCTAATAATGCCCGGCCGATAGCCTGCTTGTTGTAATTGTTTGGCTAACCAGATGACAAAAGGTGTTTTGCCAGTACCACCAACGGTAATATTGCCAACAATAATTACCGGAACGGCTAAATAATGTTGTTTTAATATATTAAGTCGAAACAACCCTGCTCTTAGTTTAAGCACCGCTTTGAAGAGTAATGATAAAGGCCATAATAACCAACGGATAGGCTGGGGCTGATACCAACTATTGATAAGCCATTGCATAAATAAAACTTAGACTTGCTGAAACTGCAAACGATACAGTTCCGCATAGTGTTGACCTTTTGCAAGTAACTGAAGATGGTTGCCCGTTTCAATAATTTGACCGTTATGCATAACGATAATTTGGTCTGCTTTTTCGATGGTGGATAAACGATGAGCAATAACAAGGGTAGTACGCTGTTTCATCAGTGCTTCTAATGCTGCTTGAATATGTCGCTCAGCTTCAGAATCAAGCGAGGCTGTTGCTTCATCTAAAATGAGTATTGGGGCATCACGTAACAAGGCGCGCGCTATGGCAAGTCGTTGGCGTTGGCCGCCAGAAAGCAGTACGCCATTTTGGCCTACTTGGGTGGCTAAGCCATCAGGTAGGCGTTCAATAAAGTCCCAAGCATGTGCTGCTTTGGCAGCGCTAATAATTTGCTCATTACTAACGTGTTGTTTTTGACCATAAGCAATATTATTTGCGATGGTATCGTTAAATAAAACGACTTGCTGATTAACTAAAGAAATTTGATTACGCGTGTCAGCAAGTTTCAGTTCATTAATATCAATGCCATCAATCGTAATATGACCGGTGGTAGAGGGATAAAAACGAGCTAACAAACTGACTAAAGTTGTTTTTCCACTACCAGAATGGCCAACAAAAGCGATAGTTTGTCCTGGTTTTGCATGAAAAGAAATCTTTTCTAACACGGCACCTTTGCTAGCGTTATAGCTAAAACCAACATCTTTATACTCAATATCGCCCTGTGCTCTACCAATAGTGTGTGTGCCAGTATCCGATTCAGGATGTTGATCGAGTAAACTAAACACACTCTGAGCAGCCGCAATGCCTGCTTGAATTTTGCTATTTACTTTAGTCAGCCGTTTAAGAGGAGTTAACAACATAAACATAGCAGTGATAAAAGAAATAAAGCTACCTGCGGATATTGTTTCCAGCATATCAGGCAGTGTTGCAATATAAATAACACCAGATAAGCCTAATACTGAAATAAGCTGAATAATAGGCTGGCTTATTGCATCAGTAGTGATCATTTTCATACGTTGTCGGCGATTTTGTTGATTAATAATATCAAACCGTTTTAGTTCATATTGTTGGCTGCCAAAAGTTTTGACTTCACGGTGGCCTTCAATAATTTCATTACTAATATGACCAACGTCACCCATCGAATCTTGGATTGTTTTACTGATACCACGAAAGCGATAACTTACTTTGTAAACAAGGGTAGCAATCAACGGCACGGTCAGTAAAATAATCAGAGATAACATACCATTGAGATAAACCATCCATATCAATAAACCGATAATGGTCAGCGTATCACGAATCATAGTTAATACTGCACCTGTAGCTGCATCAGCCACTTGCTCTACATCATAGAGTAGCTTGGACATTAATTGGCCAGATGTACTCTGATCATAATAACTAGCCGGTAAGGTGATCAGTCGCTCAAACATTTCAGTGCGTAATTGTTTAATCACATTACGTGCCACCCATCCCAGTCCATAAGAAGTGACAAAATTTGCCGCACCACGGATTAAAAATAAACCAATAAGGGCTAAGGGGATGAATTTAATGGTATCAGCATCTTTATTGATGAAACTGCCATCGAGCAATGGTTTCATCATTGCTGCTAAACCAACTTCGGTAACAGCAAAAATAGCCATAGCAAAAACAGCTGCTGAAAAAGCAAGCCAATAAGGTTTTACATAATTTAATAAACGGCCATAAATCTCAGTGGCGCTAATGCTTTTAGTCTGTTCAATCATGGTTTATCGTTAGTTTTTTGTCGTGTTGCCAGTGTTAGTTTGGTATAACCCAACTGTTGAGCGCTATCCATTGCGGTGACAATATTTTGATAGGCAGCTTCTGCATCAGCACTAATAATAATATGTGGATCGGTATCGTCTCCAGCAGCTAGTTTGAGCTGTGCAGATAGCTGTTCTTTGCTTGGGCTCTGTAGGGATACATCATTAATAATAAAGTCACCATCAGCATTGATGATGATATCAATAGTTTGTTCTTGTTCCGTCATTGCTTGGCCACTGGCCTCTGGCAAATCGACTTTAAGTGAACTTTCGCGGATGAAACTTGTGGAAACCATGAAAAACAATAGTAATAAAAATACTACATCAATCATCGGGGTCAGATTAACATCAGGATCTTCTGCTTTTTGTGGTGATAAATTCACTTGTCTTGTTCCGGGTCATTATCAATCTCTCGGTCACCATGTAAAATTTCAATCAATTTCATCGCTTCTTGTTCCATATTGACAACTATTCTATCAATTCTACCCCGAAAATAGCGGTAAAAAATTAGGCTTGGAATAGCAACAATTAGACCGGTTGCCGTGGTCACTAAAGCAACTGAAATACCAGCAGCTAATGTTTCTGGATTTCCTACACCTTCCGTTGTTATAACTGCAAATACTTTAATCATGCCGAAAACAGTTCCCAGCAGGCCAAGTAATGGTGATATAGCTGCAATCGTCCCTAGGGTATTGAGATTACGCCCTAAAGCTAAGGTAACGTGACGGCCTATATCTTCGATGCTTTCTTTAGTCATTTCACGAGAATGATTACGGTTAATTAAGCCAGCGGCTAAAATTTGGCCCAAAGGTGAATTTTCTTGCAAAGCTTTAATACGATTATCATCAACTTGCTTAAAGCGTAACCATTGCCATATTTGAGTCATTAATTCTGGCGGTGAGATGCGCTTATTTTGAAGACTCCAGAATCGCTCAGCAATAATGCCGATAGCAATAATAGAGCAGGCAAACAGCGGGATCATCAACCAGCCACCAGATTTAAATATCTCTAACATGATGTCAATCTCAATTATAAAAAACTGAAGTTATCATACGTTAAAGGGGCTGTTTAGTCTGTAGTATCAGCTGACCAAATAGTTTTAGCTTGTTGACGATAGAGTAGTGGTGCTGACATTTTGCTAATACCAATCTTAAATTGAATAGCGCCATCAGCGGCATTATCGTATTGAGTGATATTTCTTTGTTGATATCGGTCAGTGACTGTCTTAGCAGGGAAATGGTAACGGTTACGATAAGCAACAGGAAATAAAACGATTTCTGGTTTTACAATGTCAATAAATTGAATGCTAGACGAAGTCCGACTGCCATGGTGAGGTGCAACCATTATGGTCGATTTTAGATCGTGACCATGACGCATAATTAATAAGTTTTCAGCTCTCTTTTCGATATCACCAGTTAATAAAACACTAGCAAAACTATTACTAACTTTCAAAACACACGATAGATTGTTCTCAGTACCCTCATCACCTTTATCAGGATAAAGTATAGTGAAAGTAACGTGGTCCCACAGCCATGATTGACCAGAGAGGCAGGGTAAAGCATTAGGTAAATATTTTATGGGTACGCTGGTTAAAAGTGAGTCGACAGCAATATTTTGTATTAATGGTTTTGCCCCACCGGCATGATCGTTATCAGCATGACTAATAACAAGCGTGTCTATCTTGTTAATACCTTGTGCTTGTAAAAATGGCAGAACAACAGCGGTACCAGTATTAAAGCTATCGCTAAACTTAGGGCCCGTATCGTAGACAAGGGTGTGTTGTTTGGTTTGCACTACAATGGCTAGACCTTGTCCTACATCTAATAAAGTAAACCAAAACTCACCTTGTTCTGGCCGATCAGCTTTAAATAATAGCAAAGGTAACAAGCCTATAATTCCTAACCATTTTGCAGGAAATCCTCGCGGTGACATGATTAATAATGTGCCTATAATCAGTGCTAAAGCATAATAAAAAGGTAAAGCAATGCTGGTCCAAGATGAAAAAGATAAAGCAGCCAAATAATCAAGCAAGGGCCAAAATAACGCGAGTAAACTGTCAGCTAAGTTAAGTAAAACTATGCCCAATGGTTCAAATAGCCATAACAACAGGCTAGCTAATAGTAAAATCGGTACAATAACTAGACTGATAAAAGGCACGGCTATCACATTGGCAATAGGAGCAATTAGCGAAGTTTTCATGAAAAATAATAGTAATAATGGGCTTAGGCCAAACGCAATCAAAGTATGAATTTTTAACCATTGCCAACGGGGTGATGGAAATCGATTTTGACTGGTATATAAGATGATAGCGACTGCCAAAAATGACAACCAAAACCCTGCTGATAACACAGCAAAAGGGTCCCACAATAAAACGAGTAATAAACTTAACGCGAGGATCGACGAAGGTGCTGTTGGCCGACGCATGATGACAGCAATCATAAGCGTCGTAACCATAATAAGCGCGCGCTGAGTAGGAATGGCAAAACCTGCTAACGCAGCATTAAATAGTGCAGTAAAAAAACCGACAATAGCGGCCGCTTCAGTCGCTGGTAATAACAACAAGTTTTTTGCACGACGTGCCCATAACCATCGAAAACTAAAAAAACCAATGGCTGAGGCTAAACCAATATGTAAGCCTGAAATAGCGAGTAAATGATTGGTACCGGACAGGCGCAACGTCTGCCATTGATCAAGGCTAATTTTATTGCGGATCCCCGTTGTTAACCCCTCAATTAGTCCTAACTGTGCACTGTGTTGAAGATGATTATTTATCTTATTTAATAATCGTTGACGCAAGGCATTGATTGAATAAAAAGGGGGAGTATTAAGTTGAATATTGTCATTATTATTTCGCACATAACCTGTGGCGCCAATTTTGTGCTGGAATAACCAGCGTTCATAATCAAAATTACCAGGATTGGCCATGCCGTGGTTCTGTTTGAGTCGTACTGTTATTTGCCAATGTTCACCTGCGCCAAATGTTGATGGAAACGGTTTATACCAGTTAAGGCGCAGGGTATTGGGAAGAAGGACTGCTGCAGTTTTATCGGGTGTAAATTCAAACTGAATACGTTGACCATTCTGTTTGGGTATATTGGCTATAATACCAGTGATGACCAGATCTTTACCTTCTAATGCTGGTGACAGCCTGTCATCAATGACCATACTGGCCTGTAGCAATGCCCAGCAGCCACCCATTAACAAATAAGCTAACCATCTTGTGTTGACGAAGATTAACAAAAGGACAGCCAAAAAAAGCATCAACCATAAGCAGGCTGAATCAGGTAAGCTTGACAGCTGTAAAAATAACAAACAGCCCAACATAAATGAAATGGCAGTTTTAATCATATATCCCTATAATAACAGCCGACTTAACAGTAATTTGAGACGCTATGCCTCGCAGAATCCTTAAACGCTTTATGCCTGATCATAAAACAATGCAGCAGCATCCGCATCTGCAAAGGTTTGGTAAGCGCCTAACCGATCCCAAACTATGGTATTTAAATCGCCGTAGCATTGCTGGTGGCGCTGCTATTGGTATGTTTGTGGGATTTATGCCGGTGTTAGGGCAAATGTTGATCGCCGCAGCGTTAGCGATTTTTTTCCGAGTAAATCTGCCTCTTGCTACAATGACCGTGTGGATTTCTAACCCACTTACCATTGCGCCAATTTATTTTTTCTCCTATAAACTAGGGGCGTGGGTGCTCGATATACCATTAGAACCACATGCTTTCACCATGACATGGCAATGGTTTACCCATGAGTTTTTAGTTATTTGGCAGCCAGTGTTAGTTGGAAGTTTGATTAGCGGTGTGATTGCCGCCTTGCTAGCCATATTATTTGTTCGTTTATTCTGGCGTCTAATAGTGATCCGAAGTTGGTTAAAAAGAAAATGCTTATCTAAAAATTAGTTACTAAGCTTGCCATCTAATAAAGTAAACGTTTTATCCATCCGTGCCGCCAGTTCACTGTCATGAGTCACAATTACCAATGCGGTACCCAGTGATGCATTTAATTCTAAGATTAAATCAAAAATAGCCTGTGCAGTGCGATGATCTAAATTGCCGGTAGGTTCATCTGCTAACAAACAATCAGGTTGCGTGATTAAAGCACGTGCTAATGCTGCACGTTGACGTTCACCACCCGATAATTCACTTGGTTTATGACTCAGGCGATGGCCCAGCTCTACTTTTATCAATAGTTCTTCAGCCTGTTGCTGTGCCTGTTTTGGAGAAACACCCCCAATAATAAGTGGAATAGCCACATTTTCGACAGCAGTAAACTCGGGTAATAAATGATGAAACTGGTATACAAAACCTAAACTTTGATTACGCAGTTTACTTAATGCTTTGACAGATAGGCTATTAATATCTTGGCCGTGAATTTCAACTTTGCCACTACTAGGCTCATCTAAACCGCCTAATAAATGCAAAAGTGTACTTTTTCCTGAGCCTGAACTTCCAATGATGGCCAGTTTTTCACCTTTATTAATGCTAAGGTTGATATTACTTAGAACATCAGTATCTAGGCTGCCATCAGTAAAACGTTTGGCCAGTTGACTGCATTGTATAACTGCCGGTTTAGTCATAACGTAGTGCCTCAGCTGGACGTATTTGTGCAGCACGCCAAGAAGGATAAATAGTAGAGAGTAATGACAGTACAAATGCCGTTATGCCAATCACAGTCACATCATTCAAGTGTAAATCAGAGGGTAAGCTACTAATGTAGTAAACATCGGCAGGTAGAAATTGATAACCCAATACATTTTCCAAGCTAGCAATAATGGTTTCAACATTAAGTGCTAAGGTTATTCCCCCTATTATCCCTATAAGCGTCCCAAATAAACCAATCAAAGTGCCCTGCACCATAAAAATAGTCATAATATCTTTAGGTGTCATCCCTAAGGTTCTCAATATAGCGATGTCTGATTGTTTATCGGTGACCATCATAATTAAAGTCGAGACAATATTAAAGGCTGCAACAGCCACAATCAGTAACAAAATAACAAACATAACCGTTTTTTCAGTTTTGAGTGCTCGGAAAAAATTTGCATGTTGATAAGTCCAGTCAGCAGCACGAAAATTCACTGGTAAAGTCATCATTAAATCACGGGTAATACGGGGTGCTTGATAGATATCATCTAATTTGAGTCTTAAGCCTGATACTTTGCTGGGGATCCGAAATAACTTAGCAGCGTCATCGATGTTCATGATGGCTAAAGCACTATCATATTCATACATGCCTATTTCAAATATGCCGACTACATCCAGCCGTTTTAAACGCGGAATAATGCCGGCAGGAGTTGGGCTGACATGTGGTGTTATCAAGGTTATTCTATCGCCTGTTGATACGCCCATTGCTATGGCTAAATCTTTACCGAGGATGATGCCAAAACTACCTGGGATCAGTGCCTCAAACTCACCTTGAGTGATTTTTTCACCAATGCTCGAAACACGTCCTTCTAATGTTGGATCTACGCCTCGAATTTGAGTGCCACGGACATTGCTGCCTTGACTCAGCATAGCCTGACCTTCTACGAAGGGTGCAGAGTCAATCAGGTGAGGAAAATCGGCAATTAAGTTTTGAAGACTTTGCCAATCTTTGAGTGAGCCATCTGCCCCGGTAATAAAGGCGTGTGATGTCATACCCAAAATGCGAGTACGTAACTCTTTTTCAAAACCATTCATCACAGATAATACAGTGATTAGAGCGGCCACACCCAGGGCTACGCCCAACATGGACGATAAAGATATAAAAGAAATAAAGTGATCACGACGTTTGGCGCGAGTATAACGCAGTCCGATATAGATGCTTAAGGGTTTAAACATGGCATTTAATGTCTACTTTGTGAGGGAGTGATAGCTCACAGCCGAAGATGTGAGCTCATCTATAAGTCTCGCTTATTTAGCGTAAACTGTTTGGGTGCCGCTTTCACAACCAATTAACATTACATCAGCAGGCCGCATTGCAAATAAACCATTCGAAACGACACCAACGATATTATTCAACTCTTTTTCTAAAGTGATAGCTTCCATGATCTCCCAACCATGAACATCCAAAATGACATTGCTGTTATCAGTGATAAAACCTTCGCGATAAACAGGTTGTCCGCCAAGCTTTACAATTTCTCGCGCTACATAACTGCGCGCCATCGGTACAACCTCAACAGGTAGTGGGAATGTACCTAAAATATCAACTAATTTACTTTCATCGGCAATACATACAAATTTGTCACTAGCGGCTGCAATAATTTTTTCCCGCGTTAAAGCGCCACCGCCGCCCTTAATTAGTTGCAAGTTGTGGTTGGATTCATCTGCCCCATCAACATAAACGGCAATTTGGCCAACTGAATTCAAATCAAATACTTGAATACCATGATCTTCTAAGCGTTTGGTAGACACGATTGAGCTCGATACCGCACCTTCAATTTTATGTTTAATCGTCGCCAATGCATCAATAAAATGATTAACTGTTGAGCCCGTTCCTACACCAACAATACCTTCGGTATCAATGTGCTCTAATGCAGCATAGGCGGCTTGTTTCTTCATTTCATCAGCAGTCATGATATGTTCCTTGATCTTATTAAGTAAATTATTTCACTAATTATAGAGATAAATGACCGGCAATGGTAACGTAAGCAGTATTATTGATTAATTTTATGAAGAATAGTGTGGTCATGCTGACTGAATATGTAGAAAAAATCCTGAAAGCACGTGTCTATGAAGTGGCCATTGAATCGCCGCTAGATATCATGCCGCGACTATCGCAGAAAACGAATAATACCATGCTGATCAAGCGCGAAGATCTTCAGCCTGTATTCTCATTTAAATGTCGTGGTGCGTATAATCGGATGACCCAATTAACAGCAAAAGAGCGTGAACAAGGCGTTATTGCTGCATCAGCAGGTAATCATGCACAAGGTGTGGCATTGTCAGCAGAAAAAATGGGCATATCAGCACTGATTGTTATGCCTAAAACAACGCCGCCGATTAAGATTGAAGCAGTAAGATCTTATGGCGCTGAAATTACCCTACATGGCAATAGCTATGATGAAGCTTATGCTTATGCAACTGAACTAGGTAGCAAGCAAGGTCGCACCTTTATTCATCCCTATGATGATCCTGAGGTGATAGCTGGTCAAGGCACTATTGCGATGGAGATCATGCGGCAACATCCTCAGCATATACACGCGATTTTTGTACCGGTTGGTGGCGGTGGACTCATTGCGGGTGTGAGTGCTTATATAAAAGCGTTCTGGCCTGAAATAAAAATTATTGCTGTTGAACCTGCTGATGCAGCAAGTTTAAAAGCAGCATTAGATGCTGATGAACGAGTGGTGCTTGATCAAGTTGGCCTGTTTGCAGATGGCACTGCTGTAAGACAGGTGGGTGTCGAACCCTTTAGAGTGGCACGAGAAACGGTAGATGAAGTGATCTTAGTGGACAGTGATGAAATGTGTGCGGCGATCAAGGATATTTTTGATGATACCCGATCGATTGCTGAACCATCAGGAGCCCTATCTGTAGCCGGTGCTAAAAAATATATTGCCCGTGAGGGATTGAAAAATGAACACATAGTAGTGATTCATAGCGGAGCGAATATCAATTTTGATCGCCTACGTCATGTGGCAGAAAGAGCCGAATTAGGAGAGCGAAGAGAGGTTTTGTTTGCCACCACTATTGATGAGCAACCAGGTAGTTTTCAATTATTTTGTCAAACATTATCAGAACGCGGCATCACTGAGTTTAATTATCGTTATGCAGATCAGCAGCTGGCACAAGTATTTGTTGGTGTTAGATTAACCGGGGGCGATGACGAACGTCAGGCTTTATTTACAAGTCTTGATGACGCGGGTTACCAATGGTCTGATTTCAGTGATAACGAAATGGCAAAACTGCATGTAAGACATATGGTTGGTGGACATGCTGCACAAGTTGAAAATGAACAATTATATCGGTTTGAATTTCCTGAACGTCCGGGTGCTTTACTTCGATTTTTAACGCGTATTGGCCAGCGATGGAATATTAGTTTATTTCACTATCGAAATCATGGCGCCGCCTATGGACGTGTTTTGGTTGGGGTGCAAGTACCTAAAGATGAACAAACAGACTTCCAAGGATTTTTAGATGCACTAGGTTATCAATATTGGCAAGAAACCGATAATCCTGCTTACGATCTATTTTTAAAATAGCCGTGATAAAATCGTCTTTTCAATAATAGTGTTTTGACGAGATAATTTATTCAAATCAGATAAAATTTAGGCAAAGTTTTCACTTGCGTAAAAAGTTAAGCGCTGTATAATTCCTTCGCTTAACGGCAGGCGCGTAGCTCAGTTGGTTAGAGCACTACCTTGACATGGTAGGGGTCGGTGGTTCGAATCCACTCGTGCCTACCAGTTAATCATCAATTAAGGTTAACTGGTTAGTGAGCAGTAAATATATAGCTTGATGACAGCTGGCATATTTTCACGTTCTGCCTTATTTAACTCAACTCCCCCCAGTTAAATTATCACTGACATTAAGTAGTCAATATTTGGCTTCGTTTTGATACAAGCGTTAGTTTCTCACAAAATTCAAAAATAACTTCAATTTAGACGAATATCAATCTAATTATCTAATATATACATGCCGATATACCGTTTCCCTTTAATGAAATCTTACAAGTACTTTCTTTTGAAGTTGCCCCTGATGTTCTTTAGCTTTAAATACTGAAGCTAAGTTTTTAATATGGAACGACCTTTTTTACTTGAAATAAAGTAATAAAATAGCGTGGATCTTAAAATAATTAGCCATCTAGTACCAAAGTACAATATACAGCTATGAGTAGGCACTTTATAATCGGCTTTCACAGTGGCAAGGAAGCCAAGTTAGATAAGAATTAATTAATTTTTAAACGCAACGGAAGCATTATTTTACAAGCAATTTAATAATTACTTAATAAGAGTTCATTCACATGGCTTCAGACATTGGCACAATCAAAACACTAATCGGAACTGCAGTTGCAACAGCAAGTGATGGTTCACAACGGACTTTAAAAATTGGCGACTCGGTTTCCCAAGATGAAATCATTACCACCGGCGCTGCAGGCGCTATAGCCATTGAATTAGCAGATGGCTCCTTGATGACCTTAGGCCGTGATTCACAAGCCGTATTAGACACTGAAGTTTATGATCCCTCTGCCGCAGTTCAAGCCACTGAAAGTGTAGATAGCGACGTTGATGCGATACAACAAGCCTTATTGGACGGAACGGACCCTACTCAAGTAGGTGAAGCAACCGCTGCTGGTGCAGGTACTCAAACTGGCGGCAATGAAGGCCACCAACCTGTTGTTGTCGATTATTTAGCCCCTGAAGTACAGGTTACTTCTGGTTTTGATGCCACTGGAGTGACCACCACGATTTTAGCTGGCGGTGATGAAAGTGTGTTTGATTTTGAACCAATAGCTGGCATAACCACCGTATTATTAGATGAAGATAACTTAAGTACACAAGAAGATCTAAGTGCAGCTTTCTTAGCGTTACAAGGTGCATTTCAAATAAGCACCGGATTTACTGCTACTCGCGCTGCTGCTAACGGCATCAATGACGATGCCGAAGGTGATGATTTAGCGCCCAATGCATTAACTGTTTTATCAGGTACTTTGGCTGTTGATTTTGGTGGCAATGGTGCCGGTGATATTGTGTTTAACGCAGGAAATACACAACCTACAGGCATCACGTCAGGCGGCGAAGCGCTTCAGTATTGGGTGTCGGAAGATGGTTATACATTAATTGGTTACACCGAAAGTGAGGGTGTTGCAGAAATTATTATGACAGCACAAATCACTGATGTTGCAACAGGGGCGTTCCAAGTAGCTCTATATGGCCCCGTTGACCATGCTGATGGTGCAACAGAAGATAACCTCACTATCGACTTTGGTTTTACGGTTTCTGATTCAGATAATGATAGTGCACAAGGTACATTACGCGTTAATATTGATGATGATAGCGCTGTCACAGACGAAACCATTGCCCGTGTTGATGAAGATGATTTAGGCTACAATTTTGAGAGCAGTCGCACAGGCCCTGTAGCTTTTGACAGCCCATCTGGCCCTGAGTTTAATGAAGACTTTGTGGAATTCATTGATTTACCATTTGGGGGACCATTTTATTCTAACCCAGACCAAGGTAATAACGATGAAGCTGAGGGTGATGATGTCCAACCTCAATCAGGAGAAGGTGCGACTGCCAGCGGTACATTAAATGTTAATTTTGGTGCTGACGGTCCTGGTAGCATTGCCTTTAATGTAGAGGGTCAAACACAAGGTCTGACCTCACAAGGTGACGACATTCAATATTGGGTATCAGAAGATGGCCAATCATTAGTGGCTTATACGGTACGTGATGTTGATTTTGGAGGAAAAGGGGGGGAGCTATTTCCTCGCGAAATGGTGAGTGGATCTGATGAAGATGGGCTTTCAGATCAATATGCTGACGTCGTCTTCACTGCAGAAATAGAGAGCGATACTGGTGAGTACACTGTGACTTTATATAGTCCAGTTGACCATCCTGATACAACAACCGAAGATAATGTTCAAATTGACCTTGCTTATACACTGATTGATTTTGATGGTGATAGTGCACAAGGCATTTTAACAGTTGATATTGATGATGATGGCCCCGTCATTGGTTACGCTGGTCCTATGTTCAATAACCCTGAAAAATTTGAAACTGATGAGTCTATTGAACCTCGCTTCCATGGTAAAGGTGGTCAACAGCTGTTTGCTGATGAAGATGATCTTGGCCAAGGTAACAATGATAGTGAGAGAGGCGATGAAAGTGGTTATTTTGCTACATTCTTACCAGTGCGCTTTGGTGCTGATGGCCCTGCAGAAGAAGCACCAATCAAATTAAGTGCTGACAATATTGCAGCTGTAGATTCAAATGGTAATGCAATTGCCCTTACTTCAAATGGTGTTGCTGTTACTTGGGAATGGCAATCAGCAGAAGAATTTGGCAGCCGTTATGGCGAACTTGTGGGTTCAGCAGGCGAATCAACAGTTGTCACTGTGACAGTACAAAATGTATTTTCAGATGGCGCAGAAATAAGCATTAAATTATCTGACAATCTTGATCACCCAATTACCTCTAACTCTGAAGATAAGGGCGGCTTCGAAGATAATATATTCTTTGATATTGACTATACTGCGACAGATTTTGATGGCGACAGTGCAAGCAGTTCATTTACTGTCAATATCGATGATGATATGCCTGTGATTGTTAATCCAGAGTCAAGCTTTGTAGATGAAGAAGGTTTATCAGGCGGTAATGCCGGTGATAGTTATGCTATTCAACCGAATAACGATATAGCTCTGCGTTCTCACTCAGAGGGGCAGACTACTTCGACAGGTAGCCTGGCCATTAGCTGGGGCGCGGATGATAACAATACTGGTGAAGCTGACCGAAGCGTTGCCTTTGATTCAAACCAGCCAAGCTTTGAAGGTTTAACTTCAAATGGCGAAGCGGTTACATTTAGTTTAACTGAAGACAATACTGTTTTAAGGGCAACAGCTGGAACCGAGGGTTCTGCCGTCTTTACCGTGAACTTGTCTGATTTGAACAGTGGTTCATATGACTTTAGATTGTTCGATAATTTAGAGCATCAAGACGATAATGCCGAAAATATTCAGCTAAACTTTGCCTTTACAGCCACTGATTCAGATGGTGATACAGCAAGCAGTAGCTTTACGGTAAGGGTTAATGATGATGCGCCAACCAAATCATCAAATGACACTATCAAAGTCGATGATGATGTCTTCGATGGCAACCGAGGCGGTGTTAATGATGGTGATGATGCTGTAAATCTCACCGGCATATTAGCGCACAGCTATGGTGCGGATAGTGACGGAACCGTGCTGTTACAAGGTACGGCTTCTTCAATCTATACTTACACAGTAAGCGATGATGGCAAGCTATTAACTGTTTCTCAAAACCAGGATGGCCTTGAAGTAAACGTTGTAACCGTCACATTAGCTGATGCAACGTCAGGTGCTTATACCGTTGAGCAAGTGAATCCTGTTCTTCATACTACTGCTGCAAATGAAAATAATAGTCATATTCATGTTAACTACCAAGTTACCGATGGCGATGGTGATACGGTCGATGGCCGTGTAACTATTTCAGTTGATGATGACACGCCGATATTGGTTACAGCTACAGAAACATTATCTGTTGAAGAAGATGATCTAAATAATGCCAATGCTGTTGGTAATAATGAAGATGATTCGACTAATGCTCATATCGCAGAAGGCAACTTAGCGGATAACTTTAGCTTTGGTGCAGATGGTGCAGCAGCTGCTGCCATCGTTAGTGTCAATGATGTTATCGCGGTTGATGGTACGATTACGGTTACAACAGCAACTTATAGTATTGTTGTGACGGCAGAGACGGGTGATTATGTATTCACCTTATTAGACAATGTATTAAGCGATCCTCAATCAGATAATGGTGAAAATGCTCAATTTTTACCGATTGATTTAATTGTTATTGCTGAAGATGGTGATGGTGACCAAGTAACGGGTGAGATTGCATTAAAAGTCACTGTTGAAGATGATGTGTTAGTGATTGACACACCATACAATAGTACTGTTGATGAAGACGGTCTAGTCGGCGGTAATGCCGGTGATAGTTATGCTATTCAACCGAATAACGATATAGCTCTGCTTTCTCACTCAGAGGGGCAAGAAACTACTGCGACAGGTAGCCTGGCCATTAGCTGGGGTGCGGATGATAACAATACGGGTGAAGCTGACCGAAGCGTTGCCTTTGATTCAGACCAGCCAAGCCTTGAAGGTTTAACTTCAAATGGCGAAGCGGTTACATTTAGTTTAACTGAAGACAATACTGTTTTAAGGGCAACAGCTGGAACCGAGGGTCCTATCGTCTTTACCGTGAACTTGTCTGATTTGAACAGTGGTTCATATGACTTTAGTTTGTTGGATAATTTAGAGCATCAAGACGATAATGCCGAAAATATTCAGCTAAACTTTGCCTTTACAGCCACTGATTCAGATGGTGATACAGCAAACAGTAGCTTTACGGTAACGGTTAATGATGATGCGTTAGTGATTGGCGAAGCAGGCAGTAGCACTGTTGATGAAGAAGGCCTGGTCGGCGGTAATGCCGAACATCCTTCGTTAAGAGGGGCCAGCGTTAAGGTTGCCGACCAAGAGTCAGAGGGGCAAGAAACTACTGCGACAGGTAGCCTGGCCATTAGCTGGGGTGCGGATGATAACAATACGGGTGAAGCTGACCGAAGCGTTGCCTTTGATTCAGACCAGCCAAGCCTTGAAGGTTTAA